>ERZ825324.2912-NODE-2912-length-16891-cov-2.875267_pt1 | contig 16891 bp, 15 predicted proteins | sample MGYA00519859_ERZ825324 | MGnify/ENA primary metagenome ERZ825324 (study PRJEB31778, sample SAMEA3449198) | human gut metagenome | biome: human gut; feature: human-associated habitat; material: faeces | place: United Kingdom | collected 2010/2012 ... | reverse complement strand
TATTTTGTCATCAAACTTCTAAACGGCATTACCGCTGCTTTCTTCGGGTATATCTTATTCTGTATCCTTTAAAAAGGCATCTTCCGGAATATGATCAAAATCCCCCTCATTCTGAACCGGCTGCTCCGGTGTCTGACCGGCCGGCTCTGCTCCGTAAGACTGTGGCTCCAGCTGGCTCATTAACTCTTCCCGGTTATTTCTCATTACCTGGATAGAATTTTTCAGAGCACTGAGAAGCATGCGCTGTTTGTTTTCCGTCTCATGAAGTGCTTCTTCTACATGACCAGACGCCTCTACCAAAAGATCATTGGTATACAAAAGAGCTGCCTTTCTCATCTGCTCGCTCTCTTCCTGGGCTGCATTCACAAGTCTCTGAGCCTCATCAGTGGCCTGCTGCATAATTGCTTCTGCTCTCTCATAAGCAGTCTGCACGATCTCGTTCTGATCAAGTAACTGTGCGGTTCGCTGCTCTGCCTGAGACAACATACTCTCTGCCTGCTGCTGTGCCGCACTAAGAATTCCATCTCGGTTTGTAATGATCTTCTGATATCTCTTTATTTCTTCCGGCGTACACATACGCAATTCATCCAGAAGATCAAACAATTCTCCCTTCTCTACCATTACCTTGTTTGGATACAGTTTGGTAGGTTTGCAGCTTTCTACATAATCATAAATTTCATCAATGGCTTTTTCAATTCTTGATGGGTTCATACCGTTCCTCCATTTTCATATAGTCATTCTTTTACCTGCAAAAACACATGCTGATTCGTCTTATACTTTTTCACTTTCAGTAGTTCGTACCGGCTCTCATCTATGTAATCCGGTTCTGTATCAAGAGATGTCTCAAGGATCACTTTGGTTCCTTTTTTCACAATAGAAGAGTCTGCCAGAATGGACAGGATCTTCGGTTCAAATCCCTTTTTATACGGTGGATCCGCGTACACAAGATCAAACACCTGTCCCATTTTTTCCAGTTTAGACACACCATAGGTAACTTCCACCGGCAGTACCACTGCCCGGTCTTTTAACTTTGTCTTTTCCAGATTTTTCCGGATACACTCCAGTGCTTCTTTGCCAAACTCCACCAGTACAGCCTGCTTTGCTCCGCGACTCAATGCTTCAATGCCGATTCCACCGCTTCCACTAAACAAATCCAGAAACTGGCATCCCGGTATATCATCCTGCAGCATATTAAACAAGGTCTCTTTAATACGGTCTGTAGTGGGTCTTGTATTCTTTCCTTCCGGTGCCACAAGCGGGATTCTTCTGGCACTTCCTGCTATTACTCGCATAATGAATCCTCCTTTTCATACTATAACATACTCCCTGTAAAATTACAATGTAACTTGCCCCAAATAATCCTCTATCCTTTTTTTCAGTCTTTTATTCTTCTGATACAAAAGTGTGATCTCATCCTTCGTAAGACAGGCAGCCTCCTTTGCCGCCTGCTCCAGCAGCGTACTGTCCTCAAAAATATCCGCCAGTTTAAATAACTGCTGGCCGCTCTGCCTCACTCCAAACAAGTCCCCTTGTCCCCGCAGTTTTAAATCCTCCCTGGCTATATAAAATCCATCGTTGGATCCCGCCAGAATATCTAACCGCTGTCTGCTTTCTTTTGAGTCCTTTCCTGTCATCAAAATACAGTAAGACTGGGCACTTCCTCTTCCCACTCTGCCTCGAAGCTGATGAAGCTGTGCCAATCCAAAACGCTCTGCATTTTCTATGAGGATCACCGTAGCATTGGGTACATCAATCCCCACTTCGATAACAGTGGTGGACACAAGAATCTGTATCTGCCCTGCGGCAAACCGTTCCATAATATCATCCTTCACAGCTGGTTTCATTTTTCCATGAAGGCCTTCCACCACCACTCCCGGTGGAAAGATTCCTTTTAACCGTTCTGTATAGATCAGAACATTCTGCAGGTCTCCCTCTTCCCCTTCTTCTACCATGGGGCAGATCACATAGACCTGATGTTCCTTTTCTATCTCATCCTGCATAAATTTATAAGCAGTTCTTCTGTATTCAGTATTTACAACACAGTTTTTTACAGGCAGACGGCTGGCCGGCGGCTTCTCCATCACAGAAAGATCCATATCTCCATACAGGATCAACGCAAGCGTCCGGGGAATCGGTGTGGCACTCATAGCCAGCACATGGGGTTCTCTTCCCTTTTGGAATAAAGTTTCTCTTTGTTTTACACCAAAACGATGCTGTTCATCTGTAATAACGAGTCCCAGATTACAAAATTCCACATCATCCTGTATCACCGCATGAGTTCCCACTACCACCATAGCCGTTTTATCCCTTATTTGTTTTTTTACTTCTCTCTTCTCAGCTGTTTTCTGGGCCCCGGACAAAAGAACAACCGGAATATCCAGAGGCTCAAGCAGTTTTTTTAGTTCCCTATAATGCTGGTTAGCCAGCACTTCCGTGGGCACCATAAACGCTCCCTGACAGTCGTTTTCTGCCGCCATGCACAAAGCCATAACTGCCACAACCGTTTTCCCCGATCCAACATCTCCCTGTACCAGGCGGTTCATGCAATATCCGCTTTTCATATCCTGACACAGTTCAGCCCATACTTTTTTCTGGGAGGATGTCAGCTCGTAGGGCAGGGATTTTCTGAGCGAATCCGTCTTATGGTCCTTCATCATAACAAACTTGCTTTCCTGTTTTTTATTTTGCTTCATATAGGACAATGCCAGCGCATATAAAAACAGTTCGTCAAAGGCCAGTCTTTTTCTGGCTTCTTTCTGAAAAGTCCAGTCAACAGGAAAATGAATATTTCGCAACGCTCTTTTGTATCCCATTAACCCCTGTCTTTTCCGGATGTCTGCCGGAAGAAATTCCTGGATTCCCTCTGTGCCGGTTATGACCGCCGTCTGCGCCTTCACAAACGCATTATTAGTAATGCCGCTCGTGAGAGGATAAACCGGCGTTAGTGTTCCCACTTTACGGTAAAATTCCTCTCTCGTAACGACAGACGGCTGTTCCAGGCCCAGTCCCTGATACTTTTTAACCACTTTTCCCCGCAGGATATAACGAGTTCCCATCTTTAACTGATTCCGGAGAAAAGGCATATTATACCAGGTAATGTTCACCACGCCGGTAGCATCCTGCAGCTGAACTGTCAGAATTTTCAGTTTTCCGTGGACCTTCATCTGAGGTCTGGCTGTTAAAGTTCCCTCTATGGCTGAAATTTCCCCCTCTTCCAACTGTGAAACAGGTACAATATCTTTCCACTCATCATATCTTCTGGGATAATGCTCTAACATGTCCCCAACTGAAACAATGCCTAATTTACTTAGGCATTGTTCCGCTTTTTCTCCTATTCCTTTTATCGTTCTGACCGAATCCGACCATTCCATGATACATCTTCCTTTTACTGAGGTTCTGCTGTTGGCTCCGGCGTTACGGTTGGCTCTGGCGTTGCTGTCGCTTCACTGTATTTGCCGCTGTCAATCTTGCTGTTATCCGATCCGTCCGTCGGCACTACCGGCGTCTCTGCTTTCACAGGAAGTGCTTCTGCCCGGGCCACCGCCTCTTCAAATTTCGTCTTCATGCTGTCATACTCTGAATAGCCTTCTACTTTCTTCAGTGCCTTCTTACCATCCTCTATCAACAGTTTCGTAGCACTTGTGTAATAATTTCTCTTATTCAGAGTATCAGTATACCACTGCAGTTTCTTGATACGGTTTTTCTTTACCTCATCAGCCGCTTTATTGACTGCATCTTCCGCATCCAGTTTCTTCTGCTTTTCTGTTTTATCCCTCTGGGTTTCATTGTATTCTTTAATGGCATCCTGCCATTTGCCCAAAGCTTCTTCCTGCAGTGATTTGTACTTCGATGCAGCTCTTTCTTTGTAAGATGACTGCTCGTATTCATCTGGGATCTGCGCGATCACAGCCAATACATCATTGTACTTCGTCTCAAAGTTAATGGCATCCTGCGCACTCTTAATAGTGTATTTTTCAAACTCGGCTACTGCTTTTTCAGCTGCTTTCTTAGCACTTTCCAGCTTGTAGTCTTTTTCCCATTGTTTTTTGCGGTCCGCATTCTGCTGTGAGTAATAATCATATCCCGCCGGTCTCTGGCTGTAATATGGCTTGTCCGCCGAATATGATATATTTTTACTACTGTCGGTATATTCTCCACCAGCCATTCTTCTGAGTTCAATGGTAGCAGGAATGTCAAAATTCTTTTTCTTCTTGTTCTTGTGAACACTGTCCATAAAACCAGACCATATTTTCAGCGGATACGTACCACCGTACATACCCGGCATTCTTCTCGGTGTGTCATAACCTATCCACACAGAAGTTGTATAATATGCACTAAATCCACAGAACCAGGCATCCTTATTACTGTTGGTCGTTCCTGTTTTACCGGCATAGATCTGATTACTGTTGTAAGCTCTGGGTCCGGTTCCAAATCCTTCTGTAATCGGCCCCTGTAAAAGATCCTGCATGATAAAGGCAGTATCCGAAGAGAACACCTGTGTCTGGGAATCATCCAGTTCCGGTGCTGTATAAATATTCCCTTTCGTTTCGTGATCCACCTTCACAAGACAGGTACGGGAACTCATCTGTCCGTTATTGGCAATAGTCGCATATCCACGGCACATGTTGTTTATCGTCACACCGTTGGTAAATCCACCCAGTGATATAGCAGGTGCCGTATTATCCGCATAAGAAAGGGAACTAAACTTCATCTTATCCAGATAACTAAGAGCCGTCTCAGATCCCATTTTCTTAAAGGTCTGGAAGGCAATGGTATTGATACTGCGGGTCAGTGCTTCACGGATAGTCATGCTGCCCCGGTATCCTCCCCCACTATTGGATGGGCTGTAACTCTTCTTATCATAGTCATCCCAGTATACTTTCTGGTCTGTCATAACCGTAGATCCATTAATGACACCATTATCAATGGCCGGACCATAATCTAACAGCGGTTTGATCGAAGATCCCGGCTGTCTGGTGGATAAAAATGCCCTGTTATATGGATCATTTTTGCTTCTGCCGCCTACTACGGCCACTACATACTGCGTCTCATTGTCGATACACATTGCCGCACTCTGCAGGGCATATTTTTTTGTTTTTTTATCTTTCTCTGTAAAAGATGCCAGCGTTTTTGTTACCGAATTCTGCAGTTTTTTCTGTATTATCTGGTCAAATGATGTATAAATCTTGAAGCCGCCGGCACGGATCTCGGTGGATCTGGCACTATATTCCTTGACGTATTTTTTCTTGTATGCCTTTTGTTCTTTGGCATCTGCAAAAGAATATTTAAACTCAAATCCTTCATCCGTCATCATCTGCAAGGTAGCGCAATCAATGGCATAACTTACCATATAGTTTTCAGAAGATGTAGTCTCATCCAGTCCTACTACATCAATCTTCTCTTTCAGTGCCGCCTTGTATTCTTTTTTCGTAATATAGCCGTCTGCCAGCATTTCTTCCAACACCTGGGCCTGCTTTTTCTTGGCCAGTTCCATACTGGCGATCGGATTATATTTATTCGGGCTGTTTGAAACACCGCACAGCATAGCCGCCTGAGCCAGAGTCAGATCTTTGGCTGAGCATCCAAAATAGAATTTACTTGCAGTCTCAATGCCATAACAACGGTTACCATAAAAGTTACTGTTACAGTAAAACTCCATAATGTCTGCCTTAGTGAATTTGCTTTCCAGCGCCGGTGCCAGCATCACCTCTGTCAATTTACGGCTGTAAGTCTGCTTCTGGGTAAGCAGGTTGTTTTTAATCACCTGCTGTGTAATAGTACTTCCTCCCTGAGTGATCTCGCCATCATGAGACCAAAGAGACAGAGCTGCACGGATTATAGACTGAAGATTGACTCCTCCGTGCTCCATAAATTTTTTATCCTCTGATGACATGTATCCCTGCTGTACATATTTGGATATTTTGTCAATCTTTACATATACATAGGAACCACTGTCGATCTCACCGATCTTTTTGCCATCTTTATCGTACACAACGGTATTTGACAGCATGTGAAAGTCCTTTTCACTGAGATTAGACAGTTTGTCGTACGCCTGCTCACAGGCATCCTCATACATAGGTTTGAAATGAGCAAATAAAATACTGCCTGCAATGGCTGCCACTACTAATGTGATCAGACACACATTCAGGATCACACCGAAAAATTTAACAATATATGCAACAGCCTGATAAATGGCACGAAACGGACATGACAATATGTATAGAGCCTTTTCGCCGGCTGTTCGTTCACTCCACAATTTCTTATTATTCTTCAATGGTATTTCCTACCTCCTCACTGACTGGCATTTCATCCTCTTCTGCCAGCCGTTTTTTATATGTGCCATACTCCCTAAGCCGGTGCCATGTCAGAATAGCACACACAGCCTCCAAAGCAAGAATCAGGTAATTAATCGGATTCACGAAAAAATTCGTCTTAAACATTACATGATTAGGTGCTTTTTTATTTACATACATCTCCAACTGACTGCCCTCTGTATCCGAAAGTCCAAAACTTTTCTGTACCACGAAAAACTTCCGTTCTGTATACTCTTTGTCCCCATAGGTATACTGCACCTCTACGACAGGAACTAAAAGCATGTACAGATCTGTTGTCTTTTTCGTAACAGTCGCCGTCACCGTATCGTAACTGCTCCAGTTAGACAAATGGCAGATTCCCTCAAAATTGATCAGAATGTGAGTCAGCAGCAAAAACAAAAAAACTGCTACCAGTCTCAATATTCTGTTCACTCCTTTATTTTTTTTCTTTCTTTTCACGCGGGTTCCTTCCTCCTCCTGTATTGCATACACGGGTCTATTATCGCAGATTTACAGAAATTTGTCTATATTTTATCAAAAAAAGTTATGGAGTCTCTTAAATATACGCAGACCGGGACTTTTTACTCGCCCGCTCCTTATAAAAAGAAAAGGCGTCTTTTATTTACCGTACAGCCAAACGCCGTACCACAGGGGTAACTAAAAAACGCCTCTAAAAAAAACACTACCTTTTTGATTGTGAGCATTATCTCACATCCGGGAGTAACTTGCAATATGAAATTTTTTCATGTTATGTTTCTCCATTTCCTTTCATACCATTTGAATTTCTTCGTCTGTAAATCATAACCATGCATAAAAGGGTTGTGCCGTTTAAAAGAAACATGTCAAACCAAAGTGAAAGTTCATAATCGTCACCAGTCTGGGGACTTTTGGTATGGTTTGAAGTTGTTTTTGAGGCCGAATCCGTTCTCGAAGGACCTGCCCCTGAATGTTTCAGTGTCGCAGGATTTGCCGATTCTTTTGAAGTGTCTGCTTTCTGTTTGGAAAGTTTTGCCGGCTGTTCCGAAGAATTGACTGACTGCTTCGGTGTATCTGTCGAATCACCGACAGCAGGGACCACCTCGGTTATCGTGTGCCCACACAATGTACAGCTTTTTGTTTTAATTCCTGTTTTGTCGGAGGCAGGTGCCTGTGTGATCGTCCATTCTCCATAAGTATGAGTATGCTCCAGTACAGGCAGAACCGTATCCGCTACTTCCTGACTTCCTGCTTCATCGGAAAAATTTTTCATACAATCAGTGCAATGCCAGTATTCAATGTTACCGGCTTTCGTATAGGTGGCAGTTATCTCTTTCCGATGTTCTAAATGATGTGCCCGCAATTTACCATATGTATTGCCACACACGGTACAGACTGCATTCTTAGAACAGGTAGCTGTTCCACCGGAGCAGTCTGCTTCATCCAGATGGGTATCACAGCCATAAACACATTTATGATAATGTTTATCCTTTTCCTTTGTCCATGTATCCGCTGCCTGATGCCGGTCAGGATCCAAAACTCCATATTGGCTGCCACAAATTTCACAAACAGCCATCTGGGAACAGGTAGCTGTTCCACCGGTATGTTGACAAGGATAACCACACTCAAGGCACACATCCTTTTCCCATTTGTGCGCTTTCTCTACTGTAACAGTCGCATTACAGCAGTTATAAACCGAATGGTGTGCGGTAGCTGTCTGGATCCAGGTAACAATGCCCGTGTGATTATTGGGATCTAAATCACCGTAAGTTTCTCCGCATTTTGTGCAGACAGCCTGATTTGTACAGGTAGCTGTACCGCCGGAACATGCTTCTGATTCCGAAGTCTGACAGACAGAACAAGTCCGGGTGTGTTGATCCGCACCATCACGCTGCCAGGATTCCCAAGTATGTCCAAGGGGCTCTCCGTCGTTAAATACTTCCGTTCCCTTTACACCACACTTGCAGGAATAGTAATATTTCTTCGCCTCTGTGCAAGTAGCATCACTAGCTTTATAAGCATCCTCTTTCACCTGCTGATCGTAAACATGCATCGCATATTCATCCTTTTGACTGTTGTCCGGAAGAGGGCAATTTGGTGCGAGACATTCACGCCAGTGATGAGAATCATCATATGCCCATGCATCCGGATTCCACATATGATAATGCATATCACCCTGATAACTACTCACAATTCCCACACCATTGGATACAACCACACGCATTGTCACCGGTTCACTGCAAAAGTCCATAGAGCGCGAATCATTTATTTGTTCCGAAAAGATCGACAATGTGTATTCGTTATCTCTGACACCGTCAAGGGGAATAGACAAAAATCCGCTTGACGCATTGGAACTGTCAACTAATCTTGCGTAATACCGCATATCACCATAGCGAGTTGTCAAAATACAGGAAATATACTGATTTGCTCCTCCGGTTGCATTGGCGTAACCAAATGTGAGCGTTTTTGCCGTCTGTCTGCTCTGCCCCCAAGTCGCATAGACATTTAGATTTTGATCTGTGTGTTTCATGGTAAATTTTACCAAATCGTCTGGCTTCTCTGTCTCAGTAAAACCATTTCCCACAGATACAGAAGGCTTCCCGGTTGCATCATCTGTATTGGAGATTAAGAGGAGAGAAGACAAATCTACATTAAGGGCAGGTCTGGCACCGATATCCCAGTCTACTTCAATATTGTAAAACATGTCGGCTGCTTCCGGCACCATATAACGGCCGGTACATTGCCGGGCTCTTTCACCTTCCCCATAACCGGGAGTACGCAGCCAGAAATGATCAAAAATACCTCCGTACAAACATACGGCTTCCGTCTTTATGGTATTATATTCCTCCAGGGACAAAGGCCATAGTTTTTGATTATTGACATTCGGACCTTTGATGCTGTCGCTTCCGGTCAGGTTCCTTGGACGGATATAAGCTGCATCTTTTGCCGGCAGGCCCTTTGCAATCTGAACCATTTTTTGCTGCAGGGTACTTCCGGCATATTCATTGGGTTCTCCCCACGCTGCCATTCCGGAAGGATTGTTCGCATAATACATAGTTCCACGACCGACAGTAGAAAATGACTTCGAATTTTCAAAAGAGTCTGCACTTCCTTTACGGAATGGAATTTTTTGGTAATCGCTTTCATAATCTGCGGCTAACAGTGTGGCGCAATTTGGCTGTGGATATACACCGCTGGATCCGTCACCGATTACCCACCATGTACGCCCCGCAAAAACTGCTTTGTTCTGATTGATTTTTAGCGATGGTTTCCATACTTCTGCTGAAAAACTTGTGGTTGGCATAAGGGAAACTAACATTGCAAGGCAAAGCAGCAGTTGAAGTATCCGTTTCGTCTTTTTCAAATGATAGACCTCCTTTTTAAGATGTCAGCCATAAGCAAAGCCCCACACATTCAATCTTTATGCAGGTTTGCAAGGCATAGTTATGTTTATATATATGGAGGTATTATACAGAATCGGCATAGAAAAATCAATGAAAAAAACCTCAACATGCAGAATTGTATAAGTAGTTTGGACTTTTTCGATTTACCAAATTCATTTTATTAAAAAAGGTATCAAATAAAATGGTCTAAACAGCAATTTTTCTTCTTGTCCCACATCTTTCTGTGATATTAAATATGCCTTGTTGATATTTTGAGAAAATTTTCTACAAAAATTCTTTATCGACTCATGATTTCCGGTGCCGGAAGACTTAATTTCAAACGCATTTACCTTACTTCCCTCGGAAACCAAAAAATCCACTTCATAATAATGCGTACTTTCATGCTTCTCCCAAGTATGATAATACAATTCTCTTCCCGATGCCGTAATCATTTGAGCAACCAAATTTTCATAAAGATACCCTAGGTTTGCGGGCAATTTATCAGAAAGCAATTTTGCATAAATATTATTTTCTGCTACCGGACGATCCATAAACATCTGCGTAACAAACAACCCCGTATCCGAAAGATATAATTTATAACTGTCAAAATCTTTCGTATCTGTCAGACTAACTCTTGGATCCGTAGAGTTGTAACACGGCAAAACCGTTTTGGAATCTATCAATTCGTACAATAATTCCTCTGCTTTTGTGCCATTTCTTTTCCCAATTGCTGTTGTGATACGATATTTTCTTGTATCCCTTGCCAGCTGTGCTGGAATAGAATGATACAGTGCGGATATTCTTCCAGACGCATCAATTTTCTTAAAATCTTCCTCATACAAAGATATAATCTGTCTTTTTACCATATCTATTTCCGAAAAGTTTTTCCCATTGATATAAGCTTCTACTGCCTGTGGCATACCCCCTACTGCCATATATATCCTCAAATCCCTCATTAATTTACGGTTGGTCGCCTGTCCAATGGCTGTTCCACAATCAAAAATCTGCTGCAAAAGGCCATAATTATTCCCCGTAGCTTCACTAAACTCTTCGTAATCCATCGGATATACTTCAATCTTCATTTCCTCTGATGGAATCAAGATATCTTTTACATTTTTTTTAATTGAAATCAGAGAACCCGTTTCCAGATAACTATATCTTCCGTCATGTACAAGATGCTTTATTGCCTGTCTGGCCTTCGGGAAAAGCTGTACTTCATCAAAAATAATAAGGGATTCATGTTCATACAATGTAATTCCAGTTTCTGCCTGCAATCTTAAAAAAAACAGATTAAGATTTCCTATATCATCAAAACACTCCAGAATATCATTTGTGGTTTTAGAAAAATCTATTAAAATATATGATTTATATTCATGTTTTGCAAAAGTCTCCGCAATTGTTGATTTTCCAACCCGTCGTGCACCCTCCAGCAAAACTGCGTAATTATCCGCATATTTTTCTTTCCATTCAATCAGTTTATTATATGCTTTTCGCTTAAAATACATAGTCCACCTCCCTTAATTTAGGTACATTGTATCACGGAATACAATTTTCTTCAAGGTTAGTATTTTTTGATTTTGCTGTTTCTTCAAGATTATTTTTTGTTATTTTGGCATTTTCTTCAAGATTTTCGAATAATCCAGGCTGAAATACATCACCTGTCAGCATATGGGGTTCTTCCGCACTTACCCGTTTTCCTTAATTCTTATGTTAGTTCCCTCAACAAATCCATTACTGTTATCGTATGCTACCGCCTTTTCAACAGCATCTATATCACGCTTTATTTCATTCAATTACTCTCGACTATATTTGTTATTATTTCCTTCATATCCAAAAAAACATCAGTTATATAAGGATCAAAGTCCTGTCCACTTCCATTCTCAATAATAGAGAAGCATTGTTCCAATGGCATAGCATCTCTATAACACCTTTTCGCAGAAACAGCATCAAAGACATCAGCAACAGCCATGATACGTGCACAAAGAGGTATTTCCTTGCGGGATAATCCCTCCGGATACCCTTTTCCGTTCCATTTTTCATGGTGAAAACGTGCTACCTGATACGCGATCTTTTCATATTCATCATCACCCATGGATTTAAATGTTTCCCTAATAATTTCTCCGCCCTTTGCTGCATGAGTTTTCATAACATCAAATTCTTCTGCTGTCAGTTTTCCTGGCTTTTGAAGAATTGCATCAGGAATTGCAATCTTTCCAACATCGTGCATTGGTGCTGCCAGAATGAGATTTTTTATATAATCTTCTGTCAGTTCATCCTTATATAACCCTCTGTTTTTAAGTTCTTTTGCAAGCATTTCTACATAAGTGGTTGTACGACGTATGTGACCTCCTGTGTTGCCATCCCTGTTTTCAACGAGAGTTGCAAATCCCATTACCATCTCTTTATTATGAACACTCAACTTCTGAAGCAAAGGATTTTCCATATTAAGATAAGCCCCTATGATTACAAAAACTGACACCAGGCTTGTAAGGAGCGCCTGCGGATGTATCATCTGATACACTGTAACCACTAATGCCGCCACAATACAGGTAGTTATTGTAATAAGCTTATTATGTCCCATGTTTTTTCTTCCAAAAACAAGCAGCATAACACTACCAAGCATATAAACAGCTACCATAATGTAACAGGTATACACTGGAATTCCCATCGAATAATTTGTAATCTCTCCATGACAATATGTAATCTTTGGCATAAACAAAATCACAGCAGCCATATTTACTACAAACGGCAATGATATAAAAATTCTCGCTTTTCTCTTCTTCGGCAATCCTCTTGTAATGTCCAAAATATATAGAAAAATAAGGAAAACAATTGCATCAAGGCTGCACAAAAAACAGGTGTGAAATATATCATTTAGCAGCACCGGTACTTTATTCAGCCGGTTTACTGTATATGCAGTAATTCCATCAAATGCAATGCTGAATATTCCCGTAAAAAGCAATAATTCAAACACTATTTCTTTCTTTTTAACCTTGTAAGCATATCGCTCACGAAAATATATAAATGCAATATAAATTACAATAAGCATACAGCCTATCTGAAGTTTACTATACTCAATCATAAATTTTTCTTTTCTCCCAAATCAGCATAACAAATTCTGATTGTAATCTAATTATTTTCCAGGAACTTTAATCCTTCATACATATCCTGCCCCGGAATTTCCTGAGTAAATGAGAATTTTTTATTTGACATATTTTGTTATTTGCTCAGAAATTACCGTGATTCAAGCAATGTGCCCAAATTGTCTTACGGAACAACGGATGTACTCTCCACCCACCGTATTTAAGATCACATCATCAACATCTCCAATTATCATTCCGCCTTTTTTCTGAAATTCTTCTCGCAGAATATTCTCATCATATCTGCGCATCCTCATATAATCTGCTGTTCTCTTAGCACAAAAAGAATCTCTCTTTTGCTGTCTGAACTTTAAAATTACACGGTCTACCTCCTCATCCGGTAAATCAGATAAATTACGAAACGGACCTATTTTAGAATCAAAATAGTGATATAATATTATTGACATGCATTTTTCACCTCTTGTATCTTTTTCAGAATATAATATCCAAATTATCCTACATATAAAATGCGACTTCATTTCACCGCTATAATTACGGAAAACTTGTGGTAAGAATACAAACACTTAACTTCCGAAAAAGAGCATTTTTTCAACATCTCTACTTTCTCTTCAACAGAACATTCTTTGTCAAGCTTTCTCCGTTCTTTCCAAAGTTCTATATCATGGTCTGTTAACCCACTATTATTTAATTGTTTCTCCCAATATGTATTAAACCATTGATCTATCACCGGATTGCCTGCACAAAATTGATCATAATTCACAAATATTCCACCAGTAGGAATGGTTTCATAAATTGTTTGAAATAATTTTGCTTTCTGCATTTGGTCTAAATGATGAATTGACAACGCTGATATAATGGTATCAAACTTTTCCTCTGGGAGCTGTTTTGTGTAATCTAAGACCTGATGTTGAACATTCGCCAGCCCCATAAATCTCTTTTTAGAAATGTCTAGCATCTCTTCTGCTATATCAACTAATACATATTCTGCCGTATGACATTCCTTATACCAATAATATGTAAGCAGCCCCGTTCCAGCTCCCAAATCAAGCACAGTCTTAGGTGAATTAATATTTGAAAGAATTAAATGGGTCGTAGTTTTATAATAATCCTCAAAACAAGGAATAAATTTTTTCCTATTATTGTCATATTCTCTCGCAATCAGATTAAACTGTTTTTCAAGTTCCATATTTTATACCATTCCTTTCCTACCAAATAATCTCCACACTCATATATTTCTACAGTATTTCCCTTCACTGTCAAATTAATTTAAACTTCCCCTTTCTGGCACTCTGCCCCATATCTACAAATAAGTGACAGCACAATAAACATAATTCCCAAAGCAACAGAACCTGAATTATCAAGTTCTAAAGGAACTGCATTATTCCATATATGAGAAAGTGCATCATAAACAATTTCTGCTATAATCTGTGTTCCAATAGGGATACAGATAGTAAGTATGCCAAGCCTCTTTAATTCAGCCGCCCTTATTTGATTGAATGGTGATCCATCTTCTATCTCACCCCTGAAATAATTCTCCGCATATTTTGCGAGCACTGCCTTGCCACTGCACAGGATCATCGCAACAATCATGGATGCATACAATGTTCCCATCGTAAGTTCTGCTTCCGTTTTGATAAGACTCTCCAATGTAACACTGCCTATATTTATCGTTTTGGCTCCTAATGCCAGACTGGCAATTCCTACTGCACAAAAACAAAATCCAACGATGCAGAGGATAAAAACAATTTTACATAGAATCTTTCCGATTTTTGATAATTTTTGAATAATTTGTAATGTTTTCATATGTTTTATTCTCCCTTCATATATTCTCCCTGACAACTATTATTTTCCACTAATAGGCTGCCGCCGTCCCAAATAGCGAAACACACGGCGTTTGTATTCTACATACGGTGCTCCAAATTCCCGGCTCAAATACCGTTCCTCCTGCAAAATCTGCAAATGAAGCATGGTGATCGCAAAGGCAGAGCAAAGTGCGGTCCACGGGTTACCGAACAATAGAAAAACACCGATATATTGCAGGTCAAAACTCAAGAAAGCCGGATTCCGGCTGTATTGATAGATACCATTTGTTACCAGCTTTGTCTTATCCTTCTCCGGGATACCTGCACGCCAACTATCCTTCATACAGAGGACAGAGAGAAGAAAGATAACGTCCCCGACCATTGCAATGAGGAATCCGGTGAAACGCGCATTTGTGGGGAGGCAGCTCCAACCTAATACAATGGACAAAAGCTGTACAGCGGGCGCACAAATCGTTGCGATCCCCATAAGAACTTCAACTGTATGGATGGATCTTTCTTTCCTGCGTCCAATTTGCCGTGTTTGGATTCCGCGCCTCTTTTGAGCCAGCATTTTTGCAAAGTAAATCCCGTAGAACACGGCCAGTGCAAGAATCGCCAGCAATGCATATGGCAAATGGTTTTCCAGATCATATTTCATTGGTTTCACTTCCTTCCATACTCAATACCAGCTATGATTCACGCATCCGAAAAATCTTGATTTTTATGGATTATGGAGCCGATGACAAGACCGACCAACATACCAAATCGAATCCATATTCGCATCTCCCTTATTTACGTTTTGCTTTGTTCATCCCCCATGCAACCGCTTCATAGTGCCGGCCCATATCATAGTGGTTTCCTCTTAATCTTGGATGATACATCGTGTTACCTCACTTTCATGATTGTATTCTTTTCCCGTATGGAAATGATGAATGCTGTCAACATGAGTGGCAAGCCGCTTATCACTCCAATCATCAATGGTCCCACGAGAAGCTTATCAGCATAGACAGGATTCAGAAAAAGCGTTGGTATTCCTGCAAACGCATTGATTGCACCATGGCAAAGTGATGGTATCCAGATACAGTTTGTCTTTTCATATAGAAAGTCAAACAGAATTCCCATTGCACTTGCGATAACACAAAACAGCAATGGTCCTGTCACTGGCATTCCAAAATATGAAGTTCCATATTCATACCCTGCAAGAAGCATGATCGGCCAATGCCATACGCCCCAGATAGCTCCGCCAACCAATCGTCCTTTGGTTATACCAAAATGCTCCTTTAAGATCGGGTACATCGTGCCTCTCCAACCTGCTTCCTCACCAACCGCAAAAAACATATTAACTAATGGTGCATAGGTAATTGCTGCTATCACGCTGATTCCAGCATATAATGGAACAGAGATACCGCTGTTTTCTAATTGTGAAATTCCATCTGTCCCCAATGTACTGCGTATGTATAAAAATGAAGTATCCCATGCCGACGGAAAGAGTAGAAAATATAATGCTGCACCCATTACACCAAGAACTAACGGTATGAACCATGCACACATAATCCAGCGAATATTTTTCTTTATATTGGGTTTCCATCCAATTTTTTTCATATCTGATTTTGAAATAATGACAGCAAGCAGGGGTGAAAACATAGATATGCCAGAACAGACGAATACATCATAGTGTATCCTTTGCGAAACAACACTCCTGCAATAATCTGCAGTATCCATGCAACTCCAAATGCCCACAATAAATATTTTATTATTCTTTTCATAAGCGTTATCCTTCATTTTCTACCATTTCATCTTATAACGCCATTTCCTAATCCGTCTGTCCAACCTTTTGAACCATCCGGCAATGTTACCAACACATTTGCTGTATCTCTGTCTCCGTTCAATACAGGATAATTTTCCCTAACTTTTTTTCTATTGTTTTTCTCATGTTGGTTGTCATTTAAACTTCCTCTTAGCAATTCAATTCCCAGAACAGCATTAAACACTACTACTGAAAATGTACTAATTCTCTCTGCAATACCAAATAACATCTGCGGCAAAATATGTGTTCCTATTTCTCCACCTAGCATTGCTGTCAGGCTTATGATTGCCCACACTTCTATGGTTTTTCTATTATCTTTTTTTGCTCCAATTGCAATAACTAACAATGAAACAATTGATAAGACTACAACTGCCACAGTCACTGCAATATGCATAATATTTTGAAATACTAATGTATTTTCATCTGATATCCATGGGAAACATTCATATCCAACATTACAACACCACTCCATTACCGCAAATAAACAGATACCTATGCGAAATGACTT
>ERZ825324.2910-NODE-2910-length-16898-cov-3.169032_pt1 | contig 16898 bp, 10 predicted proteins | sample MGYA00519859_ERZ825324 | MGnify/ENA primary metagenome ERZ825324 (study PRJEB31778, sample SAMEA3449198) | human gut metagenome | biome: human gut; feature: human-associated habitat; material: faeces | place: United Kingdom | collected 2010/2012 ... | reverse complement strand
CCTCTGATGTATGACCACATCTATCGGCTGAGTGCTGTTCACGAGAATGTGGGATATAACCAGCCTACTCATACCGGATTCTACCTTGGCTCAGATTTGTTAAATGGTGAAGGTATGGAAGTCGGTCCCGGTAATATTGGTGACTGGAAACCGGAGGAAGGCGAGCACAACGGCTCTGCTTATGAGGATTGAGGAATGTATTAATAATCACTAAGAGAAAAAGATATGAATATGAGATATATTATCAGTAAGAAAGGATTCCGGTTATTATGCTTGTTAGGGATAATTGGTCTTTCTTCTTGCACGAATGAGAGCGAAGTGCAAATTCTTGGCAACGATCTTATAATGGAACTGACAGCGCAGGTGAATCAGGTGAAAACACGTGCCAGCTCTGAAAATTCATGGACAGGTGATGGTACCGAGCAGGTTTCTCTGAATATGGGAGAAAAGAAGGTGACTTACAAGGTTACGGATGTAACCGGTACGTTGGAGCCCATAAATGAAGAAAACCGTTTGCTTTGGTCCGTGCCTTTAAAACCACAGGTTGTAACGGCTTGGTATCCTGCAACCGAAGGGAATAATCTGCCTGCATCATGGAATGTACAGGCGGATCAGTCCGGAGCCGGTTTCCAGTACTCGGATTTATTGTACACTATGGCAGAGGTTTCTTTGCAGGGCAATAAGATACTGCCGTTCGAGCATTTGACGGCCAAAGTGATTGTGAACCTGAAAGGGAATGGCAAGAATGAGACTGAATTGGCGAACTCGGTCGTTACAATTGAGAATTCGGTTCTTTCGGGCAATATATCCGATGGCATCCTGTCTGTTTCCCAAGGGGAAAGCAAGGTGATTACTCCGAAAAAAGTGATCTCATCCGACGGGTATGTTTATTCTTGTCATGCGTTGTTGATTCCCCAGGATATGAAAGGAAAGAAGTTCATTAAGATCCAAATGGGCGGAAGAACATTTTATTATACCCCGGAAGAAGGAGATGCCAATCTGGCCGGTGGGTTTAAGTCTGTCTACAATATTACGGTAGGCGATCAGAAGATTGTTGTTACTGTGGAAAAGAACTCTACGCAATGGGGGGATGAAGAAGAAGAAATCATAGAAACTACGCCGATTTCGTGAGTTATCCTTGATAGTGATTGATATATAGGAACAATTGGAATAAAGGAATTAATTATGAAGCAATATAAGTTTTTATCTACCGCTTTGTTTTTGGCTGCAATGGTGGCATGGAGCGGTTGCTCGAATGAGGATGAAAGCCTGCCGGCAATGTCCGGCACGGAGGGGCTTGTTATAAATGTGTGTGATAAAGGTATGGAAAATGCGGAATCTTCCGCATCACGGGCTGTAACAGACTTGAATTATAATACGACTTTTGAAGTAGGAGACTGTATCGGACTTTTTGCCGTGAAGGATAATGCTATCTTGAGTGATGTAAATAATCTGAAAGTGCAACTTACGAGGGAAGGCTGGCAGCCGGCTACGGATCTGCAATATGACGGAGCATTGAGAGAGGCTACTTATTATGCCTATTTCCCGTATAGTGAAAACTTGAGTATCAATTCTGTGGAAACCGATTTCTTTGCTTCAACGGCAGCGGGATGGAATATCGGAAAAGATCAGTCGACTAGAAAAAACTTTGCGGATTCCGATCTGATGACTTCTTCGGGAAGTACTGTATATAGAGGGGATAAAGGTGAATTTCTCATTCAGTTTAATATGGTTCACCGTATGTCATTGGCGGTAATTTCTTTACCCGGAACGGAGTACAAGTTTACTAACCCGGAATTGAAAGGAACAATTTATGCCATAAAGCCGGGCGGAGACGTTGCGTTCTATACGGAAGAAATTGCAAGTGGCAAGGAGATAAAGCCTTATCGTGCGGACGACGGTTCGTACCGTATGTTGGTGAAACCGGCTGTGGCTCCCGATATTGTAGGTGTGTTAGGTGACAGCAAGTATAATGTAAACTCCGCTATTGCTGCCGGGAAGTATAAAAGATTCATGGTTGACGGTGGAAATGTGGTGAAAGAGTATGAACTAAAAGTAGGTGATTACTATTGTGCGGATGGAAATCTTGTGAGCAGGGATTGCGCGCCGGAAGAAGTGCCGGATGACTGTATTGGTATTGTATATTATGTGGGAAATCCGCAACCGTCCGTATTATATAAAGAAACTCTTGAAGCAGTTGAAGAAAAGGATGCCTTGAAACGTGATTATCCTAACTGTGTGCATGGGTTGGTTTATGCAATAAATCAATCAAATGCCACTGCGACAAGTGTTGCCTCGAATTCAAAATTAGATTATGCTAAGTATTTTACGGATAATGGATTAGATAGCAGATATTTTTGGGGAAACGGGAACAAAGTTCCTGAATATGGTTGTATTTTAGGATATAATAATACGGAGGCATTGAAAGAAATGCATGTGATAAATGGCAATGCAGCAACGAATATGATTAGTAATATATCTACGTACTCGCAATTAATGCCTGCTCCGAGCCTTACTTCCGGATGGTATCTGCCTTCTGTGGAGGAATTGGATATTATCTTCGAGAATAAAGACGACATTAATTCATCATTAGCTAATGTCGGGGGAACGGCTTTGTGGATAGAAGCTTTTGCTGGTACAGGGTATCAGACATCTACGAATACCGGAAGAACAATGTACCGGGTTCTTTATACAAATGAAACTTTTGGTCTGAATTCAGCATCAAATGCCAAAGGAGACTCGGGCTTTTTCCGCTTCTCTTTAGCATTTTAAAGGTAAAGGTATATGGTGAAAAAGATTGTAATAGGAATATTGGGGATGGGAATGTTATTCTCCCAGCAGAGTTGTATAGGAAATACTCCCGATAAAACGACAAAAGAGCAGGCATGGAAAGAATTTGCCAATCCTCAAGACTCTACCCGCACGAAAGTGTGGTGGTTTCACGGTGAAACGGAAACCACCAGAGAGGGAATTACCGCCGATTTGGAAGCGTATAAACGTGGTGGAGTAGGCGGAGTGGTCTATTATGACCAGGCACACGGAAAGGGAGAAAATGCCATTCCCGCCATGTCGCAGGAATGGTGGGACATGCTCCGGTTTGCGGCTTCGGAAGCGAAGAGAGTCGGCTTGTCCTTTGAGGCCAACATAGCCAACGGCTATGTGGCAGGTGGCCCGTGGATCACTCCCGAATTGGGTATGCAGAGACTTACAGCTACTGAAACAATCATAAAAGGAAAGTCTTCGTTTAAAGGAGTATTACCTAAACCGGACAGCAAGTCCTTTTCGGACGTAGCGGTGCTGGCTTTCCCTATTCATAAAGGATTTTATGAAACAAACCAAACCCGTAACCCGAAGCTGTCGACCAACCTGGCAGGACTGCCCGTTGAATCCCTGTTTGGCAAAAGCAGGAAATTGACGACAATCCCCCCACAGGAACCGGGGCATTCCGTGTTCGTAAACCTTGATTTTGGAGATGATTTCATAGCACGTAGTATTACCTATCGCGTAGGTACACGGGGTAAAAGCCGTGGCGGCGCCATGAATGTACCGGGAAAACCGACGGAGAAATTCGTTGCTCAAGGATTCATTGAACAACCGGATTTGGGACAGCTGGAAGTGTCAGATGATGGAGTCAATTATCGAAAAGTATGCGATTTGAAGCCGGTTTATTCGGCTGCGTCCGGCAACTGGAATCAGAAAACCGTTTCTTTCCCAGCTGTGAAGGGCAGATATTTCCGTCTTAACCTGCATGACTGGTGTCATCCGAAAGATAAGAAACCGCAGATGTATCTGGGTGATGTGGTGCTTTCTTCGCGGGCGAAAGCCGATAAATGGGAAGAAAAGGCCGGACTTTACTCCGAGTATGTTTTGCCGGACGAGACACCCGAATATTCCGGTGAGGAAGTGATAAATCCGGAGCAGGTAATCGACTTGACTGCCCGGATGAGTAAGGATGGAGAGCTGCAATGGGATGTGCCCGAGGGCGAATGGATGGTTTTGAGATTCGGACATGTGCCGACAGGAGGAGTCACCAAACATTCACGTGCCAATATGAAAGGACTGGAATGTGACAAGCTTTCTGCCGTGGCTGCCAAAGCACAGTTTGATAATTATTTCAAATTGATTCTGGATACTTTGAATGCGGCAGGATGTCCGCTGAAAGGCTTGACTATGGATAGCCAGGAAGCCGGATCGCAGAACTGGACTGCCGGTTATGAGAAAGAATTCCTTCAGAGAAGAGGATATGACATACATCGCTATCTTCCGGCTCTGATGGGGTATATTGTCGGCTCTCCCGAAGAGACGGACGGTTTCTTCTATGATATGCGTCGCACGATAGCCGATCTTGTGTCAGAGAAATATTATGGTACGCTGGATAGCTTGTGCCGGCAAGCGGGTGTTGATTTTACAGCTCAGGCTTCCGGTAACGGATTGAATCTGGTGGCTGACAACTTTCAGGCTAAAGGACGGGTGCAGAAACCGCAGGGCGAGTTTTGGGGGCATCATGTACATGGAAGCTATGATATAAAGGAAGCTGCATCTGCTGCGCATATCTATGGAAAGCTGATTGCTTCGGCAGAGGCTTTCACGGACGTGAAGTATGACGAATCATTTGCTGAAATGAAGAACCTGGCTGATTATGCCTATGCTTTCGGAGTGAATGAGTTTGTGGTGTGTGCATCCGCTTATCAGCCATGGCTGGATAAGATTCCGGGAAGTACGGGAGGCGGCAGACACTATTGCCTGAACCGTAATAATACGTTTTGGGAATATAGCCGCCCGTTCTGGGATTATCAGGCACGGTGCGCGGGATTGATGAGAAAGGGAATACCTGTTGTGGACTTGTGTATCTTTGCAGGTGATAACGCTCCGGTGAAATTGCTCACTTACCGTTTGCCGGAAATACCGGAAGGATATGACTTTGATGTCTGTACGGCAGACGCGTTGATAAAACGCATGAAGGCCCGTGACGGACGTGTTGTATTGCCGGACGGAATGAGTTATCAGATGCTTGTAGTACAACGCAACGGAGATGTCACTCTGGAAGCTTTGCGACATATTGCTTCACTGGTGGAACAGGGAGTGCCGTTATATGGTCCGAAACCTCTTCGTTCCGGTTCGCTGAAAGATGCCGGAAATGCGGAAGAATATGCTAAACTGGCAGATAGCTTGTGGGGCGGGGAGATGGCTGCTTCCGGTTCTCATGCTTATGGTAAAGGAACGGTTTATTGGGGTATGTCCCTTGAAGAAGCTTTGGCGCAGGCGGGAATCCGTCCGGATATAGCGTTGAAGAGCGGCAATACTCCTAAGGACAAAGTGTATTTCGCTCACCGGCAGTTGGCTGACGCGGAAGTTTACTTCCTGAATAATCATAGTAAGAATGTATTTAACAGTACAGTGACTTTACGTACTGATGCCCGATATGCCGAATTCTGGGATCCTGCTACCGGAAAGCGTTTCAGCCTGCCTGCGACTCCGGGAAAAGATGGCTTGGCAGTAACGATTACTTTGCAAGCCAATGAATCCGGTTTCATCGTAGCGTCCGGCCAGCTGACGGAAGGTATCTCCCAACGGATGATTGGAAGCCCTGAAGCGGTTGTTCCTGTCGAAGGAAGTTGGAATGTATATTTTGATCCCAAATGGGGAGGCCCGGGGGAAGTTGTGTTTGAGGAGCTGACGGATTGGGCGCGTAATGCGGACGATCGGATCCGCTATTATTCGGGAACGGCTGTCTATAAAAAGACAATCACACTAGACAAGTTGGATAAAGATGAAGAGCTCGTGCTTCGTATTCCCCGATTGGGAGCCATGGCACAAGTCTTTATCAACGGCAAGGAAGTTTCGACTATCTGGTGTTCGCCTTGGGAGGCTGATCTGACTCCTTACGTGCAGGAAGGTGATAATGCACTGGAATTGCGTGTCGTTAATTCGTTGACGAACCGTATGATCGGTGATGCTTCCCTGCCACAAGAGGAACGTTACACGTATGCTTATCCCGAAATAGTGAAAGCGGGAGACAGGCTGGTTCCTTCGGGTATCATAGGCGAAGTTTTATTGGTAAGGAGATAATACACAGGAGTTTATACGTGGAATCATTCATTTATTCACGTTCATAGTCTTTCAGGACTTGACAAAGGCTTTTTTATGTTGTATATTTGTAGACGTGAAACATAAAACAACGAATAAAAAACTAAAAACGAATGAAACGATTCTTATCTTTTGCCGTACTCGCTGTGATGTACTTCCCCGGATGTGCAACCAGTAAAAATGCAGTGCGTTGTCTGAGCCGATGGATTAAAGACTGCAACCCGTTGGTCAAAGAACTTATACCAACAGGGTACTTGCCGTATAATCATCGGTATCTGACTGCAAAACAGTATAAGATCATAACAAAACATCTAGGTGATCCTTATGAGGATTAGGGTATAACTGACCCGCCAATGAGCTTGAGGCTGCAAACTTTTAAGAGGTTTGCAGCCTTTTTTGTTGCATATATTTGATTGTTTTCTATGAAAAGAGGGAGATAGAGTTTATAATAAACTTGGATACCGTTTATAATAAACGATGCAAGAATTTATTAGAAACGTTGACGGAGATTTAGAATAAAAGATAAGTTATTTTCGGTGTCACAGGATGTGCCGAATCGAAATTTCGTTATATCATATATGTAATACGGTAAAATAATATTATATAAATAATATATATTTTCTTAGTTCCTATATTTTATCGGGATCTTTTTCATCATGACTACTGTTGTTTGAACAATCCTTTGCCTTTTTCTGTCAGACGGTATTTTTGCCTCGGATGTTTGGGGTTTTCAGGATAAAGTGGCTCAACTAAATCCAACCCTATTGCCGGATAGAGGTAGTTTTCCAAGAAATTGCTTTTATCTTTCAAGCCTATCAACTCCATCATCTCTTTAGTTGCAAGTATTTTGCTGCCGATTGTTGTCAATACTTTCTCAACCTGTGGGGGGACTGTGGGATTACTATGGGGTAACTGTGGGGTGACTGTTGGATTTTGCCCCACAGTATTCTGTATATAATGGAACACTACCCACACGGCATTACCATCAGTGTGAAATTCCGGTTCTGGAATGCCGACACGGCGGCATTCGTTAATCATAAGCCCTATGCCGCGTCCCCAGCTTTCCAAGACTTCACTTTTATACAGGACATTGGCTATAATGAGATTTTGTGGTTCGGAGTTATGCCCGCTCAATAATTTGTCTATCGTCATATCCAAAGGAAAAGTGCCACTGTTCTCAATCTCCACACGGTCATCATAAATGGCTATGCCCACTGAACTGCCGGGGCGGTGGTAGGCCCTGTGACAAAAAGCATTAATACAACTTTCGCGCAATGCTTTGTAAGGTATGCTCAATTCTTCCTCACGATACAGGCCTTCAATTTTGCCTGAAAGGGAAAGATGTTTGAAGAAAAATGCCATAGCTACATCCAACAAATTATAAATGTTTCCGTTTACACGTTGATTATCTATAAATTCATCTTTAGTCGTGCCTTTGAAGCGTGCCAGACGAAGCAGGCATTGAGGGTAGTAATAAAAATTACGTCCGAACAGTACTGCTGCCGCATTGTTCAGTTTGCCTTCATGCAGGAGGTTGAATTTTTCAAGAATAGTCGATATATCTTCCCGGATAGTCGTTTCCGGCAAGCGCCCGCTTCTTATGCCTCCACGCACTGCTCCCATAATGGCTTGTTCGTCAAGGTCGGAGATTTTGAGGTCGGAATTTATCATAGACTCCCAAGCATATTTTCCGCCCCGTTGCATCACGAGGTGGTTATATACTTCTTGCGACATGACGGAAGTAACGCTTTCAATACGTTGGTAAGCCCTTCCTTTATAGGAAAACGGACGCATATAGCGTTGTTCCTCCACAAAGAGTGCAATGACACTTTTGTTTGTGTCGGAAATGGCTGTATATGAAACCTCGATAGAGGCAAACGGTTCGATACGTCGGATGGCCTCGGCTATGTCCCGCTTGGTCTTGTCACACACCTCTTGCCCAATAATCTTTCCCTTATCGTTCACGCCAAACAGTACTGTTCCACCCGTACCGTTCAGAAAGGCGCAAAGGGTTTCCATGCCGCGCTCCAACTGTCCGGTTGTCTCTTTAAATTCCACTTGTCCGGTTTCCATCCGACAAGTTAGCTTTTTTATATCTTCAAAAGTCATTGTTTCCGTATTCATGCGAAGCATATTATTTTGCAAAGGTAATGAAAAAAGGTGGAAAACTTTTAGATGTTAGTAGTCTTCCTGATCTGTTGATCGTATTGACTGGCGGCAAACTCGCTTATACGAGGGAAGATGGTGTGAAAATTATCCCATTAGGGTGCCTGAAAGACTAGAACAGTAGCAGCATGTGAAAGCGACCTTGACGCTGGTACAGATGCATGTCTGCCAGTTCAAGACAGCTATATTCTTGTGGGCTATGGCAGGATTTTTAGAATTAATCTTTTATATTTGTGGCATCTTTAAATCGAAAACACATGCGGCAGATATATCCAGTTTTATTTTTCTTATTGTTTTGTAGCAAAGCATTTGCTTTTGATATATTGAATATCAGTACGATAACCGATCGTAACGGTTTGTCACAGAATACCATCCGGTGTATGATGCAGGACAGCCGCGGATTTATGTGGATGGGAACTATCAACGGGCTGAACCGATATAACGGGAAAGAGTTTGTGGTGGTACATCCCGAGTTGCCGGGGTCATCGTTGTTGCCCGACAGCAGGATACGCTATATGGTTGAGGACAAGAACGGATTTATCTGGATACGTACTTTCTCAAATACCTTGTTTTGCTATGATCCGGGAACAGAAAAGATGATTGACTATGACCCGCAGAATAAGGCGAAGATATTCACACAGATTGAAGTCTTCTCCAATGGTGACGTGTGGATGTGGGGAAACAGGGGATGCTGCCGTGTTCGGTATGTCAACGGAAAAATGGAGGTATGGAAGCCGGAAGATGAAAAACTGCGCAGCCAGAAAATATCCTTTGTATTTGAGGATTCGGAGCATAAGGTATGGATGGGTGCTCATGAAGAATTGTTCAGGATTGCTGACGGCAAAGTGGACTCGATGCTGAAAGGGGTGACTTTTCTCAATGCGCAGGAGGGAAGTGACTTATACTTTATAGGTGGAGGAGGAATTGTGATATTCGACCGTGCCCGCCTTTCTTTCTCACCGGTTATTTATTACGATAAAGAAAATCCCTCGGCTCATTCCCGTTCATATATGCTGAATGAAGGGATTCTGATGATTGCCACCAATGAGAAAACATATACTTTTGACACGAACAAGCGAGTCTGGATTCCGTCGGCAAAGTTCTTTCAAGGGAACGATTTGCGTAATGCTAATTTTAGTGTCGACAACAAAGGGGATGTATGGGTGTACAATATGTCCGGTACGTTATGGCGGCATCGTCCCGACAATACTTTCGAACCGTTGCATTTGATACCTTCCGATATACTTTCCCTGATTAGTCAGGAACGTTATCAGATTTATCATGATTCGCGGAATATCATCTGGATTACTACTTTCGGCAACGGGCTGTTTGCCATTGACGAGAATAACGGAAAGATTTTTCATTATACGGCTGATAAAGACCTGACGACCAATTATCTGCTTTGTGTAACGGAAGACAGGTCGGGAGAAATATGGGTGGGAACCGAATTAGGGGGGATCAGTAAAATATCGCTGACTAATTATCCGTTTGATATCTTCTATCCCTCTCCGGGAGGAAATGCGGACAGGGACAATGCGGTGCGGCTTATTTATGAAGATGAAGACGGACGGTACTGGTTTGGGACGCGGGATGGAAACCTGCATGTATGCGATTCTACATTGCGTCAGATTTATGATCTCCGGATTGAGGGTGGTCTGCCGTTTTCGATTGCGGAGGATACTCTTGGATATAAGTGGCTGGGAACGAAAGGGGGAGGATTGGTGCTTCTTTCTCCCAAAGGAGATGCCATAGTGGAAAAACACACCTTGGATGACTGGGTGTGGCAGTCTTCATCAAGCAACAATATATTCACTATTATGCGTGATAATAAAGATCGCATGTGGATAGCCACTTTTGGGGGAGGATTGCATTTGGGAGAAAGACATCAGGGGAAACTGACTTTCCGCCAGTTTGTGACGGACAACAGGCATCAATGTATGATGCGGGCGATGATTCAGGATCGGACAGGACTGATATGGGTGGGAACTAACGATGGAGTCATTGTTTTTCATCCGGATGAATTGATTCAGGATAAGAATAAATATATCTCCCTGCATCTTCACAAAGAGGATCAGCAATCGTTAAGCCATAATGAAGTAAAGGTTGTATTTGAGGATAGCAAGGGAAATATCTGGCTGGGCACCACCGGTGGCGGATTGAATCTGCTGGTCAGGGAGAAGCAACTGGAAAAATCATGGTTCAAGCACTATAATGCAGATAATGGTCTGGCTAACGAGACTGTACAGGCCATACTGGAGGATAATGAAGGATATATATGGGTAAGTACGGAGAGCGGTATCTCCAAATTCAACTTGCAGACGGAACGTTTTGAGAATTTTATTTTCTCGAATAACCGTCATGCCGCTATTTTCAACGAATTATCGTGCTGGAAGAAGAAAAACGGAGAGTTGATGTTCGGCAGTTACAATGGTGTCTATATTTTCAATCCTTCAGGGATTAAATTTGATACGTATGCTCCCCGCGTGCTTGTAACGGGTTTGTGGATTAACGGAAATCCGATGCGTCCGCAAGGACAGGACTCTCCTTTGATGGAAAGTATTACGAATACGAAGAAGATTGTTTTGGAGCATAATCAGAACTCTTTTAACCTTGAATGTACGATGCTGAATTTTCATGCCGCGGAACTCAACCAATATGCGTATTATCTGGAAGGATTTGAAAAAGACTGGAATCTCGGTTCGCGCAATAATATGGCGACTTACCGGAATGTTCCCCCGGGAAGATATATATTCAAAGTAAAAGGTTGTAATAGCTTCGGTGTGTGGAGCAGTGAGGAGACTACTCTGGAAGTCATTATTCTTCCACCTTGGTGGAAATCGTGGATAGCGGTACTTTTATATATTTTGGTGGGAGGAATACTTATTTATTTTGCAGTCAGGCTTGCCTTGAAGATGCACCGGTTGAATATGGCTGTTGAGGTTGAGAAACAACTGACAGAATATAAGCTGCGTTTCTTCACCAATATATCTCATGAGTTCCGTACTCCATTGACTATTATCCGTGGCGCGATAGAGGACTTGTCTAACCAGAAGGATTTGCCGCCTGCTGCCAATAAACAGTTGGGATTACTGACAAAAAGTTCTAACCGGCTGTTGCGTCTGATTGACCAGTTGCTGGAATTCCGCCGTTTGCAGAACAACAAGATGGAGTTGAAATTGGAAGAGACGGTGGCCGAACGTTTCTTTTATGACATTTATCTTACTTTCAAAGACATGGCGGCCAAGAAACGGATAGAATATCTTTTTGAATCGAACGATCCGACGGGAAGGATGCTGCTCGACCGGAGCAAGATGGACAAGATTGCATATAATCTTTTGTCCAATGCTTTCAAGAATACTCCGGCAGGCGGAAAGATTGTGATGAAGCTTGACTCTTCTGCCGAAAATGATACGTTTACATTAAGTGTATCAGACAGTGGCCCCGGAGTTCCCGCAGAGAAGCGTAAGATGTTGTTTGTCAGATTCGAGCAGATTAACTATGCTTCCGACGGCACGGGTGTCGGATTGCACCTGACTGCCGAACTTGCCAAGGTTCATAAAGGTAATGTAGCTTATTCGGATTCTTCTTTGGGGGGAGCTTGTTTTTCACTGACTATACCATTGTCGGATAAGAATTATGATCCGGCAGATATCGTACAGTCTTCAGCATCCGAACCGGACGTTGCGGTTAAGGAAATAACAACCGGAGCGACTTTGCCTGATGAAAAGGCGGTGGAAATCCTGGGCAATTCTGTCAACAAGCCATTCAAGGAATATAAGGTGATGGTGATTGATGACGATGATGATGTCCGCACGCTTATAGAAAGCCAGTTAGGGAAATATTTCACGGTTTCTACGGCTTCCAATGGAGCGGAAGGGTTGGAAAAGTTGGCGGAAGACCAGCCGGATATTGTTGTCTGTGATGTGATGATGCCCGAAATGGATGGGTTCGAATTTACGAAACGGTTGAAAAATGATTTCAATATCAGCCATATTCCTGTCATTCTGTTGACTGCTTATTCTTCGGAAGAACACCAGTTGAAGGGCATCCAGCTGGGGGCTGATTCTTATATCACCAAGCCTTTCAGTGTGCAATATCTCTTGGCTCGTGTAGTAAAGCTGATTGAGCAGCGGGAGAAGTTGCAACGGAAGTTTGCTACGGAACCGGGTAACTTGCAACCGTTGATTAGTACTACCGACAGGGATAAAATATTCCTGGATAAGATAAATGCCATTATTGAAAGAAATATGGGAGATGCGGAGTTCAAACTGGACACTTACGCTCCGGCATTGGGATTGGGACGTACTACTTTTTACAGTAAATTGAAGAGTATTGTCGGCTGCTCTCCCAATGAGTATGTGAGGCTGCTCCGTATGAAGAGAGCAGCGGAACTGTTGATTACTTCCGATATAAATATATCTGAAGCCGGTTATCAGGTCGGTATCAATGATCCTTTCTATTTTAGCAAATGCTTTAAGAATACATTCGGGAAATCGCCTTCGCAATACAGAAAGAGTGCGGGAAAGACGGATATGGAAGAAAATACGGGCGAAGAAAACCAGTGATTTTTTATTGTAGGGGAAGAATAAGAGTTAGCCTGTAACAGGTGAGGATGAGCTGATTCTTTATTTTGTATAGTTTTACAACTATATGAACAGGTGTACATGTTATTTCCTGAAAAAGTGACTTTGTTTGCATCGTGATTAATAATATATAAGGCAATGAAGAACATGTATCACTCTACAATAATTTTATTATGAATTTGCGCGTTATCATTTTATTTATTTTACTGTTATCAGGCTTCTGTGTAAATGCTCAAGAGTATGTCAGCTTGAACGGCGAATGGCAATTTGCCTTAGCAAAGACTGAACAGGAAGCTAAACGTCTGGAAGATTTCAGTTCTCCGGGATTCAGTAGTCAAAAATTCAAGAAAATACCTGTACCGTCCAATTGGGCTGTTCTGGGATATGAGGAACCTGTATATAGAGGGTTCAAGGAAAACAAGGCTAGTGAGGGCTTTTATTTACATAAATTCGAGACTCCTGAAGGCTGGGATGGGAAGCGTGTATTGCTTCATTTCGGCGGGGTGTGGTCATCGGCAGAAGTCTGGCTGGACGGAAAGTTTCTGACAGCGGTTATACGTCGTTTGCGTTTGATGTCAGCGGCAAGCTGAAAACAGACGGGGCGAATCTGTTGGCAGTCCGTGTAAGGCAGATAACTAAAGAGTATAAATTTGATGTTTTCGACGACTGGACATTGGGGGGAATTTACAGGGATGTCACTTTGGAAGCTATGCCGCGTGGACGTTGGATAGATAATGTGGTCGCACAGACCTTTTTCGATAATCGGTTTGAAGATGCGGATTTGAAACTACGGGTTATGGTCGGTGACAAACAGAAAAGTACAGTGCCGGGTAATTATCCAAGTCCGGGTGCATCATACGATCTTAGATTTGCCCTTACAGATAAAGAAGGGAAGGAAGTTGCCCGGCGGCAGCTGACAGTACCCGCTCATATTTCTACGGATCGGGAAATCGGTCTGACATTCCGTATTCAGTCACCTCATCATTGGAATGCGGAGAATCCTTATCTTTATAATCTGCGTGTTGAGCTTGTTGAAGAAGGGCAAGTGACACATACACGTACGCAACGAATCGGGTTCCGGCAGATTTCAACGGTAGGTGGTGTTTTCAGAATCAACGGGCAGGCCGTCAAATTGCGTGGCGTAAACCGCCATGATGAACATCCGGATGTCGGTCGTGCCACTACCCGTGAACATTGGTTGCAGGATCTGACTCTTATGAAAGCGGCGAATATCAATTATATCCGTCTTTCCCATTATACTCCGGCGAAAGGATTTATTGAATTGTGTGATGAGATGGGGATGTATGTAGGTAATGAAGTTTCATTAGGAGGCGCCGGAAATTTGATGTATGACCCTTCCTGTTCCGGAGCTGCTCTGCAACGTTCGTATGAAACGGTTGTCCGGGACATTAATCATCCGTCGATTATTTATTGGTCAGTCGGCAATGAGGATCCGTTGACCTCATTACATCTGGCATCTGTGAAGCTGGTGAAAGCGCTTGATCCCACTCGTCCTGTCTTGTTACCTTGGAGAGCGGAGGAATGGTTGCCGGAAGAAATTGATATTCTTGCTCCTCATTATTGGAAGCCGCAGGAATATGACCGGTTGGCAGCTCATTCTGACCGTCCTATAATTTCCACAGAATATACTCATGCTTATGGTAATACTGGATTTGGCGGATTGGAAGCCCGTTGGAAAGCATTGACTAAACATCCGTCAGGAACGGGGGCGGCAATCTGGATGTGGGCGGATCAGGGTATAAGGACTCCGGTACGTAATCTTCAGAAAAAGAATGAAGATGTACATGCTGGAGATGATTATCTGCGGATTGATTATGCGGGATGGGACGGTATTGTGGATTCCTATCGTAATTTTACCCGTGATTATTGGGAAACGAAGGCTGTGTATGCACAGGTTTATCCTGCTGTAGAGAAGATTTCATTTACTCCCGGTCAGGATTCCTTGCGAATTCCTATTCAGAATGATTTTGATTTTACGGATCTTACTACTGTAAAGATCGACTGGTCTATCAGGGAAGATGAAAGGGTTTTGGCATCCGGTACTAACTCTATCACTGGGCAACCTCACGCCGAATCTACATTCAAACTGCCGGTGGAAGCTTTGAAAACAGTCCGTGCAGGGAAGACTTACTATGCTTGGTTTATCTTTACGAACGTCAATGGCGAAGAGATTACGCGGGATGCTGTGGAACTTTGCCCGTCGGTAGAACAGATTGGAACAGTGTTGCCTTGCGGGAAAATATCAGTAAGCCAAGCTGAAACAGTAACGATAGAAACTGGCAATATACGTTATGTTTTTAGTCCTCAAACCGGTCAATTGATTTCGGCAGAGGCCCAGGACAAACAGTTGATTACAGATTTACGCCCTATAATATGGTCTCCGCTTGATCCGTGTGAGAAATCTGCCTTCGGGAAAGAGAATGTCCGTAAGGCTGTTGACTTGAATCAGTATACAACATCTGTCAAGGAATGGAGTGTAGAAGATAGACCGGATGAAGTTATTATTCGGGCAAAAGTGGATTGTCATGTAGATTCTGCCAATCATTTTACCACTATCTATCGTTATTCAATAGGTGTGGATGGGCGTTTGGATGTAAATTATGAGATTCTGACTGATGTAGCTATTCCTCAAATACCTATAGTTGGAATGACAATTAAAACAGTCCCAGAGCTTAAAGAGCTGCATTGGTTAGGTCTTGGCCCTTACGATGCCTATCCTAATAAAAAAGCAGCTCCAATACTTGGCGTTTGGGGAGGGGAGGCAGGAAGTGCGGACGTAACCGGAATGAAGGCAACCCGTTGGATTGAACGTGGTAACTCTAAATGTGGATTCCGGATAATGAGTAATGGTTATATGAAACATGATGCTTCTCATCCTGAAATTATGCATATTCTGTCATACGTTTTTGGACGCCCTGAAAAAGGACGTCAGGCGGACGAATCTGTTCCGCAGATGCGGACTGATACAGGAGTACCGTTTGTTGGTGGGTTCAGTATCTTGTTGAACGCTGATTTGCAGAAAAAATAATTAATTCATATAATACGCTGTGTAATAGTGATTTATATTTAAGTAATTATAAGGCTTAGATTATTAAAGGGAGACGCAATGGGGACAAAAGGGGACTGGACGGTTTGTGCCTTGTTATATCTTTGCAGAGTCATTCAAACAAAACGAATGGCAACAGTAAACCTTTATTTTTTTAACCATTTAAACTTTAATAATTATGGCTTTACAGTATGTAGTAACAAAACGTGTGTTCGGTTTTGACAAGGACAAAAACGAAAAGTATGTAGCAAAATCGGTTCGTTCCGGTAAGGTGAATTTTGCAAAGATGTGTCGCAAGGTGAGTCAGCTTTGTGGTGTCCATCGTAAGGTGGTGGATTTGGTGGTCAGTGGTCTGGTAGATAAGATGGCTGAAGATATTGACGACGGAAAGAGTGTTCAGTTGGGTGAATTCGGTATTTTCAGTCCTACTATCCGTGCCAAGAGTGCGGATGATGAGAAAGATGTTTCGTCCAAGTCAATCGTTCAAAGAAAGATTATTTTTTATCCGGGAAAAATCTTTAAGGATACGTTGGAAGATATGAGTATCACCCGTCGTGTGGAGATTGAAACGGATTATACGGATGGAAGTAGTAACGGTGGTAATAATGGTGGCAATCCTGATTCCGGCGATGATGGTAAGGGAGATAACGGGGAAGCACCGGATCCGGCTGCATAATTTAGTTAGTTTTGTCTTAAAAGTGGCTTTAGAGTAGTAGTGATGCACAGAGAATCGATTTATGATCGGTGATCTGTGCATCTTTTATTGTATATATGTCAGTAAAGCATTTCTTAAAAGAATAAATGCGAACATAAAACAATTTGATTTGTTATTTATGATAGTTACATGCATGGCATAGGTTTATTTTGTCATTATGATATAAAACATCTTTTTAAATAGGCTTATTAAGGTGTTTTGTTGACTATATGTCAAAATAATCCATTATATTTGTATATGTGAAGTTAACCGAAGAAAAAATCACTTATTATTGGCTATG
>ERZ825324.2907-NODE-2907-length-16914-cov-7.802479_pt1 | contig 16914 bp, 11 predicted proteins | sample MGYA00519859_ERZ825324 | MGnify/ENA primary metagenome ERZ825324 (study PRJEB31778, sample SAMEA3449198) | human gut metagenome | biome: human gut; feature: human-associated habitat; material: faeces | place: United Kingdom | collected 2010/2012 ... | reverse complement strand
TGATGAATGCGATCATCTCGCCCACCTGCATGGTGCCGTTGTCCATGGCCTTGCCACCGAACCAGACGATCAGCAGGCTGGTGCCGTTCATGATGAGGGTCATAAAGGGCATCATGGCAACCATGGCGCGGTTGGTGAACAGCTGGGTGCTCATCAGGTCTTTGTTGGCCTTGTCGAAGCGCTCCTCCTCAAACTTTTCACGGCTGAAGGCACGCACCGGCATGATGCCGGTCAGAATCTCGCGGCTGACGAGGTTCAACCGGTCCACCAGCTTCTGCATGATCTTGAACTTGGGCATGGCCACACTCATCAGGAAGAGGATGAGCAGCAGCAGAACGGCCACATCCAGCACGATGATCCAGGAAAGGCCGGTGCTGCTGTTCAGCACATGCAGCACGCCGCCAATGCCCAGAATGGGCGCATAGGCCACCATGCGCAGCAGCATGACGCAGACGAACTGCACCTGCTGGATGTCGTTGGTGGTGCGGGTGATGAGGGACGCGGTGGAGAAGTTCTCGATCTCCGCATGGGAGAAGTGGATGACGCTGGAGAAGGTCTCGCGGCGCAGGTCGCGGCCGATGGCGGCGGACACCCGGGAGGCCAGGAAGCCCACCGCGATGGACACGGCCACCATCAGCAGGGTCAGGGCCAGCATCTGGCCGCCTACCTTATATAAATAGTGCATCTGCACATCGTGGGCAATGCCCTGGGCCTCGTATTCCAGCCCCACCAGCAGCAGAGCCTGGCTCTTCAGGTTCTCCACCACGGTGTCGTCCAGCTGGCCGATGGCACCGGTCAGCTGCTGCTGCACGGCGTCGCGGCTGAAGCCGGGCATCTGGCTCATGGCGGCAAACTGGCCGCACACGGTGTCCAGATCCTCCGCCGTGGGGGCCACAGTCTCGGTTGCCGTGTCGGGATTGCGGTCGGCACCGGAGGCCTGCAGGTCCGCAAGGCCGGTCATGCCCATGCCGGTCTGCCCGGCGGGGGTGTTGGCTGCCTGGACGGCCGCCAGATACAGCACGATGTCCGGCGTGGTCACAGCCTCTTCCAGCGCAGTGCGCTCGTCGGCGGTCAGGTCGGTGCGCAGGCGCAGCACATCGCCGTCGGCGGTGTAGGCGTTCTGGAAGGCAGCGGCGTCCTCCTCGCGCATCAGCAGCGAGAGGGCATCCAGCGTGCTCTGGCGCACTGTGTCGGGCAGGGGGCTTTCGATGCCGCCCTGCTGGATGCCGGTGTCCACGATCTTGCTGGTGTAGTCCGGCAGCGACAGATCGCAGTACGCCTGCACGAACAGCAGTGCGAACACCACGAGGCAGACGGCCCAGTGACGGGCCAGCTGCTTAAAGATCTTTGTCATGGTTTGGTTCTCCCTTCGGTTTGGTGGTACGCGCAGCATTTTCCGCAAGAATGGCTTCCATCAGCGCGCCGCGCAGCGCTTCCATCTGGGCCAGCTGTTCCGGCTCCAGCCGGGCCATGACACTGGAAAAGTAGTCCCCAAGAGCAGCCTCGCACTGTCGGCAGGCCTCGTATCCCTTGGGCGTGAAACGCACCAGCGTCTTGCGGCGGTCGGCAGGGTCGGCAAAGCGTTCCACAAGGCCGTCCTGCTCCATCTGCCGCACCGTGCGGGAAATGGCAGGAAGCGGTTGATGAAGCTCCTGAACAAGGTCGGAGATATAAACGGCACCGTCCTGTCCATGGAGCCGAATGCAGCCCAGCAGCCCTTCCAGCATGGGAAAGTGGCACTTGGGGCAGTCGGCCAGAGCGGCCTTCATGCCGGCCTTGGATGCTTTGCTCAGCCGGTGGATGTAGCGGCAAAGCCCACGGAAACTCAACGTGGATTCCTCAGACACGCGATCCCTCCTCTCAAAAATTGCTTAACAGCTGTTAACTGTTAACGCTTGATAATAATAGGCTTTTGCAGGCCGGATTGCAACCCCCTGCAGGGATTGTTTCACAAAAGTTCACAAACGTTTGTGTCCCGCATACACATAAAGCAAAGGGGGCATCGGGCATGGAACAGCGTTTGTGGATGATCCTGCAATTGTTCGGCGGGGCGGCACTTTTCTTATACAGTATGGACACCCTCACGGACGCTTTGCAGCAGGCGGCGGGGGACACCCTGCGGCAGGCCCTTGCCCGGCTCACGGCCCACCCGCTGGCCGGGGTGCTCACGGGGGCGGCGGTCACGGCGGTGGTGCAGAGCAGCTCGGCGGTCACGGTGCTGGTGCTGGGCCTTGTGGGGGCCGGGCTGCTGACCCTGCAGCGGGCCGTGCCGGTGGTGTTCGGAGCCAACATCGGCACCACGGTCACCGCGCAATTGCTGGCCTTCCGGCTGGAGGATGCCAGGTACCTGCTGCTGGTGGCGGGGCTGCTGCTCTGGTTCGCGGGGCGCGGGCGTCTGCACGCAGCCGGGCAGGCGCTGTTTGCGTTCGGCCTGCTGTTTGAGGGCATCGCGGTCATGGCCGAGGCCATGGAGCCGTTGGCAGCGGGGCCGGTGTTCCGGCAGTGGATGGCCCAGGTGCGGCACCGCCCCGGCCTGGGCCTGCTGGCAGGGCTGGGCATGACCCTTGCCGTGCAGAGCAGCTCCGCCACCATTGCGGTGCTGCAACAGGTGGCCGCCCGCCCCGGGCCGGACGGCGGGTGCCTGCTGGGCCTTGCGGGAGCCATCCCGGTGCTGTTGGGGGACAACATCGGCACCACCGTCACGGCGGTGCTGGCATCGGTGGGGCAGAGCCGGGACGCCAAGCGTCTGGCGGCGGCCCACGCCCTGTTCAACCTGTCCGGGGCGGCGGTGTGCTGGCTGCTGCTGCCCCAGTTCACCGCGCTGGTGCGGCTGGTCTCGCCCCACGGGCCGGAGAGCGCCGTGCTGGCCCGGCAGATCGCCAACGCCCACACCCTGTTCAATCTGGGCTGCACGGTGCTGTGGCTGCCCCTGACCCCTTGCATGGTACGCATCGTGTGCATTCTTCTGCCGGAAAAGCACGCCCCCTGAGTTGAAATGAACGCCTTAAAATGGTATAATGACAGTGTATCGAACAAATTTTGTGACGCTTTTGTTGCACAAATGATAAACGGACCCTTCTGTGGGCCTGCAGCGGTGTGCGGCTGCCAGGGCACAGAGCGAACCAAGAGGACGTGTTTACTATGAAGGATATCATCAACGGGTTGATCGAGCGGTTCCGCAGGCAGCATGTACAGGCCCGGCGCTATGTGGCCATGATGCTGGTGCTGGCCCTGCTCACCACCCTGTTCGTCAACTGGCAGCTCCATGGGGTGGGCATCTCCATGACTGCCGACTACCACTGCGGCTACGAGGAGCACCAGCACACGGCGGCCTGCTACGAAAAAGTGCTCACCTGCGGTTACGAGGAGGGCGAGCCGGAAACGCCCGTCACCTCTTCGGACAGCAGCGCCGATCCGGTGTCCGCCTACAGCGCGGCCGAGCCGGAAGAGCCGGAAGAGCCGGTGCAGACCGAGCCGGAGACCATCTGGGTGCCCCATGAGCACACCGATGCCTGCTACGAGGAGCACCGGGTGCTGACCTGCTATCAGGAAGAGCACGAGCACACCGACGACTGCTTTGACGAGTACGGTGCGCTCATCTGCGGCGAGTTCGAGCATATCCACGACGACAGCTGCTACACCACCGAGTATGAGCTGGTGTGCGGCCTGGACGAAGGCGAACTGGTGGAAGAACCCAACCCCGCCTATCAGGAAATGCCTGCCAGCCGCCCCGTGGTGGACCTGCCCCCTGAGCCGGCCGAGACCACCCCGGACGAGCCGGTGCTGCATCACCACACCGACGCCTGCTACACCGAGGAGCTGGTGTGCACCATCCCGGAGCACCACCACACCGTGGAGTGCCTGGCCGATACCCAGGCCGACGTGGAGACTGCCGAGGAATGGCAGGCCGCGGCCAACGTGGCCCTGAACGGCAACTGGGCCGAGGACCTGCTCACCGTGGCAAAGTCCCAGCTGGACTACCAGCAGAGCGACAAGAACTTCAAGCTGGATGTGGAGGACCAGCAGGTGCTGCGCGGCTACTCCCGCTATGGTGCCTGGTACGGCAACCCCTACGGTGCCTGGGACGTGATGTTCCTGTCCTACTGCCTGCACTTTGCGGGTGTGCCCCAGACGGTGGTGCCCCAGCGTGCGGGCGTGATGGCCCTGCACAGTGACCTGCGCGGCTCCCAGTGGCTCACCGACGCCGACGGCTCCACCGCAAGGCCCGGCGATATCGTCATCTACAACACCCTCACCACCGAGCAGGTGGCCGTGGACGAGAGCTCCTATGGCATCGCCCTGCTGGACCTAGACGAGGATCCCGACACCGCCGCCCAGCTCACGGCTCCCGAGCCGCAGGTGGACACCCGCACCGTGACCACCGAGACGGTGGGCGTCGTGTCCGCCGTGGACCCCGACGCCGGGACCCTGACCGTGATCTCCGGCAACGTGGACGGCAAGGTGGCCGAGGTGCCCGTTGCCATGTCCGACGTGACCAGTGTCATCTCGGTGACCGGCGCCTATGCCGCCGAGACCACCGCTGCGGCCCCGGAGGACCCGGCAGGCTCCCAGGAGGAGCTGGACGGCAGCTATGCGCTGCTGGAAGATGAGGATGGCTTTGGTGCCACCGTGGACTGGGTGGGTGACGCCGACCCCTGCGGCATCGCCCTGCTGGCTGCCGGGGACGACCATGATCTGAACACCTGGATCACGGATGTCAATTATGAAAAGACGACCGACGGGAAAACATGGACGTCTATCGGCGCGGGCAGCGTGACCGTGGACAGCGGCACCCGCGTCCGCGTGAACCTGAAGTATACCGTGAAACCCGGTGTGCTGACGCCCACCAACAATACCCTGACCTACCAGCTGCCCAAAGGCCTGCCCATGCCGGATGTGACGACGGGCAACATCGTGGATGAGTCCGACAAGGACGAGGCCGGCAATGCAAAGGTCGTGGGCAGCTTCACCGTTGACACCGACGGCAAAGTGACCCTGACCTTTACGGACGAAAAGTTCATCGGCACCGACGACAAGGGCGGCCTGCCATTCACCGGTACCTTCAAGGCCGCCGTTACGGCGAGCGCCGACAACTTTGAGGACGAGAAGGAGATCAAATTCAAGGACGACTGCATCCTGACCATCAAGAAGAAAACGGCAGATATAAAGATCAGCAAAGGGAGTGGGTCTCCGCTGATTACGAACCGTAAGGACGGCACCTTTGTAAATAATTATGAGGTGACGGTGGGGACCACCAACGGCACCAAAGACCCGGTGATCCTTACGGATACCCTGAACACGAATAGGAATGGCGAAAACCGTAGCGACTACCTGAAGGGCGGCCAATACCTGGAAAGCTCCTTTAAACTTTACAAGGTGGATGCTTCGGGCACAAAAACGGAGATTGACGTCCCTGCGCATGAACTGAAAACCGACGGCAACGGCAACCCCCAGGTGGTCCTTGCTCCGCTGCCTGCATTGGAGGCCGGAGAGAAGTACATCTGGAACTACGACGTTCAGCGGAACTATGCGGACTTTGACAAGATGCCCAACGGCGTCGCTATCATCAACAACACGGCGAAAGCCGAGGCAGGGCGCAATGTAAAAGATGCGGTTGACGCATGGTACACATGTAAAACCTCTCGCATTGAGAAGAAAGGCGAGTACGACCCCAAAACAGGCCGCATCCAGTGGACGATCACTGTAAAGGTACCCCATTCTTTCCTGGGGTCCTATCTCCTGCAGGGCTGCAAGATCACAGATGACTTGCCAGACGGTGTGAAAATCGTAGGGGATGTAAAGGTAGGCAACGATACGATATCGGCAGAGAATTTTCTGCAAAACGGCTATACCATCCCGGCGGATTATGATGGAACAGAGCTGAAGATCACCTTTGAGACCACCACCCCCATCGGCGGCGGCTCGGTGACCAACACGGCACAGATCCTGACCAAGAGCAACCATACCTTTGAGGCCTCGGATACTGTGAACATCGGGAAGGGCGATTGGAGCCTGAGCAAATCCATTGCCACCAGGGGCGAGACGCCAACCTGGAACCTCTCGGCCACCAACAAGGCCGGTGAAGCGGAGTTTACCCTGTGGGATGTGCTGGACGACGCTGAGAACGACCAAGGCGAGACAAAAGAGGACACCCACTATGCCATTGCAAAAGAGCTGGATGACGCCATCAAGGCCAATCTGACCCTGACCATGCACGACAACACGAAGTTGACCTATGCGGAGGCTGTCGCGGCGGGCAACACCATCAAGATGACCTATTATGCACAGAAAAACGGTACCGAGGAGGTGGACGCAAATAACTCGTCCACCCGTGTGCGCAGCTTCAGCATCCATGTGAAAGCCGGGGACGACCAGAACCCCGTGCGCAGCATCTCGGTGACCGGCATCCCCACCCACGAGGAGCGCGACGACGTGCCCACCGGTGAGGTGTGGACCTATAAGAACACCATCCATATCCAAGGCGTGAACGGCGATGCCTCGGACACCGATACCTACCGCAGCTACAAGAAGTTTGAAAAGGGCGTGGCCGCAAAGAGCAGCGGCGACGAGACCGGTTATCTGACCGGCAGCAACAGCTTCGAGCTGAGCGACCTCAGCGGCAACAACCTCCACTACCAGCTGGTGCTGCAGACCTCCGCCGACGATAGGGACGAAATCACGGTTACCGACACCCTGCCGGAAAACGTCGGCTTCAAGGTGGATAATGTCAAGATCGCGCTGGATGAGGGCGACTTTGTAAAGATCAAGGATAAAAAAGTAGACTGGGCGACGGCAGAGTATGACGAAACTACCCGGCGGCTCACCATTAAAATCAGCAACTACAACAAGTCGGGGCAGGAGGAACACCGCATCCGCATCCAGTACAAAGTGAGCGTGAGCGACGATCCCAGCTGGAAGAACCCCTCGGTGGGCAAGCTGATCTACACCAACACCGCCACCTGGGGCGAGCTGACCGAGACCACCACCACCACCATCACCCGCGATGTGGAACAGGTGAAAAAGACCGGCTGGCAGGACCCCGGCAACGACCGGAAGCTGCACTATCAGGTGGTCATCAACCCGGCCGGCGAGGATCTGTCGGCCGGGCAGACCAGAGCGGAGAAGATCGAGCTGTGGGATAACATCAGCACCACCAATGGTGCCATCGCCACCGGCGATGTCAACTCGGTCAAGTTGTATTTTTACAATTACGACGAAACAGTCGGCGTGACCACCGGCAAAGAGGTGCCGCGCAACATGTACCGCATCCTGGAAGCGGACAAGAACGGCTGGCTTCATATGGAGATCCCCAATATGGCGGCCATGATCCTTGTGTATGACTGCAATGTGAAGGATGGCAGTGCTGCCGCCAGCTACCAGGTGAGCAACACCGTGACCCTGAGCAACGGCAGCAAATCCAGCGACAGCGGCATCACCTACCAGGTCAAGGCGGATGCAACGGCCACCACCGCACAGTTCGTGCTGCGCAAGAAGGACAGCTACTCCGGCGTGTCGCTGAAGGGCGCGGAGTTCACCATTTACCAGTACGATACGGTAAGCGGGCAGTTCGTCCGGTGGACCGGCAACGGCACGGGCACCCTGACCACGGACAAAAACGGTCAGGCCAGTCTGGCTGTGCTGGATAGTAAGACTGAAAGCTGCCTGCACCCGGATGTGCTGTATAAGCTCGTGGAGACCGAAGCACCCACGGACTATCAGCTGGATGACACCCCGCACTACCTGCTGTTCCGCAATAACGCCAGCGCGGAGAACGAGCAGCAGGCCTTTGCAAAGGCGACCGACCAGGCCGATGGCACCACGACCCTGACTGTGGACGGTGAGACGGTGAACCTGAACAGCAATGTGCAGGTGGGCAGCGACGCCGGCACCACCACTGCTGAGTACAGCAACGTGTACAGCAACCTGACCGTCAGAAAGTTCTGGCTGGATGCCGATACCCGCCAGCCGGTGGAACCGGCGGTGGACAGCATCCGCATCAAGGTCTGGCAGTACACCGACAATGACAAGGACAGAACGTTGTTTGCCGAAGCCGACCTGACCGCACATAACGACTGGACCTGGTCCGAGCCGGGGGACAAGCTGCCCCTGACAGACGGGAAGGGCAATGCGTACCACTACCTGGTGGAGGAAGTGACCACCGGAAACTGGAACGTGTACATTGATAACAATGATGTGCAGACCGGCAACATTACCATCCGGAACTACGTTTACACCGGCTACGAGCTGCCGTCCACCGGCGGCATGGGCACGGCACCCTTCGGGGTGCTGGGCGGCGCACTGGCCGCTGCAGCAGCCCTGCTGCTGGTCCGCAAACGGAAACAGAACGAGGAGGAGTGAGCAGCCATGAAACAAAACAAAAACAACCGGTTTGCCGCTCTTCTGCTGGCGCTGTGCATGGCCGTGTGCTGTGCACTGCCCGCGCTGGCAGCCCCCGCGGCCAGCGCCAACATCGACCTGAGCCGCACCGGCAGCATGGACGTGACCCTGTACGACCACCAGAACGACGTCCCCCTGCGGGGCGGCGCACTCACCGTGTACAAGGTGGCGGACGTGGCCCGCACCAACGGCGACCTGCACTTTGTGTACACCGCCGACTTTACGGGCTGCGGCATCGCGCTGGGCGACCTGACGGACAGCACACTGGCTTCCAGGCTGGAAGCCAAGCTGCCCGCCCGCGCCGCCGGCACCACCCATAAGATCAGCGAGCAGGGCACCGTCTCCTTTGACGCGCTGCCGCTGGGCCTGTACCTCGTGGTGCAGACCGAGAACTCCAAGGGCTACGAGGCCATCAATTCCTTCCTGGTGTCGCTGCCCATGGCGGACGAAAGCGGCTGGCGCTACACCGTGGACGCCACCCCCAAGGTGGGCGCGCCCACGCAGGAGGTGACCCCGCCCGAACCGGGCAAACCGTCCGAGCCGGAGAAGCCTTCGGAACCGGACAAGCCCACCCAGCCCGGCACCCCGGATGAGCCGGACAACCCGGACATGCCGGTGGACCCCAACGACCCCAACCGCCCGGTGTCGCCCGGTACGCCAGATAACCCGGTGAACCCCGGCAACCCGGACAACCCCGTGGCCCCCGGCAACCCGGACAACCCGGTGGCTCCGGGCCGCCCGGACGGCAATGCACTGCCCCAGAGCGGCCAGCTGAACTGGCCTATCCCGTTCATGGCTTGCAGCGGCGTGCTGCTGTTTGCCGTCGGCTGGGTGCTGGACCGGAAGGAGACGCTGGCATGAACACAAAGCAGAAGATCGGCCGCGCCTGCATGATCGTGGGCATCCTGCTCATTCTGGGCGCGCTGGCCCTGCTGGGCTATAACCAGTGGGACGCCAACCGCGCCGACAAGGCTTCACAGGACGCCCTGGGCAAGCTGGAAGAGACCCTGACCGAGACCATTGAGGACAAGACGAAGGACGAAGAGCCGGTGGTCCAGCCGGAGCTGGACCCGGAGCAGGAGATGACCGTCACCGACATCGACGGCTGGGGCTACATCGGCTACCTGTCCATCCCGTCCATCGGGCTGGAACTGCCCGTGATGAGCGAGTGGAGCTATGCGGGCCTCAAGGTGGCCCCGGGCCGCTACTCCGGCTCCACCTACGCCGACAACATGGTGGTCTGCGCCCACAACTACGCCAAGCACTTCAGCCCCATCAAGTGGCTGGCCCTGGGCAGCGAGGTGTACTTTACCGACATGGACGGCCAGCGCTGGAGCTATGAGGTGTCCAACGTGGAGACCATCCAGCCCACGGATATCGACAAGATGATCACGGCCAGCGACGAGGACGCCTGGGACCTGACCCTGTTCACCTGCACCACCGGCGGCCGCGCCCGCTGCGCCGTGCGCTGCACCCGCACCGGTTACCCGGTCTTGGAGACCAGCGCGGCAGGGCGGATCACGGAGTAAGCAGGACGATTTGGAATTGCCTCCGCTTTGCTCTGGCAATATCAGCGGAAAATTATTTTTAAAGATATGCAATCCCGGAAAATCTGCGGATTTTCCGGGATTGTTTTTTCACGGATGGGCGTTAAGGAAAGTGGCCTGTTCTCTGGAAGGCAAACGATTTAGAATGCCCTCCGCGTTGCTCTGGGCATAAATAGCAGAAAAATTATTTTAGATTTTGCAAATCCGGCAGGGCTGCGGCCCCGCCGGATTTGCTTTTTCACGGGAGAGGGCGTTACGGGAAGTGGCATCGGCTGCTGTTGGCCTGCGGCCAAAGCGCAGCAAATCAAATGCCTTTTACGGCAACGCTCCTCACCGGGGAGCTGGCGCGCAGCGACTGAGGGGCGTTCCAATCGGTGGAAGCCGAAAATACGGTGAAAAGATCTTCACGCCGAACAGGCGTGAATCTTCAGTATTTTCGGGTGGAGCCTACTTCTTTGGGGTCTGAAAGGGGCGAGCAGCCCCTTTCTCGTTGCGGGGAGAGGGGTGTCCAGAGGGAGAGAGGGGGGAGTCGAAACACCCCTCTCACCCTCTGGCCCAGCGGAGCGACCCCGGCGGCGATGCCGCTTGCAAAAGCCATCGGGCCTGCCCCACGCGATTGCACTCTGCAAGAGAAACATTACAAAAAAGCACCCGCCATGCGGATGCACAGCGGGTGCCTTGAAGGGCTCTGCGGGGGTGCTCAGTGGGTGGTGCCCATGTCCACAGCCAGGTCGGCGTCGTTCTTCACAACGGCCTCCACGGCCTTCTCCAGGCCGCGGGCGATCTGGTGCAGGTCCATGCTGGGGGTGCCCAGGGGCTTGTTGACCACCTGCTCCATGGCGTAAGGCACATGGATGAAGCCGCCCCGGATGTTGGGGTACTTCCTGTCGATGAGGTACAGCAGGGTGTACATCAGGTAGTTGCACACATAGGAGCCTGCAGTGTAGGACAGGGCGGAGGGGATGCCTGCGTCCTTGATGTTCTGCACCATGGCCTTCACGGGCAGAGAAGTGAAGTAGGCGGTCTCGCCGTCCTCCTGGATGGTCACGTCGATGGGCTGATAACCGGCGTTGTCGGCGATGCGGCCGTCCATCAGGTTGATGGCCACCTTTTCCGGGGTGATGGCGGAGCGGCCGCCGGCCTGACCGATGCAGATGACCACATCGGGCTGGTTTGCCTGAATGGCAGCTTCCAGCACCTCACCGGCACGGATGAACTCGGTGGGCACTTCCTGCTTGACGATCTCGGCACCGGCGATGGTGTCGGGCAGCAGCTTTACCGCCTCAAAAGCGGGGTTGACGGTCTCACCGCCAAAGGGATCGAAACCAGTGAGCAGAATCTTCATAGTAAAAAGCCTCGATTCTCAGATATAAATGGACGGCTCCAGAACGGTGAGCTGTCCGTGATCCATGATCATGCGGTTGTCCACATAGATGCAGGGAGCGTGGGTGACCAGATCGTAATGGCCGGAAGCATCCTGCACACCGCCCAGCGCGATGTTGCGCCCGAACCCGATGTGGAAGGTGCCATAGGTGGATTCGTCCTCGATGTAGCAGTTGCCTGCACAGCGAGAGTGGGTGTTGAGCCCGATGCCGAACTCCGCCGCCACCACCATGTTCTCCGGGTCGTGGAAGCGGGCCAGAAACTGCTTGAGCCGCCTGCCGCTGGCATTGTCCTCGATCTCCACGATGCGGCCGCCGCGCAGCTCCACCCGCACGGGGCTGTCCACGATGCCGATATAGCCCATGGAGCCGTCCAGGATCAGGGTGCCGTTGGTGTCGCTCTCCACCGGTGCCACATACACTTCCACGCTGGCAGAGGAAAGGCCCTTGCCGTCGTGGCAGCAGCCGTTGAAGAAGCCGGGCACACGCCCTTCGATGTTGAAATCCAGGTTCGTGCCAAGCTCCGTGGTCACATGGATGTGGCTGGCGTTCTGGTAGCAGGCCATGATGATGCTGGCCATGATCCTGCTTTTGGGCAGGCTCATGTTCAGGAAGTCGTAGCTCAGCAGTGACTGCCCATTGCTGGTGCTCAGCGGCAGCGACAAAAACCGGTTGCGGCGGGCAATGACCCGCTTGACGGCCCGTGTGGTGATGAGGGAATACTCGGCAGCACCGATCACGGCGTTGTAGGGGTCAAAGGCGTCCTCGCGGTCATCGAAATACTGGCCCACCTGCTCGTGCAGGTCGTCCAGCATCAACACATCCGCCACGCTGCCCACCGCCTGTGCGGCTTGCTGCATGGCTGCCACCTCGACAGCATACTTCTGGCTGGATACGATCAGGATGCGTTCGCCTGCACGGAGCCGGACCCAGTCCCGTATAATGACATCGGCTCCGTGCTGTATTGCTTGTTCCATTGAATCACTCGATCTAACAAAAAAATCACTTCAGGAGAATCATCATCACGATCTGGACCACCATCATGATGATGGCGACAGGAACCTGATTCTTGATGACGCCCATGGGCTTCTTCATATCCAGCAGTGCCACGGGCACGGTGTTGAAGTTTGCAGCCATGGGGGTGCACAGGGTGCCGCAGAAGCCGCAGGTCAAAGCCAGCATGCCGATGACCACCGGGTTTGCGCCGTGGGCCAGCACGAACGGGTAGCCGATGCCCACGGTCATCACGGTGATGGCGGCGTAGGCGTTGCCCATGATCATGGTGAACAGCATCATGCCGATGGCGTACACCACGATACCGGCGTTCACATTGCCCTCGGGGATGATGTGGCTGACCAGGTCAGAGATCACATCGCCGACACCGGCAGCGGTGAAGACGGAGCCAAGGCAGGCCAGCAGCATGGGCAGCATGGACAGGGGGCCCACGGTGGACAGCATGCGCTCGGAATCGTTCAGGAAGGTGGAGGGCTTGTTGTCGCGGTTCATGATCATCAGCAGGATGATGGCCACGAGAACGCCCAGAGCCACGCCGTTCAGGGCGGACAGGCCGATGCCCAGGCCGGTGATGGCGCAGATGACGGCCAGCATGCCGATGCTCAGGGTGGGGACAAAGATCTTCATGCCGATCTTCTCATAGGTAGCCTCGGTCTCGGCTTTGGTGGCAGCAGAGACAGCGCCCTTCTTGACCTTCTTGAGGATGGCGGGGATGCACATCACCACCACCAGGATGCCGCTCACCAGAGAGGGCAGCCAGCGGCCCAGGGCAAGCACGACGCCCAGCACGGCCCAGAAGATAAAGGTGCCCATGGGTTCCGGGTTCTCCTTATCCTTCAGGTTCTTCACGCCGCAGTAGATGCACAGCAGGCCGATGATAAAGTAGATGATCTCCATCACCTTGGTGGACAGGCTGTAATCAGCACTCATAAAAAAGCTCATTCTTCTGTCCTCCCTTACTTATAGTACTTCTGGATCATCTTGCGATCCTTGATCACATAGAATACGATGGCGACCACAGTGGCAATGATGCACACGGGGATCTCGATGGCAGCCAGCTGGGCCAGCTCCACCTCGATGCCCAGGCCGGCCAAAGTGCTCTGCACCAGCAGGCCGCCGGAGCCGCCCACGAACAGGACCTGACCGAAGAACCAGGTGATGTTCTCCATGCCGGAAGCCATGCCTTTCAGCTCCTCGACATGCTCCTCATTGGGCTCATAGCCCTGTGCCACAATGGCACCTTCGGCCATGGGCATGATGACGGGGCGCACGAAACCGGCCACGCCGCCAAAGCCCACGTTGAAGGCTGCAAAGATCGAGCGCATCACGCCGTAGATGCCGATGACCAGGCCGGAGGTGGCACCCTTGAACTTGCCGATCAGGGCAGCGGCTGCTTCACGCAGGCCGTTGCGCTCCAGCGTGCCGGTGACCAGCATCACGATGATGAAGATGGCCATGCTGCGGTTTGCCACAAAGGTGCTGCCCAGCGTTTCCAGCAGGGTGACCGGGCCCAGACCGCCAACCAGTGCAGTCACAACGGCTGCCACCAGAATGACCAGAATGGAGTCCAGCTTCAGTGCAAAGCCAGCGATGACGATGACAATGCCAAGTAGTTTCAGTAGTTCCATAATTGCCTTCCTTTATACTTATATTTTCCCGGCGCTGTGCTGGCGGTCCGCCTGTGGGTCAGCAGGCAGGCCGTCGGCACTACGCCGAAAAGTCCAGAGAAAATGCCTTACAGGCGGATAAACGCTGCCAGCAGCAGAGAAAAGCCTCCTGCCGTAAGCCACAGCGGCACCAGACGACGGCCCAGGTGAGCTCCGATATCGCAGTGCTCCAGCACCCCGGAGGCCTTCATGGGCACCACCGTGGTGGCTTTTGGCACGGCCTCTGGGCTGCCGTAGGGGTTGGTGGAGGTAAACTCACCAGTGCCGATCTCCCCGGGGCAGGCGTACACCCCAAACCAGGAGGACAGCAGCCCACCCTTGCCAGCGCTTGTCTTGCACACGCGCACCAGCTGCACCGTAAGGGCCTGGGCCTGCTTTTCTTCCACCAGCAGGTTGACCCGGACCATATTTACCAGGTTCAGTATCGAGGAAATGGCGATGAGAGCGTCCAGGATCAGGACCAGGATCAATAACGAGTGCATGGGGCACACCTCCTGCAAACAGAGCAAGGGCTGCGGCAGCCCCTGGTGCTTTCGTAAGATGGAAATAGTATACCATAAAGTGGGACGAATTGTAAATGAAATATAGATAATCTGTCTAGTCTTCCTAAAAAAGGAAAAATCCCCTGTTTCCCAAAGGAAACAGGGGATTTGCGCCGTTTGGCAGAAATTACTTGTTGCGGATGTACTCATCCATGGCCTTGGCGGCAGCCTTGCCGGCACCCATGGCCTTGATGACGGTGGCGGCACCGGTCACGGCATCGCCGCCGGCGTACACGCCGTCACGGCTGGTCTTGCCGTCGTCGCCGTCGGTGACGATGCAGCCGTGCTTGTTGGTCTCCAGACCCGGGGTGGTGGAGCGGATCAGCGGGTTGGGGCTGGTGCCCAGGCTCATGATCACGGTGTCCACGTCCAGCTCAAACTCGCTGCCCTTCTTCTCGATGGGGCGGCGGCGGCCGGAAGCATCGGGCTCGCCCAGCTCCATCTCCACGCAGGTGATGGACTTGACGAAGCCGTTCTCGTCCGGGTGGATCTCCACGGGGTTGCACAGGGTCTTGAAGATGATGCCCTCTTCCTCGGCGTGCTCCACCTCTTCCTTACGGGCGGGCAGCTCAGCCATGCCGCGGCGGTAGACGATGTACACGGTCTCGGCACCCAGACGCAGGGCGCTGCGGGCAGCGTCCATGGCCACGTTGCCGCCGCCCACAACGGCGACCTTCTTGCCGGTGCGGATGGGGGTCTTGCTGGTGGGCAGGTAAGCCTTCATCAGGTTGGAGCGGGTCAGGAACTCGTTGGCGGAGTAAACGCCCTTCAGGCTCTCGCCGGGGATGCCCATGAAGCGGGGCAGACCGGCACCGGAGCCCACGAAGACGGCCTCGTAGCCGTACTCGCCCATCAGCTCGTCGATGGTCAGCACCTTGCCGATGACCATGTTGCACTCAAAGTCAACGCCCATCTTCTTCAGGCCGTCGATCTCCTGCTGCACGATGGCCTTGGGCAGACGGAACTCAGGGATGCCGTACATCAGCACGCCGCCGGCCACATGCAGGGCCTCGTAAACGGTGACCTTGTAGCCAAGCTTTGCCAGATCGCCTGCGGCGGTCAGGCCGGCAGGGCCTGCGCCGATGATGGCCACCTTGTGGCCGTTCCATTCGGGCACGATGGGGGCGGTGTGCACATTCTCACGGTGCCAGTCGGCAACAAAGCGCTCCAGGCGGCCGATGCCCACCGGCTCGTTCTTGATGCCGCGGGTGCACTTACCCTCGCACTGACTCTCCTGCGGGCATACACGGCCGCAGACAGCGGGCAGGGAAGAGGAACGGTTGATCACCTGATAAGCGGCTTCAAAGTCGCCCTCGGCCACATGGCCGATGAACTCGGGGATATCGATGCCCACAGGGCAGCCGGTCTGGCAGGGTTTGTTCTTGCAGTGCACGCAGCGCTTTGCTTCGTTCACGGCCATTTCTTCGGTGTAGCCAAGTGCAACTTCCTTAAAGTTCTTGTTGCGCACATTGGGGTCCTGCGTGGGCATGGGGCACTTCTTCGGGTCCATATTGAAAGCCATCTTATTTTACCTCCTGATTGAGCAGATTGCATGCCGCTTCACGGGCGTGTGCCTCAAACGGGCGGTACATGGTGCCGCGGGCCATTGCCTCATCAAAATCCACCAGATCGCCGTCAAAGTCGGGGCCGTCCACGCAGGCGAACTTGGTCTCGCCGCCAACGGTCAGGCGGCAGCCGCCGCACATGCCGGTGCCGTCGATCATGATGGGGTTCATGGAAACGATGCTCTTCAGGCCGTGCTTCTGGCAGGTCTTGACCACGAACTTCATCATGATCAGCGGGCCGATGGTGATGACCAGATCGTACTGGTTGCCGGCAGCCACCAGCTCGTCCAGTGCAGCGGTGACCACGCCCTTGGTACCGTAGCTGCCGTCATCGGTCATGATGCGCAGTTCGTCGCTGCAGGCGTTGAACTCGTCCTCAAGGATCAGCAGATCCTTATTGCGGAAGCCGACTACGCTGTGCACCACGCAGCCCTGATCGTGCAGCTCCTTGGCAATGGGCAGTGCAATGGCGCAGCCCACGCCGCCGCCCACGACGCACACCTTCTTCAGGCCCTCAGTCTCGGTGGCGCGGCCCAGCGGGCCTACAAAGTCGTGGACACAATCGCCTGCGTTCAGGCTGTTCAGTTCCATGGTGGTACCGCCCACGATCTGGAAAATGATATCCACAGTGCCTTTTTCGCGGTCGTAACCGGCCACGGTCAGGGGAATACGCTCGCTGTCCTCAAACGGACGTACAATGATGAACTGACCCGGCTTTGCCTTTTTGGCAATCAGCGGGGCTTCGATGACCATCTTTGTCACGGTGGGGTTCAGCGCGACCTTTTCAGTGATCTTATACA
>ERZ825324.2894-NODE-2894-length-16984-cov-3.254947_pt1 | contig 16984 bp, 15 predicted proteins | sample MGYA00519859_ERZ825324 | MGnify/ENA primary metagenome ERZ825324 (study PRJEB31778, sample SAMEA3449198) | human gut metagenome | biome: human gut; feature: human-associated habitat; material: faeces | place: United Kingdom | collected 2010/2012 ... | reverse complement strand
TTTCTTTTTCGACCGTCTCGGCTTCTCAACGGTTTTTTACAATGACCGCCAGAGGTTTACATCACTCCACACTTTTGGCGCAGGAGAGGGCTATCAGCCGGTGGAAAATCCATTGTCCGATGAAGTGTTCGAGGCGTTTCATCGCATGGAGATGCATCGCGGATGCACTGTCCTGCATTCCGCGGCTGATTTTCGCCTGAGCGTCGAAAATGCCGCCGACGAACCGGGGAAGGCATTCGTCGCCGTAGCCGACGGATCCCGACGGGTGGCGGCGATGGCATGGGCAAGTCTGTCGGCTGACCGAGAGCTCCTGACGGTTACCGACCTTCTTGGCATCGATCGCTCGGCCATGAGGGGAGCCATGCATGAGCTGAGGCGCCGTTTCCCCGACGTGGCGGTGCAGATCATGGCCGTGCCGGGCGACACTCACCGTAGGCTCTATGCTTGCGGAATGGCGAGGATTGTCGATGTAGCGCAATGTCTGGAGAAAGTGGCCGCCGCCAATCCCGATCTTTGTCTGACGATGCGCGTCACCGATCGGATCATACCCGACAACTCGCATTACTACACGATTGAAAACGGCTCGCTCTATCTCGTCGACGAACGCTCTGACCGTCCCGACTTCGATATCACTGCCGAAGTGCTCTGTCGGATAGTTTTTTCCTCACCAGCCATAGGCTCCATCATCGGCTTCCCCTCAGTCCGTCCCTCGTTATTCATGTGAGGAACGCAACTGCGGCAGCTTATAAACAAGACCACACTCGCGCCGACGGTCAGATCTGACTGCCGGCACGAGTGTGGTTGAATATTGGATTGAGTGGCTGCGTCGGTTACTTGTAGCGGGCCCAGCGGATGAGATCCTTGAAGGTGGGTTTCTTGCCATACATGAAGATACCCACGCGGTAGATCTTGGCTGCGATCCATACCATAGCGAGGAAGCTTGCGTAGAGTATCGCCAGAGATACCCATACCTCCCACATCGGGATGCCCGAGGGTACGCGGGCCATCATCACCATCGGCGAGGTGAAGGGTATGAACGACGTCCAGAGGGCGGCCGGGGAGGATGCGTCGCCGGCGGCGGTCATGCCGAATATGATGCCGATGATTATGGGGAAGATGACGAACGACTGGAGCTGGCTTGCGTCCTGAATGTTGTCGACGGCCGAGCCGATGGCGGCGTAGATGGCGGCATATAGCAGGAATCCGCCGATAAGGAAGAGAATCAGCAGCCCGAAGAGCTGGAGTATGTAGCCTACGTTGCTCATGAGATTCATGGCCTGCAGCACCTCCATGTCCATCGAGGCGCTCGATGCGTCGAGAGTGCCGGCGTTGAGGGCCGCCATCTCGCTCATGGCGGCGTCGGGTATCAGAGCCGGGAGCACGAACGCCGACATGGCCGCTATCAGCACGCCCCATATCAGTATTTGGACGACGGCCACAAGGCCTATGCCGCATATTTTGCCGAGCATGAGATGAGTGGGCTTGACGGATGATACCACGATCTCGAGCACTCGGTTGTTTTTCTCCTCGATGATGCTTGTCATCACCATCTGGCCGTAAAGCAGCAGACACATGTAGAGCAGGAAGGTCAGTATGATGCCTATCAGATAGCTGACTGTGGCCGATGCCGACTGCGTTTCTCCTTCTTCCCGGTCGTTGCGGATGCTCATGAGCTTCACGTCGCTGTGCACCTCTTCGAGTATTTTGTCGAGATTCTCTATGTCATATTGTTTGAGCCGCTCATCCTCTATTATGTCGTTGATCTGTGAGGTGACGTTGCTCTCAAGCGACATCGACGATGATCCGTTGGTGTAGAGACGCGGAGTGGCCTTGCCGTCCATCGTTCCTGCCGGGATATACAGCACACCGGATACGTCGGGATCGGTCAGAGCGGAGTCGAGGGGAGTGGCGGCGAGATTGTTGAAGTGCGTCTCCTTGTCGCTCTGCAGCCGGGAGCCGATCATGCCGGTTTCGTCGATGACGGTGATGTCGCGCTCCTCGCTGCCGCTCACCATCATGATGAGCGCGGGGGCGGCCATCATGGCGAGCATGAGCACGGGCATAAGTATTGTCGTGATGATGAAGCTCTTTTTCTTGACCCGTTCGAGAAATTCGCGCCGGATCACGAGGGCTATGTTGTTTGCCATATCAGTCGTTGTTTTCGTTTTGTTTTACTGTCTTGATGAATATATCGTTCATTGATGCCATCACGCGGCCTACTTCGATCAGATCGGTCGATTCGTTGGCCGTGGCTATGACATCGCGCAGCATGGCACCCGGGGCGAGCTTGAGCTCCAGACGCTGTTCGTCGCCTTTGGGTTCGTCGAGGAAGAATTCGCTCGACATCGGGCGCAGACGTTCCATGAGCTGACGTGGATCGCCGGTGAAGGTCAGCGAGCAACGTCCGTCGCTGAAACGGTGGCGCAGTTCGTCGACATTGCCTGTCAGTATGTTCTGCCCTTTGTTGATAAGAGTGATATCGGAGCATATTTCCTCCACCGATCCCATGTTGTGTGTCGAGAAGATGATGGTGCTCCCTTCGTCGCGGAGCTGCAGTATCTCCTGTTTGAGCAGATTGGCGTTGATCGGGTCGAATCCGGAGAAAGGCTCGTCGAAAATGAGCAGTTTCGGGCGATGGAGCACTGTGACGATGAACTGCACTTTCTGCGCCATACCCTTGGAGAGCTCCTCGACCTTCTTGTCCCACCAGTCGGAGATGCCGAATTTCTCGAACCACCGCTTCAGCTGTGTCGTGGCATCGGCTTTCGACAGCCCTTTGAGGCGCGCGAAGAATATGGCCTGCTCGCCGACTTTCATCTTCTTGTAGAGGCCGCGCTCTTCTGGAAGATAGCCGATCTGGCTGACGTCGGCCGCCGTAAGGGTATGGCCGTCAAACATCACCATGCCGCTGTCGGGGGCTGTGATATGGTTGATGATGCGTATGAGAGTGGTCTTTCCGGCTCCGTTTGGCCCCAGCAGACCATACACCGTGCCGCGCGCGATGTTGATGCTGACGTCGTCAAGAGCCTTGTGGCCGGTGTAATTCTTGCTGACACCGATTACTTCAAGGATATTGTCCATTGCTTAAAATTTGTTCAAATTTATCACTTTCTTTTTATTTGACGCATGCCGCCGTCAAAAATTTCATGACCCGGCAAAAAATGTGTAATTTTGTCATATGGCAATTAATTCGTTTCTGCAGATAGAGGGTCTGACCAAGAGTTATGGCGACCGTATGCTCTTCGCCGATGTGACGTTCGGCATCAACGAGGGCGACAAGATAGGCATTGTGGCCAAAAACGGCACCGGCAAATCTACCATGCTGCGTATCATAGCCGGAGAGGAGGCGCCCGACAGCGGCACTGTCACGGCACGCAGCGGTCTGCGTATCGGCTATCTGCCTCAGCTGCCGGAGTATGCTCCGGGCACTACCGTGCTCGAAGCCTGTCTGCTCGCCGACACTCCTGCCGCCAGAGCCGTGGGGGAGTACCGCAGGACGCTTATGGCAGGCGACGATCAGGCTGTGGCCGACGCCACGCACCGGATGGACGAAGCTTCGGCATGGGACTTCGAGGACCGGCTGACCCAGTTGCTCGCGCAGCTGCGCATCGACAATCCCGACGAGAAAATGGATCATCTCTCGGGCGGTCAGCGCAAGCGTGTGGCGTTGGCAGCCACGCTGCTCGACGATCCGTCGCTGCTGATTCTCGACGAGCCGACCAATCATCTCGATCTCGACGTCATAGAGTGGCTTGAGGCATATCTGACGAAGTCGAGGGCCACGCTGCTGATGGTCACACACGACCGTTATTTTCTCGACCGTGTGTGCAACCGCATAATAGAGATCGACCGGCAGGAACTGTTTTCATATGACGGCAACTTCGAATATTACCTGCGCCGTCGCGAAGAGCGCTACGAAGCGATGGCGGCCGAACTTGACCGCGTGCGCAACACTCTGCGCCGCGAGACCGAGTGGATGCGCCGTCAGCCACAGGCGCGTGCCGGCAAGGCGAAGTACCGTATAGACGCCTATCATGATCTGCGCAAACGGTCGATGATAAACCTTTCGGAGCGGCAGGTAAATCTCGATGTGGATTCATCATATATCGGATCGAAGATTTTCGAGGCCGAGCACATCTCGAAGCGTTTCGGCGAAAAGGTGATACTCCGCGACTTCTCCTATGTCTTCGCCCGCTATGAGAAACTCGGCATCATAGGCCGCAACGGCGCCGGGAAATCGACATTCATAAAGATGCTCATGGGGCTCGTGGCCCAGGACGGAGGGAAATGGAATGTCGGAGAGACAGTGCGCTTCGGTTACTACAGTCAGGAGGGTATGGAGTTTGATCCCGACAAAAAGGTGATCGATGCCATCACTGACTACGCGGAGGAGGTGAGTGTCAACGACGGCGGCGCACGATATTCGCCCATGCAGTGGCTGAAACGTTTTCTGTTCGAGCCTTCCGACCAGCAGAAATATATACGCACCCTGAGCGGTGGAGAGCGGTGTAGGCTGCAGCTTGCCACAGTGCTCATGCGTTCGCCCAACTTCCTGATTCTCGATGAGCCGACAAATGATCTCGACATCATGACGCTCGGCATACTGGAGGATTATCTCGCCGAATTCAAAGGTTGTCTGATAGTGATAAGCCACGACCGCTTTTTCCTTGATTCGATCGTCGATCATATATTTGTGCTCGACGGCACAGGCGAGGTCTATGATTTCCCCGGCAACTACACCGAATGGCGCGAATACAATGTCCGGCGTGAGCGCGAATCAGCGGCTGAAATCAAAGCTGCTGAAGAGCCGGTGAAGGAGAAACAGCGCTCTGCGTCTGAAAAGCAGAAGCTGACCTTCAAGGAACGGCGCGAATTTGAAGCTCTGGAGGGTGAACTTGAAGCACTCAACGCAGAGAAAGCCGATCTTGAGGCACTTTTCAATTCGGGCGCCTCGGCCGAAGAGATATCGAAAGCCTCCGGGCGATACCAGACGCTGCTCGACGAGCTCGACGAAAAGGAGTTGCGCTGGCTTGAGCTCTCGGAAAAAGCCTGATGAAACACCAAGGGCCATCATCGACACGATAATCGACGGTGGCCCTTGGATATTGATTACATTTCAATGATCAGAGCATCGAGAGCGTGCCTGCCTCGGCCTGCTGGATCATCTGCTTGCTGGCGGTGATGTAGATCTCCACGCGGCGGTTTTGCTGTCGTCCTTCGGGCGTGGCGTTTGATGCCACGTAGTCGGCCATAGGTATTCCTTCAGCAGTCAGACGATTGGCTGCTACTCCGCTGTTGAGCAGGAACTGGCGTACGGCGTTGGCACGTCCGTCGGCTACGCGGGTATTCACCTCCATCGAGCCTGTGTCGTCGGTAAACCCGTAGATCTGTACGTTGGTCTCCGGATTGTTGATGAGTGATGTAGCGAACGGGGTCAGATCGTTACGTGCCGACATGCTGAGAGTCGTGCCGTTGGTAGGGAAAAGGATACCCGAGCTGAATGTGACCTTGATCGCCTGCAGACCGTTCTGGTCCTGCACCTCTTCGACCTTGGCTTTTTCAGCAAGCTCACGCTGGAGTTCGGCCTGCTGCTTGTCCATTTTCTTGCCGATAAGGGCACCGGCGCCTGCGCCTACGCCTGCACCGATTGCGCTGCCTATGGCCGCTCCCTTGCCTCCGCCGATTATGGCTCCGAGGCCTGCGCCGAGAGCGGCGCCGCCGCCACCTCCGATGAGGGCTCCCTTACCGGTGTTGTTCATACTGCTGCATCCGGAGCTTACCAGAAGGCATATAGCCATAAGGCCTGCGCTCATGATTTTCAGTGTCTTTTTCATTTTTCAGAATTTAATTAAATTTCACATATCTGAATCTGTCTACAAAGTTAATAAAAAAAATCAACTTTTATAGTGAAAGAACGCATATCGCTTCCCGTTTGTTTAGGAAAGGTGGCGATGAGATTGCAGTATGACTGCAATGGGCATGCAATAAGGTCGTCTCTGAAAAGAAACGACATGAATTCTATGATTCTCTCATAAATTTTGGCTATATTTGCAGACAATAACGATCAACCGACTTTTATCGACTGATATCATTACCTAAATGGCTTTTTTCAATAAAGACCGCAGAGAACAGCGTCCTAATATCGTATATCACTTGGGCGCTCTGATTGCAGTCAGTGCGTGGGGCGCATCGTTTATTTCCACGAAGGTTTTGCTCCAGCACGACATGACTGCGGTGGAGATCTACATATATCGTTTTATTTTAGCATATTTATGCACATTGCTTTTCTGTCCGCGACCTTTGCTGTCTGACTCCTTGCGCGATGAGCTGAAATTTGCGTTGTGTGGCATTTGTGGCGGATCGGTCTATTTTATAGCCGAGAATACTGCCGTGACGTATACGCTCGTGAGTAATGTATCCCTCCTCGTATCGACATCGCCGCTCCTCACGGTAATGCTGGTAGCCCTGCTTTATAAAACCGAACGCATTTCTAAGCCGATGATAATCGGATCGCTGGTGGCGCTCGCCGGTGTGGGCTGTGTGATTTTTAATGCAAGCTTGAATCTGCAGGTCAATCCTTTGGGTGATATGCTCGCTCTTCTGGCAGCGGTATGCTGGGCGGTATATTCAATAATTCTCAGGCCTCTGAGCACAGTCTATGGGAGCTGGTTCATTACCCGCAAGACCTTCTTTTACGGCGTGGTCACGGCATTGCCGTTTTTCGTGATGGAAAAGCATCATTTCCCTTTAGCGCAGATGCTCGATGCCGAGATTCTCTACAATCTGCTGTTTCTCGGCCTGTTCTGCTCTATGATCGCCTACCTTCTCTGGGGGCAGGCAGTGAAAGGTCTGGGTGCTGTGACTTCAGGTAATTATATGTATTTTTCTCCCATCGTCACTCTTGTCCTGTCAGCCGTTATGCTCGGCGAGGCGGTGTCGGTGATCGGTTGCACAGGATGCGTGCTCATCCTCGCCGGAGTTATAGCAGGCGACCGTCTCGGTGCCAGAAAAGGCTGAGGTCAGCTTTTCATGCGCCTGCGAGAAAATCTATTTCTTCTACCAGACGTGAGGCAAGCGCTGCTGTGGCTCCGTCGCTTTCCGCGACTTTTGAAGCTACCGGGCGTATGACTGCCGAATGCAGCGGTATGAGATTCCACATCAGTCTGACGCCGGCATATTGACGCAAAGGATGCTCGGCGTCAGGTGCGGATGACGCCCATTCGATAGCTGTGCTTACTGGATCCGGGATATGCCTGAGGAGTTTGAGACAGAGCACGTCGATGGCCTCGGCCGACGTCATCGCATCAGCCCATTGAGTCGCTTCGCGATGGCCGATCGTTGACGGATCGGCAAGCATGGGCGCCATGAGTTGGCTCTCACGCGTATGGTCATCAGCGCGAAGGATGGCGGCCAAAGTCTCATCGCGTCCTGTCTCACGCGCTATTTCCGCCAGTTGTGGCAGGTTGAGACCGAAAATGATGCGGTAAGGCGATCCCGCCTTGCGCAGTGTGTCGGAGACAATGCCGTTGCGCATGGCAAAAAATCGACGTTTTATGGTCTGTAGTGGATTGAATTGTGTCATGAGCGCAAAATTAGTCAAAAAATGCGTAACTTTGCCAATCGAATCAATCCAACACTGACAAATTACGCATGAACAGACGACTGATATATTTAGCGACCGCCGCAATGATGGCCTTTGCCGCTTTAGCTTCCGATGGCATCGACAATCTGCCTGTAAAGCAGGTCAATGGCCGTGACTGTCATTATTATGAGGTGTCGCAGGGCGAGACGGTATATTCAATCGCGCGCAAACTTCAGATTTCGCGCGAAGATATAGAGAAGGCCAACCCTTCGGTTAGAGATGGTCTGAGGGCAGGCCAGACGTTATATTTCCCTATAGAAGCGTCGTCATGGCAACCCAGGCGGCATACGGTAAAACCCAAGGAGACAATATATGGCATCGCGCGCCAGTATGGCATCACTACCGATCAGCTGATCCAGTGGAATCCGCAGGCACGTGACGGCATACGCAAGGATCAGGTGCTCATAGTCAGTGATCCCTCATATCGTCCAGGAGAGGCGTCATCATCCGTCCCGGAGGCAGCGCTCCCGGCAACCTCGCTACCCGCAGATCAGGGCTGGAAGGCTTCAGGCACTATGACTCCGTTAGAGCCGTCCTCGGCTACAGTAGCGACGGTTCCTTACCGTATCGGAGAGAAAGAGAGCCTCTACCGTATCGCCATCAACCATAATACGACGGTAAGCAATCTTCTTGCGCTTAATCCGGGGCTTGACGAGAATCACTACGAGGCAGGCCAGACCATACAGGTTCCGGCCGTAGCGGCTCAGGAGGCTTCAGCGGCTTCTGATGTGAGTGATGTGGCTGGTGCACCGGATGTGTCGGATGTGACGGATACGGAAGAAAAGGCTATGGGCCGCTACCGCGTGAAGAGCAAGGAGACATTTTACTCCATCGCCCATGCCCACGGGCTGACGATCGAGCAGCTCGAGAAAGCCAACCCTGAAGTGGGTGTGCTGAAAGAGGGCATGATCCTCAACATCCCTCTTAATGAGGCGCCTGCAGTGGAGGCAACGCCTATCGCCGGAGGTGACGTTTATGCCGAGACCGTCGATCCTACGATGGCATCGCCCGGACGCGATACAGTTATGGCGGCTGTAGAGGAGGCAAGCGAACCCGGAGTCAATGTGGCTCTGATGCTTCCGCTGATGCTCAATCAGTCCGAACAGCCTAAAAAGGCGCAGCTCTATACCGAGTTCTACAAGGGATTCCTGCTCGCGGTCGACACAATGCGCCGGTGTGGCACTCCTATCAATATCCATGTGTTTGACACCGAAGGCTCAGCGATGCGCGTTGGTTCGCTGCTTGGCGATTCGGCGCTGACAAAGGTCGACGTCATCATTGCGCCCGACGATGAGACACAGCTCGCTATGCTTGGCAACTATGCGCGCTTCAAAGGCGTCAATGTGCTGAATCTATTTGTCGTTAAGGACACTACCTACCGGAGCAATCCGGCGATGATGCAGGGCAATATACCCCATAAGGCTATGTATGACAAAGCGATAGCAGGTCTGCTGCGCAACTATCAGGATTATACACCCGTGATAGTAGGACATGGCGAATCGCCCGACGACAAGGCTGAGTTTATAGCCGCTCTCAAAAAACGCCTTGACAACGAAGGACGTAAATACCATCAGATCACCTTCGACAACATCCTGCGGCTGACGGATCTCGCCGAGCTCGACCCGGAGGGCAGCTATGTGTTCATTCCGGTCAGCGGGCGACAGGCAGAGCTCAACCGTCTGACAGGCGCTATCTCTGAATTCCGCGAGAAATCCACACAATCTGATCCGGTAAGAATCTTCGGTTATCCTGAATGGATCACATTCCGCGGAGAGACGCTCGTCAACATGCATAAGCTCAATACTGTCGTCTTTTCCCGTTTCTATACTGTGCCCGACGATCCCGCGGTGCGTGCGGTCGACGATAGTTTCATGCGCTGGTATGGAGGGGAGATGGCCAACTACGTGCCGCGTCAGGGCACTTTCGGTTTCGATACAGGCATGTTCCTGATCCGCTGGCTCAGTTCACGCGGAGCTGATACACCCTTGAGGCATTCCGGAATTCAGAACGGCTTCAATTTCGTCAGGGTTCCCGACGGAGGCTGGGTCAATGACGAACTGTATCTCATTAATTTCCGCCCGAGCGGACTTATTGACAAAATATCACTATGATGAGACCGTCGTTGTTCAGGGCTCTTGTCGCTGTCATGGTCGTGACGGCGTCGGCAGCGGGAGTGTCGGCGCAGCGTCAGTATGAGCCCAAACTTTATCTTGGCGGAAAGGCCGGCGCCACATTCTCAAGCATGCAGTTTTCGCCTCATGTCAAGCAGGCGCTCGTGCAGGGTGTCACAGCCGGTATGACTGTCCGTTACACTGAGGAGAATATATTTGGTCTTATCGGCGAGCTGTGCGTCACACAGCGCGGATGGAAGGAAGGATTTGAAAAGGACGACGGCCCCTGGAAGTATGACCGGAAGCTGACATATATCACTCTTCCGGTGCTGTGCCACATCTATTTCGGCAGTTCCAGGGTAAAGGGGTTTGTGAATCTCGGCCCGTCGGTGAGCTATATGCTTTCAAGCTCAATATCGTCCAATTTCGACTACCGGCATCCTGATACCGGGCCTGACTCGCCTTTCCATTATCGTGAGACCGAGCAGATGGCTCTTCCGGTGAAAAACAAGATGGACTATGGAATTCTCGGCGGTGCGGGAGTGGAGTTTATCTTTGCGCGCCGTCACAGCCTGATGCTCGAGGGGCGCTATTATTTCGGACTCGGCAGCATTTTCTCATCGAAGAAGCGTGATCCGTTCTCGGCTTCACGTTGCACCTCGATCGAGGTGGCGCTCGGCTATATGTTCAGAGTGAAATGATCATGCGTTTCCGGGTGGCTGGTCTCAGAAAGAGATGTCGCCCGGACACGTTAGGATCCTGAATACGAGGTCGTGGAGCAGATCGGCTGAATTCTGCCGCGAGCCGACACCTTTTGACTGTACGTCGGCCTTTCTTATTGCTGAAATTATCTCGATGGCTTTGAATGCATTGTAGTTTGGCATCGCTACGCTGTATTTGCGAAGCTGCACGTCCCATTTCAGCCCTAAGGCGGCTTTGAGACCTGACGGTGATTTGTCCTTCGTAAAATAGACTATCAGCAGGTCGGAGAAGAATGCGAACAGCGCGGCAATGGTCACCACTGCCGGATTAGCTTTCGGATTTTTGGCGAAATAGTCGGTTATGGCGAAAGCCTTGCGCGCGTCTTTGGCCGCGATGGCGTCGATCAGCTCGAAGTTGTTGTAGTCCTTGCTGACGCCGATGTTGCGCTCGATGCTTTCGGGAGTGATTGTAGCGCCTTTGCCGAGTATCATGGCCATCTTGCCGATCTCGTTGTAGAGTTTGGCGGCGTCCACTCCGATATAATCGGTGAGCATCGCTATCCCTTTGGGTTCGATGTGCAGCCCGGCGTTGCGTACGAGCGCCTCAATGGTCGGAGCTACCGAGGCCGGTTTGAGGCGTGAGCTCTCGAACACCACCCCTTCGCCTTTCTTTACGGCTTTCACTACCTCGGCAGGCTTTATTGCCTCGCCGCGCGACGCCAGTACGAGCAGGGTGGTGGGCGACGGTTTCTCGACGTAGGCGCACAGCTTGGATTTCCACCGTGCGTCGACACTCTGCAGTTCTTTCACGATGACCACCTGGCGCTTGGCCGAGACCGGAAAACGGCGGCAGATATCGGCTATAGAGCCCGGGGTGGTGTCGGGAGCATAGACTACGGTCATGTCAAACGCCTTCTCGCTCTCCGGAAGGATATCCTCGAAGCGCCTTACGAGTTCGTCGATGAAATAGCTTTCCTCGCCGTGGAGCAGATACACGCTGCTCGGAGCACCGTCGCGTATCGAGCGCAGCATTTGATCGAAAGTGGGTGATGTAGCGGCCGCCATAATATGCTTTGTCAGAATAATTGCGTAAATTTACGCAATATTTCCGAAATGATGGATATACCCGCACTAAATATGCCGCCTGCCAGGCTTGATATCCGCCGATCCGGCTCTCATTCCGAAGTCTACGATTCCCTGAGGCGCCGGTGGGTCACGCTTACTCCCGAGGAGTGGGTGCGCCAGCATTTTGTGGGCTGGCTTACCGGCGAGCTCGGATATCCGGCGAGTCTGGCGGCCAATGAGGTGGGCCTCAAGCTAAACGGCACCCTGCGACGGTGTGACACGGTCATCTACGATCGCTCGCTGCACCCTCTTGTGGTCGTCGAATACAAGGCTCCGTCAGTCACCATCAGTCAGAAAGTCTTCGATCAGATAGCGCGATACAATTTCGTGCTTCATGCCCGGGCGCTGATGGTCAGCAACGGTATGGATCATTACTGCTGTGTATACTGTCCCGACGGCAGCTATCGTTTTCTCCCCGGCATTCCTGCCTATTGCCGTCTGACCGAGATATTGCACAGTCTCGACTCTCGGTGAGGCGGCTATCCGTTTCATGCGGCCAGTGCTGAGGAAGTGACTAACGGCAGATCCTGAAACCTCTGGAGAGTATGAATCTGATGGTCTCCTGTGATGTCGCCCGGTCATAATCCTTCTCCGACTCCGGTAGTTCGTCATATGGCACAAGGCATGGATGCTTTTTTAGCCTGTCGTCGCGTTCGGGCCCGTAGATCCATCCTTGGTCGAGGCGCGACTTCGCCCAGACCTCATGCACATTGCGTGCCATATCCTCTATGAGAGGCTGCAGGGACGCGGGAAGCTCTATGGCGGAAGTATCGGCGGGTTGCGGTTTGTATTTGTTCATCTGTTGATTCAAAGATTATTGAGTATATGTTTGACGGTTTCCTTAAGAAGGGATGCCGAGTGTTGCAAAGATAATCATTTTTCATGCTGATACCAATTCGTTGCGGGAATTTGTCTGTCAGCTCCGCGTATTGCACAGACATTAAGAAATAGTGCAAAAAAATCGGGCCGTCGTGTTACAGTATTGTCGAATTTTTGTAACTTTGCAGCCTGATTGTGCCTGAACGGCCGTTTTACAGAAGTCACTCAACGTTAGAGAATATGAAATTGTTACAATCTAAGCTTGCCCAGTACACTGAGCCCCAGAAGGCTAAGGCTGCAGGGGTATATCCTTATTTCAGAGCTATTTCGAGCGAGCAAGATCCTGAAGTCACTATCGACGGGCGCAAGGTGCTGATGTTCGGCTCCAATTGCTATACCGGTCTGGTAAATGATCCCCGTATCAAGGAAGCTGCGATAGAGGCAACACGCAAGTATGGCACAGGATGCGCCGGTTCGCCGTTCCTCAACGGCACTCTTGATCTGCACAAGGAACTTGAGCACAAGATAGCCGAGTTCATAGGCAAGGAGGATGTAATGATATATTCTACCGGTTTCGGAGTCAATCTCGGTGTGGTGTCGGCGCTGACCGGCCGCGAGGACTATATTCTCTGGGACGAGCAGGATCATGCTTCCATCATAGAGGGACGCCGCCTCTCGTTCAGCCAGTCGCTGAAATACAAGCACAACGATATGGCGTCGCTTGAGAAGCAGCTCCAGAAGTGTGAGCCCGACAAGGTGAAACTCATCGTCACCGACAGCGTTTTCTCTATGGAGGGCGATGTGGCCGATGTGAAGACGATCGTAGAGCTTGCGAAAAAGTATGATGCAAGTGTGATGGTCGATGAGGCCCATGGTATCGGTGTGTTCGGTCCCGGCGGCCGTGGTGTTTGCCATCATTACGGAGTGGCCGATGATGTAGACCTCATAATGGGCACATTCTCAAAGTCGTTTGCCTCGCTCGGCGGTTTTATCGCCACCGACAAGGAGATCACCAATTTCCTCCGTCATCATTCACGTTCATATATCTTCACTGCGAGCATCACGCCCGCGTCGACGGCTGCTGCGCTCAAGGCCATGGAGATCATGCAGAACGAGCCTGAGCGTCAGGAGAATCTCTGGAAACTCACCAATTATGCTCTCGATGGATTCCGGAATATGGGCTGTGAGATCGGCAATACGTCGACGCCGATCATACCGCTCTTTGTCCGCGACAACTTCAAGACGTTCGCTATCACGCGCGATCTCCTCGAAGAGGGTATATTCGTCAATCCTGTCGTTTCGCCTGCAGTAGCACCTCACGACACTCTTATCCGGTTCAGCCTTATGGCCACCCACTCCAAGGAACAGGTCACCACGGCGCTCGAAAAGATTCAGAAGGTATTCCGCGCTCACGGCATCATCAAGTAAGGCCGTATACAGTTATTGACGCAGATAAAAATGGCGGCGTAATGTTCTCTTACCGGAGACTTTACGCCGTCAGTCTTTTTTTGCCGGCATTATCTGAAATCAGTCGGCTGCCTCCGACAATGCCTTGAGAATAGCGGCAATTGTTGTCATCCGGCGTCCATGGAATGATATGCAGCCATTTTCTGCTATTATTTCAGCGGTCTGATGTGATGTCGACTCGACAAGTCTGTAGCCCGAGCGCCGAAGCGCTCTTGAGACCAGTTTATGAATGACACCGGAGCCGGCTATGGAGATTTCTTCCCTTGACTCGGGAAGTTCAATATGAAAAGAGGCGGTATTGCTGTCGAATGTTATGGCATTGTTGCAGAAAAAATCGGAAAGCTGTCCGGAGATCATTATATCCTCCGGTATGCCGTCGATGAATCCATTGCTGCGGTCGAGCATCCATATCCGGTCGGCAAGTTGCAGGGCTATCTCGATGTCATGGGTCGTGAGAAGCACCGTTTTGCCTTGCTCGGCGCTCAGACGGCGAAGCATACTCATTGTTTCCACCTTGCTCGGAAAGTCGAGAAACGCTGTTGGCTCGTCAAGCAGTATTATGGGAGTATGCTGGGCAAGAGCCTTGGCGATCATCACTTTCTGGCGTTCGCCGTCGGAAAGCGTGTCGACAAGCCTTTGGCTGAGGCCGGTCGTTGCGGTGAGTGCCATTACTTCGTCGATATCCCGGGCATCATTTTTGGAAAGGGTGCCCCAGAAGCCGGTATACGGACTCCGGCCGAGAGATATGAGCTGACGAACTGACATATCGGGAAGATTGAAACGGTCGGTCAGTACAACGCTTACCAGCCGTGACATATCCTCGCGTGAATAATCTTCGAGTTTACGGCCCTCTATTTCCACATAGCCCGAGAGCGGGCTGATAAATCCCGCTATAGTCCTGAGCAGCGTGGATTTTCCGGCGCCGTTCGGTCCGAGCAGACAGGTCAGCTCCCCGCTGTGCAGGGAAGCGTTAATGCCTTCAGCCACTGTAATGGCTGACCCTCTTGAACGGTATCCCAGCGAGATATCGTTGAGTGTTAATGTATTCATGCGATTATCCATGATTATGCAAATATATGACGCTGATCCGATGCTTGGAGGAAGAATGTGGTTAAAAGATATTAACGGAATGGGATATTTGGATGTGATGGCAAAATTGGCTATTTTTGCAATATGATAACTGAATTGGAAGATTTTGATCTTACGCACCACAACACATTCGGAATGCGTGTGAAATGTGCAAGATGGATAGAATACACCTCCTCCGATGATCTGCCGGAGCTATTCCGGCGCATCGGCTCATCTCCGTTCAAGGCGATAGGGGAGGGAAGCAATCTGCTCTTTGAGGGAGATTATCCGGGCGTGTTGCTGCATTCGCGCATTTTGGACATGGAAGCCGGAGTAGATGACAACGGTGATTTCCTGCTGACGGCAGGATCAGGTCTGATTTTCGACGATGTGGTTGAGCATGCCTGTCGGTCTGGCATCTGGGGCATGGAGAATCTGTCGGCCATCCCGGGACAGATCGGCGCGGCTGCTGTGCAGAATATAGGTGCTTACGGTGTGGAAGTTGCCGATATTGTCGATGAAGTGAGATGCTATGATACCGTCGACAGATGTGAGGTGTCTTTTACGGCCGCCGACTGCTGCTATGGCTACAGGATGTCGATATTCAAGACTCCGCAGGCCTTTGGCCGGTATATAGTCATTTCAGTGCGTTTCCGTTTGTCCAAAGGACTTGGTCCGAAGCTCGACTACGGTAATCTTCGCGCATCCCTGGGCGATAAGCCGCTTACGCCAATGACCGTGCGGCAGGCTGTCATCGCAATCCGCGAGGCGAAGCTTCCCGCTGTCGGTGAATTCGGAAGCGCCGGGAGTTTTTTCAAGAATCCGGTGGTGCAGCGGACGAAATTCGAGGAGATAGCAGAGGGTTTCGGATCAGTGCCGCCGCATTATGATCTTACTGACGGCACGGTCAAGATCCCTGCCGCATGGCTTATAGAGCAGTGTGGATTCAAGGGAATGGAGCGCGGCAATGTCGCAGTATGGTCACGTCAGCCGCTTATTATCGTTAATCTCACCGGCCGCGCGGCTCCCGATGAGATCATGGAGATGCAGCGCGACATTACCGACGCGGTCGAAAAACGCTTCGGCATAAAGCTTCATCCCGAAGTAGAACATGTAATATAACCCTAAAACCAACCATTGATGAGCACATTCATAATAGAGGGCGGTCACCGGCTTGCCGGCGAGATCGAACCTCAGGGAGCCAAAAACGAGTCATTGCAGATAATAAGCGCTTGTCTTCTTACCTCTGAGGAAGTACATGTGACCAATATCCCCGAAATACTTGACGTACGCAATCTTATCGGCCTGCTTGAATGCATGGGCGTTAAGGTTGAGCGAAAAGGAAAAGGGGACTATGTTTTCAAGGCCGATGATATAGACACCGACTACATCACGTCGGAGGATTTCGTCCGCCGGTGTGCGTCGCTTCGCGGCTCTGTCCTTGTGGTAGGCCCCCTTCTGGGCCGTTTCGGAGAGGCGTTTTTCGCCAAGCCGGGTGGCGACAAGATAGGACGCCGGAAAGTCGATACTCATATCATGGGCATGATGAATCTCGGGGCTTCCCTCGAATATGACGAGACTAAGCGCGCCTATAAGCTGACGGCTCCTGAAGGCGGTCTGAAAGGCACTTATATGCTGCTCGACGAAGCTTCTGTCACAGGCACTGCCAACATCATTATGGCAGCTGCTCTTGCCCATGGCGTGACTACGATCTATAATGCAGCGTGTGAGCCTTACGTGCAGCAGCTTTGCCGCATGCTCTCGGCCATGGGGGTAAAAATAGAGGGCCTGGCATCGAATCTGCTGACCATACATGGCACCGACAGGCTGCATGGCGCCAGCCACCGCATACTCCCCGACATGATCGAGGTAGGCAGTTTCATAGGCATGGCCGCTCTCAATTCGAGCGAGATCACGGTGAAGAACGTATCGTACGACAATCTCGGAATCATCCCCGACAGTTTCAAGCGGCTCGGAATAGCTCTCGAACGCCGCGGTGACGACATCTACGTTCCGGCTCAGGATGTCTATGAGATAGAAACCGCCCTCGA
>ERZ825324.2891-NODE-2891-length-16995-cov-3.281228_pt1 | contig 16995 bp, 20 predicted proteins | sample MGYA00519859_ERZ825324 | MGnify/ENA primary metagenome ERZ825324 (study PRJEB31778, sample SAMEA3449198) | human gut metagenome | biome: human gut; feature: human-associated habitat; material: faeces | place: United Kingdom | collected 2010/2012 ... | reverse complement strand
TGACAGTAGAACTTGGAAGAACAACAAAGTCGATCCATGAGATTTTGGATTTCGCACCTGGTACGATCATCGAGTTGAATCGAATTGCCGGTGAACCAATAGATATTCTGGTAAACGGAAAATACGTTGCCAAGGGTGAAGTGGTTATTATAGAGGAAAGCTATGGTATCCGTATTACCGAGATTGTAAAGTGATTGGAAACAGGATAAGAAAAGCAATATAAGCAAAACAATATAAGAAAAGAAACAAGGAGAGAATGTTATGGCAAAGATTATGATTTGCGATGATGCAGCTTTTATGAGAATGATGATTAAGGACATTCTGACAAAGAATGGTTATGAAATTGCAGGAGAAGCTGAGAATGGTCAGAAAGCAGTAGAAAAGTTGCAGTTGAGAAGTACCCGGATGCAAAGCCGGATCTGGTTCTGATGGATATTACCATGCCGGATATGGATGGTATTCAGGCGCTGAAGAAGATCAAAGAGATCGATCCGAATGCAAATATTATCATGTGCTCTGCAATGGGACAGCAGGCCATGGTTATCGAGGCAATCCAGTCTGGCGCAAAGGACTTTATCGTAAAGCCGTTCCAGGCAGAGCGTGTGCTCGAGGCAGTAAAAAAAGTAGTAGGCTAATATGATTTTACTCAGTTCAAGCCTGAACAGTTTTATACAGCTGCTTGGCGTCCTGCTTATTTTTCTGTTTGTTCTTGTGATTACCTATTTCACAACCAAATGGATTGGCGGATATCAGAAGGTCCAGATGTCCGGACGCAGCTTTCAGGTGGTCGATACCATACGGATCGCCAACAACAAACTGGTTCAGGTAATAAAAATGGGAGATGTGTATCTTGTGATCGCGGTTGCAAAAGATAATGTGACCATGCTCGCAAAGCTTACCGAGGAAGAGATGGGACTTACGGAGGCAGAGATCTGCAACGGAAAGACTCCCGGACAGAATGGAGAAAAAGGTCAGATGACCTTCCAGGAGACGCTTGAGAAGTTAAAGGAACATTTCCCGAAAAAACAGGATTAAATTATGACAAAATCAAAATTAAAGAAATCATATTGTATTATGTCGTTTGTCTTTGCGGTGGCAGTGCTGATCATCGCATTGATGTTGTCCATGGGACAGACCAGAGTCTATGCGGCAGATACATCTTCAGATATGATTACTGGCTTGAGCAATACCGATAGCAGCGATGGACTGACGGATGCGACGAGCGATATCAATAACGGCCTGTCCATTACATACAACAACGACACCGGAGCCGTATCCACGCCGATCAAGGCACTTCTGGTGCTGACGATCATTTCACTGGCACCGTCCATTCTGATTATGATGACTTCTTATACCAGAATCATCATCGTGCTGCATTTCCTGCGCACCGCGATCGGTACACAGACAGCACCGCCGAATCAGATTCTCGTCGGTCTTGCCCTGTTTTTGACATTCTTTATTATGTGGCCGACCTTTCAGCAGATTAACGAAGATGCCATACAGCCGTTAGACAATGGCGACATTACCATTGAGGAGGCATACAAGGCAGCGGAGACACCGATTCGCGACTTTATGTACGGTCAGACACAGGAAAAGGATCTGCACCTATTTATGGATATTGATGGAGAAGATTATCCGGATCAGATGACACTGGAGCTTTATTACGATGTTCCGATGACAACCGTGATTCCGGCATTTATCATCAGCGAACTTCGGTATGCGTTTATTATGGGATTCCTCATTTATATCCCGTTTATTGTAATCGATATGGTAGTGGCATCGGTACTTATGTCCATGGGTATGATGATGCTGCCGCCGACAACGATTTCACTGCCGTTTAAGATACTGCTGTTTATTCTGGCGGATGGTTGGAATCTGGTGATTGGAAGCGTTGTAAAGACATTTTACTGATGCGTGCATTTGGAACAGGAGATGAAGTGAAATGACAGAAGGACAGGTATTAGACATTGCCAGACAGGCATTGTATACAATTATTTTGTGCTCGGCGCCGTTGCTGATTATTTCTCTGGTTGTGGGACTGGTCGTCAGTATTTTTCAGACGGTGACGTCCATTCAGGAACAGACGCTTACCTTCGTGCCAAAGATTATCTGTGTATTTCTTGGAATGATGATATTTGGTTCCTGGATACTAACCAATCTGACAGAGTTTATCAATACGCTCTGGTCAGACTTTAGTATATATCTGGGTTAGGTTGAGGAATGTTAAATTATACGTTTTCGTTGGTGGATTTTGAAATACTCATTTTAATACTGGTTCGCATATCCTGCTTTGTGTACGCGGCTCCGTTTTTCGGCATGAAAAATGTTCCGTCCAGAGTGAAGATCGGATTATCGTTTCTTTTGTCGATCCTGATATTCCCTTCGGTCGATCAGTCAGCGGTTACCTACACGGGCATGTTTGGATATGCGGTGATTGTTCTAAGAGAAGGAATTACAGGGTTGCTCATGGGATTTGCTGCAAACATTTGTAATTCCATTATTTTATTTGCGGGAAATATCATTGACATGGATATCGGACTTTCCATGGCGCAGGAGTTCGATCCGATGACCAACTCGCAGGTCACCATCACGGGAAATCTGTATCAGTACCTGCTGCTTCTGATGATGGTCGTGACGAACATGCATCATTATGTACTGCGGGCGCTCATTGATTCCTATCAGGTAATCCCCGTCAACGGGCAGGTGTTTCAATGGGACAGCCTGGCAGAGTCCATGACAACCTATATGGCGGATTCTTTTGTGATCGCGTTCCGCATTGTGCTGCCGGTATTTGCCTGCATGATGATACTAAACTGCATCCTCGGCATTATGGCGAAGGTAGCGCCGCAGATGAATATGTTTGCGGTCGGAATGCAGATGAAGGTGCTCCTGGGACTTACGGTATTGTTCCTCACGGTAATGCTGCTTCCGGGAATTTCCGATTTTGTGTTTAAAGAAATGAAACGAATGATTGTATCGATGATAGAGGGAATGTATTAGCTTGGAACAGGACAGAAGACAGATCCTTCCCTATCACCTCCAGTGGTTTGCGAAGGATGGACCGGGCGGAGAAAAGACGGAACCGGCAACCGCGAAAAAGTTAAGAGAAGCCAGAGAGGACGGTAAGGTCGCCAAAAGCAAGGAGCTTACCGCCGCCTTTGATCTGATTGTGATGTTTCTGATGCTGAAGATTTTTGTCTCCACGATTGGCGACGGATTTCTTCAGATATTTTACTATGTATATAATCTGATTCCGGATTTTATCGGAATCAATGCGATGGATGTGTCCACCTATGCGGTAATGTCTTTCTTTTCACCGGTGAATATACAGATGCTCAAAATCGTGGCACCGTTTTTTATTTTCGGATTCGCCGTGACGCTACTTGTAAATATTTTGCAGGTGGGGTGGAAGGTTTCCACGAAACCGATGCAGCCAAAGCTGGACCGGTTTAATCCGGTGAACGGAATGAAGCGGATTATCTCCAAGGATTCCGTTTTTGAACTGTTCAAATCCCTGATTAAGATTGCACTGATTCTCTATATCGCGTATACTGCAATCAAGGATCACGAAAATGACCTTTTTATTTTATATGATATTCCGTTAAATCAGGCGATCGCACTGTGTGGAGATGTGATTATCGGTGCAGGGCTCAAGATCAGTCTGGTGTATCTCGTTGTCGGAATTGCTGATTTCATCTATCAGAAATACCGCTTTAATGAAGAGATGAAGATGACCAAACAGGAGGTCAAGGACGAGTACAAAAATACAGAGGGAAATCCGGAAGTAAAAGGCAGACAGCGCCAGCGTATGCGCGAGGCATCGAGGCGCCGTATGATGCAGGATGTCCCGAAAGCGGATGTGGTTATCACCAACCCGACCCATCTGGCGGTTGCCATCAAGTACGAACCGGAGGTGCATAAGGCACCGGTGGTTCTGGCAAAGGGTGAAGATTATCTGGCGCAGAAGATCCGTGAAGCTGCCAGGGAGAATCACATTGAAATTGTAGAAAACAAACCGCTTGCAAGAATGCTCTACGCCAATGTCGAAATCGGCAATGAAATTCCGCCGGAATTGTATCAGGCAGTAGCGGAGATTCTTGCAATGGTATATAATATGAGACAGTAAAACGAAGGAGGAAGAGATATGAAAAAGGCTGACATAGGTGTTGCGCTTTATTTGCTTGCTGCAGTCATCTTTTTAATTGTGCCGATTAACTCTACGTTACTTGATGTAATGCTGGCGCTGAATATCTCGATCGCACTGATTGTTCTGTTCAACACATTGTTTGTGAAGGAAGTTCTGGATATGTCTTTTTTCCCGACATTGCTGTTGTTTACTACCATATTCCGTATTTCTCTTAACGTGTCCTCGACACGTCTGATCTTAACGACCGGTGCTCCGGGTAACGTCGTTGAAACATTCGGAAGCTTCGTGGGCGGTGGTGATATGATCGTCGGAGCGGTCGTATTTATCATTTTGATCATCATACAGTTCGTCGTTATCAATAAAGGTTCCGAGCGAGTGGCAGAGGTATCCGCACGATTTACACTGGATGCTATGCCCGGTAAGCAGATGGCAATCGATGCTGACTTAAACACCGGAGCCATTACGGAGACACAGGCGAGAGAGCGGCGTAATAAGATTCAGGAAGAAGCAAGCTTCTTCGGTTCGATGGATGGTGCTACGAAGTATGTCAAGGGAGATGCCACAGCCGGACTGATTATCACGTTTGTCAATTTAATCGGTGGAACCGCGATGGGGATGATGCGCGGTGGACTTGATTTTTCGGAGGCGATTCAGCGCTATGGTCTTCTCACCATGGGTGACGGACTCTGTTCCCAGATCCCGTCCCTGCTGATCTCACTTTCTACCGGTATCCTTGTCACGAAGGCATCCAAGAATGCAGACTTCTCCAACATTCTGGTAAAACAGCTGTTCGGTATTCCGAAGGCACTTTATCTGGTCGGTGGATCGTTGATCTTCCTCGGTGCTGTGACACCGCTGAATGTGGTATTGTTTGCTGCGCTGGGCGCTGCGTTTATCGTAGCGGGCAGAATGGTGGACAAGAACATCGGCATTGAGAATATCGAGGAGGAAGTCAGCCAGGCAGAGACGGAGGCGGAGGAGATCCGCAAGCCGGAGAACGTTGTGTCGCTGCTTCAGGTGGACCCGATCGAGCTGGAATTCGGCTACGGTATTATTCCGCTTGCGGATGTGAACCAGGGCGGAGATCTCTTAGACCGCGTGGTTATGATACGAAGACAGATTGCACTGGAACTTGGTACGGTTGTGCCGATTATCCGACTGCGTGATAACATTCAGCTGAATCCGAACCAGTACATTATCAAGATCAAAGGAATTCAGGTGACCGAGGGAGAGATCCTGTTCGATCACTATATGGCGATGAATCCGGGATATGTGGAGGAGGAGATTACGGGAATTCCGACGTTTGAACCGTCCTTCCACCTGCCGGCAATCTGGATCACGGAGAGCCAGAGAGAGCGTGCGGAGAGCCTTGGCTATACGGTGGTGGATCCGCCGTCAATCATTGCGACGCATCTGACCGAGGTGATCCGTTCCCATATCGCAGAGCTGCTTACCAGACAGGATGTACAGAACCTTGTCAATAACCTCAAGGAGAGCAATCCGGTTCTCGTGGATGAACTGGTGCCGAAGCTTCTTGGACTTGGCGAGATCCAGAAGGTTCTGCAGAATCTGCTCTCGGAGGGAATTTCCATCCGAGATCTGCTCACAATTTTTGAGACGCTGGCAGACCATGCGCCGGCGACCAGGGATACCGATGTGTTGACGGAGTACGCACGCCAGAGCTTAAAGCGCGCGATCTCCAGCAAATATTTCCCGGCGAATGAGACAACCAGCGTGATCACGGTAGATCCGAAGATCGAGCAGGAGATCATGGGTTCTGTCAAGCAGACGGAGCAGGGGGCATATCTGACGCTCGATCCGGAGCGCACGAAGGCGATTATGGCATCCGTTGAGGAGGAAGTGGCGAAGTTGGAGAACATGGGCAAGCCTGCCATCATTATGACATCGCCGATTGTGCGTATGTACTTTAAGAAGCTGACCGAGGATTACTTCAAGGATCTGACGGTGCTGTCTTACAATGAGGTGGAATCCAACGTAGAATTACAATCAGTAGGGATGGTGACAATATAAATGACCATTAACAAATATCAGGGCAAGACAAAGGAAGAGGCCGTCGAGAAGGCAAAGCAGGAGCTGGGCGCGGGGGCGGTCGTGCTGAACGTGAAGGAGATTAAGCCCAAGGGCATGTTTAAGATGTTTAAGAACACGCTGTATGAGGTGACGGCTGCGGTGGAGGAAAAGGAAGCGTTCCCGGCGCAGACGCTCCGCAGCGAGACAAAGCCTGTGCACGATACGATCAGTCTGGCTGCAGATGAAAAGATTACCATTCCGGGGGTGGCAAGAGAGAACACCAGACCGGCAGTGGCACCGGCACCGGCGGAACAGGAGGTTGTTCCTATGAAAGAAGCAAAGCGCGAATCTACGAATGAGGGACTGGAAAAGCGGCTGGAGAACCTGTCGAATATTCTGGAAAAGCAGTTTTCCGTGGAGGAGATGCGCAAGTCTCATCCGGTAGAGCCGCAGGAAAAGGAGAACCGCACGGAAGGGTTCCAGTTTATCAAGATGCTCTACCGCACGCTGCTGGAGAATGATGTGAATGAGAAGTATGTCAATCAGATCATGGACGAGGCGGAGAAGGTGCTTCACAACGGAAGCAGTGTGGATTCTATTCTTTCCAACGTTTATCAGAAGCTGATCTTAAAGTTCGATCAGCCGCAGACGATTGAGCTTACAGGCAAAAAGCCGAAGGTGATTTTTTTCATCGGACCGACCGGCGTGGGAAAGACAACAACGCTTGCCAAGATTGCGTCACGCTATAAGGTAGACAAAGAGAAGAAAGTGGCATTTCTGACTGCGGACACCTACCGGATTGCTGCGACAGAGCAGCTGCGCATCTACGCAAATATTCTGGATGCTCCGATGAGCATTATCTATACGCCGGAGGAGATGAACGATGCCATTGCGCGCGTAAGCGAATATGATCTGGTATTTGTTGACACGGCGGGATTCTCGCACCGCAATGAGGCACAGTGCCAGGATATGAAAAAGCTGATCGACGGACTGGATGAGGCTTACGAGAAAGAGGTATACCTCGTGCTCAGTGCGACGACCAAATATAAGGATCTGCTGGAGATCGCAGATACTTACAGGGAAATAGCAAATTATAAGTTGATTTTTACAAAGCTGGATGAGACAATTACTTATGGTAATATTTTAAATATCAAGCTGTATTCGGGGGCAAAGTTATCCTATATGACGAGCGGTCAGAATGTACCAGATGATATTGAAGTATTTGATACACAAAAGATTGTGAAACAGCTGCTGGGAGGCAGATAACACATGGATCAGGCAGAGAAGCTTAGAAGTGTTGTGAAATTAAAAAAACAAAATTATAAGCCGAATGCCAGAGTCATTACCGTCACAAGTGGAAAAGGTGGCGTTGGAAAGTCGAATGTGGCTGTGAACCTTGCGGTGCAGATGCAGAAGATGGGAAAAAGGGTGCTTGTTTTTGATGCGGATTTTGGCCTTGCCAATGTCGAAGTAATGTTTGGCGCCATTCCCAAGTACAATCTGGCAGATGTGATATATCATGGAAAACAGATCACGGAGATCATATCGGAAGGTCCGATGGGAATCGGGTTTGTCTCGGGGGGAACCGGAGTTACCGGACTGGGCAATCTGACCGATGAACAGATCTCTTATCTGCTTCACTGTTTCGGGGAACTGGATCAGATGGCAGATGTGATTCTGGTGGACACCGGCGCGGGGATTGCCAATCATGTACTGGAGTTCGTGCTGGCAAGCCCGGAGGTTCTTGTGGTCACAACACCGGAGCCGACATCACTGACAGATTCTTATTCTCTGTTAAAGTCTCTGTACCGGAATCCGAAGTTTAACAGGGAGTACACCAAGATATCGGTTCTTTCCAACCGTGTGATATCTGCTGCGGAAGGCAGAGGAGTTTATGACAAACTGAATACTGTGGTAGGTCAGTTCTTAGAGGGGGAAATTACATATGCGGGGATGATTCCCCAGGATAGCGCGCTTGAAAAGGCGATCCGGATGCAGAAACCAGTATCGCTTCAGGCACCGTTGTCAAAATCTGCAAGAGCATTTGAAGTAGTGACTGCGGAATTGCTGCAGGGTGAGAGCAGTGACGCATATCGTTCTTTTGGACTGTCAAGATTGTTTTCGGGATTTTGGAAACAGAAGAATGAAGGAGTGGAATGATGACAATAGCTGAAATTATTCAACCGGGAGATAAAGTTGACATCAGTTTCGTACAGAATGTGGAACGGGCAAAAAAAGACCAGTCCATGCCGAAAATCTACAAAAGCCAGGTGCTGGATTTAAAGGAGAACGGCAATCTTGAGATTTCCATGCCGGTGGAGAGAGGAAAACTGGTGCTGCTTCCGCTGGGCATCCGGATGGAGTTTATCTTTTTCTCGAAGGGAACGCTTTACCGCGCCGTCGGCCAGGTGCGGGAGCGCTACAAAAGAGAGAATGTATACATGTTAGAGATCGAATTAAAATCCCAGATCTCCAAGTATCAGAGAAGAGAATTCTTCCGGTTTCCATGTATTATGGACATGAATTATTACACCATTGAGGAACAGGAAGCCGCATTAAAGACGGGAGAAGCCCTATTTATTGAACTGCAGGAAGCGGAGGGAAAGAGCAGAGACCGGGAATATGCCGGAAGGATCGTGGATCTAAGCGGCGGCGGTATCCGGTTTCGGACGGATCAGAAGCTTCGGGAGAATCAGTATGTTCTCTTTGAGATACATCTGCAGAATGAAAATTTAGACAAACAATATTATATCATTGGAACAATTATTTCCTGTATCAAGACAGAAAAAACGCCGGAAACGCCCTACGAGGCCAGAGCCAAATTCCTGATTACCGACAGCAGCGTAAGGGAGGAAATCATCCGGTTCATCTTTGAAGAAGAACGCAAAGCGCGTCAAAGGGGTAGAGCATAAGATATGAGTAAAAAGATTTTGATTGTTGATGACTCTGCACTCATGAGAAGGGTCATGTGTGATATAATCAATTCAGACGGAACATTTCAGGTCACAGATACTTGCCGTGACGGTCTTGAGGCATATGAGAAGCTTAAGACGACGCGCTATGATGGCGTTGTTCTCGATGTCAATATGCCCCGCATGGACGGACTGCAGCTTTTGGAACAGTTACAGAAGGACAGAATCCGTGCAACGGTCATCATGGTAAGTACGACGACAACCAAGGATGCGGATGTCACGATCCGGGCGATGGAGCGCGGGGCAGTCGATTTTGTCACGAAGCCAACCAATGTTATTGAGGCAAAGGGCGAGGAGTTCAAAAAACAGCTTCTCGACGTGCTCTCGGCGGTATGCGCGACCCAGAGTTACAATCGCGAACGGCGCATCGCACCGCAGACTAAGGCTGTATCGGCTCCTGCGGGGACCGCAAAGCCGGTTGCAACAGCTGGACATGCGATCAAGAGCGGCAGCAAGATCGTTGCGCTTGCATGTTCGACGGGCGGTCCGAAGGCGCTGCAGAGTGTCATTCCATATCTGCCGAAGAATCTGGACGCACCGATGGTACTGGTTCAGCATATGCCTGCCGGATTTACCAAGTCAATGGCAGACAGACTGGACGAGGTCAGCCCGATTCATGTCAAGGAGGCGGAAGACGGAGATGTGCTGATGAAAGGAACGGTGTACATCGCACCGGGCGGCAAGCACATGGAAGTGAAGCGCCAGCCGGATGGAAGTCACAGGATCCGGTTGAACGATATGCCTGCGATCGGCGGCTTGAAGCCGTGTGCCAACATCACGTACGATTCCCTGCGGGACTGCGGTTACGATCAGGTTGTATGCGTGGTTCTCACCGGAATGGGTGCGGACGGCACCAAGGGGATTGTTTCCCTTGCCGGGAAGAAGCCGGTCTATGTGATCGCACAGGACGCCGCGTCGTGCGTGGTATACGGAATGCCGAAGGCGGTTGCCGAGGCGGGCGTTGTGGATGAAGTGGTTCCTCTTAATGACGTAGCTAAATCAATTATTAAGAATGTGGGGGTAAAGTAATATGGATGTAAGCCAATACCTTGAGATTTTTATTGATGAGACAAGTGAACATTTACAGAATTTAAGTGACTGCATCATGGAGCTGGAAAAAGATCCGGAGAACATGGACACGATCAACGAGATTTTCCGTGCAGCACACTCCTTAAAGGGAATGGCTGGAACCATGGGCTTTAAGAGAATGCAGCGCCTGACACATGACATGGAGAATGTGTTCCAGGAGGTCCGCAGTGAGAAAGTCAAAGTGACCAGTTCTATGATTGACCTTCTGTTCAAGTGCCTGGATGCGATCGAGGGCTATCTCGACAACGTAAAGGCAAGTTCGGATGAGGGAACAGAGGACAACGAACTGATCATCAAGGAACTGAATGATTTCATCGCGGCGGAGGATGGCGCAGCAGCTGCACCTGCACAGGCGGAGCCGAAAAAAGAAGAGGCACCGGCACAGACCGCGGGCGGAGATGATAAAAAGTATTTTGAGTTCGGTCTCAGCGAGTCCGAGAAGGATAAAATCAAGCAGGCGGAAGAGGGCGGCGCACACATTTATGGCATGACCATCTATATCCAGAAAGAGTGCCTGTTAAAGGCAGCGAGAGCATTCCTGGTATTCAAGGCAGTGGAAGAGTTTGGAGAGATCCTTGTATACAATCCGAGCTCCCAGGATATTGAGGATGAGAAGTTCGACTGCGATTTCAGCATTTTTATTGCGTCGGACGAGCCGTATGAGAAGATTGCGGAAGCTGCAAAGTCGGTATCTGAGATTGATAAGGTTGTCGGTGAGGAAGTAAAATACGAGACGCTGGCTGCAAAGCAGGAGAAAGCGGAAGCGGACGCTGCGGCGGCAGAGAAGTCTCAGGATGCACCGGCTGAGGCGGCACCGGCACAGGAGCAGCCACAGGCACAGGCAGCAAAGCCGGCAGCGAAGACACAGAGCAGCGGCAATAAAAAGCAGACGGTTGCAAAGCCTGTCACAAACCGTACTGTCCGTGTAGATATTGAGAAGCTGGATGCATTGATGAACCAGGTATCCGAGCTTATCATCGCAAAGAACAGTCTGGTGTCGATCAGCTCCACCGATTCCGGAGATTTCCAGAACCAGTCCTTCCATGAGCAGATTGAATATCTGGAGCGTATCACGACCAATCTTCATGAGTCCGTGATGAAAGTCCGGATGGTGCCAATCGAGAGTGTAGTTGCAAAATTCCCGCGTATGATCCGTGATCTTTCCAGAAAGCTGGACAAGAAGATGGAATTGTACATGACAGGTGAAGATACAGAACTTGACCGTACCGTAGTCGATCAGATCGGTGACCCGCTGCAGCATCTGCTTCGTAATTCCGCGGATCACGGACTTGAAGACAACGCAACCCGTATTGCAAAGGGCAAGCCGGAAGTCGGAAGCATTTTCCTCAACGCATTCCAGGAAGGCAACAATGTCATCATCCAGGTTGGCGATGACGGTAACGGAATCGACGTGGAGGCTGTGCGCAACAAGGCAATCGAGCGCGGTGTCATCACTGAGGAGCAGGCTGAGACAATGAGCCAGAAAGAGATCATCAATCTGCTGTTTCTGCCGAGCTTTTCCATGGCGAAGAAGATTACCGATATTTCCGGACGTGGCGTAGGACTTGACGTTGTAAAATCCAACATCGAGGCTCTCGGCGGCGATGTGGAAGTAAAGACAGAGCTCGGTGTGGGAACGACCTTTACCGTACGCCTGCCGCTGACACTTGCGATCATCCAGGCACTCATGGTAGAGATCCGCGATGAGAAATACGCAATCGCACTTGGTTCCATTTCCAACATCGAGGATATTCCGGTGAAGGATATCAAGTATGTGGAGGCTCAGGAAGTGATTCACCTCCGCGGCAAGGTAATTCCGCTGATCCGTATGGATCAGGTTCTGGATATTGAGCCGAAAGAAGAAGAGCCGGAGAGCCTGACGGTTGTGATTGTACAGAAGGGCGAGAATCTGGCAGGCCTTGTGGTCGACAACCTGATCGGACAGCAGGAAATCGTTATCAAGTCACTTGGTAAATACATAAACAACAACAAGATCATCAGCGGCGCAACGATCCTTGGCGATGGTGAAGTGGCACTGATCCTTGATGTGAATGTACTGATGTAAGAGGAGGCGGACAACATGGCAGAAAAGAACGTGGAAGTAATTGACAAAGAGTCAAAACAGTATATTGTCGTAATGGTCGGAAGCGAGCAGTACGGAATTGATATCAGCTATATTGACAACATCGTGCGTATGCAGAAGATTACCCGTGTCCCGAAGATCCAGTCCTACTTTAAGGGCGTGATCAATCTGCGCGGTGAGATCGTATCCGTAATGAGTATCCGCAACAAGATGGGGCTGGAGGATGATGTGTTCACGAACGCGAGCCGTATCATCATCTTAAAGCTGGAAGAAAAAGGCGCGATCGGCGTGATTGTCGACGAGGTGAAGGAAGTCGTCAATTTAAGTGAGGATGAAATTGAAAAATCGACCAACAAGGGTAAATTCATCAATGGAATCGGTAAACACGGCGATGATCTGATCTCACTTCTCGAGATTAACTCGGTGGTGGATGACAACGCATAAGCACACAGAACATATGCGTGCATAGACGTGTGCGCAGGTTAGCGGAATGGAATACATTCCGCTAACCTGCTTGTTTTACTACAGGGAATGCAGCGGGAGAGAACCGGAGACATTCCTCTTAGAAAACCATGGATATATTATGTTGAGAGGAGAAAAACCGTTCATGGGTAATATGACACTAGAGCAAGTGAATGACATGTACCTGGACGTATTGCGTGAAATCGGCAATATTGGAGCAGGAAATGCCACTTCAGCCATTGCAAATATGCTTGGCATGAAGATCGATATGAATGTACCGAGCATCCGGCTGATGGAAGTATCACAGCTGGGAATGGCGGTAGGAGCGGAAGATGAGACAATTGTCGGCATTTTTCTTGAGGTGGAGACAGATATTGAGGGAAGCATGATGTTCCTTCTGGATATTCCGTCTGCACGTTATCTGGTCAACAAGCTGATGATGACAAACGAACCGGATGACCAGCCGTTTGGCGAGATGGAACTTTCCGCATTAAAAGAGATCGGCAATATCATTGCGGGATCTTATCTGTCCGCATTGTCCTCCCTGACCAATCTTGTCATCACTCCGTCCGTTCCATACATCGCGGTGGACATGGCAGCATCGATTTTGAGCGTGCCGGCGATTGAATTTGGACAGTACGGTGACAATGCATTGTTGATACAGACGGAGATCTGTGCGGATGTGGCGATCAACGGATATTTCATCTTGATGCCGGAGCAGGATTCTTACGAAAAAATATTAACGTCACTTGGTATCTCAATATAAGGAGAATGAGTATATGAGCGAAGTCATAAAAGTAGGCATGGCGGACCTGAACGTTTGCAAGGCTCCGGATGTAATTACGACTTTAGGTCTCGGTTCCTGTATTGGACTGGTTCTTTATGATCCGGTGACAAAAGTGGGAGGCATGGTGCATTATATGCTTCCTGACAGTACAAAAGTAAGAAACAACAGCAATATAGCTAAGTTTGGAGATACGGGAATTCGGGAATTGTTAAAGCGTGTTGTTGCAGCGGGAGCAAGTAAGCCAAGACTGATCGCCAAGATTGCCGGGGGCGCGCGGATGTTTGAGGTAAGCGGACTTTCGGATGTGGGAAATATCGGAGCGAGGAATGCGGAGGCTGCCAAAGCGATTTTAAAAGAACTTGGAATCCGGCTGGTAGCGGAAGATACAGGACTCAATTATGGTAGAACAGTGGAACTGCATTGTGATACCGGAGAATTTTATATTAAGTCGGTGGGCAAGCCGCTTAAGATTATTTAAGGAAGGGCTGTAAGTATGAAAACAAAATCAGTACCTGCGATTGTGATGCTGTCAGCCGGGTTTGTCGCCTGCGTAGCGGGCATCTGTGCACACATGGAAGTGGCAGATTTCATGAAAATGCTTTTGATTGTCCTGATTGTATTTTACCTTCTGGGCGGTGTGGTCAAAATTGTTCTTGACCGCAATTTTGCCGGGATGAATGACGAGGAAACCACGGATGGTACATTGCCGCAGGAAGAAGAGGATCCTGAGGCAGAAGAGAATGAAACGGCATCGGAGGAGACAGAGAATGCCGATGCGAAAGAACAGTAATCTTTAGACGTGGGGGCTTCCAATGAAAACGGTTGACAGAGAAAAACTATGGGGAGAATACCAGAAAAATCCATCGTCTGCGCTGAGAGAAAAGCTGATTACGGAATATGCACCGCTTGTGAAAGTGGTTGCGGGCCGGCTCAGCATGTATCTTGGATACAATGTGGAATACGAAGATCTGGTTAGTTATGGAATATTCGGACTTATCGATGCCATTGATAAGTTTGATCCCGGAAAAGACGTAAAGTTTGAGACATATGCGAGCCTGCGTATCCGCGGTTCCATTCTGGATCAGATCCGCAAGATGGACTGGATACCAAGGACTGTCAGACAGAAGCAGAAGCGGATTGAGGAAGCAATCAAAAATATCGAGGCGCGGACGGGACGTGCTGCGGCGGATGAAGAGATTGCTGGGGAGATTGGAATTGCGGCGGCTGAACTGAATGAGTGGCAGTCGCAGTTAAAAGTCACAAACGTGGTATCTCTCAATGAGTTCGTGGAGCAGGGCGGAGAGCCGGTGATGGATGCGCGCGGGAACTCCCATTTCTCACGTTAAAGGAGATCAGCAATATATTGGAAGTGTCTGAATCGCGCGTGTCGCAGCTTCACACAAAGGCGCTGCTTAAGATGCGCAAAAAGATGGGAAGCTATATGGGAATTCTGACTGAGTAGCAGATGAGCGGAGGTGTGTTGCATGTCAATAAGACCAGTTGTTTTAAACGGGATGATTCAGAGGACGCAGGATGTCGGGAATCTGAAGCAGCAGGAGGATAATAGGCCGATTGTCGAACAGCAGAATATTCAGATTGAACAGCAGAAGCACGAAGACCAGCTGACCCATCGTGTGCAGGATCCGGAGGAAAAGGAGAACGATGGCTATCGTTATGATGCCAAGGAAAAGGGCAATAACGAATATGAGGGCGAATCCGGCAGGCACAAAAAGCGCCGCGAAGAGGAGCCTGAGAATGAGGGAAAAGTCATATTAAAAGGGCAGGGCAGCCATTTTGATATCAAGATATAGATAGGTGAGGAGAAGCATATGACCGGAGTAGCATGGATATTACTTCTGATCGGTGTGGTTTTTATGATCGGAAGCTTTTTTGTGACGGAAAAGTTATCACCGTCAGAATTGAACCAGATTGCAGAGTTGAGCGAAGAGGAATTAAAGAGAATCATTGACCGGGGACTCAAGAATGCGGAGACACGGATTGAGGATGCGATTGATGAGCAGGTTGACCAGTCTTCCGAAAAGGTGGATCGTTCCCTTGAAAAAGTGACAAACGATAAGATCATGGCGATCAGTGAATATTCCGACACGGTGATCGAGAGCATGAATAAAACGCATAATGAGATTATGTTCTTATACAGTATGCTGAACGATAAACACACGGAGCTTACCGGTATGGCGGCGGATCTGCAGCGCCTGGCTGCGGATGTAAGAAGCCTTGAGGAGAAAGCACCTTTGACTGCACCGCAGGCTGCATCGGAGCGTGCCGCAGCGGTATCTGCGGCTTCGGCAGTAACACCGGTATCGGTTGAGACGGCAGATACGACGGAGAGAGAGACGGCTGCTGCACCGGCAGAGCAGAAGGAAGAGATGCCGGAGACGGAAGAGACAAAGCAGGAAGGACTGCATGCAGAGATTCTGAAGTTGAAAAAACTCGGAATGACGGAGGTTCAGATTGCCAAGAAGCTTGGAATCGGAATCGGTGAAGTTCGCCTGGTCAATGGGCTTTACAGAGGAGAGAGTGATTCGTGAAACTGAAATATTATTTGCGGGGACTGGGGATCGGAATCATTGTCACAACGGTGATACTGGCAGTCAGTTTTTCAAAGAAAGAGATCAAGATGTCTGATGAGGAGATCATGGCGCGGGCGGCACAGCTTGGCATGGTCATGCAGGAGACGGAGACAACAGAGCAGGGCGATACGGAGCAGGATCCGGACGGCACGGACACCGGAGCGAAGACGGAGGTTGTGACCGAGCAGACGGCATCCGAACTGTTGGAAGAACGGACCGCGGCAGAAGAGACCGCGCAGAATACGGAAGCTGCAGCTGAGGACGTGGCAGCTGAGGCGCAGGAGGATAGCGCGAACACGGATGAGGAGACGCAGGCACAGCAGGAGGCTGCTGATGCAGAGAATCCGTCCGGCGTATACCGTCTGGTGATTCAGAAAGGGGATGTCTGCCGTATTGTCTGCGAGAAGCTGGCGGAGAACGGAGTCATTTCCGATGCGGAGACGTTCCGGCAGTATTTATCGCAGATCGGCTATGCTTCCAATATGCGTGTTGGCAACTACGATATTCCTTACGGTCTGTCGAATGAGGAAATTGCAAAAATTCTGCAGGCGGGACCGCTTGAAGAGTAAAAAGGTACTTGCACAGCAAAGATGTTTGTGATATAATATGCGAGGTTCAAGCGTGGAAAATCATTTCCACACAATAATACACATATGCTGACCACCGGGCCGGTGCCGAATGGTTGCCTTGCGGGATGAAGCATATGGAAGATTTCAACCATGGAGGTAAGAAAATGAGCGTTATTTCAATGAAACAGTTACTTGAAGCAGGTGTTCACTTCGGACATCAGACCAGAAGATGGAATCCTAAAATGGCTCCTTATATCTTCACCG
>ERZ825324.2883-NODE-2883-length-17029-cov-4.150465_pt1 | contig 17029 bp, 35 predicted proteins | sample MGYA00519859_ERZ825324 | MGnify/ENA primary metagenome ERZ825324 (study PRJEB31778, sample SAMEA3449198) | human gut metagenome | biome: human gut; feature: human-associated habitat; material: faeces | place: United Kingdom | collected 2010/2012 ... | reverse complement strand
CGATGTTGCCCTTTTCATCGAAAGAAAACTCCCTCTTGGGGGCATCGTCGGGGCGCGGCTTGACCTTGGCATACGGGTCGGGATTGGAGAAATAAAACGAGCGGATTTCAGCGTCCTCCTCGCCGTTATCAAAATCATCGTCGGCGAAAATCTCATCCAGTTCCTCGTCGGTCAGTTCGATGATCTCATTGTCATTTTCTTTCGGATTCACTTCGTCAAGCCTCCTTTGCTTTCATGGTTATAACGATTAAAACAATACTCGTTATAATTTTCTCTCGTAGCAAATTTCTTCTGTTTCAAGACAAGGTTTAACTTTTCCATGTGTGAAAAAGCCAAACGACTCATAGAATTTTCTTGCTCGAATGTTGTTCGTAAACACCCAAAGCATAACCTTATCATAGCCAGCAGCTCTCATGTCGCCCATGACTCTGCTCATCATTTGAGTTCCGAAGCCCTTTCTCTAGTTGTCTTGCAAGCTATGGATGCAGATGAGTTCCGCGCAATCAGGCATATCATTATCTCGCGCCGTATCCCACCATGCAATACAATGAGGATGAGAGTCCACCTCTAAAATATATCCATTGCCAACATTCTCATCGAGCAATCGCTTATACATTGCCGTAGCACGATTTAGGTTGGTGGACATTTGCAGTATCTCGGCAGACAGAATATCCTTAAACGCAGCCTTCCAACTTTCTGTTTGAATATAAGCTAAATCAAATTCATCACCTTGCTGTACTTTCCGAATTAGACAATCCATACTCCTAACACCTCAATCAATACGCTTATTTGTTTCGATTATATTCGCTCAAGTGCTACTGCGTAGCAAAATGGACGAACACCGTCAATGGTCAAGATGAACGGCTGCGCCGCCATTGACTTCCGCCCGTCCGTTTCGCTTTTTGGCAGACAAGGCGGCGGTTGCCGCCGACTTCCATTTGGGAAATGGCGCTTGCTAACATGGGAAACGGAGAATAGCAAGCAAATCAAGTGGGGCCCCACTTGAGAAAATCGCTGTACTTGCCACCTGCTGAACTTGCAGAATAGCAAGCACAGCAAGTGTATGTACACTTGCGAAATCCGGCGTGGTACGACCGGGATTTCCTTGCGGAATAGCAAGCAAATCCGGTGAGTACCCACACCGGAGCTTACCATTCTGGCAAGCAATGCACAGCGGTACCCACTTCTCATTACCTGCCAACTGCGAAACGCACTTGGCAAGCAATGCTCGTGTTTATACACCCGTGCAATCTTGTTGGGGAAATACCCCAAACCCCTGAACGATTTCAGAGAAATCGGCTGCGCTCCTGCGGAGCTGAATATCAATCTATCTTCGGAAAGTGAGTCAGGGATTTTTCGGCTCACGGCGTTCAGGAAAATCCGGCTTTTCCTCATATCCGTCGATTGCCACTTGGCGAAGATAGGCGCTCATATTCTCTATACCAAGCTGTGCCATCCTCGCCTTTATCAAGCCGAGTTCTCTTTCATCTACGAAAAATTTGACCTGTATCGGTCGTTTGCGGTTCCTGTTGTCTGGCATTATTCTACCTCTCTGCGTATCAGTATTCCTTTCATAAGCTCCGAATCATTATGGAAATCGCAGACGGTTTTCATTTCATCTTCCGTACAGCCGATTAGCAGCTTGATCTCGGAATCCCTTTTTAGCAGATCAACGGTGCAAATGATAGCATTGACATTGACAGAAGATAGAGAGCCTTTCCAAACGTCTATGCCATCGCCATCCATAGATGTGGTATTTTCAATATAGCCGTAATCCACGTCATACCGGATATGCGGAAACCGGGGATGCGTGCTGCCTTTCGGCCTGTCAATTACAATTTTCCCAGAAGATACAAGCGTATCGATCGCACTCCAAAAATCATGATCGTATTTCATATCCTCACCGTTTTGCTATTTCAAGACATACTTCCATGCACTGCTTTCTTGATAGTAGAAGAACTCGCTCAGATTTTCTTCTTTGAAAACCCGTAGCATATCACGCATATCCAAAGACAACTTGAGATTAGGCAGATTTGCAATATCTTCCCACCAAACCCGACCTTCGGAGCTGGAATGTAATTCGCCATCAAAACAAGTTGTCTTATAAAGCAGCACAACAACCTGCACTGATTTTCACACCAGTCTTTGATACCGCAGAGCTGGGGAGAACGGATATGCAGTCCAGTTTCCTCCTGCACCTCACGAATCACGGCATCCGTAAAGGATTCTCCCGGCTCTATATGACCTCCGGGGAAGGTGATGCCCGGCCAGTCCCGTTTTTTCCGGTCGATCACGACAACTCGGCTGCCATCACAGATCATGCACATATTTGTAAATTCAACCGTTTCGGTTCTTGCCATTATGTTAAAACTCCTTCATCAAAAAAGTAAAACGGATTTACAATGCTCTCCGCCCCGAACACTTTTATCGCCATTCGATACATGGCTCTTGCGTGGATACGGTCATGCCAGATAAAACGGCGCAGGACTTTACGCAGTGACCAATCCTCGCCATAGCTGCCTTTTCTGACGGTATTTTGCAGAAAATCAGGGTTAGATTCAAGCGATTCAAATCCCCGCTTGCGGCATTCGTATATGTTGCCGTCATGATCGGCATCCACAGCAATCTCCGCAAAATAATATGTATTCACATTCTTTGTATACAGTTTTTTCATTTTTATACGCTCCTTTATGTTATTTTATGCTTTGGTAGTGGGGCGGGGTTGCTTTACGGTGCAGCCCCGCTAAAGTGTCCGGCTTGCTGGTTATAGCTCGGTAACAAGCACCTCTGTATCATCATCCGGCACAAGCTCCCCATCATCGTTATACTTGCACCGCGCGCCCTCTTCCCCGGTGCCCTCTGCCATGTCGATGCAATACTGTACATCTTGCACCGTGTAGGCATCCTTCTCCTCATCGTACGGGAGCGCGCCCGCGTTGAAATACTCTCCCGCCCAGTCCGGGCCACACCCGGCGCCGTTCCAGGTCATGATGTTAATCTCCACCGTGCGCTTGCCGTCTGTGATTTTCATCTTTGTTACCTCCTGCCCTGTGGGCTGTTTTCTTTTGATGTCTTTATTCTATCACCGTATACGGTTATTGTCTATTGACATTCTATACAACGTTGACGGTCATTTTGTGTTGATTTTGTACGTATACGGTTTTTGCTTGGTGTGTTATAATGGCTTTGGAGGTGATCTATATGCCAGTATCAGCAGCACACACCCGCGCCAGCGTCAAATATAATAAGAGTAGGGACAGTATCACAATACGGCCCACAAAAGAGGACGGCGCGCAAATCCGCGATGATGCGGAGCGCGCAGGGCAAAGCATCCAAAACTATATCTTGCAGGCCTGTCAAGAGCGGCGGGAGCGCGATGCAAGCAAGTAACACCCCGCCGCACCACCCGCCGGGCGTTGCATTCCCCACCTTGAACCAGGCGGGCAAAGTAGAACGAAAGTCGAATCGGTTTGAAAGTCGAATGAATTCCAGCGCTTCCGGCATCCCCGGCGGCGCTTTTTTATGCACTTTTGTGCTTTTTGGCTGCTTCCAAAATTTAATACGCGTTGCAGCGTCAATCTTATGTTCGCTAAATCATTATTTAGCGAAATATGCACCCAAAAGGCACATTTTGCCCAGCTGGGGGCCGTCCTGGGGAGCATCCGCCGGGCCGGAAGGTGCTGCGGTCAGGGTGCGCCGTTTTACACCCCGCTGCCAAAGTCGAACGGGTTTGAAAGTCGAACCAAAGTCGAACCAAAGTCGAACCAAAGTCGAAGGGGCATCCCCTACCTAAAAGTCGAATGATTTTGCGCGAAAAAATCTCCGGCAAAGTCGAATTGGGTTTGAATTATGCACTTTTTAATGATGACCGCTTGGCGTTTCGTTTATCCCGCCTTATTTTCTTCCCTTTGTCTTTGGTTTCCCCGCTTTTCTGGGTTCGCCCTTGCCTTTACCAGGCATTTCCGCGCTGATTTTAGGCTTTACTATGGCATTTAAGCGGATAGCGCGTTTCTTTGCGTGGTTATAGGCATAATAAAAGAGCACCCGGCAGTTTGTTTATATGCTGCTAGATGCTCTGTTTTCGTTTATTCAGTTTCTTTCGCTTGTTTCTTTTTCCTGCGTGGCTTTGTTTGAACCGGTTCTATCAGTTGCTCCGGCTCTTTGACTTCCTTAAAGTCGTCTATCTCTACAAAGTCAGCGCTGAACCTGTCTTCTATTTCTTTTCGGGTCATGTTTTCGCCCAGCGGGTCTTTTGTGGCGGTAATGATTTCTTGCTGGTCTTGCAGTCCATCGTAGTTTTTCTGCCAGAATATCCCCGTTGCCGGGTAGATTGCGCCATCCTGCATCATCATTTCCCGGTACATGCCGCATACACGCTTTATCTCTCGCGCGAATTCCTGGTATTCCTTTTGTGAGCTGCGCCGTCTCCCGCTTTCCCAGTCGTTTACAGTGTTTTTATCTACTCCCATAGCAGCATACGCCGCCATGTTGCCCACTTTCATGTTATACTTGACACATAAATCAAGATAGTCATAAAAGCGTTTTCTGAGGGCTGGCAGGTCGCTTGTGCTTATTTTGGGAAGCTTGGATATCACAAGCAAAAATTCAATGCGCCTTTGATTCCCTTCCGGCACATTATCAGGGTCATTATCAATCATGATCGGGCTGTTTCTTTTGGTTGCCCTGCTTCCCATTGTCTTGTGCCTCCTTTATCCGGCTTATGGCCGTTTTATCATATTGCGCCGTAAAACCCCTTGTTTTAGCTATGGGGATATAAGGCGTAGTAAGACTTAAACTGTAATGTTTACAATTTGTACAAGTATTAAATGGCGAGCTGTGATATAATACATCTATGAAATACAAAACAAATTGTAATGTGGTCTATTCTTGCAAATATCATGTGGTTTGGTGTCCAAAGTACAGGCGAAAGGTTCTAACCGATGGAGTAGACATTCGCTTGAAAGAGTTACTTCTTTCCTATGCTGCAAATATGAATGTAGACATTTTGGAAATGGAAATCATGCCTGACTATGTGCATTTGCTCATGGAAGTAGACCCTCAGTATGGAATTCATAAAGCGGTAAAAGCACTTAAAGGATATACTTCTAAAATTTTAAGAGATGAGTTTCCCACTTTAAGAACGAGGATGCCTGCTCTTTGGACGAATAGCTATTTTGTTTCCACTGTCGGTGGCGCACCTCTTGAAGCTGTCAAGCAGTATATCGAAAATCAAAAAACTTCTCAACGGCAAAAGGATAAAATGGGATGACATTTCAAAAAGGCGTAAAATTTAGAATCTACCCAAATCGGGAGCAACGTAATCTAATTGACCGTACTCTCGGTTGCAGCAGGCTCATTTACAACAAGGGCCTTGCTATGCGGGAAGACGCCTTCAAAAGCGGGGAGAAGTGTGGCTACAAACAAACTTCTGCTATGCTGACAGCGCTCAAGCAGGATGTGAACTACGCGTTTCTCAAAGAGGTGGATTCCATTGCTTTGCAGCAAGCGCTGCGAAACCTTGATACCGGATACACAAACTTTTTTGAGCATAGGGCTGCACATCCAAAATTTAAGAATAAGAAAAGCTCTAAGCAGTCGTATCATACGCTTAACATTGGTAACGGTATCCGTATTTCTAATAAGCGTATTCGCTTACCGAAAATTGGTTGGGTAAAAGTTCATCAGTCTATGGAGATTGGTGCAATTCACAACGCAACAGTAGTGCGTACAACCACCGGCAAATATTTTGTAGTTCTTAATGTGGAATATGACCCTCAGCCTATGCCAAACAACGGTTGTGTAGTAGGCATTGATGTTGGACTCAAAGAATTCTATTCCGATAGTAACGGTACTGTGGTTAATAACCCCAAATACTTGGAGAAGAAAGCCAAAAAACTTGCTCGCGAACAACGGCGTTTGGCTCGCAAACAGAAAGGCTCACATAATCGTGAAAAGCAGCGCATAAGAGTCGCTGCCACCCACGAAAAGATAGCTAATCAACGAAACGATTTCCTTCAAAAACAGTCTACTATGCTGGTGCGTGAAAATCAAACTATCTGCATCGAAGACCTTAATGTAAAGGGAATGCTTCGCAATCATAAACTTGCAAGAGCTATTTCCAGTGTTTCGTGGTCGTCTTTCTTTAACATGCTGGAGTACAAAGCCTATTGGTTCGGTTGTACAGTAATTCGTGTACCTACATTCTATCCAAGCAGCCAAACATGCAGTTGCTGCGGTCATAAGAATGTGGCTGTTAAGAATCTCAGCATCCGAAAATGGGAATGCCCGTCTTGTCACACGGTTCATGACAGAGACAAGAACGCTGCCATTAACATTTTGCGTAAAGGGCTTGAAAAGTCCGCTTAAACTAATACATACCGTACCGTGGGACACACGGGAAGTAACGCCTGTCTGACATCGTGTAAGACGCAACAACCTCGGTTGCTGCGCAGTGGTGGTTGATGCAGGAATCCCCCTGCTTTAGCTGTGGGGAGAATGTCAAAGAATATCTGGATGCTTTCATGCGCTTTCAGGGGCTTGCGGTTTGCGTTCAGAAAGTCGCTACCGTTTTCCTTTACCCATATCAGCTCATACCGATACAAGTTTTTCCCAGCGCTTACAAGGGCCGCTGTAAATGGCATATCGCTGTGCAGTGCTATAACGCCATTGCTTTTGATTATGCGCCTGTATTGCGCCCATAGCGGCTCCAGCGGGATGATGACATCCCATTTGTTCCGCGTTGTACCATAGGGCAGGTCGCACAAAATCATGTCTATACTGCCTTCTGGTATCCCCTTCAAGATGTCCATGCAGTCTGCGCAGTATAGTTTCATGTGCCCTCCATATAGCAAAAGTGCCAGCCGAACTTTCAAGTTCAACTGGCACTTGGCAATTAAGCACTTGGCACGCTATTTCTTATTGATATTATAGCATATTATGCGCTAATATGCAAGTTTTTTATTTGCCGGTGCTACCAAATCCTGCGTTGCCGCGTTCCCGCTCCGGCATCTTGCTGCACGGGTAAAAGTCGTAAGATTCCACCTTGATAAACACGATTTGGGAAATTTTATCCCCAGAATTGACTTTATAATCCGTTTTTCCGTGATTATAAAGCTTTACGCAGATGCTCCCGGTATATCCTGCATCGATCACACCTTCGTTTGTCAGATCATGCTTAACATTCAGGCCGGATTTGCTTTTCAGAAACCCCGCATAGCCCTTCGGGATGTCAATGTGCACGCCGGTATCAATTACAGCGCTCCCGTTCGCCGGAATCATCACATCAACAGGGCTTTTCAGGTCTGCACCTGCATCCCATCCAAAATGTGCGTATTCCGGCATGTATGCGCCGTCATCCAGCACAACAGCAACCTGTTTGTACACAGTATTGCAGCTTTTGCAGCAGTTATTTTCCATTTGTTCCCTCCTTAATCAGCAATCCCAAGTGCAGCGAACGAGAAGCACGGTAAAATCATCCATGCCCAAATACCGCTTCCTGTGATGCGCACCATATAGGCGATGAATGCCAAAGTCGCAGTCAGTGCAAGCGCGTTGCCGATACTTTTCATATGCTCCTCCTCAAATGTTGTGTGCCAGAACCGCTTTTCCGTAAGTCGTGCCGTCTTTCTCGGCAATCTTGAGAACGCCGTTGATACTCACTTTAGGCGGATCCCTTTTGCTGTGTGCCGCCATCTGTGGGCTGCCATATCTTCCTTCTTTTCGGCATGCTTCACACTTCTTTTCGTTCTTCTTTCTGGCAAAAACCCTCCCGCACCATTCACATTTGACAAGCGATTGCTCATTGCGTCTTGCGTTTTGCAGTGCAACAGCAGCTTCATGATGCTTTTTCTTGCATTCCGGGCAAAGTCGGGCTTTTGCGCTTCCCTCAAATTCCTTTTTACATTCAGTGCAAATCTTAACCATTTACTCGCCCCCGTGCGTGTGCTCCATGTAAATTACCGATTCCCGGTCATTATCTTCATACCCCGCCGCAGCTCTGCCGACAGATACGCCAATGGAATAGGCTCCCGCAATCAAAATTGTGACAATCGCGGTGCCAAGAATTGAAAGTAAAATGTTCATTTCTGCTCCCTCCAAAGCCCTGAAATCTGTTTGCAACACAGTGCAAACAGGTAGATCAGCAATGCGCCGATAAGCATCGCGCCCGGTGCTGCAACGAAGATCAGAGCAAGGCATTTGATTGTGTAGATGCAGTTTGCGTCAAATACTGTCATGCGTCTTTCCCTCTTTTTGCACTTTCCATACCGCATATAGAGCTTCCATTACTCGCTGTCCTTCAGGCGTGGCGGAATCGAACGGTAAATGCGCACTGATACATGCTTTTCTAATGGCTTTCAACGCATCACCGCGCCGAATCAGGTCATTCTCATCACCAAAGTCGGAAATCTTCGGCATGCTGTCAAAAGAAATGCACTTGCTGTTTCCTGAGTCAAAAAACGTATGGTTCATTTTTCCCTCCGAAGCCACTTGATAGCAGCTTTCACGCTGTCAAATTCTTCGATATATGCAAAGCCCGTGCTATTGTTGCAAGCTACCACGACAGCGCCACCTTCACAATTTTCCAAAGATAGATACAATCCTTTTTTCTCCTCTTGGTGGTCGATTATGTAACTCATACATGCTTTATCAATGATTTTTACCGGGTCATTCATCTTCGTTCACCATCCTTGCACCGCAATATGGGCAATACTTATAATCGTTTTCTTCTGGCGTACCATCATATAGAAAAAACCTTTCCTTACAAGCAGAGCAGAACCAAACAACGGGGTCGCCGTTGAAATCGTCCTCGTTTTCCCATTTTGCCGTAAGTCGCAGGGATTCGGGGTCGATGGTGGGCATAATATCAATGTCATCAGTTCCAACCGCGTAAAACTCTCCACTTTCTGGACAATCACGAAACATTACCTTTACAACACGCTTTTTAAGTGCATTTGCATCAATCAGACGCACATGTTCTTTGCTCATTTTCCTACCTCCTTTAATCTCCGTTCCCAGCGCTCATGCTTTTTGAGTTGCATCCGCATGACGCAATTAAGATAATCAGGCCCTTTACAATCAAGATATTCGCTCACGCAAAGCATCACGTCTGCAATTTCTTCCTGCAAAGCATCATAGCATTCGTCAATGGTTTTAGGCGTTGGGTTTTCACCGCGATACTTCCGCGCGGATTTCAACGCTGCTTGCGCAAGTTCCGAACACTCTTCTGCAAGCTGTTCAAGAAATGCAGGCTCACCTATTCTTTCTACTATCATTTGGGGCTGTTGTTTCGGCTGACTTGCGCCCGGAATCGGGCATCCTATTGTTGTATTCATTATGATACCTCCTCTACATATGCCATGTTATGGCGCAGATTGAGAAATTTAGGATTGAGAATACAAGCCGGGGCAACATCATTGCTGTGGCACGCAAAGTCGTAGCTCAACTGACCACCCGTGTACACACCGCGAACGACGCTCGCTTCGCCCGTGTCGGAATCCTTATCTCCGCAGTACCACGGTGTGGCAGTCCAAATCCAGCTGTCGTAGTGCGGGATGTAGTCACGGTATTTTCTGTACTCATCACAGGTCAGGATAAAAACGAGGTCTTTCACTGTTCCATAGGCGCGGTCGCCGTTGTCGGCAACAAGTTCAACGGTATGTGACAGCAGACTATTTTTCTCAAAAACAGCGTTCTCCATATCAGATAGAATTCCACGCACATTACTGGTTCGGTAGTTATTCCAGTTTCCTTTTTCATCGACATACTGTTCGTCTGGGCAGAATTTTACATCTTTTGCCCACGGTTCAGCCATAATAGCCAGCACACCGCCGTCAGGGTGGTTCGGGTCAAGGCATACCCACTCGAAATTTTTGAACATGAAGTGTTCGCCGGATCGCAGGGTTGTGATGTTAGTCATTGTCGGTCACCTCCGTGAGCCAGTATTTGCGACGGCAGCCGTAGCATCCTTTTTCATTTGTGCATCCAATGCTTTCATCAACGTCGCAAGGTCTAATACACAAAATTCCATTATCTTCATCTATTGGTGCATTCGGAAACATCTTCAAAAACTCACTCTGGCGGGTATTGCGGGTCTTGATGGGGTTGCCTTTCTCCCATTGCTCGACTTTTGAAATTGTTTCTTCAATGCTTTTAACTAAATTGTCGCCGCGCCTAAGCGTGTGCATGACCATGCACACGCCATCTTTACAAACAGGACATTCCCTGCAGCTTCGATTTTTGCATAATCTGTTTGCCGTCTTGAAAAATTCAACTGCGTCCATAGTCTCACTCCTTACCAATCTGCATTGATAACTATAAAATCGCCGTTTTCTATTGCGCGATGCAATTTCAAGATTTCGCTGATTTCTTCAGTCGTCATAATCCATTCATTGCGGCCTTTTGCGCTTCTTTCAGCAGATTTTCACATTCCGGGTTCTTGAAAACCTCCCATCGCAATGAGTGAATGTCCCGCTTCTCTTTTGTAAGACCGGTTTGAGCAATCGGCTTCTGCAAAATCCTGGAACAGATATACTCTTTGCAAATCAAAGGCCGCACAGAGTAAACATCGCACTGTTTTGTGTGCTCATTGCGGAATGGGCAGCTTAAATCCGGCCCGCCCTTTGTTTCCAAAAAAGAGCGCTTATTTTCCTGCAAGTGGTGCTTTCTGGCATAATCTCGCAGCCGTTTAATTTCGCCTTTCGTGAGCGGGAGAAGATCAGCGCAGCATTCTCCGCACCCGCTGCAATGGCCGTCAATGCAGTTATTAGAGCAAATACCGCTTGCATTCAGCAGCGCGGATGCTTTACCAGCCAACTTCTTGAACAAAGTCATTCGGCCCTCCTTCCCATTCATCGCATCCGTCATCCCAAAAGTCGGCGCAATGCGGGCTGTCGGCGTTGTAGCACACACCGTTGAACGGTTCATTCCAGCGGCAAGTGTTGCAACATTTATCCATATTTTCAGGCGTTTCAAAGCTCATAATTGTTCCCCCGTTTCAGCCACATCAACCCCGATGTTTTGCAGCGTAACCTGCGCCCATGTGTCTGCCAGCTGGTCAACGCGATAGCTGGAATACTTTTCCGTAACAGGGCCGCTCATGGCATTCTGGATTTTAACCAGCGTGGACGGCTTCAGTCCCACCTGATAGCATGCCAGTAGGCATAAATACAGTGACCTCAAGGCAATATCCTGCCGTTCTTTCATCACTTCCTCATGCACCCTTGCAATTGATTCATCTTCAAGCTTTGCAATATAGGCTTCCGCTTCTTTTTTGTAGCAGGCCGGAAGCTGTATTTTGGCTTTCATGTTATCTCCTCCTATGGCCCGGCAGGCCGTGATTCCTCACATCCCGCCGGATTTTGTCTCCCCTGAGCACATCCGCTTCGTTCAGCGCTTGCGCCTGCGTGCGCTGCTTGCTGATGTCATCCATCTTGGCGCGGTATGCCAGATACTTTCCACAAGTGCTGTGACATAGCGTGTGGCGTTCCGGGCAGTTCTCACATGGGGCGGATAGTGTTCCGATCATTTTTTATTCTCCGTTCCTGATGTAATTTCCCCATTGTTCGGCCATTGCTTCAGCGATGCCAGGAAAAGTTTTGCTTCTGACTTTTCCCGAACGGCTGATAGTATCTTCCCACGTCCGCGCCTTTCCGCTCGGCAGCTTGCCAAACAATACTGCGTTGTCAGGCTTTGGAAGCCCTGTTCCATGTAGCACTGGAAGATTAACCAGCCAAAGCGATGTTGCTTTTGTAACGTAATTTTCTGTATCTTCTGTAGATTTTGCGAACATATATGGGTGAATCGTTTGGTCTGGTTTTCGATACGCCGTGTTCATAAATCCTATGGGATTTTCGATCGCTATTCGCTCCGCGTTTGCTGCGAAAAATCGCATAAAAAATACCGCGCCTTTTGCCCTCTCAACCCACCGTGCAACCACCTTTTCTGGTGCTGTGCACCGCAAAGAAAAACTACGCGTTGCAACATTGCTAAGATATGTGCAAGGCGGGTGAGCGATCAGCAAATCCCATTTTCCTATTTCGTGCGTTTTGCCGTCCATTGTTACGACTTGCCCCCCCTCAATAGCTTTCAGGGCATCGCCCAAGATGTGCCATTCCGGGTGTCCGCCGGACGGTTCCTGAATATCGCAGCTGTATGCTTCAAATCCTCTTTCCCTGAATGCCTTGCAAACGGTCTGCGATTCTTCGCAGGCAATAAGAATTTTAGGAGGCATATGTTGAACGGTTTTCATGGTTCATTCAACTCCTGTATAACAATTTCCGTTCTTGGATTTTCTTTGTCGTAGAGCACACGGGAGCCGTCCACGCTGGCAATGATGGTGTTGTTATCGTCTGCAAGGATTTTTGCGGCTACCAGCGTGTCATGGGCGGCTTCGAGTAGGTTCGTTAAGTCCACGCGGCGGCGGGTTGGCATGTAGAACACCGCAGCAACGTGATAGCGCCCCGCCAGTGGGGTTTTCGGCTTTGGGGCAAGAAAAGTTATGGCTTGCTGTTCGTAGCGCTTATAGGCGCTGCTAGGGGCTATGAACGGCATTCCCGTTTTTCGGTTCACCAAAATGCGCTGTGAGTTCTTTTTCGTGACCGGCGGCAGCGGGATGGTGTACTTGTAGATCACATGCCTTCCTCCCGTGCCTTTGCCCGGAATTCCGCTGCTTTCAGCTTCCATTGTGCTGCGTCATAAGCGCACTTTATCAACTTCTCGCTGTATTTTTCCATTTCCCGGTCAAGTTCAATCGTTTTTTCTGTGCAAGTCTGTGCAAGCTGCATGTACATTTCTCGGTTAGTCAATGTTTGTCACCTCACAAAATAGATGGAACGGCTTCACCCACGCAAAATCAAGCTGTCCGCAAGCGCCGTGCCTGTTCTTGACGATCTCAATCACGGTATCGCTTTCGCTTGGCGGTTCTTCTTCCCGCTGTTCTCGCAATTTGGTGTAGTGTTCCGGGTTAATGGCAAGAATCATGTCTGCATCGTGTTCAATGGTGGCGGAGCCGAACATGTCGGACATCTTGATAAGTCCCGTGTCGGCGGCTCTCGCGGCCTGTACAATCTCAATGATGCAGATATGATATTTCATTGCCAGCTGCTTTAATCCCCGTGTAAGGGCCGCTAATTCGTCATTGCGCTTTTCTTTGGCGTTCGGTGGTGCCACAAGTCCCAGATGGTCAATGACAACCACTTCCGGTTTTCGCTCCTTGATGGTCAGTTCAACGTCTGCAAGGCTGGTCAGGCTGGAATCATCCAGAATCAGCTTGTACCGCCTTTTCAGGATTTCTGCATCCTCTGCAATCTTGCTTTCTTCCTCTTCGGTCAGCGCATGATTTGTGATGCGGATGCTGTCGATCTGTTCCCATCGGGAAAAGATTGCTGTGTAAAGCTGTTCCCGGCTCATTTCCATTGACTGGTACAGCGTCAGGCAGGTTTGCGATATCTGCGCCGCCATTTGCAGAGCCAGTGTAGATTTGCCTTTGCCAGGCCGGGCAGCAATCACTGTTACGCCGCTTCGTACAAGTCCGCCGGTCAGCTTATCCAGTGTTCCAAAACCCGTTTGGATGTTGTCATTCGGTTTTTTCAGCCATTGCAGGAAGTCCTCTATGCCATCAGCAAAGTCCTTTGCGCTGCGCTGGCGCTGGTGCTCCATGATGTGCTGCTGCTTTTCCATCATGGCAGCAACCGCGCCGAACATTTCATCCGCGTCTGCATCCGATGCCACAAGTTCGCCCATCTTGGCAATCATCAGCCGCTTCCGGTATCCATCCAGGACACAGTTGATGTAGGTGTTAAACCCGCTCACCGATGGAACTGTCTGGGCGCATTCGTAAGCAATCGCCTTGATGTTTTCTTTGCAGCGTGATATTATCGATACTGCATCCGCCCGTTCCCCTCTGCGATCAAGCTCCTTGCAAAGCAGGAAGATATCACCCAGGTCTTTGATGCTGAACATCTGCGCTGTAAGGCTTTTGAACGCTTCGCTTTGCCGGTCAGGCTCTATCAGCATGATGCCAATAACAGCTTTTTCCGCAACAGCTGTATTCATTTGCCTGCCTCCTTCCACCCAATGAGCTTTGGAACAACTCCGTTAATCAGTTCCTCACGTGTATATTCCCGGTCATAGATGGGAATCAGGTTTTTAGACTTGCGGAGTTCAGCAGGTGGCTGTGCCGTTTCGTCTTCCCAACGTTTTTGGTTCAGCCAGGTAGCAGGATACGGAATATACTTGCCGCTATCTTTCTGCCACTGTTCTGTGGTCTTGAGATACTCAAGGCTTTTCAAGATTGCGGACAAGGTAGATTTGTCAGTAACAAGCTTCTCAAATTTCTTGCGTGCATCTGCCTTGCCTGTCTTCCTGGGATAGGCTGACCAGAAGGTGTCAAATTGAGGAGAAATCGCGTCACCCCCTTGGGGGGTATAGGGGGTATTCTTTACATTCTTTACATTCTTAGTATCTAAAGGTTTGTCGTTGGTTTGTCGTTGGTTTGTCGTTGGTTTGTCACTAAGATTGCCGCCGCTCTGGTAATGCTCATAGTTATTTATCGTGTACACGGTAAATTTATATGTGGCTTGCTTTGTCACTTCGTTTGTCGAAATTAGCCTGTTTATCGCAGTTCTAATTTGACGTACTGTGAGGCCCGTCTCTTCTCTAATTTCTTCGACAGTCAAAACAGACTGTCCGCGTTTTACCGCGATTCCTCGATAAAATTTATCTTCAAAACTTGCCGTTACAAGCAAATGCAAGAAAACATCTTTTGTAGGGCCGTCAGAGTACCATTTCCAATCACGTATTTGGCGATAAATTTTGATATAACCCTCATTGCTCATTTTTTATTCTCCTGAGATATTAGGGTTTCACAGCTCAAAACGGGAGATCACCGTCATCTTCAATCGGCTCGTACTCATTGTTTGCCGCCACAGGCGCAGAAACGGCCCTATTAGCCACGTTCTGGCTTTGGGCGGGTTCTTTATTGCCTGCAAACGAAACGTTGTTTACAACCACCTCTACGGCGTTCCTGTTGTTTCCGCTCTTGTCCTGATAGTTCCGGCTCTGCAAACGGCCCTCAATGGCAATCAGCGCACCTTTGGGAAAGTATTTGCAGACAAACTCTGCGGTTTTGCCCCAGGCAGTAACGTCCAGCCAGTTGGTCTGGCTCTGGCCGCTGGCATCCTTATAGCCGGAATCGTTGGCGATGCGGAAAGAACAGACGGATTTACCGCTGTTTGTGGTTTTGAGTTCCGGGTCTTTGACCATACGGCCCATAATAGCAACAACATTCAACATGGGTTATTCATACGCTCCTTTTAGTTTCTAGCACAGTTCATTAACTTGCGTTTTTTCTCTCGTTGTTCATCGGTTAAAACAATGGGCTTGTTCACCCTAATACTTTTCTTGGGCACAGTGTATTCAAGTGCACCGTCCCGATACTCTCTTACGAATTTAACCAAATCCGGGTATTCTAAAGCCATGCCTTTGAGTTTGGCGCACAATGCCTTGCTCGTTGTGTACACGTTGGCCGTCTTTTCTTTCTCGTTGTAAGTAATGATTGTTTCACGCTCAATCAACGGAATAAACTGTTTTTCCATTTTGATCCCTTTCTGCTTTAGTCGAGATAGTTTTTGTAAAAGCGGCGGCGAAAGTCAGATACCGTCCAGTGGTAGTAGGCCATTGCATGGCGTTGGCCATCTTGTTCAAGTCGCAGCCGCGTAGCAGCACAGTTATGTACAGCGTCAGGCGCGTTTCTATGGCAATCTGCATCAAAGAAATCCGCCTGGTTCTGGCCGTTGGCATCCTTGCGTCCCCGGTCTACCGCAACGCGGAACGATGCAACATTTTTACCTGTTGTAGTCTGGCGCAATTGAGGGTCAGCAACCAGTCTTCCCATAAGTGCCACTACATTCAACATGTCTTTAATCCTCCAAATAATTCTTTCCAAACTGCCGGGCAAACTCTTCCTTTGTCCAGCTGTAATTCATCATTGCCATGCGCTGTGCGGTCTTTTTAAGTTCAAGCCGCATCCCGGCATCCAGCCCTTCCACCCTGGGCCAGCACTGCTTTTCGCCGTGAATCCATCTGTGGCAATCCGGGCAAACCAAAATCCACAGGCCAAGAGCTTTGCTTTTTGTCCGGTTCTGTCCGTAGAGCACTTCATGCCGTACCAAAGCGTGGCCGTTAAGGCAGCAATAACACTGTGGGTGGCCGAACATGTCTTTCTTGTTTGGCATGATGGATGGTGCATAGCCGTTGGAATCAAGCGCAACGCCAAATTCGTTTTTCATTCGCCGGTCAGTCCTTTCAGCTTCGCGATTTCGTCCGGTGTCATCGTGGGGATTCCCTGCTGCTGGCATTCCTGCACAATCAGTTCCAACAAGCGGTGCATCTGCTTACTGTCATAGACGCTGGAACCATACCAGCATTGCAGAGTGCAGAACGTTCCGTTTGGGGTGGGCATCGTATCCAGCAAAATAACTTGCCAGCCCTGGCCCTGGCTTTCCCAGCCGCGCTTAAACGTTTCGGCTGCTTCTTGCTTGATAGTGACGATATCGCTTGCACCTGCAACATCCCGCACAAGATCGCGGTAAATCTCAACAGCAGGCTTTTTAAGCTTTTCTGCAAGCTGATTAAGCAATGTCCACGCATAAGCGTTTGATGTCAGGCTGCGCTTTTTCCGTACCTCGCCAAAAACACCTGCAAACAGCTTGCCGGGGCCGGATTTGACTTCGTTCGCAAAGTTCTGCGCTTCTTCCATGTCCGGCTTGCTTTTAAGACGAAGCATCAGAATCTCACCCATCAAGGTAGCATCCGCGATGTTGATTGTATGGCTCATTTGCTCCACTCCTGAATCTGTGCAATCAGCGCATTGCAGCCGTCCAACGTTTTCATTGTCCCGCCGGGAACGGCTTTCAAAGCGTCTAGGACTTCATTTCGTGTATGTTTTGATTTGGCGCAATGCACGACTTCGATACTTCCATGTTCTTCCGCTGGATTTTCAAGTCTGCCTTTGCCATCCTCATTGTCAGCA
>ERZ825324.2881-NODE-2881-length-17040-cov-3.368325_pt1 | contig 17040 bp, 17 predicted proteins | sample MGYA00519859_ERZ825324 | MGnify/ENA primary metagenome ERZ825324 (study PRJEB31778, sample SAMEA3449198) | human gut metagenome | biome: human gut; feature: human-associated habitat; material: faeces | place: United Kingdom | collected 2010/2012 ... | reverse complement strand
GGAAAGCAATATCAGGCAGTGAAACGACAGATTTACCGTAAGGATGTGTCAGATATTGTCATTGCCACCGATGCCGGCCGAGAGGGGGAGCTGGTTGCCCGCTGGATTCTGAAGAAAGCAGACAATAACAAGCCGTGTAAGCGTCTGTGGATTTCTTCTGTGACAGATAAAGCAATCCGTCAGGGATTTGAGCATCTGAAAAATGCAAAAGAATATGATAATCTGTATCATGCGGCTGTCTGCCGTGCAGAGGCAGACTGGCTGGTGGGATTAAATGCGACCAGAGCATTGACCTGCAAATACAATGCGCAGTTGTCCTGTGGTCGCGTGCAGACGCCGACACTTGCAATGATTGCAAAGCGGGAAGAAGAAATTCGGAAATTTGTTCCAAAACCATATTACGGACTGCAATTGCAGGCAGAGGGTGTGGTATTTACCTGGAAAGATGAAAAAAGCGGCAGTTATCGCAGCTTTCAGAAGGAACGGATAGCGAATATTCAGAAAAAACTATCCGGAAAGAAATTGCAGATCATAAAAGCAGATACTAAGGTGAAAAAGCAGGGCGCACCACAATTATATGACCTGACACAGCTGCAACGGGAAGCAAATCAGAAATTTGGATTTTCTGCAAAAGAAAGCAAACGTCATGACGTCGGGATACTTTCGACAATTCTTGTCGTGAAGTAATGAGGAGGACAGCCGATTCAGAAAATCAATGATTTCATCGGCAAATGGTGTTGTCGCTCCCTCCGTCAGCTCAATGCCCTTAGCATTTTTTGGGAATACTGTAGTGTAATCAGAATTTTGAAGCATATGTGTCACTGCAACCGCGTATTTCAGCATTTTTGATTCGTCCGTTGATCTTGAAATATTTTCCAAGCCGTCCACAAGGACAGTCATCCTCACCTAATATCACTCCTTCATCTTCGGTTAGAAGCACATGTCCAGGATAACTCTGTGGCAGTAAACTCACGACTTCGATAAGACCTTTTTCGCCAAATGGAGCAACAGAGAAGTCATACGGACGCCGTACAATGATGTCGCTGAAGCATGATGCATGAAGATGCCCAAGTTCGCACTCCATATAAATTGTGCCGGTCTGTTCCACCATACCGTAATAATCGTGGATGTTTTCAGGCTTGATCCCGCACACTTCATTGAGAGATCGTTTGAAATCTTCCGTAGTGATATTCTCGCTTGCGAGTTTTTTCCATCCTCCACCATGAATCATTACGGCGTTTGAAAGGTCGGGATGATATCCTGATTTTAGCAACTGACTGTAGAAGTGTTGCCAAATCATGAAGGTGAAACCGAATAAGAAAATTCTGTCAGCGTCTTTATTCTCTTCAAGGAATTGTTGAATTCCCGAGATGTCAAGATTCATTTCTTCATCAAGAGCATATTTGCGTTTGCTTCCAAACATGGAAAAGCCGAGGATACCGGCACCTCGTGCTGAAAACATGGCTCTGTTTTTAAGAATAGCGCTGGTGTCGAGGATGAGCATCGGCACCCGGTGCGTTCCCAAAAATGATCCGACTATTTTTGTCAGACATTTGGTCTGGAGAGACGATGTTTCTCTGTCAAGATATATTTTGCTCACCTGCTGGCCGGTTGTTCCAGATGAGGTCAGTGTCTTCACGACCTCATCATCATTGCATGACTTCAATTCGAATTCCTTAAACAATCTGACGGGTAGCATCGGAAGCTGTTCATAATCGGTGTGATTGTTGGTGTCAAATCCAACCGCATCCATCATACGCTTGTAGTGGTAGCAATGATCGTAATGAAATTGAGTCAGCTCTTGTAGACGGCGATTGAGAAATTCGCGTTTTGTGTCTTTGGGAAGAGAGTATGGGGCGATATTGAGAAAATCTCCGTTATCCATTTTATAACATTTTTTGAAGCTCGCTATACAATGTTTTTCCTGATTCGTTCTTTGGTATTTCAGGAATAACACGTACGGAAAAAGCACGGCCATTAAGTCCGGTTTTTTGCGTGAGAATATTCTTAAGCGTAGTCTCATGGCCTTCTTCAATAGTAAATATTGTAATAAGGTCATCTGCGCCGACACAAGCTACTTCCGGAATGATTGGTTTAAGCAGTTGTTCGATGGCATCAAGGTTACACCGGTTACCCCAGATTTTAACAAATCGTTTCAATCGTCCGGTGATGTAGTAGAAGCCGTCTTCATCGCGTTGAGCAATGTCGCCAGTATGAAGAACGTGTTGGTTGAGGTCGCCCAATGTTAAATCTGATTCATTTTCAGCATATCCCAATGATACGTTAGGCCCTTCATATATTAACTCACCGTCAATGCCTGCTTCATTTATTTCGTTGCCAGAGTTGTCGATAAGTCGAAATTGTCCACCGGGAATAGCTATGCCAACTGATTCGGATTTCTCGCGAGCACGGCTCCACGGTGTATAACTCATTCTTGCTGTGGCCTCTGTCTGACCATACATAACAATAAACCTCCGTTGTTTTGACAGAGAGTCTTCAACAAACTCATTGACCAATTTCGGGTTAAGCTTGCCCCCGGCTTGAGTCAAGGTTTTCAGTGTCGGAATATCCATCCTCTCAAAACGCAATCGCCTTAACATCTCATATGTATAAGGAACTCCGGCAATTGATGTCGCTCCATGTTTTTTTACGAAGTCCCAAAATTCGCGTTGCATTACCGACTTATCGGTTAACAGTATGGTGGCGTTCTTGATAAGATGACTGTTGATAACACTTAAGCCATAGCTATAATGCATCGGGAGGGAGGTTACGGGACGTTCGTTTTTATTAATAGTCAGATATTCGGCGATGCTCTCGGCGTTGGATTTTATATTATCATAAGATAATCGCACAAGTTTTGGAGAGCCTGTACTTCCGCTTGTTGTGAGCAGAAGTGCCAGATCCTGATAAAGAGAATGGTTAACGTCAGAAAATCTGTAAAGTGAATATCCTCGATAGGTATAAATCGGATCGCAGTTTAGGTATGCTGTAGTTCCAGTCGGCGCCCAGATGAAATTGGGTCGATAAATTGAAAAAAGATTTTTGACTAAATCAGCTGATTTGGTCGAATCGAGCATTACAGGAACACTTAGAGATTCTATGAACGAAATATATCCGAACAAGGATTCTATAGTGTTACTGCACATGCAGAAAATTAGTGATCTACATGGGATTAAGTCCGTTAGCTTTTTGACGAACGCATTGTAATCGCTAACGCTATAGGTAGAATCTTGATCGACAGCAATAATATGGCTATTATTTAAGTTCTGGGATATGAGCATATAAAGTACACTAACATCAATTTGACATCATACCGTCGACACCTAAAATCTGTCCGGAAATATATTTTGAGTTGTCTGATGCTAAAAACAATGCAGCTTCAGCGACTTCTTCGGGTGTGCCAAGGCGCTTCATTGCAATCTTGGCTTTGTATGCAGCGATTGTTTCATCATCCAGACCGGCTATCAAATTAGTTGAAATCACTCCCGGAGCCAATGCATTGACGCGTATGCCATCAGTGGCCAGCTCTTTGGCGGCTGATTTGGTCAAAGATATTACCGCCCCTTTGGAAGCTGCATAAACCATTTGTGCCTGATTGCCTGTGATGCCCATTATGGAGGCCATATTGATTATCGATCCTGATTTATTGCGTCGCATAAGTTTCGATGCATACTGTATCAGGAAAATAGGAGCAAAGACATTCACTTTGAAAGTATCGATAACCTGTGTGTCTGTTATCATGCCGATTAGAGCATCATTCATTACACCGGCATTATTGACCAAGATATCAAGACGATGGAATTCGCTGTTGACACGTCTGAAAAGAGAAGATACTGCTTTTTGATCAGTTATATCCACTGACACAGGAATAATATGCAGATTATTCTCCGATGTATTCGTAATGTCTGTTCTTGAAACAGCATATACCGTCGCTCCATTTTCTGCAAGTTTCTTTGCGACAGCCTCACCGATGCCACGACTGGCGCCGGTGACTATAGCTACTTTACCTTCAAGTATCTTAGAAGTCAATACCATACTTTTCAGTCAGTATCGATTTGCCTTTTTCGTATGATGAGAAGTCGATGATATCTTCCGTTTCCATCATTATATCAAACGCCTCTTCTAAAGCTGCGATCAATGCCATGTGACCTACTGAATCCCAAAGTTCTACCTGTTGGTATTTCAGTGTGGACAATACGTCTTCTCCTACTTGGAAAATATCCATGAAAGTCTGATTGTATTTTTCTGAGTTATTCATTGTTTTGTGATTTTGAACATGCGTAGATGGAGTTTTTTGTATTTTTCAAACGACTCACGATCAAGTTGGTAGTATCTTGTGTCCTCACTCTCGCGGATGACTTCTGGATGATATGTCGCTTGATATCTGTTGACATTGATATTGTCTAATTTCACGTCAAATAACAGTGTCTTTTCAGGATATAGCTCAAACCCAATTTCACGAGTTATGATATCAGCTAAAATCGCAGCACCCATAGGCGAGTCTTTTTTGAAAAGCCAGCTTCCTATGGTGAAATCCCGATCATTAATGTCATAAAGACGGCAAACACCTAATTTTTCACTATTTTGGCTTTCAAATATAAAATAGTAGTCGGTGCCATTCAGCTCTCGTTGCTTATAAGTCTTAATCCAGTTGATTTGGTCATTGACATTTGGGGATGTCGTATTAATAAATCGCCCCAACTTCTCGTCTGTGCGAAGCCTGACAATAAATTCCGCATCATCTTTGTTGACATATCGAACACGAAGTCCGTACCGTTCTAAAGTAAAGTCTGAAGGTAATTTATTCATTGCGATATTTTATGAATTCATCGTAGCTGCGGATGTAGTCGGCTTCGGTGTAGACGTCGGAGGCGAGGACGAGGCAGACGGCGCCGGAGGAGAAGTCGTCGAGGGTTCGCCAGATGCCGGGGACGATGTAGAGTCCCTGGTAGGGGCGGTTGAGGAGAAAGGTGCGCTTGACTTCGCCGTCGTCGAGGGTGACGGTGAAGCTGCCGGAGGCGGCTATGATGAGCTGGCTGAGGTCGCGGTGGGCGTGGCCGCCGCGCGATTCGCCGCCGGGTACGTCGTAGAGATAATAGGTGCGCTTGACGTCGAAGGGCACCGTAAGTCCGTTTTCCACCACGCTGAGGTTGCCCTTGCGGTCGCTGTGATGTCGGCTGAGCTCTATCATGGAGCAGTCGTAGACTTTTGAATTCTTCATCGCCGTGAGTTTATGAATGAATCGAAGTCGTTTTCGTAGTCGTCGGGATCGTAGGGGGTCGAGGCGAGGATGAGGGCGAGGGAGTTGGTGGAGAAGTTGCTCATCTGGCGCCAGTAGCCTTTGGGTATGTAGAGGCCGTAATAGGATCGGTTGAGGGTGAAGGTGGATGTCTGCTGTCCGTCGGTTAGCCTGACGTCGAAGGCTCCGGAGAGGGCGATGATGAATTCTTCGTTTTGCTTATAGGCGTGACCTCCGCGGGATTCGCCGCCGGGGACGTCGTAGATCCAGTAGGTGCGTCGGATCTCGAACGGTACGTGCTTCAACTGTTCTGCAAAGGAGAGGTTGCCGCGGCGATCGAGGAATTTGGGGAGGTCGATAATGATGGGTTTGTCCATGATTATCTATATGATATGGTATGGGAGGGGGAGTGCGTGTCAGTCGATGGGCTGGAGGTCGAGGGGGGAGATGGCTACGGTGGCGCAGCCGAGGATGTCGAGGCGGATGACGAGGCGCGCGGTGGCTGATGCGTCGTGGTCTGGGGTGGCCGCTGCGTCGGAGGTGGCGCCATGTGTGTAGATGACTTCGCCCTGGAGGCCGCGGAGGGAGCCGCGGACTACGCTGATGCGCATGCCGGGGGTGAGGGGGCGGGAGATGAATTCAACGGGGCGGTCGGTGGCGCCGAGCATGAAGCGGAGGCGCTGGAGCTGGGCGTCGGGCACGATGGCTGGGCGTGAGCCGGCGGTGGCGGCGCGATCCATGAGGAAACGGTGGATGCCGGGGATGCGGACGGCCTGGCGGCGCTGGGACTCGGTGCAGTGGATGAATACGGTGGACGGGATGACGACGCGGTCGATCTCTTTGCGGCGGCCGTCGCGCCATACGCGCAGTTCGCGCTGGGAGGCGACGTAGGTCGCGAATCCGTGCTGGCCGATGGTGCGCGCCATGGTGTGCTCGGCGTTGTGGCTGACGAGGGCTACATACCAGTGGGCGTCGGATACGCCTCCGGCACCGTCAACGCTTTTGCGCGCTGCCGTCGCCGCGGGAGTTGTCTGGATGTCAGCCATTTGGAAAACGGTCAACGAGGATCCGGAATGTGCGGCGGAATAGCCGCCGGACTGCATTCCGAAGCAGTATCTCTTGGTAAGAGATACTAAATCACACCAATCCCCTGGAATTCAGTACATTCCACAAACCGGATTAGGTCAAATATTGTAATAATGCGTTATTGCAGCTAAACAAGTGCCATATAGCCGACAATTGATTTGCTCATTTCAAAGGAATTGTCTATCTTTGCGGTGAAATGCATATCTCTTACCAAGAGATACTGCTTCGGGCCGAAGCGGCGCATGATGCAGGCCGTTTTCGGAGGTCAGTCGAATATCGCAATCCAAACAGTTGATATATAGTGGATTGTCATTCGGCTGAGGAAGTAGAGTTATATCCGATGGATAACGAAAGCGCTTCAAAAACGGAAGTTGAAGCACGACGATGGTGGGTTCTCAACCATGTGGCAGGCGGTTCGGCAGGCCGTATCCGCCGCGCCCGTGAGGCCGTGGATCGTCTTAATGTTGCCGAAAGCCTTGATCTGGAGCTTTGGGCGCCGTCGATCGTGAGCGCCGTCGATGTCGGCGGCCGGATGATCAGGCGCGAGGTGGCGTTGACCTATCATTATGTGTTCGTGCGCGGGAGGCTGCGTGATGTCAAACGGCTGTGTGGCAGCCAGAACGGATTTTCGTTCGTAATCGACCGCGCGGGCGCCGACCGCTATGCGCATGTGAGCGACGCTCAGATGACCGCTTTCCGCATCATCGCCCGCGGATACGAAAACCGGTTGCCATTCTTCCGCATTGAGGATGTCGAGCTTGAGGACGGCGACCTCGTGGAGGTGATGGACGGTGCTTTTGCGGGCCTCATCGGCCGGTTTATGGCGCGCAAGGGTAGCTCGAACGGCAATATCGCGGTGCAGACGTCGGGCGGACTGGGGACGATGGCGTTCAATGTCGATGCCCGGTCGGTGCGTGTGCTTGAATTTGCGGCAGGGAGCCGACGGGCCTACGATCAGATAGATGCTTTCGCGCCACGCCTGTTCGGGGCGCTGCGCAAGATGCGGCTGGGCGAGCAGTTGACCGACAAGGAGATAGCCTCGCTGACGGTGTTCGTGCGCCGCATGGAGCGGGCCGACCTGGGCAGTGGCAAGCTCGCCGAGCGGCTCGCCGCGATGCTTCTGGGCGCCATGAGCATCCTCGGCGAAACGGCCGCGGCAGCCGACGCGCGCCGCCGACTCGACCGCCTCGGAGCCTTCAGCCCCCTGGCCCTCTTCGTCAGAGGCGCTCTCGACCGCGCCCCCTCCCTCCTGCGCCAAGCCCTCGCCGCCCTTTCGGGCGACCCCGCCTCCGACGCGGCCCCCGCGGGCTCGAAAACCACCCTCTCAAAATCAGCCTCAGCCCTGCGCGACGAGATCCTCTGGCATCTCTCTCCCACCTCCTCCCTCCCCGCCGCCTCCTGAACGAATTCATCCTCGATGACCCATCTCGATTTTAAGTCGATATATTGACTTGGCATCGGTCAAAAGCAACATACTCCTCAACGGAATAAATACCATCACAGGAATAATATTCCCGATCATTACTTTCCCTTATGCAGCGCGTATTTTGCTGCCGGAAGGTATAGGGATCGTGAATTTTCAGTTGGCGATCATCAATTATATTGTATTGCTAACAAGTCTGGGCATTCCTCTGTATGGTGTAAAAGAGATCGCTAAGCATCAGGATGACAAGGCTCGACGTGATATAGTCACCATCGAGTTACTCGTGTTGAGTTTCCTGCTGTGTCTGTTCGGATATCTGGCCGTGTGGGGATTGGCGTCTTTTGTCCCCGAAATACGCCAGCATTCAGTATTGTTCTGGATCCTCAGTCTGACCATCGCATTCAATACTCTCGGAGTCTCCTGGTTTTATCAGGGTGTTGAAGACTTCAAATTCATTACAATCCGTGCGATAGCCATTCGAACCCTTGCTGCAGCGTCGCTATTCATATTTGTAAAAAATTCTTCAGACCTTATAATTTACGGCATTATCACAGTCTGCTCTACTGTCGGCAACAATGTCATCAATTTCATCCATCTCCGCAAATATCTTCGTGTCGACTGGCAGATGCTTCGGGAACTCAAGATCGGCCGCCATCTTCGTCCGGCATTAAAGATTTTTGTGCTCAATCTTATCATAAGCCTATATGTGCAGCTTAATTCCGTGATGCTCGGATTTATGAGCAATGAGATTGCGGTCGGATATTTCACAGCGGGCAATAAGATAATCATGATATGCCTTTCATTGATCGGATCGATTACTACAGTGTTGTTGCCAAGATGCTCCAATCTATATGAAACAGGACGGATAGAGGAATTTGCCAGTATTATCAAGAAAACCCTTCGGCTGGTGATTGGGTTGTCGTTGCCTATCATGGCCGGTATGACAGTTTTAGCAAAACCTCTTATAATTCTTTTTTGTGGCGAGGATTTTCTTCCTTCAGTTCCCATCGTTTATTGGGATGCGGCTTTGATACTATTTGTGTCCCTTACTGGAGTTTTGGGCATACAGGCTCTTTATTCGATGGGGAAAGTTGATATCGTTATCTGGAGTGTCACCACCGGAGCCGTCATTAATATTGTTTTGAATATAATGTTCATTCCCGTTTATGGCGCGACAGGAGCCGCGATAGGGACTTTTGCCGCGGAGTTAGGAGTACTTGTAATACAGCTTTTATTAGGTAAGAAAGTTCTCCCGTTTAAGTATAAGGAAATAAAGTGGCAAAATTATTTTTTTGCTGTAATAATAATGGTTGTCCTTCTGTGGCCAATCAATCATTATATTTCATGTCGTTTGTCTGCTTTCCCACAGTTCGCTGTCGGAGTTCTTATAGGCATGATGGCCTATGCGATGATTCTTAAGTGGAGAAAGGACGACTTGTTTCATGAGGTTGCTAAACAGCTATATCGGCGAAAAATGTCGTGTTGAAGACTATAGCTGAAAAATACATGGGGATTTTCCAATCTGAATAATAAAATTTATGGACGTAATCATAGGAGGAGGCATAACCGGAATCAGTTATGCGTTATTTTCAAAAAATAGAGATACTCTTATATTGGAAAAAGAAAATGAATTGGGAGGATATTGTCGTACGACAAAACGGAATGGTTATGTATGGGATTATTCCGGTCATTTCTTCCATTTCCAGGACGAGGCAATAAAGAACCTGGTTTTCCGAAACATCGAGAAATCTCAGCTAAAAAAAGTAGAAAAGTCTACCAAAATATTTTATGGCGACAGGCTCATTGACTATCCTTTTCAAAAAAACATACATCAACTGCCCCAGTCGGAATTTATTGACTGCTTGTATGATCTTAACGAAATTCCTGATGGTGAGTATCATACATTCAAACAGATGTTATATCACAAATTTGGAAAGAGCATAGCGAATAAATTTCTTGTTCCCTACAACGAAAAACTATATGCTTGTGATTTGGACCGGTTGGATGTAGATGCAATGGGCCGCTTTTTCCCTTATGCGAATAAAGAGGAAATCATAAGAAATTTCAAACAAAGTGAGAACAGTTCATATAATGGGACTTTTCTCTATCCGATGGGTGGCGCAGAAATATATGTAAACGCTCTTTCCTACGAATTACGCCCTGACCAATACCGAACCAGATGTGACGTACAGAAGATAGATAAACTAAATCACAAAGTTACTTTAGCATCAGGTGAAACTATCAAATATGATAATCTTATATCCACTCTCCCGTTACCAAGGTTACTGGAATTGTGCGAAGTCGAATATAATAAGGATGTTTTTTCGTGGAATCAGGTTTTGGTGTTCAATCTCGGGTTTGACAAGAAGTCACCAAATAAGACTGATCACTGGATCTATTTTCCTCAAAAAGACATCTGCTTTTATAGAGTCGGATTTTATGATAATATTTTGGGTACAAATAAACTCTCCATGTATGTGGAGATCGGTTTCCCCAAAGAGGCTAAAATCAATCCCAATGAATGGCTCGGCATGGTTTTGACAGATTTGAAGAGAGTAGGAATAATTGATGAAACTTTCCTGCTTGAAGATTATCAGAGTTTAATAATGAATCCTGCTTATGTGCATGTATCTGAAACGTCAAATGAAGAAACACGCCGCACGAAAAAAATACTAAAGAAGTTTAACATCTACTCGATTGGAAGGTATGGAAGCTGGATATACTGTTCGATAGAAGATAATATAAAAGAAGCCAGACAGCTGGCAAATGATATAGCACGATGAAACCGGTACTTACAATTGTCGTTCCAGTTTATAATACGGAGCAATACTTAGAAAAATGTTTGGATTCTCTTCTCATCCCTCAGTTAGACAAACTTGAAGTCATTGTCGTAATAGATGGGAGCCCCGACAATTCTTTAGGATTGGCTAATAAATATGCCCGTCGTTATCCTGACACCTTCAAGGTTGTTAATAAAGAGAATGGGGGACATGGTTCGTGTTGCAATGTGGGATTAAAACTCGCGACTGGAAAATATATACGATTCCTTGATTCAGATGACTGGTTGGAGACTGATTCATTGAATGCAATGGTAGGACGTCTTAACCAAACAGAGGTCGACGTGATACTTACGCATTCTCAAATAGAAAATGTTTATAATAACACTAGTGAAGCATATGGATATGCATTTGATGAGGGGATGTGTGATAATGTAATCAGAATTGAAGACATAAATTTTCACGAAAAAGACACCCCATTATTTTCTTTAGCAGATTGCACGTTTAATACATCAACATTAAAAAAAACCGAAATATTTTTCTCTGAAGGGACATCATTTGACGATAATATTATATATACTCACCCTTATATAGGAGTGAGTACGGTTTTATTCGTCAATTTGTTGCTTTACCACTATTATGTTGGTAGGCCGGGGCAAAGTATTCAAAGCCTGTCCCCAGAAAAATATTGTCAGAGCTTTAACGAGGCATTCCGAGCCCTGAAAGTTTTCAGAGAAATTCCTAAAGAAACCTTTGATAGATGTAGGGTGCAATTTTCGACTATAGAATCAAGGATGATACGCTCTTTATATGCATTAAATGCAAAAACGCCTCAAGAAGGCCGCAAAATCAGATTGAAAAAGCTGAATGATTATGTTAATAAAGACAGTAGAACATGCCAAATTGGAGCAACTAAACTTTTCTTCCTGCAACGAACATCTTCGCCGCTCTTTTTCATTATTTACGAGGCGATTTCTAAAGGATTGCGAACATTGTTTTCCAGAAAAAATAAGCATTTATAAATGATGAAAAAGATAATGCTCGTGTTCGGGACTCGGCCCGAGGCCATCAAGATGGCTCCGCTGGTCAAGGAGTTTCAGAAATATCCTGATAAATTTCAGACAATAGTGTGCGTCACCGGACAGCACCGGCATATGCTTGACCAGGTACTCGACATATTCGAGATCAAGCCCGATTATGACCTCAATATCATGAAGCAGGGGCAGGATCTGTACGACGTCACCGCCCGCGTGCTCACAGGCATGCGCGATGTACTGTCGGAGGCGAAACCCGACGTGGTGCTCGTGCATGGTGATACCACCACCTCTACAGCTGCGGCGCTTGCGGCATTTTACCAGCAGATACCGGTAGGACATGTCGAGGCCGGACTACGAACACACAATATCTACTCCCCATGGCCTGAAGAAATGAACCGGCAGATTACCGGACGCATAGCGACTTATCACTTCGCGCCGACGCCATTAAGCCGTGAAAACCTAATTGCCGAAGGAATTGACCCCAATAAAATCACTGTTACAGGCAATACGGTCATAGACGCCTTGCATATCGTAACTGAAAAGCTGAAATCGTCCTCTTCCATCGAGGGCCCGATCCGATCGTCTCTATTCCGTATGGGATTCGATGTCAGCCGATGCAACAGTCGCCGCATGGTTCTCGTCACAGGGCATCGCAGGGAAAATTTCGGTGAGGGATTCATCAACATATGCGAGGCCCTTAAGACACTTGCCGGGAAATATCCTGCAATCGATTTTGTCTATCCGATGCATCTTAATCCCAACGTGCGGAATCCCATTCACGAGGTGTTTGGTGAGGATCTGCGTAATCTCGGCAATATATTCTTTATCGAACCGCTCGACTATCTGCCGTTCGTCTACCTGATGGAGAAATCCACGGTAGTGCTCACGGACAGCGGCGGGATTCAGGAGGAGGCGCCCGGGCTCGGCAAGCCGGTGCTCGTGATGCGCGACACTACCGAACGCCCCGAGGCCCTCGACGCAGGGACGGTCAAGCTTGTAGGAACAGATTACAATAAGATTGTCAGTGAAGTGTCTCGTCTTCTGGATGATGCCGCATATTACGACACGATGAGCAAAGCCGTCAATCCTTATGGCGACGGGCATGCTTGCGAACGAATATTATCCTTCTAATGAAAAAAATGCTCTATTTATCCCATGTGCCTTGGGGATGGATTAAACAACGTCCGCACTTTCTGGCAGAAAAGCTATCGAATAGAATGGACGTAAGTATTTATTCGTGTGAGAGCATTAGAAAAATATTCTCAAACAATACACTGTCGAACGACTCAAAAAACATCAAAAAGTTTTATACCCCGCTCGTATCCGCCAACTTTAATCTTAATAAACTCGGAGAGCTGCTTTATTCATATCTATTCAAGATTCAAATAAAAGATATTGAAAGCTATTCACATATCTGGATTGGGAGCACATTGATGTATCGGCTGATCAAACCTTTTTTACGTCCCTCACAAGTCTTGATATATGATTGTATGGACGATGATTATGAATTCCCTCTTTATCAAACAAAGCCAAAATTGATGAAGTACATCAAATCATTGGAAAAAAGTTTAATGGATCGAGCCAATTTTGTGTTTTTCTCATCAGAGCACCTGAAAAACACCGTAATATCAAGGACTAATGCTAATATTGAAAAATGTAATGTAATAAATAATGCTTTGGAGCCTCCTGTCCAAAATGATGATCGGAGCGCAGAAACACACGATTTGATCAGTAAGATTAAACCTTTGTCAAACAAAATCATGTATATCGGTATGATTGCTGAGTGGTTTGATTTTTCATCCATGTTGCAGGTTTTAGAAGATGATAAGGAAATTAATCTGATTTTGGTCGGTCCTACCGAAGTTGATATACCATCACATAATAGAATTCATTATTTAGGCAAAGTTGACAGGGCGTTAATATTTCCATTGATGTCAGAAACCGATGCGTTGATCATGCCGTTTGTAGTCAATGATTTGATTAAGTCAGTAAATCCAGTCAAACTATATGAGTACATTTATGGCGATAAGCCGATTATTGTCCCAAAGTATGAAGAAGTAAAAAAATTTTTACCCTATATTAATATTTATGACAATTATAACGAATTGTCTCAATTATGTAGGAAAGTCCGAGAAGGGAAGTTGCCATCTCCATCAAGCTTTAAGGGATATAAAGAGTTCGTTAATGAGAATACATGGCAAGGTCGTGCCGACATTATTTTGAAAAAGTTGCTGTAATAAGACCGATCATTTCAGGTTTTGTAAAAACGAATGACAATCACTTTTTTATTACCACGTACAGCTGAACATCCGATAGGTGGTTTTAAAATCATTTATCAATATGGAAACCAATTGGCGAAAAAGGGTGCCACTGTCAACTATGTCTATGGCGTGGCTTGTAGGAAAGATTTGAAATCGTTTGTGAAAATAGGCTATCAGGTATGTCGCTATTTCAGGTTCCTTAAGTATAAGTTTTTCATAGATTGGAGGCCGGAAAAATGGATAAAAACAACTGGTAAGTCTTTTCATTACCTTACATATTCTCTTTCTGAGAATGTCCTGCCTGAAAGTGATGTCGTTATTGCGTCATCATGGGTTACCGCATTGTGGCTTGATGGTTTTGTAAAAGTGCCTAATACGAAAAAATTCTATCTTATTCAAGCTTTTGAAAACTGGCATGGTGGAGACAAGAAAGTCATTGAAACTTGGAAAATGCCACTGAATAAAATCGTAATTTCTCCGTGGCTTCTTGATATAGCCCATAAATTGGGAGAGAAAGCAGTATTAATAGAGAATGGGTTTAATCTGAAGGATTTTTTTGTTGAGAGACCTATAGCGTCCAGAGATCCATATTCGATTATGATGCTTTGGCATGATAATCCTGTTAAGGGATGTGAACTGGGATTGAATGCCTGTAAAAAACTTAAAGAAGAATACCCGGACATACGTTTGATTATGTTCGGCGTTCCAGAACGGCCTTCCGACTTTCCTGAATGGATTGAATATCACCATCAACCATCTAAAAGCCAATTAAGAGGTCTTTATAATGACGCATCAATATTTATTGGAACGAGTTATAGCGAGGGTTGGGGTCTTACTTTAGGAGAAGCAATGCTATGTGGTTGTGCTGTAGCCTGTACGGATAATGGTGGATACCTTGCTATGGCTAATCATCAGGAAACGGCTTTGGTTAGCCATGTTGGCGACATGGAGGCTCTAAAAAGTCATATTGAACTATTGATAACTAATGACGAGTTAAGAACAACAATAGCTGAAAACGCCGCTGAATTTGTCAAAAAATATGACTTCACCATTCAAGCCGAAAAGTTTGCTTCAACAATTTTATCTGACAGCATTTGAATCTTTGGGATGTCGAATCTGATCATCGTTTTATTTTTATTTGCTGTTACTGTCATCTCTGCATTTATCGAGCCGGGATTAAAAAATGAAACCAGAAGAAAATTATATGTTCTGATAGCGGTTATAATAGTGATCCTCGTAGGGCTGAGGGATGGATCAAGTCTGAATGATTATGACAACTATGTCCGCATATATAATGATTTGACACGGAGATCAGAAGTAGAGTTTTCCTATGATGTGATTTGCAGTCTCGCTGGCCATCTTGGCGGAGTTTCAGCAATGTTTTTTATATATGCTTTACTGGGGACATCAACGAAACTTTTTGCTTTTTACAGATTGACTGATCTAAAATTCCTTACCCTTGCAGTTTATGTGTCAAATATCATGATACTACATGATATGACTCAAATTAGAGCCGGGGTCGCTTCTGGCATTTTTTTGTTGGCCCTGCCTTATTTGCGAGATCGTAAAGTGTTAAAATATCTATTATTAGTCGCATTAGCTTTTTGTTTCCATTACTCTTCATTACTTTTCTTAATCCCGTGTCTCTTTTGGATAAAATCATTGAGGGACAATCGATGGTTCTATCTTTTGATAATACCGATTGGCTATCTGCTTGGCACTACAGTCTTAAACCCTGAAATTATCCCCTATGAACCGCTTAAAGCGAAGATAATCATGTATCGCAATCTACAGCAAATGGGCTCTACGGGATTCACGGACCTTAATATATTTAATCCGTACATTTTATTTAGAATTGCCATTTACTTCATACTTCTTTGGAAATTTAATCTCATAAAGAGATCCAACAGATATTTCCAAGTTCTCATGTTCGTTGACGGATTGGCGATATGTTTGTTTCCGGCATTTTCATCGATTGCATTATTGGGGTACAGAGGAAGTGAACTCCTCGGTATCGTGGAAGTTGTTCTTTATCCCATGCTGTACTATGCAGTCAAGCCTAAAGAAGCCGCAAAATTCAGTGTAGTGTCCATTGCAGCGGCATTGTTGATAGTCAATCTAACATATAAGCATCTGATTTATTTTTGATGAGGCCGTCGGTATCTGTCTGTTTAGCAACTTATAATGGCGAAAAATACATTGCCGAGCAAATTGAGTCTATTCTTGCACAATTAGGGTCAGACGATGAACTGATTGTTTCGGATGACGGATCAACGGATAATACCACAGAGATCATTAGCGCGATTAAAGACAGCCGAATAAAATTCATCAATAACTTGAGAGAACATGGATATACCCCGAATTTTGAAAACGCTCTGCAGCATAGCACAAAAGAAGTCATATTCTTGTCAGATCAAGATGACATATGGGACAAGTTGACGGAATGCCTGAATTATCTCGAAACATATGACTTTATAGTGCATGATGCAACGATCGTGGATTCTTCTAAGAATGTAATCGGAACTTCATTTTTCAAAGAAAGAAAAAGCCATAGATCATGGCTTGGAAATTTGTTGAAATTCGGTTATCTGGGATGCTGTATGGCCTTTAGGCGTCGAATTCTCGAGAGGGCTCTCCCGTTTCCTTCTAATCGCAGATTATGCACTCATGACAACTGGTTATTCCTGATTGCCAAAACTTTTTATAAGGTCGGATATATTGACAAACCATTAATCAAGTATCGTAGGCATGGCAAAAACACTTCCACAGGAGGATTTCAACGGAAAATAGATCTCGTATTCATGCTTAACTATCGTAAATATCTTTTATTCAATTTACTCAAGCGAAAATGATTATAAGCATCATTGTCGCGACATGGAATAGTGCAGGAACACTCCACGATACCTTGGAGTCACTTTACAGTCAGACTTGGAAAGATGTCGAAGTGGTCGTAATTGACGGACAATCCACTGATTACACCCTTGACATCGTCAAGGAATATGAGAGGCGGTTTGAGGGACGGCTGAAGTGGATCAGCGAGCCGGATCGTGGGCTGTATGATGCAATGAACAAGGGCCTGGCGATGGCCACCGGCGACGTGGTAGGGATCTTGAACAGTGATGACTTCTATACTTCTGACGACGTTCTCGAGCGCGTAGCGCATGAAATTGAGGGAGTGGATGCGGTGTATGGCGATATTCATTTCGTAAACCCTGAT
>ERZ825324.2869-NODE-2869-length-17094-cov-3.208522_pt1 | contig 17094 bp, 11 predicted proteins | sample MGYA00519859_ERZ825324 | MGnify/ENA primary metagenome ERZ825324 (study PRJEB31778, sample SAMEA3449198) | human gut metagenome | biome: human gut; feature: human-associated habitat; material: faeces | place: United Kingdom | collected 2010/2012 ... | reverse complement strand
ATCCGCCGTAGAACCGGTATACGATGCTTACCTTGGGAGCCAGCACGAATTTCTTGGCGATGTTCGCGTCGATACGGAAATACTGGGCGTATCGGATGCCGAACAGGCGATGGTAGGGCTCGCCGTCCGCAAGCCTCTCTTTCGAGCCGAACAGCCGGCTCAGACCGTCGATCAGGTTGCCGTTCGTCTCGAAGTTGAAGCGCATCATCAGCGAGCTCCGGTCGACGCGACGGCTCTGATTGTTGAAAATATACGATCCGGAGAGCCCGGCGATCAGCTGCGAGGTATAGCTGTTGCGCAGATAGGGGTTTTTCAGGCTGTTCAGAAAGGCCGAGTCGACCTGACGGAGCTTCACGACGCTGATGTCGGCCGGACGCAGCACGAACGAGCTGTTGCGCCCCTGGCCCCACGAGTAGCCCCAGACGGCGCTGGCCAGCGCCCGATGATAGTAGGGGCGGCGCTGCACGCTGTACGAAACCTCGACTTTCGTACGCGGATCGACAGCCCGGTTATAGCGATTCACCCGCAGCGGAGTAATCAGGCGCGGGAACGAGAAGGAGGTCGTGACGCCCAGCTCGAACGAGTTGCGCTTGGTTTTCACGCGCGTGAACTCATACCCGCCGCGCACGCTTACGTCGAACAGCTCCACGCCTCGGAACAGATTGCGGTTCTGGTAGCCGAGCGTCGCGGTCAGCCCGAAGTAGTCCGACGAGGTGGTTCCCTCCAGCTCGACCGAGTAGCTTTGCCTCAGCGCAGGCGTGCAGAGGATGTTGCAGTCGAGATACCGTTCCGAGGAATAGGCGACGGCCGAAGTGTCGGTCGCGGCGCCGGGGCCGCCGATATAAGTGACCGGACTGTCCCGGCCGGCCGAGTCGGACGCTTCCGAAAAGAGCACGCTGGCGCTTTTGTAGTATCCCAGCCGCATGATATTCTCATAAGTTCTCTTGACGTCGCTCTCGTTGTACAGCGCATTCGGATAAAGATTCACGGTACGGCGGAGAATCGAGGAGCGGACTTTCGGACGGGCGTCGTAAACGATTTTCAATCCCCTGTAGAGAGTCGTGTCGAGCCGCGAATTGTACAGGCTGTCGCTCACCGCCTTCGCCGGGTCGTATCCCGGAAAGACATAGATATCGCGCAGGCGGTACACTCGATTCTCCTCAACGATCGGCTCCCCCTCGGGCGTATAGCCTGCCATATAGGGCTTGACGACCATCGTCAGGTCGATCGTGCGGTCACCGGCGGTCGAATCGGCGACATACTCGATGTTGTTGATCGAGAAGTTGTAGTATCCCCGGTTCTTCAGGAACGACGCGATGCGCGACCGTTCGTCGTTGAGCACGTTGCCGTCGAAAATGCCGCCGGTACGGAGCAGCGAGGAAGCCGTATCGCTCAGGACGACCGGCCGCAGCGACCGGTCGCGGAAGCGATAGCCGATCTTTCCGATCCGGTACGGATCGCCCTGACGGGCGAAGTAGGTGACGCGGGCCCGCTTGCCGGCCGTGTCGACACGGAACCATGCCTCGGACTGCAGAAAACCCTTGCCGTCCATGTAGATCTTCATCGCCTGAGAGGAACGGGCCGTCAGCGACGAGTCGAGCAGTACGGGCGCTTTCCCGATCTTGCGCTTGAAGCGGTTCCACCATGTGTTCTTCCGTTTCGGGTTGGAGGAGTTATACGCCCAAAGGTAAAAGTTCGTTCCCAACAGGCGTTGCGTGGGATGCTGGCGAACGAACTCCTCCAGATCGGCCTTCGTGACGCGTTCCTGCTTGGAAAGCTCGCGGTTGCGCTCGATCCGGATGTCGTTGCGGGTCAACAGGTAGCTCCCCTGCGGGACGTGCTTCGTCACGCTGCATGCCCCCGCGAGCCAGCAGCATACGACCGCCGCGGCGAACCTCGCGCATCGCCTCGCTCCCCGATATATTCTTTCCTGTGGTTCCGGCACGCCTTTCTTCCTCCGATTTATTTCGCCAGCTTGAACCTGATCCGCAACACGCCGTCGGCCCAGTCGCTCGAAACGATCGCCACGGGCGGAATCTCGCTCGTGTTGCTTACGTGTTTTCCGATGCAGGGACAGCTGTCGAAAGAACCGATATGGACGATCCGGACTTCGGTCGCCCCTTCGGGCAGCCGCGACAGGTCGTAACGCTTCCGCGCCTCATCGACCGGAACGATTTCGGCACGCACGTCCGCGCCCGAGGCGATCTGTTCGTTGACCGTCCGCTCGATTCGTTCCAGTTCGTCGGGCGTCAGGCCGCGCTCGCAGCGAAAGTCGCATTTCGACTTCTTCCTTTCGATATGGGTCGTGAACGCGCGCGCGCAGCCGAGCATGCGGACGACCGCTCCGCCGATCAGGTGCTCGGCCGTATGCATGGGCGGATACTCCTCCTTGTTATGGACGCTCGCCTTGGACTCTTCCATCGTATCGCTTCATTTTGACAAAACCGCGTCTCGCCGTCCCCTGCCCGATACGGCGTACTATTCCGGCGCAAAGATAAGACTTTGCGCCGGGAACGGCTCCCCTGAAAAATCATTTCCAGTTCCGGAGCCCTTCCGACCGCCTATGCCAGACGGAACTTGACGAATTCGCCTCCGAGGTAGAACGCACCCTCGCCCGGAGTAAACTTGATCAGACAATAATTCGCATCGGACGGCCCGCCGGGGAAATGCGCCTCCAACCACGGCTGCCACATGTCGCACAGCGTCTCGGGATCGGTCACCACCTCGGCGTGTCCGATCAGGGAAACGCTGTCGTCTCGATCGTAGAACGAGGCTCCCGTCCGCATATTGCGCCGGATGTGAGCGACTTTCTCCGAATCGATTCCCGTAGCGAACCATATCGTCAGCGCATCGTCCGTCCGGAGCGTCTTTACCGGAACGGGACGCGGGAACCCCTCTCCGTTGACCGTAGCGAACGTAACGGCCTGGCAACGTTTCAGCAATTCGCTGGCTTTCTGAATGATCCTTTCCATAAGCAATCTCGTTTTGTCGGTTTGCGGTCCGCCGCCGGTCCGTCCGTCGCGGACCGGCCGGGAAACGCCCGCTGCGGCGGGCAGCCGGACCCTATTGATTGAAAAAGCCCTGCTTTTTCAGCATGTTGAAGTACTTGCGCGAGAACAGCCGGTTATCCTCGGCCGTGTACCGCCGCTCCGTGAAGATGCGGGCCAGATTGGGCAGTCCGTTCGCGCGAAGCAATTCGGCCGTCTCGGGCGAGGCTTCCCGCTCCGCCCAGATACGGTCGATCGTCTCGGGCGTATAATCCTCGTACCGTTCGCGGTGGACAACCCCTTCCAGAGGCAACCGGTCCGTCAGCGGAGGCATCTCCTCGGGCCAGCCCAACGTCACGGTCGTCACGGGCAGCACGCCTTCGGGCAGGCGCAGCACCTCGGCGATCCGGTCGGCATTGTAGATCGTCGTGCCCAGAAAGCAAACGCCCAACCCTTCCGACTCGGCGGCCAAACAAATGTTCTGCGCCGCCAGCATCGCGTCGATCGCTCCGCTCAGGAACCAAACGAAATTGTCATAGCCGGGCTCGGCTCCTCTCTGACGGCACCAAAGCGAGAAACGGCGCACATCGACGCAGAAGGTCAGCACGACCGGCGCGCCGGTCACCATCGGCTGACCGAAGTGGCAAGGCGACAACTCCTGCCGAATAGCCGGATCGGTCGTCACGACGATGCTGTACACCTGCATATTACCCGTATTCGAGGCTCGGACTCCGGCCTCGAGAATCCGCTCCAGCAGCCGCTCGTCGACCGGGTCGGACTTATAACTTCGCACCGAGCGGTGCCGGAAAATCGTTTCGATCATGTTTTTCGTGATTTATGGCCCTTCCGCCGCATTGCGAACGCACGACGGACGCCTTTTACAAATATCCGTTATTTTTTCCAAAGCAGGAAGGCTTTCTCCGAAAAATTGCCATATTTGCAGTAGGCGCGGCGCTTATCGGCCGGGCACGAGACGCATGGGAAGGAAATTCAGCAAATATCACGGAGCCGGAAACGACTTCGTCATGATCGACGGCCGCACGGAGCCTTTCGACGCCACGCCCGAGCGGGTGGCCGCCTTGTGCCGGCGCCGAACCGGCATCGGAGCCGACGGCCTGATGATCCTCGAGAGCGACCCGGCGGAGGAGTTCCGCATGCGCTATTTCAACGCCGACGGCGGCGAAGCGACCATGTGCGGGAACGGCGGCCGGTGCATCGCGCTGTTCGCCCACCATCTGGGCATCGGCGGAATGCGGAAGCGCTTCATCGGCGTAGACGGCCCCCATACGGCCGAACTGCTGCGGGTCGAGGGTCCCGAGGGCGAGATACGCCTCGGGATGATCGACGTGCGGCGAGTGGAGGTACACCCCGAATATCTGTTTCTCGACACCGGCTCGCCGCATTACGTCGAGTTCGTCGAGAGCGTCTGGGGAGTCGACGTCGCAGGGCGCGGCGCGGCGATACGCCACAGCGCCGCCTTCGCCGCCCGCGGAGGTACGAACGTCAACTTCGTCGAGATCGTCTCCGACGGCCATATCCGCATAAGGACTTTCGAGCGGGGCGTCGAGGCCGAGACGCTCGCCTGCGGAACGGGAGCAACCGCCTCGGCTATCGCTGCGGCCGTGCGCACGGGCAGCCCGTGCCGGGATTACCGGGTCGACGTCGAGGGAGGCACGCTCCGCGTCGCGTTCGAACCGGACGGAAAGGGAGGCTTCACGCGGATCGAGCTGACCGGCCCGGCCCGGAAAGTGTTCGAAGGCGAGTTCGCGGACGATTTTCGGCGCGACGGAGAGCCGGAATTCCCCAAAAAATCCTAACATGGCACGAGGAGGCCGAAGCGGCCCGCAAATTGTGCAGAATCCAATACAGAACAATCGTTAACTTCATCACGTTTTCTCGCATCATGAAATCGAATCGGGGTTTCCGGCACAAAGCCAGCGACGGCGGGTCGGAGGATTTGTTAAGGCGGGCGGCCAAGCTCAGCCCGATCAAGAAAAGCGGAAAGGACAAGCGGACCATTTACAGCCAGATGGACGACGACGAGGCGGATGCCGAGTTGCTGGCGCTTCGCAAGCAAGAATCGGTACTCGACTACTTCGACGACGAGCAGGAAAGGTAGAGCCGGCGTCTTCCGGACCATGCGCCCCAACTCTCCGGACGGCAAGCGGACCTTGCCGACAGCCGGAACTGTCGCTTGCCGTCCGAAGCGTCTCCCGCGCGGATCGTTCCGAGAAACGGGACAGCCCTCCGGCCCGACGGATAGCCGCATGCGCCGACGTCGGGCTTTCGATCCGCTGCGGAGTCCGCCGCGAACACCGGATCGGTTTGCCCGGACACAGGGCGCCCTCCGGAACTTCGCCGGACCGGACAGAGGGACGGCTCTGCAAGGTCCCCGCCCCCCTGCCTCCCGACAAGCCCCGGACCGGCACAGCCTTTCCGCTTGACCGTGTCCCCGGCGTGTATTATCTTTGCCTTTCGAACAGGGAAAGCGTCCCGTACATCTCTATCCGAATTATGGAACAGTTCATCATGGCCAACGACACGGCCCTGCGGATCAGCGACAGCGGCCGGGGCGAAACGACGCTTGCGCTGCTGCACGGCTATCTCGAGTCGCTCGAAGTGTGGGAGGATCTCGCCAAACGGCTCGCTCCCTATTACCGGATCGTCGCGATCGACATTCCCGGGCACGGAATCTCGCAGGTTCGGGGCGAAGTCCACACAATGGACTTCGTGGCCGACACGCTGCAGGCCGTGCTCGAAAAGCTCGGCGTCCGTCGCTGCTTTCTGGCGGGACACTCGATGGGCGGCTATGCCGCAGAGGCTTTTGCCGAACGTCATTCCGACATGCTTCAGGGACTGATCCTGTTCCACTCGACGCCGAACGCCGACACCGAGCAGAAAAAGGCGGACCGGCTGCGCGAGATCGAGCTGATCCGAGCCGACAAAAAGGAGCTTCTCGCTTCGCAGTTCGCTCCGAAAGGCTTCGCCGAGGAGAACCGCCGGCGTCTGCGGGACCGGATCGGACAGCTCGAAGAACTGACGGCCGCGACCGACGACGACGGCATCGTCGCCTTGCTGCGAGGCATGATCGAACGCCGCGACATGAACGACATGCTGCACGCGCTGCAAGTACCCCAACTGTTCATCTTCGGCCGCATGGACGGATTCATTTCCATCGAGACGGCCGAGCGGCTGGCAGCCGCACACCCGCAGGCCGAAGTGGCATGGCTCGAACATTCCGGCCACATGGGCTTCTGGGAGGAACCCGAAGCTTCGGAGCGAATTATCCGGTCGTTCATCGGCCGGCACGGAGGACAGGAAATGACGCCTGCATTCGATTCAAGCGATTCCTCGGCCCGATAGCACGAAACGTCCTCGCTCCGGCAAACGGCATGAACGAGAAGGCAAGACATCCCGCCGACGAACCGGGGAAGCCCGTATCCGCAAGCCGGGTATCTCCGATAACCCGAACAGCCGGCGAGTCAGGACGACGGCACTCGTAGAAAGGGCCGGAAATAAACACGGCCGGCGACCGATCTCGGACCATCCAAGACAAAAACTCCAAGGGCACGGAGTCCGTTCCCCCTCGGATATAATTCTGAAGGACGGAGACCTACGCAAAGAGGAGACGAGACGAGACGAGCAAGAAGCGGAGGCAAAGAACGGCGATCGAGAGACAAAAACAGGCCGGAGAGGCGGATTTCCGTCATTCGGAACGGCCGATGCAACGAAAACCGACGAAACGGCATCTCAATAAAATATTGATACAGCGCAAGCAGACTAACCTTGCATTAATTACAAACGACACATATTGTAAAATACCCGCACAACAACAAAACATTCGTAAAAATATTGCAAAAAGAATCGCTGAATGCAAAATTATATCGATTTTCTATTCGGATTCGTTGCATATCGGATATTTCTTCTTACATTTGCTTCCGACATACGTCGAAAGACGACGTGTCTTAGCTCTACTGTGAAACCTAGGAAATTTCGTTGTCCAGAGCTAAAGCACGAGCCCGCGTCGGGAGGCACCGCATGACGGATGCCGCCCGGCGAGTGTGGGTGAATCTCGGTCGGAACGCTCCGGCACGGAACGTGCTACAATTCTGTATTATGCGCATGCTTCAAGGCGTGGGCTGTTCGTGCTTTATTCGGACAAGGCTTCCTAGGGCCTCACGGTAGATAATGCGCGACGCCCACGTCTTCTTTCTTTAGCTATCTCGCCGAACAATCGATCCGGCCTGCAGTCGCACGGAATCCGTTTTTCCGTGCCGTTCGCAGCCAAAACGTCGGAAAAGCGGACCTGCCCAGTCCCCGTTTCCCGCGCACGGGAATCGTCTGCCGCCCGTCTGCGACACAGTGCACGGACGATCAGGGAAGCGCCCTTTGCGGGCGGCGCCGAGCTTTTCGAACAGCGGGAGCGGCCTATGTCTACATATCGGGGCACGGACCGCCGAAACGGGAAGAGTTGGGCTTCCCGATTAGGTAAAAAAGGGGAAGATTTTTCGAGTCCGTGCCCCTTTTTTCGTTTCCGGCGATCCGCCGATCTCCGTTCCGCATCCAAAACCGGACTCGGACCCGATTTCAGCACGTCGACAAACTTCGCGATTCTTTTCTGCGGAAACGACCGAGCGACCCTGCCGGTTGACTACCGATTCGCTCGGCAGAGCGAAATGCAGAGCCAAAAAAAGCGCGGCTTCATGCACCCGCGACAGGAAAGCACGGAAATGGCGGCGTGATACCCTCGCGGAACATGCCGGCCCGATACGAAATCCTCCTTGCCGCAAAACGACAAGGAGGATTTCGTATCGGTACATAACAGAAAAGCCGTCCCACCGGAAGGAACGGCTTCGTAAGCACGGTCGCCCGACCCGCTACAGCGCGTTGACGTGAAGCTGTACGCTGCTCTTGAGGTTGGCCGCCTTGTTCTTGTGAATGATATTCACCTTGGCGAGCTTGTCGAGCATGGCGGTCACTTTCGGAAGCAATACCAGAGCGGCCTCCTTCTCGGTCGTGTTGCGCAGCGCCTTCACGGCGTTACGAGCCGTCTTGTGGTAATATTTGTTCCGAATCTTCCGCACCTCGGTCTGGCGTATTCTCTTCTTCGATGACTTATGATTTGCCATTTCCGTAACTTTATATGATAACTTACATTTCGATGGTAGCCCATAGGAGAATCGAACTCCTCTTTCAAGAATGAAAATCTTGCGTCCTAACCGATAGACGAATGGGCCGGCCATGGCATTTCAAGCCGTCGGCTCAAAAGCGAGTGCAAATATACGCACTTTTCGCCAACTGACAAAGAAAAAGGCCAAAAACTTGCATTTTCAGCCTTTTTCACCATTGATTTTACTATAACTGGAGTTACCTGGGTAAGAAAAACTTGCGCCCTGTCATAATCCGACATTTTGGCATCACGTCTTTTTTTCCAAGGTAGCGGAGAGGTAGGTCAGAGGGTGTTGGTGCCGTCGACGAGCTTGCCCTGGGCCCAGACGGCGCGCAGATTGACGTCGGAGTCGAGGATCATGATGTCGGCGTCCTTGTCCTTGGCGAGCGAGCCCTTGCGGTCATATACGCCCATGATCTTGGCGGGAGTTTCCGAAGCCATGCGCACGGCATCTTCGAGGGGGATTTCGGCCTTCTGCACAAGTGTGCGGATCAGGCGGTCCATCGTGGCGATACTGCCTGCGAGCGCCGAACGGTCGGACAGCTTGCACACGCCGTCCTCTATGATGACGCGCGGATCGAATGCCTCGGCATCCTCGGCGCATGCGCATGCAAGAGCGTCGGTGATCACGCAGGCGCGCTCCACGCCCTTGATCTTGTAGACGAGGCGCAGTATCGTGGCCGGCACATGGATGCCGTCGGCCACTACCTCCACCGTCATGTCGTCGATCAGGTAGATGCTCTCCACGGTGCCCTCGTATTTGTATTCGCGGCGCTTGTGGAAGCCCGGCATGGCGTTGTAGAAGTGGGTGGCGTGGCTGTAGCCCGACTCCCATGCCGACTGGATGTCCTCATACTCGGCCTGTGTGTGGGCCACCGATGCGAGAATGCCCTTGCCGCTGATATATTTGCCGAACTGCATGGCTCCGGGGAGCTCAGGAGCGGCATCCCAGCGCTTGATACACTTCCACTGCTCAACGATGGGGATATACTCCTTCGGATCCGGATTCTTGATATACTCCGGCATCTGGCCGCCGGCCATCGCCTGATTGAGGTAATGTCCTTCAAGATGAAGCCCGAGCACAGGGCTGTTGGGCTCGGCCATAAGGCGCGTGCAGGTGTCGGCAGCACGGTTGATCATCTCCACCGACGAGCTCGACAGGGTAGGAAAGATACTCGTGGTGCCGTGTTTCATGTGCGTCTCGATAGCCTTCCGGAAAGCATCCTCGGTGCCCTCCATGAAGTCACGTCCGCCCCCGCCGTGGCAGTGGATCTCCACTCCGCCGGGCACCACGTACATGCCCTTGGCATCAAACAGCTCGGCGCCTATCACAGCCAGGTCGCAGTTGGTAACTTCGAGGATTTTGTCGTCGCGCATAAGCACGCTGCCGTCCTTCAGCCATCCCTGTGGCGTCAGGATTTTTGCATTGATTATCTGGGTAAGCATGGATTGAATGGTATTAAGCCACAAATTTAACCAAACAAATTTATGATTTAATCTGTTGTCATTGATTTTTAACACAAAATAATCAAATTCCCATCCTGTTACGATCAAGCCTACATGAATAAAACCGCCCAAAAGAAGTCAAGAGTGCTATACTTCCGGAATTTTTGGCTATCTTCGCCGCATGAAACGGATATTATTAATAATGACGGCGGTAGCTCTCGCCGTCGCGTCGGCCCTGGCGGCATACTCCCCGGCCGACATACCCAATGTGCACAAAGCCAACCGCACGCGCTACGTCTCCAACCCCGACGGAGTGCTGTCGCGACAGGCCGAGGAGCGGCTCGACTCGCTGCTCGGCGCCGTATGGCAGGCCACCTCGGCCGAGGTAGTAGTAGTGGCCGTCGACTCGATCGAGGGGGCCGACATCGACTCATTCGCCACCGAGCTCTTCTCGCTCTGGGGCATAGGAAAGAAAGACAATGACAACGGCCTCCTCATACTCATATCACGGGGCGACCGACGCGCCACCCTCCGCACCGGCTACGGACTCGAAGGGGTGCTCCCCGACGCCGTCTGCGGCCGGATAATCCGCGGCGACATGGCCCCCCGATTCCGCGAGGGCGACTACGACGGGGGCACGCTCGCGGCCGTAGGCAGCGTGGCCAGCCGTCTCGGAGCGCCCGATGTGGCCGGCGAGATCCGCTCGCGCTACGCCAACGATTCCCGGCGTCGGGCCGAAGAAGAGGACTTTTCAGGGCTTGCCGACTGGCTCGCCACCATGGCCGCCGTAATGACCCTCATATCCCTCGGGCTTTACCTCTGGCGAATCCGCTCCACGCGGCGCATGCCCACCCTTGAACGCTACCGCAGCCTCAAGGAGCTCCGTGTGCCGCTGCTCTGCCTGTCGGCCCTCGGCGCAGGAGTGCCGCTGCTCGTCTACTGGATGCTCACCCGCAAGATGAAGCGGGTGCGCGACCACTCGCGTCAGTGCCCCAACTGCGGCACGCAGATGGAGCGCCTCCCCGAAGACAAGGACAACGAATACCTCACACCCGCGCAGGACACCGAGGAGCGCATCAATTCCGTCGACTACGACGTATGGCTCTGCCCCGCATGCGGCGAGACCGACATCATCCCCTACGTCAACGATCAGGCGGCCTACACCGTGTGCCCCCGCTGTCATGCCCGCGCATGCATTCTGACGGCCGACCGCGTGGTGGTGCCCCCCACAGTCAGCCGCGAGGGGCAGGGAGTGAAGGTATACTCCTGCCGCAGCTGCGGATTCCAGAACAACCGTCCCTACTCCATTCCCCGCCGTCAGCCGCCTGTAGTGATCATTCCTCCGGGCGGAGGCAGCGGCTTCGGCGGCGGAGGCGGCTTCTCCGGCGGCAGCTTCGGCGGAGGCATGACCGGAGGAGGAGGAGCTTCCGGAGGCTGGTAAACGCATCACCAGCCTGACAGCCGACATCCGGCGCTGACACACAATCGCGGTTTTATCTCCCGGCCGGCGCCTGACATAAATCAACAAAAGCGGCAGACTCATTGCGAGTCTGCCGCCTTCAGTTTATAGAACTTATGCTTTGAGTAGCCTTAAGCTTACGTCAGGGATATCAGTCGAGGTTGTTGGCACCCTGGTTGGCTTCGGTAGGCCATCCGGGATTCTGGTAAACGTAGGAGTTAGCAGGATCCTTGTCGGGCGAAGCGTTGACGAATACATTATGGCCGAGCGGCGACAGATAGTGTGCGCGGGTGAAAGTGTAGCCGTCCCATACGAGGTTGTTGGCCTTGCGGATCTGATACGGACGAACGTAGTCGCCGTCAGCACGGGCCGACATGTTGCCTTCGTCGGAGTCGGGATCCACAACGGGCTCATAGAACTCGCCTTCGGCATTCTTGATGCACAACGGGCTTGCGGGATCGTTGTAGACGGTGCCCCAGTACTTGATGCCCTCGATGATATACGGAGTGGAGATCATCTGGTCAAGAGCGCACCAGCGGCGTACGTCCATCAGACGGAGACCTTCGGCGCAGAGCTCGTTGCGGCGCTCGCGGCGTACGTTGTAGATCGTGGTGTTGACAAGCGCGCCATGTGAGTAAGCGCCCCAGTCGCCCTTGGCCTCTTCGGTCATGTTGGTGGCTGCGATGGTCTTGTTGTAGTCGGGATCCACTTTCGCACGGTTGCGGAGAGCACGCCAGTAAGCGTCGGCTGTGCCGTCCACCGATCCGTTCTTCTCAACGCATGCCTCCATGTAGTTGAGCAGAGCCTCGGCGGCGCGGAAAGTGATCGAACCGGTTGTCGACTGCAGGTTGCCCTGTGCGCCGGCATAGTTGTAGTCCTGACCTTTCTTGACAGCGTAGCCGGTCGGGCAGCGGGTAGTGTTGTCAGGGCTGAAGAGCCAGTTCATGTTGTACTTGGCGGGAGAGTTGCCGTCAAGACCGAGAGTGATGATCGAGCCGTCGCCCTTGGTGAAGACAGTCAGACGCGAGTCGCGGCCCTGGATGGTGGCCGAAACGCCCTGATTCTCCCACTGGGGATCGTAGCCCGAACCGGCTGCGTAGATAGGCAGACCGTTGCGCATCACGAACGAATTGACCATGCCGCGTGTCCAGCCTGTGCCGCCGGCATTCTTCTGGAACTGTGCCTGGATCTGTGTGCCCATGTTGAATGTCAGGCTATAGGCACGGTAGAGAAGCACCTCGTCATAGCTGCCGGGGTTTTCGGCGCAGAACATGCAGTAGTAAGGATTGGCCTCGGTATAGCCGGCGGTCATGCCTTCGGGAGCGTCGGTGTTCTCGACAAGACGGTTGTAGAACTTGTCGCCGACAACCTTGGCCGACTTCATGGCCTCGTCGAAGAAGTAAGCTATCTCGGAGTCGATGTTGAAGTCGCTGATGAGCTCAGCCTTGCCGGGCCAGCCGGGTCCGCCGGGGACGAGGGCTGTGCCTCTGTGATACTTCAGCCATGTGCCCTCGAAGAGAGCCACACGCGAACGGAAAAGATTGGCGCAATCCTTTGTCAGACCGTTCTTGCCGTAGGTCGACTCGTCGGGGAGCAGCGAGATAGCCTTGTCAAGGTCGGCGAGGATATGGCGTGCCACCTTGTTGCGGGGCTGACGCACAGAAGCCTCCAGGAGGTATTCCTTGTCGTTGGGAAGCACCTCGTCATTGATGGGCCAGTCGCCGACAGCGCTGTAGTTGGCCCAGTAGGTATAGGCGCGGAAGAAGTAAGCCTCGCCCAGCGACTGGTTGATCTCTTCGGGCACTCCCGACACTTCGCCGGCCTCAACTGCTGCCTCGGCGTTGATGAGGAAATAGTTGAGCGAGCGCACGTTGCCGAAGCTCCAGTTCTCTGTACCCTGGCCCACACGCCATTCGCCGGGCACCCAGCGGGTCGAGGCGTTGCGGTAAGCCTGATTGTCGGTGCCGTTGTCGGCGGAGAACGTACCAAGCTCATAGGCATTGTCGGAATGCGACGGGAGCATGGTGTAGAAATTCAAGGTGTAAGCCTTGAGGTTTGCCGCCGTTGTGAAGAAGTTCTCGGGGATGAGCTTGTCCTCCGGCTCCCTGTTGAGGTAGTCATCGCAGGCGGTGAGACCCACGACGGCTGCTGCGGCAACTATTGAGCTTATATATTTGTTCATGATCTGGTTTTGGAATTAGAAGGTTACGTTAAGACCGACTGAGAATACGCGCGAGATAGGATAAACCTTGCCGAAACCGTAGCTGTTGTCGTAAGCCTCGATGAGCTCCGGATCACCCATCTTCGAGAAGTCGGTGATCGTGGCGAGGTTCTCGCCCGACAGGAAGATACGTGCGCGCTCTATGTAAGCCTTGCGGCTGAAAGCCTGCGGGATGGTGTAGCCGAGAGTGACGTTCTTCAGGCGGCAGTAGGCTGCGTTCTGCAGATAACGTGTCTGAGTGGCCGTGTTGTTGGGGCCGCCCCAGTTTGCACGGGGAAGGTAGGAGTTCACGTTGGGGCCGAAGGGGCTGTCGGTGTCGGCCGGACGGAAGTAGTCGAGATGCTCGTCGAATACCACTGCCTGCCATTTGCCCTGCCGGCAAGCGCCGAACATCATCGGGCCGCCTGCCCAGTAGTCGCGCTTCATAGTGCCCTGGAAGAACACCTTCAGGTCGAAGCCTTTCCACTGTGCCTCAAGATTGAGACCGAAGTTGAGACGCGGAGTCGTGTTGCCGATCACGGAGTAGTCGCCATGGTCGTCCTTGGTCCAGCCGCCGCTAGAGATCACGCCGTCGCCGTCGAGATCCTTATACATGATGTCGCCTGCGCCCCATCCTGTGCCGAGCTGGTTCTGGCCGGTGCGCGGACGCGAGGGAGCCTGGCCGTTCTTGGCTGTATAGGCAGCGTCGAGAGCGTCGAGGTGAGCGTTCATCTCGTCCTGAGTCTTGGCGATGCCGATGGTTGTCAGACCCCATATGTCACCGAGCTTGGCGCCGTTGTAATAGCTGCTGAGGCTGTAGTTTTCATTGGGATACTCGTCGACGGTAGTGGTGTGGTCATAGAGGTTGAAGGTGACGCCGTAGTTGAAGTCCTGGATACGGTCGCGCCACGAGATCGAAAGCTCCCAGCCCTTGGAGGTCATCGAGAGGTTGTTGACCTTTGGCACGTTAGCGCCGAATACTCCGGGAAGCACTTCGCCCGGGCCTACCATGTCGACGGTCTTGCGCTGGTAGTAGTCGAACGTACCGGTCAGACGGTTGTGGAAGAGGCTCCAGTCGAGACCGATGTCCCATGTGCGGTTCTTCTCCCAGGTCAGGGTCGAGGATACCAGGCCCGGCATCGATGCGATGGCGTTCTGGCTTGAGCCGTTGTTGACGAGCCAGCCGGCAGCGTTGCCGGTGTAGCCCATGGTCACGTAGGTGGGATACCAGTTGTCGGTATTCTGGTTGCCGAGCTTACCCCAGGAGAAGCGGAGCTTCAGCTGATTGCAGACGTCGGTAAGATTCTCCCAGAATTTCTCGCTTGCGATGTTCCAGCCCAGTGAGAAAGAGGGGCTCCATGTCCAGCGGCTGTCGGCGCGGAAACGCGACGAACCGTCGTAGCGGATATTGCCCTCCACGAGGTAGCGGCCCTGATAGTCGTAGTTCAGACGGCCGAACCAGCCGGCGGTCGACCATGTGTCCTCGCCACCGCTCACGCCTACGTCCTTGCCGTCGGTCATCGACAGATAAGGCAGGCCGTTGATGATGTTGTTGCGGTATGCGCCGAAATAGTTCTGATTGAGCCATTCGCTCTGGAAACCGGCCATGATCTTGAAGTTATGGTCTTCAGCGAATGTGCGCGAATACGTTCCGTAGATGTTGGGGTTGAAGTAGTTGGAGCGTTCGTTGCGCTCTGAGATCTGGCTGCCTTCGCCTCCGTATCCGTAGGGGAAGCCGTTCGGGTTGCGGGGATAGGGGTTGCCGTCGGCGTCCCAGCCGTAGCACTGCTGTACGTCCTGCTTGCGGTTGTAGTGGGTAGCGCGGTAGTTGAACTCGGCGTTGATGTTCAGGCCTTCGAGAGGATTGATCTTGAATACGAACTGATGGTCAAGCTTGTCCTGGATAGTGTTGTAGCGGCCGCCATCTTCCATAGCGTTGATGAACGACTCTACTACCGGATAACCGTTGGGGTCATAAGTCGGGATGATCGGCCAGTAGCGTGCGATGTTGTGGTACATCTCGTTGCTTGCCGACTCACGTACGAACGAAGGAGCGTCATAGTGGCCGCGATACCAGCGGGTGCTGTATCCGAATGTCAGCCAGTTGGTGATGGCCACATTGATCTTGGCGTTGAGAGTGTAGCGCTGCAGGTTGTCCTTGCCGTAGCGGAGCGTACCGTCCTGCGACAGGATGTTGCCCGAGAAGTAGTAGTTGTACTTGTCGGTGCCGCCGGTCACGCTGAGGTTGTGCTCCTGAGCGAACGGAGTAGTGCCGAAGTGCTCGTCCATCCAGTCGGTGTTGGCAATAGGCAGGATGTCGGTCTCGTCCCATACCTCCCAGTGATTGTTGGAAGGATTGACAAACATAGTGGCGAGCGAAGGATCGGAAACGACAGCTTTCAGTTTGTCAAGATAAGCCTGCGAGAACCAGCCCGAGCCGTTGTTGGCAGCGGCCTCGTTCATAGTCACGGCCCACTGCCATGAGTTGGCCATCTTCGGCAGACCTATAGCCTTGCTCCAGCGGAAAGAGTCGCTGTAGTTCACCGACACTTTGCCCTCCTTGCCCTGACGGGTGGTGATCAGGATCACACCGCCGGCTGCGCGCGAACCGTAGATCGAAGAAGCTGCGGCGTCCTTGAGCACCGACACGTTTTCCACGTCGGCCGGGTTGAGCTGGTTGATGTCGCCCTCCATGCCGTCGATAAGCACGAGAGGATTTACAGACGAACCGCTGCCGATGGTACCCGTACCACGGATATTCATCGAGCGGGTAGCGCCGAGCTGACCGCCGCGGGCGGCGCCGAGCACGTCAAGACCGGCAGCCATGCCCTGAAGGGCGTCGGCCACGGTATTCACCGGACGGGCGGCGATTTCCTTGCCTGTCACGGTCGATACGGCACCGGTCAGGTTGGCCTTTTTCTGCTGGCCGAAACCTACCACGACCACCTCGTCGAGGGTGTTGCCCTCGTCTTCAAGAGTGACGTTGAGAGGCTGGCCTTCCCACTTCACTTCAGCAGGCTTGCAGCCGACGAAGCTGATGCGGAGGGTTGCGCCCTGCTTTACTCCGGCGATGGAGAAGTTACCGTCGATGTCGGTCGAACCGCCGAGGGTAGTTCCCACCACCATGACGGAAGCTCCGGGAAGAGGCTCGCCGGTCGAATCAAGTACGGTACCCGTAGCGGTATCCGGCGCGGGTACAGCTGACGCCGAGACAGCGGGTGCCGTCAGCATCAGCACACATAGCGCGAGCAGCAGCGCGGGCAGGCCCGTAAGCTTGCGGCTCATTGTGCGGAGATAATGATACATGTTGTTGGATAAATGATTAAGGTTAAAAAAATTATTGCTTTTTTTGGAGGTTTAGGTTCTTTTTTCTCTGATTTATGTATGATTTTCGTTAATTTTTGTGGAGCAAATTTAATGATATTGTAACTGAAAAAGCACATTTACTCATGCTAATATTTGTTAAATGTGTTATTAAGCATACTTCACAATCAGCTGAACACAACATATATTCGCGCACGCGCACGTATGCGCAAATAGCGTTGCGCATACGTGTGAAATACTGATTTCGGCCTCCTCGGGGTATGTATACGGCAAAAGCGGCAGGCCTGATGTCGGCCATCCGGGGTTCTGGTATACAACCGAGTTGGCCTTCTCGCCGTCGGGCGAAGAGGTGACGGACACATTGCAGCCGATAGGCGAGAGATACTGGGCGCGGCTCCATGTGAGACCGTTCCATACGAAGTTGTCGTTGTTGGTCACACATGTTGTTGGATAGTAACTATTCAGCGAATCGGCAATAGAGGTGGCCTTGGTCGATAATTCAATTTAA
>ERZ825324.2845-NODE-2845-length-17180-cov-3.274219_pt1 | contig 17180 bp, 12 predicted proteins | sample MGYA00519859_ERZ825324 | MGnify/ENA primary metagenome ERZ825324 (study PRJEB31778, sample SAMEA3449198) | human gut metagenome | biome: human gut; feature: human-associated habitat; material: faeces | place: United Kingdom | collected 2010/2012 ... | reverse complement strand
ACGGTGCCCGTGCCGGCGCCCGTGATGCGCGCGCCCATCTGGTTCAGGCAGTTGGCCAAATCCACGATTTCAGGCTCCTTGGCCGCGTTTTCCAGCGTGGTACAGCCGCGGGCCAGACTTGCGGCCATCATCAGGTTTTCCGTCGCGCCGACGGAAGGCATATCCAGATAGATCACCGCGCCGCGCAGGCGGCCGGAGAGCGTCACGCCGCCGTGGTCAAATTTGACCTTCGCGCCGAGCGCGCTCATGCCCTTGAGATGCTGATCGATCGGCCGCTGGCCGATGGCGCATCCGCCGGGCAGGGGAATCCGCGCCTCCCCGAGGCGGGAAAGCAGCGGCCCGAGCACCAGCACCGAGGCGCGCATCTTGCGTACATCCTCCTCATCCTGCGGATTTTGCAGCGCGCCCGCGTTTAAAACCAGCGCGTCGCCTTCTTTTTTCACGCTGCATCCGCAGGACGCGAGCAGCGCGCAGAGCGTCTTCACATCCGTCAGCTCGGGCACGCGCTCGATACGCACGTCCTCGCCGGTCAGCAACGCGCCGCACATGATGGGCAGCACTGCATTCTTGGATGTGCTGATAGGTATTTCTCCCCGCAGCGGCGGGCTTTCGCGAACCGCATAATGCGCCATGAGAATCCCTCCGTTTTTTCGGCTTTGCGGCGGCGAACCCGCCTGATGGCAGATTATGCCGGGGCGGGGCGATGTGTCCGCGCTGCCGCAAGATGATTTTGCCCGCCGCCGCGCGCGTCATCCGCTTTGAAAAAACGAGACGGGCGCGGCATTTTCATTTTATGCTGGAAACGCGGCGGCCTAAACGGCCTGCGGCATAAAAAACGACGGCACAGAAAGTACCAGCGGCAAAAGCTGCCGCAAAAACCAAAGAAAAAAGGCATAAACACCGAAAAAACGAAACGATTTGGCCGAAATGCTTTTCCTAATTGCAATTTCGGGTCGAATGGTGTATTGTAATACAGTATGCATCCCTCCCGGCGCCGATGGGAGCGCGGGAGAAATACGGCCCAAGGAGAGCACGCATGAGCGAATATCTGGATATTCCGTCGCTTTACGGCAGCAGCGTTTTTTCCGATAAGGAGATGCGCGCGCGCCTGCCCAGAGAGATTTACAAACGCCTTGCCGCCAGCATAGCGACCGGCGAGGAGCTTGACCCCGCCGTGGCGGACGCGACTGCCAGCGCCATGAAGGCGTGGGCGATTGAGCAGGGCGCTACGCATTACACCCACTGGTTTCAGCCGCTGACCGGCACCACCGCCGAAAAGCACGATTCCTTCATCAGCCCGCAGAAGGACGGCAGCGTCATCATGGAGCTGCGCGGCAAGGAATTGATTCGCGGCGAGCCGGACGCTTCCTCCTTCCCCTCCGGCGGCATCCGCGCTACGTTCGAGGCGCGCGGCTACACCGTCTGGGATATCACCAGCCCCGCGTTTCTCTACGACAACGGCGACACCAAAACGCTGTGCATCCCCACGGCGTTCTGCGGCTACAACGGCGAGGCGCTCGACCAGAAAACGCCGCTGCTGCGCTCGATGGAGGCCGTCAGCCGTCAGGCCGTGCGCATCTGCCGCCTCTTCGGCGATAACCTGACCCAGCGCGTGACCACATCCGTCGGCCCGGAGCAGGAATATTTCATCGTCGATCGCGAAACCTATCTGAAGCGCAAGGATCTCATCTTCACCGGGCGGACGCTTTTCGGCGCGATGCCGCCCAAAGGGCAGGAGATGGAGGATCACTACTTCGGCGCGATCAAGGAACGTGTGAGCAACTACATGAAGGATCTGGATATCGAGCTGTGGAAGCTCGGCATCCCGGCCAAGACGGAGCACAACGAGGCCGCGCCCGCGCAGCATGAGCTTGCGCCCATCTACAACACCACCAACGTGGCGACGGATGAAAACATGCTCGTTATGAACGTCATGAAAAAGGTTGCCCTGCGCCACGGGCTGGTATGCCTGCTGCATGAAAAACCCTTCGCGGGGGTCAACGGAAGCGGCAAGCACAACAACTGGTCGCTGACGACGGACACCGGCCACAACCTGCTCGAACCGGGGCGCGATCCGCAGAAAAACTGGATGTTCCTGCTCGTGCTCGCCGCGATGATGAAGGCGGTGGATGAGCACGCCGGTCTTCTGCGCATGAGCGCCGCCAACCCCGGCAACGACCATCGCCTTGGCGCGAACGAAGCGCCGCCCGCGATCATATCCATGTTCCTGGGCGACCAGCTCACCGCCGTGGTGGATCACATCATCCGCGGCAGCGAGGAAACCGTGCCCTCCGCATCCATCATGCGCGTGGGCGTTTCGACCCTGCCGTTCATCCGCCGCGACGCAACCGACCGCAACCGCACCTCGCCCTTCGCTTTCACGGGCAACAAGTTTGAATTCCGCATGGTGCCGTCCTCCGGCTGCATCGCCGATGCGAACACCGTGCTCAACACCATCGCGGCCGAGGCCTTCGGCGCGTTTGCCGACGAGCTGGAAAAGGCGGAGGATTTTGAAGCCGCGCTGCACGCGCTCATCCGCCGCGAAATGACCGCGCACCAGCGCATCATCTTCAACGGCAACGGATATACCGACGAATGGGTGGCGGAGGCGACGCGCCGCGGCCTGCCGAACCTGCGGAGCATGGTGGACGCTGTGCCGGAGCTGGTGAAGCCCGCTTCCGTCGCGCTGTTCGCGCATCAGGGCGTGTTCACCGAGAAGGAGCTGCGCGCCCGCGCGGACGTATCCTACGAGCTGTACGCCAAGACGATCAACATTGAGGCGCTGACGATGATCGACATGGCGGGGAAGGATATCGTGCCCGCCGTCGTGCGCTACACCGGCGAGCTGGCGCGCGCCGCGCGCGAGGTGGAATCGCTCGGCGTGGACGCTTCCGTGCAGAAGGAGCTGCTCACCCGCGTCAACGTGCTTCTGCGTCAGGCCGGCGACGCGCTTGCCGATCTGCGCGTCAAGCAGGAGAAGGCCGCCGCGCTCACCGGGGCGGAACAGGCGCGCTATGCGCACGATGTGATCTGCCCGGCGATGGAGGTGCTCCGCGCCCCGGTCGATCATCTGGAAATGATCGTGGACGGCAGGCTCTGGCCGATGCCGACCTATGGGGATTTGCTGTTTAACGTGTAAGGAGGAAAAACCATGTGCGGAATTGTCGGCTATGTCGGCGTCAAGCAGGCTGCCCCGATTTTGCTTTCCGGGCTGTCAAAGCTCGAATACCGCGGCTATGACTCGGCCGGTCTGGCCGTGCGCGACGAGGCCAACGAACATATTGAGGTCGTCAAGGCCAAAGGCCGCCTCAAAAACCTGATGGAGATGACCGATTCCGGCAACGCCGTGCACGGCCTCTGCGGCATCGGCCACACCCGCTGGGCGACCCACGGCGAGCCGAGCACCGTCAACGCGCATCCGCAGTATACCCGCGAAAAGCGCGTGGTGATCGTGCACAACGGCATCATCGAAAACTATCAGGAGATCAAGGAATCCCTGCTCAAAAAGGGCTACACGTTCGCCTCGCAGACGGATACCGAGGTCGCCGCCGCGCTGCTGGACAGCTATTATGCCGAGGCGGCCAAGCGGGAGAGCGATCCCCGCGCCCGCGCGCTCGACGCGATTCGCAACACGATGATCCGCGTGCGCGGCAGCTACGCGCTGGGGATTCTCTTCGGCGACCAGCCCGGCGTGATTTACGCCGCCCGCAAGGACAGCCCGCTGATCCTTGGACGCTGCGACGGCGAGTATCAGGGGCACATGATCGCCTCCGACGTGCCTGCCGTGCTGAATTACACGCGCAACGTCGTCTACATCGACAATCAGGAAATCGCCTGCCTCACCCGCGACGAGCTGCACGTCTATAACATCGACTGCGAGGAAATCGAAAAGCCGTTTGTGGAGATCAAGTGGGACGCCGCCGCCGCCGAAAAGGACGGCTACGAGCATTTTATGATGAAGGAGATCCACGAGCAGCCGCGCGCCGTGCGCGACACGCTCTCCCCGCGCATCAAGGAAAACGAGAGCGGCGAACGGTATATCGACCTGAGCGAAACCGGGCTGACGGACGAGGATTTCGCCGCCGTGTCCCGCGTGTATCTCATCGGCTGCGGTTCGGCGTATCACGTCGGCATGGCGGCGCGCTATGTCCTTGAAAAGGCGGCGCGCGTCCCCTGCGAGGTCGATCTGGCGAGCGAATTCCGCTACCGCGACCCGATTTTGGAGGAAAGCGGGCTGGTGATTATCATCAGCCAGAGCGGCGAAACGGCCGACAGCCTGGCCGCGCTGCGCCTGTGCAAGGAGCGCGGCGTGCGGACGCTGGCGGTGGTCAACGTCGTCGGTTCCTCCATCGCGCGTGAGGCGGACAGCGTGATCTACACCTGGGCGGGGCCGGAAATCGCCGTCGCGACGACCAAAGCGTATTCCACCCAGCTCGCGGCGCTGTATCTGATCGCCGTCCATATGGCCGAAGTGCGCGGGCAGATCACCCCGGCGCGCCGCGAGGCGCTGATTGACGCGATGCTCGCCCTGCCGGATCAGATTGAGCGCGTGCTCTCCGACAAGGAGCGCGTGCAGTGGTACGCCAACAAGATGGCCGCCTGCAAGGATGTGTTCTTCATCGGCCGCGGGCTGGATTACGCCATCAGCATGGAGGGCAGCCTCAAGCTGAAGGAGATCAGCTACATCCATTCGGAGGCCTACGCCGCCGGTGAATTGAAGCATGGCACGATCAGCCTGATCGAGGACGGGGTGCTCGTCGTCGCCGTCGCGACCCAGCCGGAGCTGTTTGAAAAAGAGGTTTCCAACATGGTGGAGGTGCGTAGCCGCGGCGCAAGCCTGTTCGGCCTGACGACCTACGGCCAATACGCCATCGAGGATACCGTGAATTTCACGGTCTATGTGCCGCGAACCGATCCGCTGCTGACCACCTCGCTGGCCGTCGTGCCGCTCCAGCTTCTGGCCTATTACATCAGCTGCGCCAAGGGACTCGATGTGGATAAGCCGCGTAACCTCGCTAAGAGCGTGACGGTGGAATGAAACTTTCCCTTGACGCGCCCCCCTTCAAGTGTTACAGTGGAAACAGGCGATGATAAATCGCATTTATTCCATCTTTGGCAGGAGGGACAGCGATGACGCTGCTTGAATATCGCATCTTTCACACGGTCACCCAGCAGGGCAGTTTTGCGCGCGCCGCGCAGATTCTGCACCTGACGCCCAGCGCCATCAGCCACGCCGTCAGCTCCATGGAGGAATCCTGCGGCTTTTCGCTCTTTGTCCGCGGCAAGGGCGGCGTTTCGCTCACCCGCAGCGGCGAGGCGCTCTATCCCGTGATTCGGCAGGTGCTTTCCGCCGACGAGGCGCTGACGCAGACGGTCGGCGAATTAAAGGGCGTTCAGCGCGGCAAGGTGCGCGTCGGCGCGTTCAACAGCGTGTGCGTGGCGTGGCTGCCGCAGCTCGTGGCGGAATACCGCGCGAAATACCCCGGCGTGGAAATTGAAATTGATCAGGGCACCTACGACGACGTGATCGAGTGGATCAAGACCGGCGTGGTGGATCTGGGCTTCCTCTCGACGGAATCCACGCGCGATCTGGCGGTGCGGCCGCTGTATCGCGACCGGCTGATGTGCGTGGCGCCGCGCGGATTTAAGACGAGAACGCCGGGCGTGATCGTCCCTGAGGAGATGCGTGCGGAGACGTTCGTTGTGCAGGGCGACGCGACCGACGCGGACGTGCAGGCGTTTTTGGCGAAATACCGCATCACGGTGCGGGCAACCTGCCGCGTGGTGGACGATCTTTCCACCATCGCGATGGTGGAAAGCGGGTTCGGCATCTGCATCATGCCGAGCCTGACGCTCGAACGTGTGCACGGCGACGTGGAGACCTACGCGATTGAACCGATGGAATACCGCGAGTTTGGCATTGCGGTGCTCAATCCGCAGATGATGGCCCCGGCCGTGCGGCAGATGGCGATGTTCATTGAGTCCTTCGCGCGGCAGAAACGGCGCGAAGCGCCGGCAACAAACGCGGGCTTTGACCCGGAAAACACGTTCTGACGCGGCGCGTCGGCATTGAAACGGAATTTGAGACGTTAAAATCAACGGGTCGGGGCTGTTGAGCCAAAAAACTGACCTTTCAAGAATAAAACTAGGTGTTTTTGCCCGAAGGTTTCCAAAGAGGTTTTCGGTTGTTGCTGCCAGTGGCAGAAACAAACAAACGAAAACGGAAAGCCCTTTGGTGGGGCGATGGGGCAAAGCCCCATATCCAAACAATGCTTAGATATTTATTTCCTGAAATGTTCGGTTTAAGCGTAGCAGCCTCGTCTTTTTATTGTGCAAAAACGCCCGCGTAAGCGGGACTTGGACGCTTTGCAGACTTCGGCGGAGGCAGGGTCAACCCGCCTGATTGTGGCAAAATTGTGAATCGCCCATGAAGCCGAAAAGACAATTTGACGAAACGATTGCCTTTTGGCCGCGCGTCGCGTATAATGAAGGACATGGTTTTGATGCCGTAACAAACCGGCGTAACGCCGGATGCATCGCCGAGAAAAAATGTAAATCCCGCGGTTTCGCGCCCGCCGCGAAACGGATGCGGAAGGATTTGCATGACAAAATGGAGGGAAAACCTGATGAAGAAGAGTTTGCTGGCTCTGATGCTGGCCATTGCGCTGGTTTCTCTGACCGCGTGCGGCTCGAAGGTGAAAGAGCCGGAAGCGACGGCGACGCCGGTTGTGACCGAAGCGCCGACCGCCGAACCGACGGAAGCGCCGACGGCCGAACCGACCGAAGCGCCGACGGCTGTGCCGACCGAAGCGCCGACGGCTGTGCCGACCGAAGCGCCGACCGCTGAGCCGACGGAAGCGCCGACGGCTGTGCCGACCGAAGCGCCGACCGCTGAGCCGACGGCTGTACCGACCGAAGCGCCGACCGCTGTGCCGACGGAAGCGCCCGCCGCGACCGAAGAACCCGTGGCCGAGGAAGCGGCGCTGACGCTTTCGGACGACGTGCTGGCCTTCGCCTACAACGGCGCGGTGACGGTGCTGAAATCCGAGATTCAGGATGAATACGACCAGATGCTCAGCCAGTATGTCGCTTACTATGCGCAGTACGGCTACAGCGTGGACGAGTATGACACGGAATTGCAGGCTTCTGTCGCGCAGGAGACGGTGCAGACCAAGCTGAGCACCTCTATCGTCCGCCACTACGCCGCGCAGAACGGCTATGAGCTGACCGAGGAAAAGAAGACCGAGCTGGCCGCGCAGGTGAAGACCGCGCTGGACAACACGCGCGAATATCTGGAAAGCTACCTCTCCGCTTCCGGCTTCACCGGCGACGAGCTGAATGCCGCCGTGGAGGAGCAGATGGCGCAGGCCGGTTATACCGAGGAGACCCTGATGGACAGCGCCGAGCTGAACGACGTGCTCAACTTCCTGTATGAGCGGGCGACGGCGGATGTGACCGTGACCGAGGACGAGGTCAGGGCGGCGTTTGACGAGAAGGTGGCCAAGCAGAAGGAAAGCTACGCCAGCGTGGATGCCTTCGTCAACGACTATGTGAATGAAAGCGAAATCCTCTACACGCCGGAAAACGTGCGCCTGATGGAGTGCATCTTTGTGGCCAGCGTGGAGGGCGAGGCGACCGAGGACGAAGCGACTGCCGACGAGGCGACTGCCGACGAGGCGACCGCTGACGAGGCGACCGTGTCCGAGGCGACGGCGGGCGAGGCGGCGGATATCGCGTCCCTGACCGGTTATGCCAAGGCGAAGGCGATTGCCGCGGCGATTGCGGGCGGCGCGGACTTCGAGGAGACCATGAAGGCCTATACGGAGGACGGCTCCACCGAAGAACAGATGCTGCGCGGCTACCCGGTGGCCGAAAACAGCACGACCTACGGCGAAGCGTTCATGGCGGGCGCGATGGCGCTTGAGCATGTGGGCGACGTTTCCGACGTGATCGTGACCGACTACGGCTACTTCATCCTGCGCTATGCGAAGGATCTGGAATCCGGCGAGGCGGACTTTGAGGCTCGCAAGGAGACCGAGACCGAGGAAACCCTGACCAACAAGAAGAACGACGCATATTCCGCCTTTATCGACACCATTCTGGATGAAGCGGATATTCAGGTCGGCGATCTGAGCCAGATGTATCACGTCTACGTCGGCGAGGCGGTTGAAGCGACCGTCGCTTACGCCTCCGTGAACGCGGATACCAAGCTGCTGGATATGCCGGGCGGCGACGCTGTGGCCGATATGAAGGCCGGCGCGTCCGTGGACATTCTGGGCAGCATCGACGCGGACGGCAAGACCTATTCCTTCGTCGCCGTGCCGGGCACGGAGATCAAGGGCTATGTCGGCGCGGACATGCTCGACGAGATGGCGGAGGATGCGGCGCTGGCTGTGGATAACACCGCGCTGGTTACCCGCGTCGAGCAGATCGACAAGAACCCGACCTTCACCATCGCGATGAACGACGGCTCGCTGATCTACGGCGAATTGTACCCGGAGAAAGCGCCGGAGAGCGTGGGCAACTTCGTCTCCCTCGCCAACGGCAGCTTCTATGACGGCCTGACCTTCCACCGCGTGATCTCCGGCTTTATGATTCAGGGCGGCGATCCGAACGGCGACGGCACTGGCGGCCCGGGCTACGCCATCCGCGGCGAGTTCAGCAGCAACGGCGTGGAGAACGACCTGAGCCACGTGCGCGGCGTGCTGAGCATGGCGCGTTCCAGCGCGAACGATTCCGCCGGAAGCCAGTTCTTCATCATGCATGCGGACAGCGACTATCTGGATGGCAACTACGCCGCGTTCGGCATGGTGCTCGGCGGTCTGGATACCGTGGACGTCATCGCCTCCGTGCCGACCGACAGCAACGATAAGCCGCGCACCGAGCAGGTGATGCGCACCGTGTATGTCGAGACCTACGGCAAGACGTATACCTTCACCAAGCTGGAGGACTGATCCGTTTTGAGGGCGCGCGGCAGCGCGGCTGAAGGAATCGACCAAGGAACCAAAGCGGCCTTCTTTCGAAAGAAAGAGGGTTGCTTTTTTTTGCGCCTTTTGCTATAATCGTTGAGCAACCCTTGCGGACTGTTCGAAACCATCCAGTCCTTAAACAAAACTATGGGCCGAAGGCGCGCTGCGCCTTCCAAGCGGCTCGGGCCGTTTTTTTATTGTAAAGTTTGGTCACGTGCACTGATCTGCCGCCTGATGCATAACATGCGGCGGAAGTACATGCGGCCTTAGGCCGCCGCTTGCCCTGTCGTTTTGCCGGTTAGCAAAATGAACAAGGAGATCGTTATCCATGAGCGCTTTGAAACCCCAAGACACCCGCGCGCTGGCTCGCGGCGCCATCATCGCCGCGCTGTATACCGCGCTGACCGTTCTGCTGGCCCCGCTGAGCTACGGCGAGGTGCAGATTCGCTTCTCCGAGGCGTTTACCCTGCTGCCGATCCTGATGCCGGAGGCCGTGCCCGCGCTGCTGGTGGGCTGCCTGCTGGCCAACATCCTCGGCGGCTGCACGATTTTCGATATCGTGTTCGGCTCGCTGGCCACGCTGCTGGCCGCGCTCTGCACGCGCCGCCTGCGCGAAAAATTCTGGCTGGCCGCGCTGATGCCGGTGCTGTTTAACGGCGTGATCGTCGGCGCTGTCGTGCATTTCTGCTATTCCCCGGCGATTGCGCTGCCGCTGTGCATGCTCTCCGTCGCCGCGGGCGAGGCCGTCGCGTGTCTGGTCGTGGGCCCGCTGCTCATCGGCGTGCTGCGCCGCGTGCCTGCCTCCATGCTGAACTAAATCCCTTTTCCTCTTGACAAAGCCGCCCGCTCGGCGGTATTGTGTATGCATCGCGGAAGAACCCTTCCCGAAAGCATATTCATTTGTCAGGAGGTTTTATTTATGCGGATTGCGCTGATCAACGAAAACAGTCAGGCGGCGAAAAACGCGGCGATCGAGGCCGCGCTCAAAAAGGTTGTCACCCCGATGGGTCATCAGGTCGATAACTACGGCATGTACGGCAAGGAAGGCGAAAGCCAGCTGACCTATGTGCAGAACGGCATTCTCGCCGCGATTTTGCTCAACTCCGGCGCGGCGGATTACGTCGTCACCGGCTGCGGCACGGGCGAAGGCGCGATGCTGGCGCTCAACAGCTTCCCGGGCGTGCTCTGCGGCCACGTGGTCGATCCCTCCGACGGCTTCATGTTCGCCCAGATCAACGACGGCAACGCGGTATCCATGCCGTTTGCAAAGGGCTTCGGCTGGGGCGCTGAATTGAACCTCGAATATACGTTTGAAAAGCTCTTCGGCTTTGGCAGCGGCAACGGCTACCCGGCGGATCGCGTCGTGCCGGAGCAGCGCAACAAGAAGATTCTCGACGCGGTGCGTGCCCATACGCTCAAGGATCTGATCACCTGCCTCAAGGGCATTGACCGGGAGCTGGTGCGCGGCGCGGTTGCGGGCGAGCACTTCGCCGAGCTGTTCTTCGCCCACGCGAAGGATGAAAACATCATCGCCTACGTCCGCGAGCTGCTGGGCTGAGCGTGAAAAGGGGGTCGTTGTATGCTTCTTGATCTTTCCTATCTGAGCTATCCGCTGCCGCCGGATATCCAGCGGCTTTACGAGGCCGGCGACTTTGCGCGCATGGATCGCGTCATCCGCCTGCGGCTCGATGATCCGCGCGTGCCCGAGGCGCTGAAAGCGCGCCTGCGCGTGCAGACGGAGCTGGCATATGAGATTCTGCGCGCCTATCCGTATACGCAGGCGCAGATGCTCGAAATCCTCCAAAGCCACGTGAAGGACTTTGAGGAGGAAGAGCTGGAAACCCTGCGCGACGACGGCACGCTCGACTGGCGCTATGTGAACGGCGAGGTGCGGTTTAAGAATAACGCGCTGTCCGGACTGCTGAAGACGCGCGCGGAATACGCCGCGCGGGCGACCGATCCCGAAGTGAAAAACGGCGCGAAGGAAAGCGCCCGCCAGCTCCACGAGATCATCGCCAAGATGAAAGCCAACGGCGGCGTGCACGCGCGCTTTGAGCTGCACGAGCAGCTGACGATCCGCAGCGACCGCCTCACGCCGGGCGAAACGCTGCGCGTCCACCTGCCGATGCCCATCGTCGGCGCGCAGGTGAAATCCGCCGCGCTGCTCGGCGCGTCGCATCCTGTCGCGTTCCTCGCGCCGGAGGACGAGCCGCAGCGCACGATCTACTTTGAGCTTCCGTATCAGCCGGGCATGACGGTCAGCGCCGACGTCGCTTATGAAATCGACGCGCCGTATCAGCAGCCGCACGCGCGCGACGTCTATGCCGAGCAGCCGGTGTTCGACACCGAGGAGCAGCCGCCGCACGTGGTCTTTACGCCGTATCTGCGCGCACTGGCCAAGGAAATCGTCGGGGACGAGACGAACGCGCTGCTCAAGGCGCGCAAAATTTACGATTTCATCACCACGCAGGCGGTCTATCGTTTCATGCCGCCGTATCTGACGGTGACGAACATTCCGGAATACTTCCTGAGCGGGCTGCGCGGCGACTGCGGCGTGCAGGCCATCACGTTTGTGACGCTCTGCCGCCTGTGCGGCGTTCCGGCGCAGTGGCAGAGCGGCCTGTATACCAAGCCGGACAGCGCGGGGCACCACGACTGGGCGCGGTTCTATGTCGCGCCGTTCGGGTGGCTGTTTGCGGATTGCTCGTTCGGCGGCTCGGCCTATCGCGCGGGCGATCTGGATCGCTGGAATTTCTATTTCGGCAACCTCGAGCCGTGGCGCATGCCGACGTGCAGCGCGTTCCAGCAGGAGTTCAACCCGCCGCGCAGGTTCCTGCGGTATGATCCGTATGACAACCAGAGCGGCGACGTCGAGAGCCTGACGCGCCGACTGTACGCGGATGAGTACGAGCACGACTGCCGCGTTCTTCGGTACGAGGAAATGGAATAAAACGACGGGGATGTGCTTGCCTTTGCGGCGGCGCATCCCCGATTTTTGTCCCAAAAACAAATCGCAGAATATATATCACAAGATAAACGATGCTTTCGAAAAAACACTTGATTTTGAAGGAAAAAACGCGCCATTATCGCCCGTGTAAAAGGTTTCTTGCGTGACTTTTGCGCAGAATGTGGACTATGATCTTACCAAAGAGAAAAGCCGCCCGGCGGTCTGCTCCGGAGGCGGCACATGGGGAGAGATCATCGTGAATGGCAAAAAGTATTTTCGCGAGCGCTGCGCGCGCAGGGGAATCTGCTGCGACGCATGGTTCAAACTCGGCGCGCAAAATTCCGTGAACAACGGCGGCTACGTGTACCACTGCCCGCCGGAACTGAGGAAGGACGGACAGCGCTACGCCGTTAATTATGTGTGGGAGCGGGAGCTGTATATCGCGTGGAACGTGACGAGCCCCGACGCGCAGGGGCAGACGGTCTTCCGCCTGCTGCAAGGTGCGCTGGAGGGCGCGGAGCCGAATCGCCTGCTGGCCGTGGAGAAGGCGGAGGGGCACCGCGGCTGGGGAAAAGAGACGGTGTATGTCTTTGGCCGAGACGCGGTGGATGCGTTTTTGGATGTTGTGATGGCGGAAGAAATCGGCGGCCGCGGCCAATGAAGGAATTCGGACAGGAAAATGGACGCTTCTCTGTGCTTGGAGAAGCGTCCATTGTTAAATAAACCAATCATTGAGCAAAAAGCGAATGTTGCACAAAGCGCGGGCGCGCAATGCGCGCCCCTACGGGTATGGCGCAACTTATTGCATAGACGGGAAATAACCTGCTCAAAGGGCTCCCTCTTCGAGGGAGCTGGCACGGCGCAGCCGTGACTGAAGGAGTTAGGCAGGCGCGCATCGCGCGCCCGTTATTGGAATTTGTGCAAAATCTCGGATTTGCTCATTTACTGTATAAACTTTAGCCTTGGATCAGCGCCCGGAAAAAACGGAGAAGATTACTCGAACAGCTCCAGAAACTCCGCCGGGATGAGCGACAGCAGGGAGATCAGCTTCTGCTGGAGGCGCTCGGAGGCGCGGCTTTGCAGCGCGGCGAGCTCTTCGCCGGTCGCGACCTCAAACTGGGTCTCCTGAAGGGCGGCGGTTTCCGCCGCGTCGTAAGCCCACGAGGAAACGGCGGTGTCAAAGCCGAAGGTGACGGGCAGGCCGCCGGCATTGATGGTCTCGTTCATGTAAAAGCTGCCGGAGAGCGCGCCGTCGCCCGGCTCGATGAGCTGGCCGCTCTCTACGATGAAGTCGATGGGATCGTCGCCGTCGTCATAGAGATTGGCGGTCATGAAGAACGTGGTCTTTTCGCCGTCCGTGTCGGTCAGGGTGGTCAGCCCTTCGCCGTTGTAGACGATGCGCAGGCCGCTGGTTTCGTCCGGTTCGCTTATCGTCATGGAGAACGTAGCCTTGTAGCCCGGCAGATTCTCCTCGATGGTGACGGCGGTTTCCGCCATGGCGCAATACAGATTGAGCTCGGTGGATTGAACGTTGAGCTCGGCGGAGAAGGCGTTGGGATCGGCCGGGTCGAGAACGAGGGTCATATCCGCGTCCACACGGTCGGAGAGGTCGCCCTCGTCGTCCGCTTCCAGCATGGTCAGGGTGAAGACGGTGGCGTTTTCCGTTTCGCCGGGGTTGATCTGGAGATAGAGCGCGACGGTCTCGTCATCCAGCGTCTGCACCGCGGTGAAGTAGAAGGGCAGGCCGTCGTCGTTGTAGCCCACCAGAATACCGAGCGTGGCGTCTTCAAGCATGAGCGAGTCGGCAAATTCGCGCATACCGTCGAAAAACTCCGCGGTGGTCGTGGTGCGGGTCGTTTCGCCGCTGTCGCTGGTGAAGGTCACCGTGGTGTTCGCGACGAGCTGCTCGATGTAGGGCAGAAGCGCGTCGTCCCGCTCCATCTGATCGGCCAGCGTGTGGAAGAGGCGGCCCAGATCTTCGGCGGTGCAGGTGACGGAGATCTCGTGATCGACCGCCGGATAATCGCCCTCGGCCGCCACATTGTCGCGCTGCTGAATATCCAGCGAGGCGAGGAAGTCGGCGAACGTGGCCAGATACGGCTCAACCAGCTTGCCGATTTCCTCGGCGGCCTGCGCGACGACGGTGGAAAGCTCCTCCATGGCGTTGTCCCAATCCACGTCGCGGAGCGCCATGATCTGGTTCACCTCGTCGTCGGTCAGGCCGAACAGCCGCAGCAGGGTTTCCCAGCGGATGCTCAGGCGCTCGCCTTCGATCAGGTTGCTCTCGATGCTGACGCCGTCGAGGGTCAGGTTCGCCGCGGCGGTGACAAAGACGTTGTCGCCGGAGGGCGCGGTATACGAGCCGCCCAGCTCCACGCGATAGCCGTCTTCGAGTTTGCCGAAGCCGCCCGCAAGGCGGACGCCGCCGATGACCTCCATCAGCGCGTCAAGCTGCGTTTGGCTCTCCGTGTCGCCTGACAGCATGGAGAGAATTTCGTCGCCAAGCTGAAGGGTCAGGCGCGTTTCGCCGCCGACAACCTGCCCCGCGTCCAGCGCGGCGTCGATCAGCGCCTGCGTCCGCTGGCCGGGCACATAAGCGTCCTCCGCCAGCGCGCAGGGGAAAATCAGCGCGAGGCACAGGAACAGAGCCAGAAGAAGCGTGTGGGTCTTTTTCATGGGTCAACCTCCTTATCAATCGGTCATAACGATGCCAAGCAGCGTCAGACATGGGATTTGTCAGCTTCATTATAGAAGAAATGCCGGAAACCGTCAACGATATGACGATAAATTTCATTGGACGACTGACTGCGGACGAATTTTTCAAAAAAAGTGACCGAGATACATTGACAGGCGAGGTATATGGAGATATACTGTATCTCGTCGGAGGTGATGAAATGCTCAATTCATCGGACATCCTTCGCGGCTATACCGATACGATCATCCTCGCGCAGCTTGCCGAAGGCGACAGCTACGGCTATGTCATCAGCAAAAACGTGCAGGAGATCACCCGCGGGGAATTGCAGTTGAAAGAGGCGACCCTGTATACGACGTTCCGGCGGCTCGAGGCGGCCGGGATGATCGAATCCTATTGGGGCAACGAAAACGCAGGCGCGCGCAGGCGCTATTACCACCTGACCGAGAAAGGGCGCGCGCTCTTTGCGGAAAATCAGGCGGATTGGCGCAAATACCGCGCCGTGATATCCGAACTGTTTGGAATGGAGGACGCATCAAGATGATGAACAAGCAGATTCGCAGAATGATTGATGAAATTTTTGCCGATATGAAGATGACGGCGGATAACCTCGCCCTGCGCGACGAGATGATGGCCAACGCGCAGGCGCGCTTCGAGGATTCCGTTCGCGCGGGCAAGACGGAGGAGGAGGCTTTCGCCGAGGTGGCCGCGTCGCTGGGCGACGTGCAGAGCCTGCTGCACGACATGAACGCCGAAAAGCCGGGCGAGGACAAAGAAGAAAAAGAAGAAAAGACCGAGGAAAAGACCGCGAAAGCCGAAACGGACGAAGCGCCGGATTTTGAGGTCAGAACCGAAAAAACGCCGGATATCGGCGACGTGCTGGGCAAGGCCTTCGGCGCGCTGGGCGACGTGGGCAAGCAGATTGTGCCGCAGGCGCAGAAGCTGGTTCGGCAGGTGGACGAACTGACGGGCGGCATGATCGGCGGCATCGGCAAGGCGGTCGGCAAGGGGCTGAGCGACGCGCAGAAGGCGGCGGGCAAGGCGATTGACAAGCTGTCCGGCGACAAGGGCGAAATCGTCGTCGATTTCGGCGAGGAAAAGCCCAAGGCTCCGGCGGCGCTGCGCGAGCGCGCCCAAAGCATCCGCGCCGAGGCGGAGCTCAAGCAGGCGGCGGGCGATCAGGAGGGCGCGCGGGCGCTGCGCGCAAAGGCCTACGCGCTGGAGACCGAGGCCGACGAGGTGGAAAAGAAGCTCGCCAAGCTGGCCGAGCAGGAAAAGGCCGAAAAGACAGAAAAAGCCGAGAAGACCGAAACGGACGACGAGCTTGACGCGCTCCGGCGCGAGATGGACGCGATGCAGGAAAGCCTGAACGCCGACGCGGCGCAGGTGGAGGCGGACGCGGGCTGCCCCAACGAGCCGATTGACATCGACGACGTGGTGCGCGACGCGGAGAACGCGGCCAGACAGGCCGAGCCGCTCAGCGGCGCGCCGGGCATGGTCGTCATCAGCCGCTATCCGGCGGCGGGGCTGCGCGAGGTGAACGTGAGCCTCGATTCCGACGACGTCACCGTAAAGGCGGCGGACGGCACGGATGTGCTCGTCGAATGGGAGGCCGGGCGCGAAGGCGTGGAGCAGCCGACTGTGACGATGGAGGAGCACGCGCTGAACGTGCGCCGCGCGAACCCGGATGTGTTCAAGACGTTCTTCTCCGTCTTCCAAAAGGAGGGCGGCAAGGTGACGGTGCGCGTGCCGCGCGGCTATGCCGCCGACTACGTGCTCGGCACGACCTCCGGCGACATCCGCCTGTACGCCATCGACGTGGACAAGGTGAAGGTGAACACGACCTCCGGCGATGTGCGCGTCGAGCCGGACGCGGGCATCCGCGCAAAGGAAATCGACGTAACGACGATCTCCGGCAGCGCGACCGTCAGCGCCTGCGCGGGCGACGTGGTGGTCAACACCGTTTCGGGCAGGCAGTTCGTCTCCTGCGACGCGAACCGGGCGGATCTGAGCGTCGTTTCCGGCCGGATTCACGCCGAGGGCGCGAGCGAGGAATGGGAGATCAACAGCGTTTCCGGCGACGTCGAGGTGCTCTGCACCGTCGCGCCGACGCGCAAGATGCAGCTCAACTCCATGAGCGCGAACGTGCATGTGGCGCTCCCCGGCGACATCCGCGGGTTTGTGGCCGATATCAGCGGCATGAGCGGGAAGGTCGTCAATGAGTTCGGCCCGAACCGCTACGGCACCTGCGCCCTGCCGATTCACATGGATACCATGAGCGGCAAGCTGATGATTACCCGCCTGTAAGCATACGGGGTGAAGACGATGTGGGATAAAATCAAAGAGATCGTAAGCCTGATTTTCGGCAGCAGGCTCGTTGTCGAGGGCACGGGGCGAACCTTTGTCAAGGTGCCGATGTGGCTGGCCGTGCTGGCGTGCGTCGCGAGCATCCGTCTGGCGGTGTTGACGGCGCTGCTGGTCGTGCTTTTCGGCATGCGGGTTCGCGTGGCCAAGGCGTAAGGAGGGATGAGCATGGATTTTGAAACCATCAAAAACAACGCGATGAACGCGT
>ERZ825324.2839-NODE-2839-length-17210-cov-3.153774_pt1 | contig 17210 bp, 13 predicted proteins | sample MGYA00519859_ERZ825324 | MGnify/ENA primary metagenome ERZ825324 (study PRJEB31778, sample SAMEA3449198) | human gut metagenome | biome: human gut; feature: human-associated habitat; material: faeces | place: United Kingdom | collected 2010/2012 ... | reverse complement strand
CGAGGATGCAAACATTCGGCTGGTTAGAAATGCCACATTTTTTGAACCGAATATCCATCTGAATTTCCAGCTGAAATCCCACGGTGTGATCTTCTAATAATATTACTTATCAAAGCAAAGCGCGATATGCTTATTGCGACAATTCCTTCGAGTAAGAGGAAACGGTGTTCTTATCTTACAAACAGATATGCCGTGTAGGCGACATACAATAGCACGCAGACGGCGCCCTCCGCACGGCTCATGGACCGTTTGGTTCTCGCGAAAACAAACAGCAGGATACCGCTGCAGAGCAGCAGGACGCAGTCGATCACTGATTCGCCGAGCACATGAAGCGGCGAGATGGCAGCGGACATGCCGAGGATAAACAGGATATTGAAGAGATTTGATCCGACCGCATTGCCGAGCGCCAGACCGCTGTCCCCTTTTCTGGTTGCCACAATCGAGGTGACGAGTTCCGGCAGGGAAGTGCCGATGGCGATGATGGTCAATCCGATAAAATTCTGGCTGACACCGAAGTTTGCGGCGATGATGCAGGCGTTGTCGACGACCAGATCGCCACCGAAGATGACAGCGGCAAGTCCGCCACCCATAAAGAGGATACTTTTCGGAAGCGGCAATACCTTACAGACCTCGCCTTCTTCACGGTTGCGCAGGGCGGAACGGATCATGCATGTGATGTAGAGAACCATTCCTGCCAGAAGAAGAAAACCTTCGACGCGGCCAAGCGTTCCATCGAGAAACATGAGGCACAGAATCAGCGTGACCAGAATATTGACAGGCATGTCCCGCTTTAAGATCTCCGCGTTCGTCTGAAAGCCGGACAAAAAGGCGCAGATTCCGACCACAACCAGACCGTTGAATATATTCGATCCGACGACATTGCTGATGGCAATATCGTTGCTGCCGCCAAGCGCAGCGTTGATGCTGACGGACGCCTCCGGAGCGCTGGTTCCCATGGCAACGATCGTAAGACCGATGATGACGCTGGGCACCTTTAAGATTTTGGCGAGCGAAGAACTTCCCTCCACAAAGAAATCCGCACCCTTGACTAAGAGTACAAAACCGACGAGTAACAATACATATTCCATACGTGTTCCTTTCCTGCGACAAAGAAATGGGTATAAAAAAAGACCTTTATCGCATCAAAAATGAGTGATAAAAGTCTCGTTACTTACAATAATAACCGGCCTTGCGGCGTGATGACGATTATTATTTCAGCTTCTGCGCGCAGCGTCTGGCGCATCCGAAGATGAAAACTACTCCCTTTTATTAAGGCTATTTTAGGACGGGGCAAAAAAGATGTCAATAAAAATGTCGCTATTTGTCGAAATCCAAACGAAATCCAAGCGGAAACCAGGCGGAATCTGCATGAAATCCGAACGAAATCCAAGCGGAACCCGGGTGGAACCCACATGAAATCCAGGCGCAATGAGCGCGGTATATCATCCGGACGGTTTTGCAAGATTATCGTTGTAACAATCGATAGATATGTCTATAATAACAGATAACAAACGGCAAGAGAACGGAGCGTGAGGACACATGTTTTTTATTATGGGAATTACGGACGGCAGAAAAGATTTTGATTTTCACCAGATGATGACCTGCGGCGCCTGCGGAGCTTACGGCAGATATCAGGTGTTCATGACATACACCGTACTTTCGCTTTTCTTTATCCCCTGTATAAAATGGAACAGACACTACTATGTGCAGGCGAGCTGCTGCAATGCGCTCTATGAGCTGGACGCGGAGATTGGAAAACGGATTGCGCGCGGCGGGGATGTTGAGATTCTGCCACAATATTTGCGTCCGGTGCATCCGGGGAATCGTGGAAACGGCTGGAATACTACAAAACAGTGCAGAAATTGTGGTTTTACGACCACGGAGGATTATGAATTCTGCCCGAAATGCGGTCTGCGGTTTTAACAGCGGCGCGGGATGCGGAATAGAAAGAGGTTACAAAGGAGAGAACAATGGAGACATGGTATTATGAAGTGGTCTCGATCGATGGAGATTACGCAAACTTAAGAAGAACGGATATCCCGTCAGAAGATCTGAAGCTTGTGGCGCGGGCACTGCTTCCGGCAGAGATTATGGAAGGAAGTCGTTTGAAATACGAGCTGATGCAGTACGAGATTGTGGAAGCATCGGTCGGCTGAGGAACGACGATCGATGTGGAACCGGTGCACGAGATGCAAAAAGTGTTGTTTGCGGCGGATGACCGGGCTGATCTGGGCGGCGGCGCTGCAATGAGCGGACGGTAAGCCACTTTGCAGGGGGGAAGCAGATTGTTTTCGGAAATTCACTGCAAACACCTTGACAGTTCTGATTTTTTGAAATAGAATCTAAAGCAGCGCGAAGAAGAGAAGAGTACCAGTGCGACACCCTACAGAGAGAGATGCATACGGTGGAAGCATCTTGGAAGAAAGCCCTGGGAAGACCACCTCTGAGCGGCCCTAATCCGGTCCGGTGATTCCGTTATCATCAAACGAGTGATTTCCCGACAGCGGGATGCGTGATCCGAGAGGATCCGGCAGTCCGACATGGTTTTACGGGAATAAGCAGGGTGGAACCGCGGATACAGTATATTCGTCCCTCATACAGGCACAGGTCTGTATGGGGGATTTTTTTCGTCCGGAAAAAGCATCCGGGCGCAGAACAAGGAGGAAGAAAATGGTAGATTTTAAAGCAGATGAGAGACTGAACACACTCAATCATTCCTGCGCGCATGTGATGGCACAGGCAGTGAAGCACTTATACCCGGAAGCAAAGTTCTGGGTAGGCCCGGTCGTAAAGGAAGGATTTTATTATGATATCGATCTTGGCGAGAACGCAGTCAACGATGACGTGATCGCGGCGATCGAAAAAGAGATGAAGAAGATCTGCAAAGAGGGCAAAAAGATCTACAGACGTGAGATCTCAAAGGCAGAGGCATTAGAGCTTTTTAAGAACGACGAGTACAAGCTGGATCTGATCAGCGACCTGGAGGATGGAACGATCTCCGTCTACGATCAGGGCGATTTTACAGATCTCTGCCGCGGACCGCACGTAGACAATACAAAGCTCTGCAAGAATTTTAAACTGGTAAAATATTCCGGCGTGTACTGGAAGGGCGATGCGAACAACCACGTGATGCAGCGTATTTACGGTGTATGTTTCCCGACAGCTGAGGAGCTGGAGGCACATCTGAAGCTTTTGGAGGAGGCAAAGGAGCGCGATCACAGAAAGATCGGCAAGGAGATGCAGCTGTTTATGTCCGACGATCTGGTAGGACGCGGACTGCCGATGTTCCTTCCGAAGGGCTATACCGTATGGCAGGAGCTTGAGAATTATATCAAGGCAAAAGAGAGAAAGCTCGGTTATCTGCACGTTATGACACCGTGTGTCGGCACGGTTGGTCTGTACAAGACTTCCGGTCACTGGGATCATTATAAGGAGAACATGTTCCCGGCAATGGAAGTGGAGGGAGAGTCCTTCGTTCTGCGTCCGATGAACTGCCCGCACCACATGATGATCTATGCAAACAGAATGCACTCCTACAAAGATCTGCCGATCCGTATCGGTGAGATCGCGCACGACTTCCGTTTCGAGGCGAGCGGTACGTTAAAGGGTATTGAGAGAGGAAGACATTTCTGCCAGAACGACGCGCACCTGTTCGTAACACCAGAGCAGATCGAGTCTGAGTTTGCCAGCGTGGTGGCACTGATTTTTGACACCTACAAAGACTTCAATATCACCGATTACCGCTGTGTACTGTCCCTGAGAGATCCGGCGGACAAGGTAAAATATCACGACGATGACGCTATGTGGGATATGGCGGAGAATGCACTCCGAAAGGTATTAAACGATATCGGCATCGAGTATACAGAGGAGATCGGCGAGGCGGCATTCTACGGCCCGAAGCTGGATGTCAACGTAAAACCGGCAATCGGCAACGAATACACGCTTTCCACCTGCCAGCTGGATTTCTGCCTGCCGGCGAAGTTCAACCTGACCTACATTGACAGTGACGGAACGAAGAAGACACCGGTCGTTCTTCACAGAGCAATCCTTGGTTCCCTGGATCGTTTCATGGCTTACATTCTGGAGGAGACGAAAGGAAACCTGCCGCTCTGGCTCGCACCGGTACAGGCAAAGATCCTTCCGGTCAAGAATGAGGATGAGGAGTTAAATGCATACTCTCACGAGGTATACAAATACCTTGAGGATAACGGAATCCGTGTGGAGATCGATGAGAGAAACGAGAAGCTGGGCTACCGGATCAGAGAGGCACAGATGGAAAAAGTTCCGTATCTTCTGGTTCTCGGTAAGAACGAAGTGGCAGACCGCACGGTAAGCTACAGACTTCACGGAGAGCAGCAGTCGACAACGGTATCTATGGAAGATTTCCTTGCCATGTTACAGGAGGATATCCGGACGAAGAAGCTGAATCCGGCTGCAGCAAAATAAATCATTGTACGGCGGAGAGCGGTTGTCTCTCCGCCGTTTTACTTGAACTTGAGATCATTTAATAGTATAATCACTACGATCAATAAAATAAGAATATGTGCAAGAATAGATAGGAGGAATCTATTATGGTTACCTGGAACAACTTGGATACCCTTGCTTCTTTTCAGGAGCTTTCCAAAGTGGAACGCGTGAATCTTGTCGAGGCAATGTCCGGAGAGAACGGTGCTGACCGTGTGAAGAATTACAGTGTGCCGATGGCTGGCGGATTTTCTTACAACTACGCAGCCAAGCAGGTCGATGACAAGGTGCTCGCAGCACTTGTAAAGCTGGCTGAGGAAGCACAGCTTGCGGAGAAGTTTGAGGCACTTTACAATGGTGAGGTGATCAACACCGGTGAGAAGCGTCTGGTGCTTCATCACATGACACGAGGACAGCTCGGTGATGCTGTGACGGCAGACGGTGTGGATAAGCGTAGCTTCTATGTAGAGCAGCAGGAGAGAATCGCAGATTTTGCCAATAAGGTACATTCCGGCGAGATCACCAATGCGGCAGGAGAGAAGTTCACAACAGTTGTTCAGATCGGTATCGGTGGTAGTGACCTCGGTCCGCGTGCGATGTATCTGGCACTTGAGAACTGGGCGAAGAAAAACGGCAAGTTCAAGATGGAAGCAAAGTTCATCAGCAACGTAGACCCGGATGATGCTGCAGCAGTGCTCAATTCCACCGATGTGGCACATTCCATTTTCGTACTGGTATCCAAGTCCGGTACAACACTGGAGACTCTGACGAACGAGTCCTTCGTAAAAGATGCGTTAAAGAAAGCGGGACTGGATCCGTCCAAGCATATGATCGCTGTAACGAGCGAGACATCCCCGTTAGCGAAGAGTGATGATTACCTTGCAGCATTCTTTATGGATGACTATATCGGAGGACGTTTCTCCTCCACTTCCGCAGTTGGCGGCGCCGTATTATCCCTGGCATTCGGACCGGATGTGTTCGCACAGTTCCTCGAGGGAGCTGCTGCAGAGGATCAGCTTTCCGCAAACAAAGACGTATTGAAGAATCCGGAGATGCTCGATGCACTGATCGGCGTTTACGAGCGCAACGTACTGGGTTATCCGGCTACGGCAGTGCTTCCGTACTCCCAGGCACTCAGCCGCTTCCCGGCACATTTACAGCAGCTTGACATGGAGTCCAACGGTAAGTCGGTGAACCGTTTCGGTGAGCCGGTAGACTACCCGACAGGACCGGTGATCTTCGGCGAGCCTGGCACGAACGGACAGCATTCGTTCTACCAGCTGCTGCATCAGGGCACAGACATCGTACCGCTTCAGTTTGTCGGCTTCAAGAACAGCCAGATCGGAACAGATGTTGTGATCCAGGACAGCACAAGCCAGCAGAAGCTTTGCGCAAATGTCGCAGCTCAGATCGTGGCATTCGCATGCGGCAAATCCGACGAGAACCGCAACAAGAATTTCGAGGGTGGACGTCCATCCAGCATCATCATCGGTGAGCAGGTGAACCCGCAGTCTCTCGGAGCACTTCTGGCACACTTTGAGAACAAGATTATGTTCCAGGGCTTCCTCTGGAATCTGAACAGCTTCGATCAGGAAGGCGTACAGCTCGGAAAGGTTCTGGCAAAGCGCGTGCTTGCACATGAGACCGACGGTGCCCTGAAGGTATTCAGCGATTTGTTAAACATTTAATATAACGAAAAAGAACTGTGTCACGTCCTGCGGCAGATGCGCGGCGTACACAGTTCTTTTTTTGTGCGTTGGGAAGGTTTGGCATATTGGGTGCAGTTCCTGCCAACGCATTCTGTCGCAAAATTTCATTTTTCTAACACGCATGCCCCGACCATCGGCGATGATTCCTGTCTTTTTGAGGTTCGACAGTGCACCACGGATGTTCACGGACATCCGCGGCGCGCAGTCGAACGCCAAAAGAGACAGGAAAATGGATGACCGGGGCATGCATGAAGAAAAATAGAAATTTTGTTCCAAAGAATTCATTGACAGGAACCGCATCCAATATGGCGGCGGACTTCTGCAGAAATAAAAAAGAACCGTGTACGCCGGGGCACTGCCGCTGGATGGACACGATTCTTTTTCGTTATAAAAATGTTTTTAAGATCTGGAGGACTCCATTCTCCCAGTAGGGCGCACAGGTATCTTTTGCCGCGGCGATGACTTCCGCCCTGGCGTTGGCGACGGCGTAACTCCTGCCGGCGTTCTGCAGCATCTCGATGTCGTTCAGGTTATCCCCGAACGTGCAGGTCTCTTCCGGTGAAATGCCGAAATGCTTCTGCACGAACTCGATCGCGGTTCCCTTGTTCGCACCGAGCGGATTGCAGTCCATCCACTCTTTGCCGGCGGCGGCAAGCTGTGCTTTGCCCTTCCATGCCGGGGTGAAGAGCGGTGCACACATTTCCTCGCAGGCGGATTTGTGGTAGACGGTGAACTTGATGATGTCCTGCTCCGGGATGTCAGAAAGGCGCTCGGCCTCCCGTATATCGTAGCCGTAGGAATCGCGCAGCCAGTGGAACATGCGGCTTCCGGCGTCCTCGGCGAGACAGTAGTCCGGTGTGGCGACAAAACAGTCGCAGTGCGGCATCTGTTCCTGCACCATGCGGCACATGCCGCTCCAGACGTCGCGCGGCATCGTGTGAACCATCAGAATCTCCTGCGGGGTGCGCACGACTGTGCCGCCGTCCGTGATGTAGAGCAGCTGATCCTTGACCGGTGCAAACAGCTTCCGCTCGCTGATGAACTGTCTGCCGGAGCAGACGGCAAAAATGATTCCTTTCTGGACAAGCTCCTTAATGACAGTCATATATTCGGGATCGATCTGCATCGTTCCGTCTTTTACCAGTGTCCCGTCGACATCGGTGGCAATCAGTTTTATCATGGGATTCTCCGTTCCGGGGCTGATGTGAGCCCTGTTCTGTAAATGTTTCTGGATACAACAGCTGTATTATAACGTCGGGAAGCATATTTTGCAAATACCAACGGTTGTCATCGTTGTGTTTACAGGACATTTTCGGTAAAATATAGGCAAGAAGAAATGAGTGACAACTATGATAGGGATTTTGAAGAGTGTCGTATTCCCTTGTTATTGCCTATGATTTTTTTCATTTGCAGGTCAAAATGACGACCAATCGATTTCCGTATGTACTCGGATTTTATCGTCGAAGTTTATTCTTGATTACAGATGTATTGTTGAATAAGTATTTATGGAATGGTAGAATGGCAGTAGTAAATCAGAAATTCATGGAGGCAGAACATCTTGAAAGATAAATATTCAATGTGGAGGATACTATAATGGCAGAGAAAACAAATGCCAACATTGGCTTTGAAAAACAGTTGTGGGATGCAGCCTGCGTTCTTTGGGGACATATCCCGGCAGCAGAATATAGAAAGGTTATCATCGGACTGATTTTTCTGCGTTATATTTCAGCTGCATTCGATAAGCAACACCAGAAGCTAGTAGATGAAGGCGATGGATTTGAGGATGATCGTGATGCTTATGAGATGGACAATGTGTTCTTTGTTCCGGAGGAAGCACGATGGGGCAATATTGCATCCAAAGCACATACACCGGAAATTGGCACAGTCATTGATAATGCAATGAGAGCCATTGAAAGTGAAAATAAAAAACTGAAAAATGTATTGCCGAAAAATTACGCAACTCCTGATTTGGACAAGCGTGTTCTGGGAGATGTGGTTGATATTTTTACAAACAATATCGACATGAGCGATACTATGGCAAGTGAAGACCTGCTCGGTCGTATTTACGAATACTGCATTGCTCAGTTTGCAGAAAAGGAAGGGGGCGGAGGTGGAGAATTCTATTTATGATGTTTTTTGAAAATGTTCAACTTTATTTTTGGATCAAAGAAGAAAACTTGAACATTATATTATATTTCAAAGCATTAAAATCCCACCGTTTTAATATTAAAAAGTTGAACACGATAGTATGAATGAGGTGCGAACCTCTTTTTATTTTTATCTTTAAACGTGTAGCAAATGCTACATATTTGTAGTAGTATATACTTAGGGTTAAGAAAGGATGGTTATATGTCAGCACAGATCAAATCACGTAAACGAGTAGCAGATTTTGGTGAAGTTTATACTGCACAAAAACAGGTAAATGATATGTTGGCGCTTCTACCGGATGATATGCCATTAGAGTCTACTTATCTTGAGCCAGCGTGTGGAAACGGTAACTTCCTCGCTGCAATTTTAAAAAAGAAACTGAACAAAGCCTTATCTATAGGCGAGAACATTGACCGTCTTTTTATTATAGCCGTATCATCTATTTACGGAGTGGATATTCAGGAGGATAATGTTCTTGAGTCACGGAACAGGATGCTCCATATCATGATGAAAACCTACAAGTCACACATTGGAATTGAAATGCCAACTTATGTTATGAATGCTGTATCTGAAGTTCTAAAGCGAAATGTCATTTGCGGAAATACACTAACAGCCGAAAGCGCTGACGGACAGCCTTTAACATTTTGTGAATGGGAAATCAAAGATTCTGGCTATGTTATTTGCAAAGAGTATCATTTCTCTAATCTTATTGAAGCAAATGGCGAGTGCAATAAATATAGTTCAAAGCGTCGCTACTCATGGCTCGTTGATGAACGTATCAAGGTAGCATAACGAAATAACACGAGGTATGTAACTAATGGTAAGTAAACAGATCAAATCAAAAGAACGTGTCGCAGAGCATGGCGAAGTCTTCACGAATGAACGTGAAGTCAATGCTATGCTTGACATGGTAAAGCAGGAAACAGAACGTATAGAAAGCCGATTTTTGGAGCCTGCCTGCGGAAATGGTAACTTCCTCGCAGAAGTTCTTAATCGAAAATTAGCAGTCGTAAAGAAACAGTATGGCAAGAGTGTTCTTGAATACGAGAAATATTCAATTCTGGCGCTTTCCAGTATCTACGGCGTAGACATTATGGAAGACAACGCTAAAGAATGCCGTACAAGGCTCTACGACATCTGGAATAAGGCTTATAGGAAGCAATGTAAGGCAGAAGCAAATGACGCTGCCAGAGAAGCCGCCAACTTCATAATCCGTCATAATATATTATATGGAGACGCACTTACGATGCTTCGTAACGATGGCGAACCTATTGTATTTGCCCAATGGGATCTGGTATCGGGTAACAAGATGAAGCGCCGTGATTATCGCCTGGATCAGCTTATGAAAGGACATGATACGCAAATGGATCTTGAAATACTGATGGGAGGTTGGGAATTCGACGAGGAAACTCAGGCGTGGATTCCTTCTCCAATCAAAGAATATCCATTAATGAATTATTGGGAGGTGCAAGATGCCATTGAATCCTGACATGTTTACAAATCTTTATAAGCCGGACGTGTTATCCTGTCTCGCTGATTTATCGAATGATGAGGTGTTCACACCGCCAGACCTTGTGAATAAGGTCTTAGATATGCTTCCGCAGGAATTATTCCGCGATCCGAACACTACGTTTCTTGATCCGGCTGTGAAATCTGGTGTTTTTCTCCGTGAGATTGCGAAGAGGTTGATAGCGGGGCTTGCGGATAAGATTCCAAATTTACAGGAGCGCTGCGACTGGATTTTTCAGCATCAGTTGTATGGAATTGCAATGACGGAACTTACGTCTCTTTTATCGAGAAGGAGCGTGTATTGTTCAAAGTATCCCAATAGCCCATTTTCTGTTTCAAAGTTTGATAATGTCGAAGGAAATATTAAATATCATAAGATCAAGCATACATGGGATAAAGAAGGCAAAAACGGAAAATGCATATTCTGTGGCATCGGTTATGACAATATATTAAACGATGTTAAAAGAGAAGGCATGGAAAACCATGCATACGAATTCATTCATACTTTACATCCAGAGGAGATCTTTAACATGAAATTTGATGTGATAATCTCGAACCCGCCTTATCAGCTCGAAACTGGAGGGGGAACTGAGGAAAAGAAGTCTGCGACACAAGCAAAACCCATCTATCATAAATTCATCGAACAAGCGAAAAAACTGCGCCCACGATATATTAGTATGATCATTCCTGCACACTGGTATAATGGAGGAATGGGTCTTAATCAGTTTAGAAACGACATGCTGAATGATAAATCTTTGGTTCGCTTAGTGGATTACAATAACTCAAAAGACTGTTTTCAGGGGGTAGATATTGCGGGTGGCATTTGTTACTTCCTTTGGGATAGAGATCATCCTTCAGAACAGTGCACAATTACTAACATTACAGGAGATGGAGTAAGTACAATAGAGAGACCTCTTTCCGAATTTGGTTCTTTCTTTATTAGAGCGAATGATTCGATTCCAATTATTAAAAAAGTGCTTGCAAAAACAACTAATTTTATGAGTGAGTCTGTATCAGCTATCGATACATTTGGTATCCCGTCAAAAGAAAAAGGACACAAAGATTATCGTATAGGCGATGTTAAATTGCTTCATACAGTTGGATATAACGATCAGGGAAATAGTTATATTGAAAAAAACAAAGTTAAAAAGAATCAGGATTTGATCGATAAGTATAAAGTCAAAATTTCAATCATGGTTCCGCAAGGCGGTGAGGTCGGTATTAAACCAGAAAATGGATATCGCTCAATCTCCACACCGCAAATTGTTCCGCCGGGAATGGTTGATACATTTTCGTATTTAAACATTGGCTTCTTTGATACCGAAGAAGAAGCGAAGAACCTTATTTCGTTTATTAGTACAAAATTTGCGCGATACTTGCTGCGAACAACCTATTCGTCAGTCCACGTTTCAAAAGACAATTTCTGTTTTGTGCCCAAAATGGATATGCAAAAGAAATGGAGCGACAAAGTGTTGTTTGATTATTTTGGACTCAATGATGAAGAACGCAAACTAATCGATAAAACAATGCGTCCGATGGAACTGTAAGAGGTAAAAACTAATGCCTGATATTTTTGATAATTTTATTCATGCAAAATCGGAAATCAATCCGATTATCTATGCCTATTCAGACACTCGCTTTCCGGGGTGTCTGAAGGTTGGTTATACAGACCGTCCTATCGGGGAACGTATGAGGGAGCATTACCCTACGCTCACTCCGGGGCAGTCATATAAAGTTGAATACGTCGAATCTGCCATGAATGCAGATGGCGCTATCTTTATGGATCATGATGTCCATAAAATGCTTGAGAAGGGTGGTTTTTACGCCATCAAGGACAAGGATGGTAAGAAAACAGAATGGTATCGTTGCTCAGTAAAAGATGTAAGAGCTGCGGTACTTTCCGTAAAGACCTATGCATCATCCATGGTTCTTCGTACAGAGACATTCAAAATGCGTCCAGAACAGGCTCGTGCTGTCAACATGACGAAGGCGTATTTTGAGTCTGAAACCACAAGAAATCCGGGACATACTGCAAAATTCCTCTGGAATGCGAAGATGCGTTTTGGTAAGACCTTTGCTTCATACGAACTCGCAAAAGCGATGGGTATGAAGCGTGTTCTTGTACTTACATTTAAGCCTGCTGTTGAGGCTGCATGGGAAGAAGATCTGCTTTCTCATGTTGATTTTGACGGGTGGCAGTTCTATTCAAGAGACCTTTCATTAAAGACAGGCGTACAGCCGGAAGACCTTGACCAGTCAAAGCCTATCGTATGCTTTGGTTCATTTCAGGATTACCTTGGAACGAATGCTGCTGGTGGTATTAAAGCAAAGAATGAGTGGGTCCATACAACAAACTGGGATCTCGTTATCTTTGACGAGTACCATTTCGGTGCATGGCGTGAAAATGCTAAGAAGCTCTTTGATACTGAAGATGAAGATGCGTATGATTCACAGGACATTGAGAAATATAAGCGCACAGAGGCCGACAACGCCATTGACGAGGAGTTCCTGCCTATCACTACGAAGTATTACCTCTTCCTGTCTGGAACGCCGTTTAGAGCGTTAAATAACGGCGAGTTCGTAGAGGACCAGATCTTCTCATGGACATATTCTGACGAGCAGGACGCAAAGGAGAAGTGGAATCCGGCTGATGGAAAGAACCCTTATGCAGCTCTTCCTCAGATCGTCTTAATGACATATCGTATTCCTGATTCTATCCGTAGAATTGCGTATAACGAAGACTTTAATGAGTTTGATTTAAACGTGTTCTTCGCAGCAAGGCTTTCCGTGGATAATAAGCCGGAAACATCGGAATTTGTTTATAAGGAGTACGTTCAGAAATGGCTTGATCTTATTCGTGGAGCCTATCTGCCATCGTCTGTCGATGATCTTAAACTCGGACAGAATGCGAAGCCTGTTATGCCGTATTCTGATGTACGTATGCTTTCTGTGCTCAATCATACCTTGTGGTTTATGCCAAATGTTTCTTCATGCTACGCCATGGCAAATCTTCTGAGTGAACCACAGAACGTGTTTTATCACGATTATCATGTGAATGTATGCGCAGGAACAGCCGCAGGAATCGGTCTTTCTGCGCTTGAACCAGTAAAACAGTCAATGGACCCGCCACTTGAAACAAAGACGATCACGCTTTCATGTGGCAAGCTCACGACGGGCATTACCGTAAAGCCATGGACAGGCATCTTTATGCTTCGTAACCTTTCTTCTCCTGAGACATACTTTCAGGCAGCATTCCGTGTGCAATCACCATGGACGGCAAAGAAGGAAGACGGCACTGAGGAAATCATTAAGTCTAACTGCTACATCTTTGACTTTGCACTGGATCGGGCGCTTCGACAGATCTCAGATTATAGCTGCCGCTTAAATATCAATGAGACGAATCCTGAGAAAAAGGTCAGAGATTTTATCCATTTCCTTCCGGTACTTGCGTATGACGGAAGTACCATGACCGCTATCTCTGCGTCGGATATTCTTGATATTACGATGGCAGGAACATCCGCAACCCTTCTTGCAAGACGCTGGGAGTCAGCGCTTCTTGTAAATGTCGATAACGAGACATTACAAAAGCTCCTTGATAACGAAGCAGCCATGAATGCCATCATGAATATCGAGGGCTTCCGTGCGCTCAACAAGGACATCGAGACGATCATTAACAAGTCGAATGCTGTTAAGAAGGCAAAGAAAGAAAAGGGCGATGACCTTACTCCAAAGGAAAAGAAAGAACTCTCTGACGAGGAAAAGGAATATAAGTCAAAGCGTAAGGAAATTCAGGAGAAGCTCATCAAGTTTGCTACCAGAATCCCGATCTTTATGTATCTGACAGACTTCCGTGAGTATTCGTTGAAGGATGTTATTACTCAGTTTGAGCCGGGGTTATTTAAGAAGGTAACAGGCTTGACGGTTAAAGATTTTGAGCTTCTGGTTTCTATCGGTATCTTTAATGACAGTCTGATGAACAGTGCCGTTTACAACTTTAAGCGGTACGAGGATGCTTCGCTTGAGTATACGGGCATCAATCGTCATGCAAGCGATGAAAACGTCGGACTCTTCAGTACCGTTATTTCACAGGACGATTATAAATCGATGGCGACAGCTCAGACGGCATCCATGGAAGAAAATCCATTTAAGAAGGTTGTTGTAATGGCACCCGAAAAGCCTGCAAAGAAGCCTGAACCTGTGTCTGCACCTGCACGTAAGACAGGATATCCAGTGCCGGGACTTGGCGATTCTGAGCCTATGAAGCATGTCGCTTCAGTAAAGCCAGCACCATATAACGAAATTGACTTATCGAAGCTGAGAGTCGGCACGATCGTAACGAACAAGAAGTACGGCGATGGCAAGATCACTGGATTCAAGCACGATAAGGTACTTGTATCCTTTGCTACGGAATTAAAACTTTTTGTCGTTCCGATGGCTTTTAAAGAAGGCTTTTTGAAGGTCAAGGAATGGTAATTTAAAAGCACAGCAGAGATTGTTTTGCATGATTTCTGCTGTGTGAGCATAAAGGGAGAAACACAATGCCTAGAGAAAAAAGAGATACAACAGTCTTGAATATAAAATTAGCAACACCTACCTACGAAAGATTATCAGAATATTGCGAGGAATCCGGACTTGCTAAAACAAGAGCAGTTGAACGTATCTTGAATAAATACTTTGATAACTATTTTGAAAGGCCAGAATCAGAGCGAACAAGTTATTAATGCTGCTGAATTCATGATTTCTAATGAGGTGTTTATATGACTCCGTAGGGGCGATATGACAACATGCAAAATCAGGACGTTGTAAAATGTGCGGCAATCGATTACAATTTTATCTGGGTCATCTCGGGATGGCATACACGAAAGAAACAGGATATTTTCCGGAAAAACGGGAATGTTCTGATAAGGAGAGAAACATGGCGGTTGGATTATGTCACAGCGACAAAAAGTCAGTCTGCAGAAATCTGCAGTACAATGAGAATGTAAATATGCCGGACAGCCCCGGATGGAAATGGGTGCAGACGGTACAGACGGAAGCGGCGGACCGTTATCTGATCCGGCTCAAAAGCAGGGAGGAAGGGAGAACGCGCAAGACGTACCGCGTGGAAGTGAAGGAAGATGCGGTGAATGCGAAAAGTACGCCCAATGTGACACAGATTGTGCTTCTGCTGCTGTTGCTTCCGCTGTTGGGGATTATTTTCGCGGGACTCCGCTACAGCTTAACCTCGTTAAATCCGCAGGACGATCTGCAGCTGGTGCTGATATTTACTGTGATCGCCGCGGTACTTGGGCTTAGAATCTGGCTGATACAGCGGAAGGCGGATAAAACGCTCCGCTATTTTCTCATGACGCAGATTATCAACGCGCCGGGGAATAGGAATAGGGCATATGTGGGTGCCGCACAGCGCACCGCAGACAAGACCTGGGGCCGGACGGCATATGCACAAGATGCAGCGTATGCAGATGACGCAGCATACGCAGACGAAGGTATCGCCGGTCCGGCGGAGGTGGAAGAACCGGAAGAGCGGGTCTGGGTGGCGGAGTGGCACCTGTCGGAGGCGTACCGGCGTTACAGCCGCCTGCAGGCAATTCCGCTTGCGGCACTTGCATTGGGGGGAATCATATTTTTGTACGCGATTGCGTACCGGTTTAATACGTCCCATGACACTGCGCGCACGATGCTTCTGATGGGAGAGGCGGGGCTTTATATGACATTGCTCGCCCTTTTGAGCAAGGTGATGGAGTACTGCTATCTGAAGAAAGCAAAAGCGCAGGCAAAGCGTTATCATGCCAGAATTGCCCGCGTCATAACAACCGGAAAAAACGGCGCGAACAGCTATTACCTGTATGAGTTTGTCGATGAACTGGGGCGAAAGTGCGAGGTGCGTGCCATGTATCCGGTGCGGCCGGCGAATGCCGCAAACGCGCAGGATATGGCAGGCGGAGAGGCAGACATCTGGTTTGACGTAGAACGTTTTCCGTATGCGTTTTCAGAAAAAGACGGCGCACCGGAGATCCAGATGAAGCTTCGGAATTTGATTGCGGGTACTGCGGCGGCAGTGGTTGTGGTCGCTCTCATGTTTGTGTATGCAGGAACCCACTATGTGGCTTACAACCAGGATGCCGACAGTCTGCTGATCTCTTATGATTCCCAAAAGGCGGAGTCGGATCTGACGTTTGAGGACGTGAAGGACGACCCGACTGTGCGCTGGATCATAGATGCTTACGCTATCTATGTACCGTTTGAGAACGGAGAATATGGCGAACTGGGCGGTCATTCCAGAGAAGACTGGGATCAGGAGCAGGTGAAGGAATATCTGTCTGACTGGTGGGGCATTACGAGCCGGGCAACGGCGACCCGCACGATCAGCCAGATGCTGAAAAAAGGAACCAGAGCGTCTTACCGTCATGCGTTTGAAACTTACCTGAAAAAAGGGTATCTGTCGATGGATGAGAATGGTTATGTCGATATTATAAGCATCAGTGAGATCCCGGAGGATGAGCAGTGCCGGACATGGGTATGCTATGATGCGTATGGACATCTGGACACGCGCGGTGTGGATGCCTGGGATTATGTCCGTATTATGCGCATCACGGGACTGTGCTATCAGTGCGGCTACATCAGCCTCGAGGAGTGCCTCGACCAGTGTCTGCCGATTGCGCAGAGACTGCAGAAGGAATATGGAAGCTTTGAGGAGATTTTTGAAAGCTACATCTATGGATATCAATTCTGGAAAAATGACAGCGATGACGACAGGATCTATTTTTACCGGAGGGCGGCGGGAGAAGCCGTCGAAAATATTCAGTCGGAGTACAATACAGAACTGGTAAAAGACTGGGAGTAGGAGAGAAGGATGGAACAGGAGACACAGACACCGCACAAGCGGCGGGTGCGCTACAAGGGAAAATATCCGAAGAAGTTTGAGGAAAAATATAAGGAACTGCAGCCGGAGAAGTATCAGGATACGATCGAGCATGTGATCCGGAAGGGAAATACGCCGGCGGGAATGCATATCTCGATTATGGTAAAAGAAATTCTGGACTTTTTGCAGATTGTGCCTGGAGAGCAGGGATTCGATGCGACGCTCGGCTACGGCGGGCACACGCGTGCCATGCTGGAATGTCTGAGGGGACAGGGACATATCTGGGCGACCGATGTGGATCCGGAGGAGTCTGCCAAGACGAAAAAGCGCCTGGAGGATCTGGGATTCGGGGAGGAGCTTTTGACGGTGCGCCTTCAGAACTTCTGCACGATCGATGAGATCGCCAAAGAGGTCGGCGGCTTCGACTTCATTCTGGCAGATCTTGGCGTGTCGTCCATGCAGATCGATAATCCGAAGCGCGGCTTTTCGTTTAAGGTGGACGGACCGCTGGATCTCAG
>ERZ825324.2838-NODE-2838-length-17210-cov-3.746022_pt1 | contig 17210 bp, 28 predicted proteins | sample MGYA00519859_ERZ825324 | MGnify/ENA primary metagenome ERZ825324 (study PRJEB31778, sample SAMEA3449198) | human gut metagenome | biome: human gut; feature: human-associated habitat; material: faeces | place: United Kingdom | collected 2010/2012 ... | reverse complement strand
ATTTTTAAAATCATCACTGAACAAAGAAAAGGGAGTGAACACGCTGAACAATCAGCGGATTCACTCCCACTATTTTTATTTATGAGGTTTTTGCTTGGGTGATTTTTTCAAAGAGATCAACAGAACGTTCAGCCATTTTTTCTGTATCATGCACATAGGTCTGCAATGTAGTTTCTATATTAGTGTGTCCTAATCGTGTCTGAACATTCTTAACATCAGCACCGGATTCAATTAACAGTGTTGCGTGGGTGTGCCTTAAGCTGTGATAATCAAATGCAAGATGCATTTCATGGTGTATAACCCTACTGCAATACTTAAATGAATCAGTAGAAGTATATTGACCGTTTTCATCAACACACACCAACCTGATACGTTGTAGTGGACTTTCAACACATTTTTGAATAGGTACAACCCTGATCATGTCATTACCTTTTTCATCAGTTTCAATCTTTTTAACATGAATCGTGTAATATTCCCCATACTTCATTTCATTCTTGAGTTGTTCAGCTTTTTCCTTTTTCAACGCCTGATATAGTGTTTCACCAAAAGGGACTTCACGAACAGAAGTAAATGTTTTTGGTGTAGTAAAGTACCAAGATGAACGCTGTTCTTTCTTACCTTTCTTTTCAACAACCTTCCTTACATCAGCACCGAAGTTACGTTTTACAATCTGTTTATTTACAGATATCGTTCTTTTTTTAAAATCAATATCATCCCAAGTAAGACCAAAGGTTTCTGATATTCGTAAGCCTGTATAAAATCCAATCATTAAAGGTATATAGTACCGTGTATTTTGGAATCTGTCACGAATCTGACCCCATTCATCTAAGGTCAATATAATTCGTTCACGTGGTTTTTTCTCAACCTTTGGAAATTTTACATACTGCATAGGGTTAGAAGGTAAATAATGCATTGGCTCAACCGCATAGTTTAGTGCTGCACTGAATACAGACAAAATACCAACTAAATGACTTTTTGAATTACCGTTCATTTTAAGTTCAACTGCATATTCCTGTAATACTGCCGGAGTAATTGCTTTTAATCTATACATACCAAATTTTGGAATTAGATGCCCTTGAATGATTCTTAAATACCCTACTTGGGTATTATATTTAAGGTTGGTCTTACAGTACAGATCAAACCACTGATTCAGGTAATCAGCAACCGTTATTTCTGTCGGTTCAAATACAGTCCCGGCATTATTGTATTCATTTATAGCAGCAGTCAATGCCTGTTCAGCTTCTTTCTTGGTTCTGAATCCACCTTTTTCTTTTTTCTTTCTTTTACCGTCAATTTTTCCAAGGTCAAAATAATATGACCACGTTGTACCTCTTTTTCTTACTCCACCTTGCATAAATAGCACTTCCTTTCATTGAAAACATAAGGAATGAATGCTATAATGGTTTTTGCATAGTCCAAATCATTTCATTCCTTGGTTTGGTTATCACTGACCCCTACTGTTGCAGCAGTAAGGGTCAGTTTTTTATTAAGTTACACTTCGGTTACGGTTAAAAATAGCCTAAAAAGTGCTTCAACCCCTTATAAATCAAGGAAGTTACACTTGTTACGGTTACAGTTAAAATCCTATTCTTATATATTCTTATTTTTACTAAGTTCTATACTATCATAAAATTACAATTATTAAAGAATTTGTTTTTAACTGTAACAACTGTAACACCCTTATAAATAAAGGCTTTCAAGTGTAACTTTTACTGTAACCAAGTGTAACCAAGTGTAACTTTACTGTAACTTATAATGTGATTTTATAAGTATTTCCTACCTTGGTTCTTTGGATTTTTCCTGATTTTTCCCAATCATATAATAAATGTTGTATTTCAGGTTTAACACAGGGGTCAAAATTTTTATAAACATCTTTTTGTAAAATGTCTTGATTGGTTTGTAAAAAATCCGTGAGGGAAGATTCTAAGACGGGCAATAATTTCTGTTTACGTTCATATTCAGTCTGCTGTATTTGGACTGTCTTAGAAAGCTGATCCAATTCTTGTTGTCTATTTTTTAGATAATCTTTTCCGGTTAAACATTCAGTAAACCAAAATTCATAGCATTCACCTTTGGATTTACATAACTCTTCTACATCTTTCATGTAAAGAACAAAGGACTTTAAAGCAGAATAAAGTTCTTTTGGTGAACCATTTCTGGCATCTAACCATGATTGTAAGAAATAACTATATTCTTTTTCGATAGGTTCTATAAAATCCTTTTTATGTGCAACCCACCCCCAAGGTAAATCCCCGTCAACTAATTTATCAAGAGATCCCCCAAAGGTGTTATGGTTGTCATCTTTCGGTACAGAAATCATATTATTCTCCAAAAGTGTATTTGTAATATCTTCTAAATTTTCACTTTTAGACAAATCTTTAGGGGTTTTTGATTTCTTTTTAAATAGTTTAAATATCCCCACAAAATACCTCCATTAATATACTTGAAATAACAGAACATTTGTTCTATAATAATGATATCGCTACTTTAGAACGTGTGTTTAGGAGATGAAAAGTATGGACTATAAAAAACTTATTATTGAAATGCTTGACATGTTGGATGATAGACGCTTGCGCCTGATCTATGTACATATCAGAGCACTTCTGGGGCTGAAATAATCAGCCCTTTTTCTTTTGGATAGAATCCAGAAAGTCTTCCAATACTTTCCAGCCATTTTCATCTAGAGCTGCCAGTCCTGAAATCAAACGTCTTTTAAAAGAGTCTTCTTCACCTTGTAAAAGGTTTCCAATAAATTCTTCAATCTGTTCGTCTCTGGACAGTTCCATGAACATATCACCTTCACCAGTTCTCAACCAGTTTTCGTTGACGCTAAATTCCCGACATATAAGTGATATGACAGAATCGCTTGGTGCATTTTTTCCAACCTCATAGGCTGCAATATTACCACGTGCAATACCTATTCTGTCGGCAAATTCTTGTTGTGTCAAATCAAGTTCTTTTCTGATTTTCTTGATTCGGTCTTTCATTATATAATCACCTCTTTTCTTGTTACTAATTATACAGTTAAAATTCCTTAACGTCAATAAAAAAGGTTGGTAAATTACAAAAAGTTGGTAAATTACAAAAAAGCTATTGACAAATGATATTAACCAACATATAATTGCAATATACCAACAAAGCAAGCAGGAACACAGGCGGTTTGCTAAATGGTTCAATCGCCGTGGAACAGACAGGGAACACCCCAAGAGTGGAAGCGAGAAATAATAAGCCTGTTAAAGCGAGATGACACAGCACTTTGTTGTTTGACTGAAATGGTAAATTCAAAAAATATAATAGAAAGAAAGAGAGGTGAGAAGAAGTGAGACTTGCAGAAAAGAAAGTAATGGTTCCAAACTTGAATGAAAAACAGGCAAATTTGAGATTCCAGCTTTTTGACTGGCTGAAATCTCAAAACCTGTCAGCAGAAGAAGCTATTGCATTACTTGATTTCACCGCACATGAAATTAATAATGCAGCACTTAGTGAAGAACTTTAATCAAGTTCATTATAGTTTTCCTCAAAGTTTACCATAGCGAACTTATAAGCTCTTGCGTATTCTTTGAGTTCAGTTTCATCACAAGTTTTTCCATATTCTTCCTGATAGTGATGAAGCTTTACCTGTGCATATGCGACCGCTAAATCATGTAATTGTTTTTCATCCATGTGTTTCACCTCCCTTCAGGGAGAATTATAACACAAAAAAAGCAGTAAGAAGTTAAAAAAGCTATGTAAACTGGCGGACTGTTGCAGCAGTCCCCACCAAACAAATGAACGAGGAAAGGAAGTGAAAAGATATGTCAGAGAAACAGAAAGAGATCCTTAAAAATCTTGCAGACAAGTTACCTGCAATGACCGAACGTGAGAGAGGTTATCTGGAAGGAACTATTGCAACGGCAGCGGCAATGAGTAAGAAAGGAGAAAAAAATGCAGCAGATGCAGCAGATGCAGATACAGGGGACAGAGATACAGATTAAAGAGTATCAGGGTAAAAGAGTTGTCACACTCAAAGATATTGATGCAGTGCATCAGAGGAAATCTGGCACTGCATCTAGGAACTTCAATCAGAACCGTAACCGGTTCATTGAAGATGTTGATTTTTTCAGGATAAATGTAACTGACAACGAAATTCGTAGTCAGTTCGGAATCAGTCCCAACGCTGGTGGAACAGTAATACTTATCACAGAAACAGGTTACCTGATGTTGGTGAAGTCTTTTACAGATGATCTGGCATGGAAAGTACAGAGAAAATTGGTTGATAGTTATTTCAGGGCAAGAGCTGAACCAGATGAAGAGTGTATGCAGGAGATCATTGAAAGTGGTGTACCAACAGTGGTGGTTGCTACTGACAAGCTGATTCAGTGCGCTGAGATCATGGCGGGATGCATGGAAGGTAACAGACCTTATGTATTAAATATTTTGAGAAATATTGTACCGAATATTGATGATGAAGAAAAACCCAAAGTCACAGCTAAGGTTGAGATTACAAAACCTGAAGGAATTATCAGATCAACTGCTTTACCGCAGGCGGTACCCATTGATACAACCAAAATGTTACTGGAAATGAGCGAACAGAATATGGATTTACCGACATTGGCAAGAAAATCATCTGTCAGTGTTGCAACCATAATGGGATGGATAAAAGGTAACCATAAACCTCTGGAACAGAGCAGAAAGAATGTCTGCAGTGCACTTGGTAAGGATGAAAACTTCCTGACACCGAAACGTAAACGGAATGTCAAATCATAAAAAATACCCCATAAGAACTGGTACTTCTTACAGGGTATAGCAAATAACTCAGCTACATAGTAGCAGAAAGTGAGAAAAAATGCAATGAAAAAGATTTTAGAAGCATGGATTGAGCAAAAGATCAAGTTTGACAGCGAAATGGAGTATCTGACGTTCTACCATGATTTGAAAAATGGAAAGAAAGCTTATGAAGTAGTAAGTGAAGAAAAGTGTTCAGACGGTTCAGTTGTAGTTCATTTATTAAGACAGTACAACAATAATAAGTTTCCGAAAGCAGGTGAGTAAATGACATTCAGTGAAAAATTAAAACAGGCTATGCAAGAATTACACCTGAATCAACGTCAGGTGTGCGGTATGACTGGAAAAAGTAAAGGTTCTGTCAGTCAGTACCTTTCAGGTAAACAGATACCGTCAGAAGATGTTCAAAGTGCTATTGCAGTAGCACTTGGACTTGAATCAGATTACTTTTCAAAATCTGATGAACAGGTGGTTGTACTTCCAACTGCTGAATTGAAAAATGGGGTAATTCCCCGGTTAGATGTGGAAAAGGCTGCAAAGCTGTTACAGATGAACCACAACACAGTTCGTAAGGGCTTACAGCAAGGGGTTTTCCCTTGGGGTTACGGTATTCATACATCTGACAACAGATGGGTGTACTTCATCAATGCAAGACGTTTTGCAGAAATCGAAGGAATTACAGTATAGAGAGGTGAAAGAAAATGAGTGAAGTTAAAGGTTATAAAGTATTCAATCCTGACTGGACTTGTAGAGGTTTTCAGTATGAGGTAGGAAAAATCTTTGAAGAAGATGTTAAGCCAAGCTGTTGTGATAGAGGTTTTCATTTTTGTAAAAAAGCTGCTGACTGTTTCAGCTATTACAGTTTTAATTCTAAAAATAAAGTTGCAGAAGTTATTGCACTTGGTGAAGTAGATACAGACGATAAGAAATCATGCACCAACAAAATTCAGATCGTGCGTGAAATTCCTTGGCAAGAACTTTTGACAATCGTAAATATTGGAAAGGATTGCACAGGATTCTGCAACACCGGGAACAGGAACACCGGGGACTGCAACACCGGGGACAGGAACACCGGGAACAGGAACACCGGGGACTGGAACACCGGGAACAGGAACACCGGGGACTGCAACACCGGGGACTGGAACACCGGGGACAGGAACACCGGGAACTGCAACACCGGGGACTGGAACAAATCTTCTTTCAATACTGGTTGTTTTAATACAGAAGAACAGAAGATCATGCTGTTCAATAAACCGTCAGATATGACTTATAACGATTGGTTGAGATCAGATGCGAGATATTTACTGAATCAGATACCAAAAGACGTTGTTGAATGGGTGTATGAAGAAGATATGACTGATGAAGAAAAGGTGGCAAATCCAACCTATGAAACAACAGGCGGTTACCTCAAACTGCTTGATGAATCAGAATGTGGTCAGTTATGGTGGGGCAGCTTATCAGACTTTCAGAAGAATTACATTAGGTCAATACCAAACTTTGATGCAGAAATCTTTGAACAGTGTACAGGTATTAAGGTAGATGAATGATCTTCAATTCATGCCCCATCAGGAAGAAGTATTGAATTTGACTGATGATAAAAACAGGTGTGCTTATTACTTAGATATGGGACTTGGTAAGACTTTTGTAGGTGCTGAAAAAATGTATTTGCTGAACAATACTGTAAATTTGATTGTATGCCAAAAATCAAAAATTGATGATTGGGTTGATCACATGAAAACGTATTACCCTGAATACAGGGTTATGGACTTGACCAAGAAGAGTGAAGGTGTGAACTTCCGTACACTGGTTGAAACCAAAGACCTGTATGATCAGAACATTCAGATTGTCGGTGTAATCAATTATGATTTGGTGTTCAGACGCAAGTATATAGCCCATATAACCGACTTTACATTGTTACTTGATGAATCAAGCCTTATATGCAACGAAAACGCTAAACGGTCAAAATTCATATTGAAGTTACAACCGGAAAGCGTGATCTTGCTGTCAGGTACACCAACCGCAGGAAAGTATGAACGGTTGTGGTCACAGCTTAAGTTGTTAGGTTGGGACATTAACAAGAAAGCCTTTTATGCTTCCTATGTTCAGACGGAATGGATTGAAAACGGTGATGGGTACAAGAAAGAAGTAATCACAGGATATAAGCACGTTGAGCATTTGAAGAAAAGACTTACACAGTTTGGTGCAGTATTCATGAAAACAGAAGAAGTGATTGAACTGCCTGAACAGACTGAACAGAAAATTTTTTTGAAGATCACAAATGAATATAAGTTTTTCATCAAACACAATTACTTGGAACTTGATACAAGGAACTTAGTCAGATTCAAAGATGATTCAGATTTTGAAGGTGAAGATGTGACACCAAGGGTTGAGCTGATCGGTGATAATAGCCTAACCAAAACATTATATTGCAGACAGCTGTGCGGTCAATGGCATAAGGAAAAACTGGAAGCATTCAGGGACTTACTGGAATCAACAGAAGATCGGTTGATTGTGTTTTATAACTTCAATGAAGAACTGACAAGACTTAGAAAAATATGCGAATCACTCAACAGGGAAGTCAGTTTTGTAAATGGTTCAGGACGTTCAATGTATGCCTATGAATGTGTAGATAACAGTGTCACATTTGTTCAGTACCAAGCCGGGGCAATGGGTGGTAACTATCAGAAAGCAAATAAGATTGTGTACTTTACGTTGCCACTTGGAAAAGGGTCTTGTGATCTTTGGGAACAGTCAAAGAAGCGTATACACAGAATCGGTCAGAACAGACCATGTTACTACTATTACCTACTGGTAAAGGGAAGTTTTGAAGAAAGGAATCTTGCAGCATTGCAGGAAGGAAAGGAACTAACTGATGAATTGTTCAATACTTGATAAGGTATTCGGAATTATGGCAATTATTGGATTTTTCTTAATTGTTGGTGCGGTCGGTGCATCTGATTATGCTGTTGAAATGCATATATATGAACCGGTGACAGCTCACATGAAAGAAATTGTAATAGGTGTGATTTTAATGATACCGGGAATGATTTGTTTAGGTGATTAAATGGTTGGACTTATGATACTGAAATTAGGTGGTTAATGTGGCAGCAGAAAAGAATTTTGAAAACCGGGTTAAAAAATACCTTGAGGAATATGGTTGTTGGTGGCTCAAATACTGGGGTGGTGCAGCTTACACAAAAAGCGGTATTCCTGATTTACTGGCAAGTTCAGACGGTTGTTTTCTTGGTATTGAAGTCAAGGCAGACAACGGTGAACCGTCACTGATACAGCTTTATCACTTAAGGAAAATAAGAGAATCAGGGGGATATGGTATTTTACTTTTCCCAAAGGACTTTGAAAAGTTCAAAGGGTTCAATGAACACAAATCAAAATCTAACGCTTGGTATCTTTCCAATATTGAAGAACAGAAGCGGTGGAAAATAAAGTTAGAAGAAAAGGAGATTTAACAATGACAAGAGAAAAACAGATTGAGTATTTCAAAGGTTGCCTGATGGCAACAGGTCGTGAGGGTATAGAAACTTTACTTGACTTCATAGAAGAACTTGGTTTTTATGACGCCCCTGCATCCGGTGGAAACCATTGCTGTAAAGATGGTGGACTGTTAGAGCATACAGTGAGTGTTATGCAGTACGCTGAAAAGATTGGTCTTACATTGCTTGGAAGTGCAGCATACAACAAGATTCATAACAGCGTAATCATTGCATCAGCGTTACATGACCTTGGTAAATGTGGACGTTACGGAAGTCCTTATTATGTTGAAAACATGGTGCAGGATGGCAGACCAACAAAGAAAAATCCTGAACAGAAGTATAAGAGATCAGAAAGTAAACCGTACAAGATCAGTTCTGATTTGTGCCACATTGACCACCCTTTAAGGTCTGTTGAACTGGCAGCACGTTATATTGATCTGACAGAGGAAGAAGAACACGCTATTTTCTATCATGATGGTGCTTATGGTAGTCTTGCGTATGATCTGAAAGGTCATGAAGAACCCTTACAGGTGATCGTTCACTTTGCAGATTTTTGGTCAGCACAGTTTCTTGAAGTCGGAAAACTTGACAGATTCAATGATCAGGTGAAGCCGGAAGAAACAACCGATGAAGTAAAAGAGGAAGGTGAAAATAATGAAGAATAAAAACAGTTATGAGGAAGTTCTTGAAGCAGAAGTTGCAAAGTTGAAAGAAGAAAATAGACATTTGGAAGACGAGCGCAATGAACTGAAATATATGCTGAATGATATGCGTAGTGTTGTTGATGCTGCAAATGATGACTTTTTCAGTAAAATGTCAAGATTGCGTGGCTGTATTGAAATCGAGGGTACAAGAATCACATCAGCATATCAGGATTTAGTAGGAATCCTGTTGGCAAACGGTTATACAGTAGAGGTTACACCACTGCATAATAATACAAGATTACAGGTTGTTATCAAAGAAAGTGAGGATGAAATCAATGAGTAGTGCAAAGAAACACAAACAGAGAAGTCACAGAAGTTACAGAAACAGTGTTGCAACCGCTGAATATTTTCAGAACAGACAGATTTTGAAAGTGTCACAGCAGAAAGTAATGAAAGAGAAAAGCAATCTTTTCACTAAGTTAATGGGCTTATTCAAGAAAGGAGATAAATAAACATGGCACAGATGCTCTTGGTTATGGGTGAATCAGGTACAGGAAAAAGTACCAGTATGAGAAATTGTGATCCTGCAACAACTGCCGTTGTGAACCCGGTTGGTAAACCGTTACCGTTCAAGGGTAAGTTCACAATGCTGAACAGTGAGGTTGAATCACGCAAGATTTGCAAATTTATGAAGGAACAGGCAGCAGCCGGGAAGAAGTTATTGGTAGTTGATGACTTCCAGTATATTCTTTCTGTTCCATATATGAACCGTATTAAGGAAAACGGTTGGGATAAGTGGAATGATTTTGGTGCAAACTACTTTGAAATCATTGAGGTGTGCAAGGAACTTCCTGATGATGTGGTGGTTGCTTATATGACCCACACGGAAACACTTGAAAATGGTGTTACTACTATAAAGCTGATCGGAAAGTTACTTCGTGAGAAGATCACCATTGAAGGACTATTCACCATTGTACTTAGAACAGGTGTGAATGAAGGAAAATATTACTTCTACACACAAAACAGTGGCAAGGACACCGTGAAGTCACCTATGGGGATGTTCCCGACATACGCCATTGATAATGATCTGAATTATGTAGCTGATAAAATCCGCAACTTCTATGAAGTCGGTGAGTATAAGACAGATGCAGAAATGGGTCAGGCTGATGCACAGGCTGCATCAGATCTTGAAAAACCTGACGGCAAAGGCAGAAGAACAAGAGGTAAAAAAGCTGAATCTGCAACACCAACAGATGCACCAGAAGAAAAGACTGGAAGAACACGTAAGAGTAGGGCAGAAGTTCAGGCAGACAATGAACAGAAGATTGCTGATCATATGGATGAAGTTGACAAGGCTATTGATCAGGTTTTTCCGGGACAGGAAGAAGTATCATTTGATGAAGCAATGGATGTTGCCGATAAAGTACCGAAACCGGATTTACAGAAACCACCAAGAAGAACACGTAAGGAAAGAAATGCTGAAAAGTCTGAAGCTGTTCAGGACGGTACAATAAACGCTGATTCTGAATCTGTCACACTGGAAGCAGATGCATATTTCTATGACATCAAAAATAACAACTATGTGATGAAACATGCAGGTGAATCTGTTGACCTGATTGTTGACGGTGTTGAGGCCATGAAGGTGATCACAAGAGAAGAATTTAATACAGGAATTATAAGACTTGCACAGGAAAACAATCCTGTACCTGCTGACGCACAGACCCCGGCTGAACCTTTAGACGGTGCTATGAACCCACCTGAACAGCACGTCAGAGGTCAAAGACGAAGAAGAACAAGATCATGATTGCATTAAATATTTTTCTTGCAGTCATGGCAGCATTCTTTGGATTCGGTTCAGTGGGTGACAGGATTCAGAAAAATAGGGATAATTACACAAGGGTTTGTATTGCTTGTATCATAGCAATTATAATCATAAATTTATTTTAAGAAAGGTTAAATGGTGAAAAATTATGGCAGTAGATTTTAGTACATTCGATGAACAGGTTGATCTTAACGCATTACAGAAAGAGGTTCAGGAAGCAGACGATTCACAGTTTGAAGATGTACCGGATGGGGATTATGATGTAAGTTTTGATAAAATGGAGATCAAGCCAACAAAGAAAGGTGACAAGCTGATGTTTTCCGTACAGTGCAGCATCTTGGAAGGTAATCAGAAGGGTAGAAAGATTTTCTTCAACCGTACTATTTCCGGCAACACCTCACAGAAGTGGACTAATGGCATGGCAATCAAATCTGTTTGCACATGGCTTGATAAGCTTGAAACAGATACAGTACCGGAATTTATCAACTACAGTGATTTTGCTGATTGCGTACTTGATATTTTTCAGGAAGTACAGGGTAAAGTTGGTGCAGCAGTTACCTATAAGGCTGATAACTTCAATCCAATCACAATCAACGAAGCGTTTGATATGTAAAAATTTTTAACTTGTTTGTCTAATATAAAAACAGCGGTGTGTAAAAACGCACACCGCTTTTTCAAAAAGTGGGTGATTTAGTAAATGATATTCTACGATTTTGAGGTTTTTGAAAAGGATTGGCTTGCTGTATTCATTGATGTGACGAATAAAAAAGAATACGTGATAATCAATAGCCCTGATAAACTAAAAGCCTTATATGAAGCAAATAGAAAAGATATATGGGTGGGATTTAATAACCGTCACTATGATCAGTACATCATGAAAGGTATTCTGCTTGGTATGAATCCTAAAAAAATCAATGATTGGATTATCGTTGATAATAAAGAAGGTTGGCAATATTCAAGAGCATTCAATAAATTACCCATGATCAATTATGATGTAATGCCAAGCAATGATGAAACCATGAAAACAGTCGGATTGAAAACAATGGAAGGTTTTCTTGGTTCAAATATCAAGGAAACTGATGTTGATTTCCGTATCAAAAGGAAACTGACACAGGAAGAAATAGAACAGACGGTTAAATACTGTAGGCATGACGTAGAACAGACTATCAAGGTATTTCTCGAAAAGGTCAGTGAGTTCAATGCAGTTCATGGAATTATACAGGCATTTCCAAAAGAAACGTCACTGTACGACATTGGTGACAGTGAAGCCCGGATAACAGCAAAGGTTCTTGGGTGTTCAAAAACTCATTTTGGTGATGAATTTGATTTCTTTTTTCTTCCATGCCTGAAACTGAAAAAATACAAATACGTTCAGGAATGGTTTGCAGAGAAAAGAAAAGAAGCCCTTGAAATGGGATTACAAGATTTTGACAAAAAAGATAAAAAGACTTGGTACAAGTCACAGAACTTTGAAACAGTTGTTGCCGGAATACCGCACACGTTTGGTTTTGGTGGTCTGCATGGTGCATCTGATAAGCCAATACACCGGAAAGGTCAGATTCTTCATGTAGACGTAAATAATTACTATCCGTCAATGCTGATTGCATGGGGACTTGTAACAAGGGCAGCAACTAATGACAATTACCCGTTGGTGTATAACACACGAAAAGCAATGAAGGAAAAGCAAATTGCTGCAAAAAATGCCGGAAACAAGAAAGAAGTCAAGCGGTGGAAGAAAGCACAGTTGCCATATAAAAAGATGCTGAACGCCTTGTCAGGTGCAATGAAGGATGAAACCAATGCAGCGTATGACCCAAGGAACAACAACTGTATGTGTATCAATGGTCAGTTGATGTTGCTTGACCTGATTGAACACCTTGAAGCTGTACCGGGATTTGAACTGATTCAGTCCAACACGGACGGTCTGATCATTTGGATTCCTGACACTGATGAAGCCTTTGAAATGGTTGATGATATTTGTTGGGAGTGGGAACAGCGTTGTTCTACTGAACAATGTTCAATCTTGCTTGAACTTGACAATATATCAGAAATCTATCAGAAGGACGTAAACAATTATCTTTGGATTGGTACTGATGGTGGTGTTGAAAGAATTGGTGCATATGTCAAAGAACTTTCAGCTATTGACTATGATTTACCGATACTGAACAAAGCGTTGGTTGACTACATGGTGAAAAAGATACCTGTTGAACAGACAATCAATCAGTGCGATGACTTAATTATGTTCCAAAAAATAGTGAAGCTGTCAAACAATTATAACTGGGTTGAGCATGAACAGGGAACTGGTCAGATCATTAAGACAACAAAACACCGGGACGGTACACGAACAGAAGTGTGGTCATATCCTACCACACAAAAATATACTTATAAATCTTATCGTGTGTTTGCTTCCAATCGTGTTACAGACGGTAGGTTGTTAAGACGTAAGGTTGTAAAACCAAAGGGTGAAAAATTTGGAAACACACCTGATCACAGTTTCATTTATAACGATTCTGTAATTGGGGTTAAAGTACCACCTGAATTAGATAGACAGTGGTACATAGATTTAGCAAGAAAAAGACTGAAACAATTTGGTATTGTAGCATAATACCGGAAAGGTGGGAACATGACAGACATTACAATTAAATATGATCATGGTCAGATGCTTATTCACTTAGATAGGTTTTTATCTGATGGAAAAATTACAAAGGTTAGAAAACTGTTGAAGCTGATCAGACAGAGTTACACACCGGAGTGTGAAGAACAGATAAAAGAATACATACAGCAGTGTGGTGTAACGGATAAAGACAAATTCCATAACAGTCAGGTAGCACTTGCAGGTAAGATTACAAACATTAAAAGTAATATTTACATTTTAGAAAATCGCTTAAAAGCTGCAACGTTTAATCGTAATATGCTTAAGAAATCCACCCCTATTCATAAAAATGAAGAATGGGAAAAGTGGAATGAACAGGTTAAGGACTGTCGGAAATCATTGAGAGAATCAAAGATACTTCTTACAGTAGTGAACCAAGAATATAAGCAGAATATTAAGAACAGGGTATTTTACCAAAAGGTGATGCAAGAATTTAGTTAAAGGATGGTGAGATTATGAACAATATTATAACTATACCAAAAGGCATTTATACACTCTTAAATACGTACCCTGATTTTATATATGAAGGAATGCAGAAGTTAATTTCTGATGAAAACAATATATTTATGACGCATGAGTATGCATTATATGACGGTGTTGTGAATGTTGACGGTATTGGTAATTTATTTGAATTTTGTACTGTAACACATACACATGACGGTGTTGAAAATATAGGGTTCGTAGTAAAAAGAATGTGTTCAAAATATGGTGGTATTCAAGAAATATATATTGATATTACACAAAGAGGTGACATAGCAGATTGTTATGCTGAACCAATCAATACAAATGCTAGAAAACAGGCTGAATACAGTGAAAAGTTTTTTATGGCAGGTATGTTTCAGTATTTTATCATTCTAAACATGATACAAAAGATTGCATTAGCTGATAAGAAAAAGTACATAAAAGTTAAAAGTGAAATGGAACGAATGATTGATGAAAGTCCAAAAGACCAAAAAATAATAAATACATCAAAAACCGTTAATCTGTCACAAGGATTAAAGATTCAATTTGTAAATATATACAAAGATACTAGATCTTATGAAAAACATACAAAAGGGTGGAACGTCAGAGGACATTACAGACATTATAAATCAGGAAAAACAGTATATATAAAACCTTTCTGTAAAGGAGAGTGTAACATTTATGACAAAAAATATTCAATCACTATTTAAAGGATTTGTATTAACTAAAAATAAAAAATGCATAGAAAAGTTAAAAGGTGTTACACACTTTAAATCTTATGAGGAAGTGAAAAATGCACCTGAATTTGCAGGAGTTCTTAAAGATGATACGATTCTCATAGACATAGATGATTCATACCAGTCGGAAATAGCTATGGATATTATTGAAGAAGAACAGCTTGATTGTTTAGTAATACAGACAAATAGAGGTAAACATATTGTTGCCAAAAATACAGGAAAAGTACATAAATGTTACACACATACACAACTGGCTTGTGGTCTAACAGCAGATATAAAAGTTGGAAGTAAAACAAGTTATGAAGTTCTAAAATTCAACGGTGAAGAACGCTTTATTGAATGGGATATTGAAGAAGGTGGAGCATATCAGGAAGTTCCAAAGTATTTTTATCCTATCAAGACAAACGTTGATTTTATAAATATGTGCAGTGGAGACGGACGTAATCAAGCATTTTTTAATTATATCTTAACACTTACCGCAAACGGGTTTAGTGTGGACGAAACAAGAAAATGTATCGGTATCATGAATAATCATACATTACGTTCACCGCTTGCTGATGATGAACTGGAAGTGATTCTTAGGGATGAAGCATTTCAAAAACCTGTATTCTTTTGTGATAAGACATTCCTGTTTGACCGTTTTGCAACATGGCTTAAGAACAATGAAAATGTAGTCAGTATAAGTAATCAGTTACATATCTATCAAGATGGGATTTATCAGGTTGGGTACAAGGCCATCGAAACAGCTATGATCAATCAAATACCTAACCTGAAAAAGACACAGCGAAGAGAAGTATTAGAGTATATGGAACTTATAGCTGATGAAAAAGCACAGGCAGATGCACGTTATATAGCATTCAGGAACGGTGTGTTGGATATTGTGACCGGACAGATGCAACCATTCAGCTCTGATTTGGTTATTACCAATCAAATACCTTGGGACTATAACCCGGAAGCCTATAGTGAACTTGCTGATGATACACTGAACAAATTAGCTTGCGGTGATCAACCAATCAGGGCATTATTGGAAGAATGTATTGGCTATTGCTTTTACCGCAGGAATGAACTTGGTAAGGCGTTCATCCTGACAGGTGACAAGTCCAATGGTAAGAGTACATTCCTTGATTGTGTCAAAGCAATTCTTGGTGATGGGAATATATCAGCACTTGATCTTAAGGAATTAGGGGACAGGTTCAGCACATCAATGATGTTCGGAAAACTGGCAAATATCGGTGATGATATTGGTGATGACTTCCTGCAAGGTTCACAGGTAGCAACATTCAAGAAAGTAGTTACAGGTAACAGAATCAAAGCAGAAAGAAAAGGGCAAGACCCTTTTGAGTTTAACCCTTATGTGAAGCTGCTGTTTTCAGCAAATGATATACCAAGAATGAAAGATAAGACAGGGGCAGTTCTTAGACGTTTGGTAATTATTCCATTCAACGCAAGATTTACAAAGTATTTACCAAGTGGTGATATTGACCCGGATTACAACCCTTATATCAAGTATCAGTTGATTGAACAAAGTTCAGTCGAATATCTGATCAGGGTAGGTGTGGAAGGACTGAAAAGAATTATTGAAAATAATGAGTTCACCAAGTCTGAAAAAGTGGCTGAACAGATTGATGAATATGAAAATGAAAATAATCCAATCAAGGCATTTATCGATGAATGCGGTGTTGAAATGATTGAGGATGAACCAACAGGTGACGTATACAGCAGGTATCAGGTGTTTTGTGCTGATTGTGGTATGCAGCCAATGTCAAACATCGTGTTCAGTAAGCAGATCAATAAGCGGTTGGGGTTTGAAACAGTAGTAACTAAGGTAGGTGGTAAATCTATCAGGATATTCAGAAAGGTGTGACGGTATGGAAAAGTTAGTATTAACAGGTACGGTTTGTTTTTGCGTTGGTCTTACGGTTGGGTTAATCCTTGGTGCCGTAGTAATGGCATTAGCTGTTGCAGCAAAAAAGTACAAACCAAAGACAGAAGAAATTGATGATTGTTGGGGGTGTTTCGGTGCTGCAAATGGTGATTGTGATCGTTGCCCGGTAAAGGACGGTGATGATGAATGAGTGCATTATGGTTTGGGTTCATACTTTATTGTGGTTTTCATGGTGCTGAAATAACAGATTTGAATATGCTTATGATAGCAGTATTTTATATCGGTGACTGCATACTGATGAAAACAGTCAGAAAGGAAAATGATAATGAAAAATGATTTAAAAGTAGGGGATTTTATTCAGTGCTATAGTATGAAAGACTTGGTTGATCATCATACTGAACTGACAAAACTAGGGTATAAACTTAGTCTTTGTTATGAAAAAGACGATAAAAAGGGCTATTTCTTGCAAGTATTTGATGTACCAAAGAAAAGTTCATTGCCTTTGAATTTTGCTGAACACATAATGAACAGATTCAGGGAAAGGATATAAAACGCTTATGACATATAGAAACAGTGAAGGATACGTTGATCCAACAGCAGGTGCAGCAATGGCAACAGTTAAAAGGGAAGAAAATGCAGAACTGAATGACCGTAACCACAGACTGATTCAAGTGATCAGGAACATTGTTGACATTGCCGGGTTTGAAATTGTTGGAAGGGTGACATTGAAACATAAAAAATCAGGTAAGGTG
>ERZ825324.2827-NODE-2827-length-17242-cov-6.840635_pt1 | contig 17242 bp, 10 predicted proteins | sample MGYA00519859_ERZ825324 | MGnify/ENA primary metagenome ERZ825324 (study PRJEB31778, sample SAMEA3449198) | human gut metagenome | biome: human gut; feature: human-associated habitat; material: faeces | place: United Kingdom | collected 2010/2012 ... | reverse complement strand
TCTTCTACGGACAGTTGCGGATTTTGATAGGGAAGCATTTGCTGTGCTTTCACTAGCAGAGTCATGAAAAACGAGATACTGACCAGAATCAATGTACGAATATACTTTCTTATACGTCTCATACTAATTGTTCTGATAATCATTGCTATTTGGAACGAATGGGACGGGTTATCACAAATTGACAGAAATCATGATACAGTTCTTGATCTTTAGAATCACTAGAATTCTTAAACGACAAGAAATTGTTCAATCCTTGATAATAAGCCAAAAACTTATGATCCCAGATTTTGTATTCTTTGAATACAGACATATAATCCCTCATACGAGCAGCATAAAAGCCATTAGGATCATTCTTAGTAAGAGCTCTGTAATCAAATTCAAATTCCATATCCATATTTTTATTAACAGCAGTCTGACAAGCATCCTTTAGCTGTTGAATAGACTTGTCGGGATTAAAGAAATAGTTAGGCTGGTAATAAGCAGTATTAAAGCCCAATTTGTCCCATTTGTCATGACCAGTAGATTTGTAGAAAGGAGCCCAACAGAAATTGTATTTGAACTTTTCGAGATAGTCTCTAACCCCCTTTATGAGTTCTTCGTCTTTTCCAGGATCAACAGTCTCATACAACCAATAAAATCCCGCTAATTCAACATTTTTATATTGCATTTCATTGAATTTAGAACGCACATAGTCCACATACCATTTGCATGCAGCTATTCTATCTTCGTTTTTAGAAAAATCGATAATATGCCCATCTACAGTCCCCCAATAAATCGTCGAAGAACTCATCTCACCAGGCTTCTTGTATCTGATAGGTTCAGGTATAGCTATGACTACACGACGTTTCTTGGGTTGATTACCCAGCGTATTCTGTGCATTAGCCACTGCTCTGTTCAGAGCACCAATACCCGTATTGCTACTAAAATAGTAGTCTACCAGTCTTTTCCAGTCATTTTTAGTAGCCGAGGTATATGAGGGCTTATCATAAGTATAGTAAGTATACATTACCTCACGCTCAGAATCACCCAATTCGAGAAAAACAAATGCATCAAACATCCAATGTGACTTTCCTTTTTGATCCTCATATTTTACATAAGGTTCAAAGGCTTCGGTTGTCCATTCATAGGGTTCTCTACTGCGATCCCCCCCATAAATTAAAACCATATCTGTTGAATTCAACATCTCTGTTCTGTTTTTCTCCCAATCATACAGTTGTACTTGCTCTGAAATATCTGAGCCCGGTTCTTTTAATTCATCTTTCGGTTCCTCTCCAGGCGCTTCCGAAGAACAAGACAACATACAAACAACAGTAGACAATACAAAAATTGCAATTGAATTAAAGGCTTTTTTCATTTTACGATAAAAATTACAATTAAATTAATTACTATGTAGGTGCTCGATTTTATATCTTATTCTGATAAGAACCGAGCACCTCATCTTATTATTATTCTATTTCTTGGTATTCCCAAAGTCCGAATTCATTAAATGTATATGCTATTTTTTCTTCATCAGAAACCTGTTCCTTATTATATACAAACCAGTTTTCCAACATCTTGATTCGATAATACCTAGCAGCCATACCGTCATAACGCACGTTGATGACATCTCCCTCAGTAAATACCACATTCTCGGCCGTTGCCCAATCGAAACTACCTAATTTCTCCCAAGCATCCCAATTCTCAGTTAGGGTTTGTCCATCTTTTAATCTATAGATTTCGAACTTAGTACATTGGGTACCTTCTTCTTCAAAAAATCTGAATGCACTGAATCTTGCCAATTTAATAGGAGTACCTGCATCAATAGTTAATGCTGCCCACCCATTATTGTCCCAGTGATGCTTACATGCAAAATAGGTATAGTCAACCTCCCATTTGTTATTCGGATCAGGAGAGCTCATAATCTTACCATCAGTCAACTGTTCGAAACGCATATTACCAATCCATGTTTCCCAACACTCACTTCCTTGATTGAATACTTTAAGACATTTAGGATCTACTCGTTTGGCTTCCACTTTTGTCTGTTTGGTTATGAATTGATACGTTACATCTTTTTGTACGTCATTCACAATAATCTCTTTAATATCACCGGCAGAAAGATCCATGATAGTAGTATTCTCAGTAGGAGCAATCAAGGTCACATGCGGCCTAGTCACTACGTTAACAATAACATTGGTCAAATCTTCTACCACCCCAAAATTTATTTTAATAGTCTTATCTTTGTGATTTATCTCACCATTGAATAGCTGTTCATCTACTTTGGCGGTAACTTTCATAATAGGTTTGTCTATAAACTCCGCTTTTCTTTGCACTTCAAGTTTATAAGTTAAATCTTCTTTCCTATTATTAACCACGATTGTCTTTTGCTCGGTCAAATCCCAAATACCTTCAGGCGATTCAGGCGAAACAAGCGTAGCACGCTTTGGAACATTCACTGCCACATTTACTGCCGACAAGTTGGTCCAAGCTTCCACTCTTAGTTTAACCACTCTGTTGGCATCATCAATAATACCCTCAAAAATATCACCTTGTTCCTCTGCTGTAAAGGTAAGAATTGGATGTACCACTGCATTTTCGGGAACTTCTGTTAAAAAATCAGCCTCTACATTGCATGACTGAAAGCTAGCAATGCTGAAACATATCAACAAAAAATATAATATTCTATTTTTTTTCATACCACTTTGATTTTATATTTTCAATTCATATTATTTGACCACCAAGGATTTTGAACCAAACCTGGGCTCTTATCCATTTCGGCTTGTGGAATAGGAAAGAGATAATATTCTTTCTTAAAAGGTCTAGTTTCAAAGGCACAACGCTTGTAGAATCCTTCAAAACCGAAATCATTGGTATTTACATCACCGGCATCTACACTCATTCCCCACATTCTACCACCATCGCCATATATGCGTTCGTCTTTTTCGCCTCCCATGTCAGGAGTATGCGCTTTCCACAATCTTCGCGTAGTAAAATATCTATCGCCTTCGAAACAAAGTTCAATTTGACGTTCACGGATAATCATCTCATGAAGTAATTCGCTGTCATTGACTATTTCAGGGGTAGCTTCGTATGCACTAGGTACCCCAGCTCTTTTACGAATCTGATCCCAATATTTTCTGATATCAGGATGTGAAGGATCGTAGTTACTCAAAGCTTCAATATAGTCAAGCAGAATCTCAGCATATCTGATAAATACAGACATATAGATTTGAGGATAAATACGATTATACATATCAGCCTGAGGATCGTTACGCTTGAAAATCAACATTCCGGTTCTACTATAATTAGCATAATTGCTTGATGGACGAGCGGCTCCACCCAAATAGAGTTCAGCTCTGCCGAAACCATTTTTTTGTCTCCCGGTACTCCACTCATCTCTCATGTTTCTAGCATCGGGGATATTGGGAATAACACGTTTGTTATAAAGAATGGCAGCATAAAATCTAGGTTCTCTATTACAAAACATATTCCAATCACCTTCCAGATGCCCCCAAGCCTTACATTCTCTGACATCAGAAATAAATCCTTTTCTACCATCTTCTGTCATGAAATTACGATTATTAGGATTGGCATGATCTCCCGATTCGTTGGAAAAACCTTCTTCTATATATTCCGAACCGGGATAGTTTATAGGTTTACCATTTTTCATCAAAAAGGCATCAACTATGCGCAATGTAGGAGCCACTACCCCCATGCACTTAGGCCCAGGAACAGTATGCACATTCCATGCACGAATAAAAGTCGGATCGGTCTGAGCTTCAGATTGCCCCCAAATAATTTCACAGTTCCAAGCCTTTAACTGTACATCTACACATGACTTGTAAGGATTGAATTCCGTATCGCCATTCTCATTATTCTTATATAGTTTCAATCGAGTCTCTGGTTTTGTTTCAGCCAAATCAATCACATCTTTTGCTGCTTTTGCCGCTTCCTTCCATTTTTCTACATTGTAAGTAGTATTGACAAGCGGTGTTCCATCGTTATTCTTGAAATTTTCATATTCTTTGTTGCCATTGAACTGAGGTGATGCAGCCAAATTGAGCAATACAGCCTTTACAGCCTTACATACTATTTTGTTAGGGCGACCAAATCTGGTCTGGTCATCCCAATGATGCAAAGGAAGATCATCGTAGGCCGAATCAAGTAAATCGCAAATATATCGAACACATTCATCATAGGTTGAGCGTTGCATATTGGCAAAATCATAGTTATTGGGCAATAATTCCTTAATAAGCACAACAGGACCATATTGGCGAACCAACAAGAAATAATAATAAGCACGCAAGAAACGGCTCTCTGCTTTATATCTTGTGTTCAATTCAAGGCTCAATTCAGTACAACGGTCTACATTCTTTTCAAACACTAACGTACTACGGATGGCTTGATACCACAAAGCGTATCTGTCACAGACAAACCCACTAGATGGATTCCAGTCACCCCTATTAAAATTATCAGACTGATACCAGTTAGGAGTGATGTTAGCTTCATCAGCCGCACCTACCCAAGGATCATGACGATGCAAGTCGTTCACCGGAATAGCGGCATAGCAGTTGGTCAAATATCGTTCGGTTTCCAATCTTGAAGTCCATACCATTTCGTCAGTTTTCATGTCATCTGGCTGCTTATCCAAATAATCGGTACAACCAGATAATACAAAGCATAATCCAAGAAGTTTAAAAATATACTTTTTCATACAATCAGTTTTTACGAGTTAAAAAGAAGTTCTTATACCAAAATTCACTTTTCGGGGCAATGGGTATTTACTACCATTGAAAGAAGCAGTTTCCGGATCCCACATATCCCATTTAGAGAACAGTGCCACATTGCTGGCTATACAGTAAATTCTGAGAGACTTCATGCCCATAAAAGAGATCCATTTCTTATTAAACGAATACCCCAACTCCAGATCTGCTAATCTCAATAAACTTCCATCATAATGGGTACGTGTGGATTTTTGCCAATTGTTAGCCGAATATGCATTCGACAATCTAGGATAAAATGCATTTGGATTGGGATTTTCTGGTGTCCAGCGGTCCAAAGCCTTTTTAAACAAGTTTCCTTTACCTACACCCTTGTTAAAAGGGATAAAGGTATCACCACCTAAACCATAAGTCACATGTGCCTGACCTCTGAAGAAAATACCAAAGTCGAAACCTTTCCAAAAGAATTGTGCGCCAAAACCATAAACGATTTCCGGAACAGCCGAATAACCTATCGGACATTGGTCCTCGACATCAACTACACCGTCTCTATTATAATCAAGATACTTCACATCACCCGGACGGACTTCACCAAACTTCTGTTCGGGGCTCTCGTTGATTTCGGCTTGATCTTTAAATAAGCCCAAAGCTATCAGACCAAACTGCTGGCCATAACGATGACCGGTCTGCATACGATAAGCATACTTCTTGGGTGCTTCATCCATTTCGATAATTTTATTACGTGTGTAAGTCATATTACCATATAGTTTATATTTAAAATCACCGATTGAATGATTAAATTCAAGTGTACCGTCAAAGCCTTGATTCACCATAACACCCATATTGGCAAAAGGCTGTTTTATCATACCTACAGTCGCAGGAACCGACTGACGCTGAATCAAAATATCCGAACGTCTTTCATGGAAATAGTCGGCATCCAATGAAATCATATTATCAAACATCTTCAGTTCAATACCAATATTTTTCTTGAAACCCTTTTCCCAAGTCAAATCGGAAACACCCACCTGATCTTCACCTATACCTTCATTATAAGTAGGAGTCATTCCAAAATGATAACCACCTAATCCACCACCATAGAACGACAGATATCCGAAACGCATACCGTCAGGTAACGATTCTGAACCGACCAGTCCTACAGAGCCTCTGATTTTCAAAAAATTGATAGGCTTGCAACGCCAGAATGATTCTTCAGAAATCAAATAACCCAATGCACCGGCAGGAAACACACCAAAACGTTTTCCTTTAGGAAAGTTTTCCGAACCATTGTATCCCAAATTTCCTTCTATAAAATAACGATCCTTGAATGAATAAGTAGCTCTGAAAGCCAACCCCTGTTTTTTATAAGGCAAAGACTTGTTGGCAGAAGAAGCCGTTTGGTCTACAAAATCGCGCTGGTAATACATTGCCATTGCTCCTACTCGGTGTATATCATTGAATATACGATTATAGTTTAACTGTACCTTCAACTCTTCAGCGCGATTATTGTAAGAAGAGGATCCATAACCTAATGATTCACTACCTTTTACGATTTCGGCCACTTGAAAATCGCCTGTATTGTCGTCAATACCTGTAATACTATAAGTGGATGAATATTTTCTACGATTTTGTATCGTCTCATTATTTGAATCGAAAGAAAAAGAGGCTTGCAATTCCAAGCCTTTGGTGATAAAACTTAAATCTTGTTTTAGATTAATCTGACTCATTATTTGAGAACGAAAAGACTTATTATACCCCGAACCGAACAAACGTTCTGCGGGATTGACTTCACCCACTGCTATAGGAGCACCCCAACCCCATTCATAATTTCCAAAAGCATCTCTACCGATGGGTACTCTTACCGGAGTAGACAAAGGATTCGACAAATAGCAATAGTAATACAATAGTTCAGTAGGGGTATACCAATAGTCATACACATACTCATTGCCTATACCTGGCTGGTGCATATCGGTCATATTAGCACCAATTTCAAGGGACAAATTGGTTGTCTTGGTCAAAGTCAGGTCGATATTCGAACGAAAATTGTACCGTCTCAGTTTAATATTTGATTGATAATCTGTTTCTGGACTGTTTTTCAAGTTACCATTATCTTCCAAAAAACTGGCACTAAGATAGTATCTAGCACGTTCTCCACCACCACGAATGTTGATTGCTGCATTAGTATTAAAAGAAAATTTGCTGAATAACTCTTTAGTCCAATTAACATTGGGATACAAATAAGGATTAACTCCCGATTCAAGATTACGTATAAAATTTTTATCATACTGTTCATAGCCCAAAGCCTCATTGGCCAACTTGGCATAGTTAACACCATCCAACAATTGGGGAGTATTGGGCAAATCAGAAAATCCCCCTTCTATCTTCAATTCAATAACAGGTTTTTGAGCAATACCTTTGCGTGTAGTAACCAATACTACACCATTGGCAGCACGTACCCCATAAACAGCAGTAGCTGAAGCATCTTTCAGAATAGAAATAGATTCTACTTCCTCGATAGAGAGGTCGGACATATCACGCTCCACACCATCGACTAAAATCAAAGGTTTCTGGTTGGCACCAAACGATGAAATTCCTCTAACCCAAAAATCGGCATTATCCTTACCTGGCTCACCTGAACGTTGTACCACTACCGCACCTGCAATACGTCCAGAAAGGGCATTAGTCAAGTTACGTTGAGGTACTTCAAGATCAGAAATAGATACTGAAGAGATAGAGCCTATCACACTAGCTTTACGCTGTTTACCCATACCTACGATAACAGTTTCTTCTAGTTCATGAACATCTTCTTCCATGATGATATCCCCAGAAGTACTCTTGCCTACAACCATTTCTTTTGTCTTAAATCCAACGAATGAAAATTGAAGAGTCTCGCCTTTCTGGACTTTAATGACATAATATCCATTGATATCAGAAATGGAACCTGCTGTAGTACCTTTTATAGATACGGTAACACCAGGTAAAGGGGTACCATTCACATCAAGGATTTTGCCTCTTACTATATTTTCTTGCCCTTTTCCTGATTGGGTTGGCACAGGTTTCAACGTAATTTGTTGTCCGATAATTTCATATATATAACCCGTACCTTTGAAATATTGTTTCAATACTTGATGGACTGTCGCATTAGCAATCTTAAAATTTTTCTTCTGGTTTACATTAATCAGATTTGTATTCAGAAAAAAAGTATACTTGCTATTATCCTCTATTATCTTTATTATTTCTGAGATTTTACAATCCTGCTTATCTATTGATATCAAACTTGTCTTAGCCAACAATACAGAGGGGAAAAATAAAGCCAAAATGAACCATAATAAAATAATAAATTTTATTATTCTGTATTTTTTTATAATCTTTCTCATATGATTAGAAGTTTTTCTTTAAATTCGCATTATTTTATCAATTTATGTAGATGTACAGTCCGTCAAAACTTCATCTACAATTGGAACATTCAGGAGGGATACTTGTTATCTCTCCTTTTTTGTAGGTTAACTAGTGTTATTCATTTAATATTAGAGTTAAGTTAATAATAGTTTTTTTATTTTTCGTAAAGCACATATCTATTTCCTGTTTTCACATATCCAATATCGGATGTGCTACTAAGCAAGGATAATATCTGTTCTAAAGACTCATCATAGATAGAGAAGGTAAAATGATATTTTTCAGCAATACTTTCAGGACAATAAATATCGCGTCCAAACCAATTCTGGATTCGGGTAACAATCTTACCGATATTTTCGTGTTTAAAGCTGATAGTTCCGCTTCTCCATTCAGAGGACTGATTTGCATCTACTGTAGCAACGTTCACCTTCTTCAAGTTCTTGTCATAAGCTATCATTTCATTAGGATTTAACAGAATTTCCTTTTGACCATTTTCCATGTTCAAATTAATCTTTACTTTACCTTCCAATAAAACAGTTTCTATTATATTCCCTTTCTCATAGTTGGAAACTTCAAATGCAGTTCCAAGTGCTGTAACATTCATTTTATTGGTATGCACAGTAAAAGGTCTTTCTGCATCTTTGGCTACCTTAAAAAAAGCTTGTCCCTTTAACTTTACATCACGAAAGTCTTTTGCAAATTCCTTTGGATAACTTAGTATGCTATTGGGACCTATGTTGACAACTGTACCATCAGGTAATTTTAGAGTCTGTATACTCTTAATTCCGGTAGACACTACGTTAATATATTCTTTCTCTCTAGAATGTGACACATATAAAAGCGTCCCAACTGATAATACCAAAAGAAAAGTAGCAGCCACAGCTATGAATTTATAGATACGTAAGCTGTGATTCTTACTATAACTACGCCTATTGTCCTTTTCTATTCTGTTCCAAATACGTTGACCGATTTCAGCATTTATATGTTCATCAACATGCTCCCATTGAGTATGCATTCTTCTTTCCACCCTCTCATCCTGCAATAGCATACGATCTTCGTTGATATCAAGACGACCATTCAAGAATCTTCCAATTATTTTTTTTAAATTTTTCTCCATAATAAGTTTCGATTAATTATATACTATAAATACACATAACTTGACTCTTCCCCCTATTCTATACTCTATTTTTTTTAGTTTTCTTTTTTATGTACTTTACTGTCTACAATCTCTAGTGTCCGTTTAAATCTGCCTCATGCTTCTTATATTGCTGCTATTCAACAAAATAAGGCCGCATATAGAGCAAACAGATTTGAAATGAAGATTACAATAATACTCATTCTATAGAAATTATTCTTTCTTCAATATCAAAGAGTTATGATTTTTATTTTCTCAAAAATAACATAAATGAAAATTTAACGGAACACTAGTGGTCTACGATAGTTCGTTGAAAATTAGCCAATCCTAAATGGCTTTGGTGGTAAACCAAACGAGTTCGTTGAAAAGTTTGTCAATAATCAGTGGGCTTGGGTTAATCCCAAACACGTAAATAAATCGTTCAAGCTATAAGTATTATGCATGACTGACTTGTATGAGGGTATGGAAAATGTAAATTCAAGCCTCTTACATGCTGCTTTGGACAAGTTGATAACCACAAGCGATGCATTGAAATAAAAAGCCAACTTTCTGAAGTCTTTTGACTGACAGTTAGTAATTCTGGCATGTTGCTTGCTGTCTCTATAGAATTTATGAAAAACTACTTAGTCGTTCCTTAAAAAGCCCATTTCAGCGAGACATCCTCAGTATAGGATACCCCGCTGACTTTTTTGATGAAATCCCAAAGAGCTTTCATCGCTCTTTTGAAGTTATAGACCGCTACCACAAGCAGTATGTTCATGGCATCCCCAGTCACTCCCTTGTAAAAGTTGCGACCTAAACGATAATCTGATTTCAAGTGTCCGATGGTTGTTCTATGCCTGCCCGTTTGCGGAACAATTCATGTTTCTTCAGTCTCTGATACCGACTGTCTGATTTCTTTGGGGTATTCGGTATTAAAATCTTTGTTCCGTTGATCTCTTTCTTACCGCGATACCCCCTGTCACCGGCAAGTATTTTGATTTTTCTTTTTGTCAGACGTTCAACCTGTTTCAATGATGCTTCAATCGTGTGTCCGTCGTAGTCATTACGGAAGGATCTGGCTCCAAGTATGATGCCTGTAGCGGAACGTATGATTGACACTTTATTACCGAACTCGTATTTCTTGTGTTCCTTACCTTTACTGATGCATTGCACTTCCGGTTCATGGATGGAATAAATCTTGTTCCGGCTGTTGTATTTTTGGGAAAGGATGGCTTCAAATATCTCAAGAAACCTGTCGTAGTCATGATTATCCCCAAGATTACGCTTGAGTTCGCGAACCAGTCTTCCCGCTATGGTCCGCAATTTCCTGTCTGCCTTAAGGGACTTGCTGCGATTCTTTGGATGATTCCAAAAACGCTGGTCGCGATAGACACGTTTCAGGACAAAAGTATAACTTTGGCAAAGAGGAAGCTCCAGTTTATGCACGATGTCAAGAACCTTGTTCACTATCTTTCTATGCAGCTTCGCGTCAGTAGGAAAGGTGATATTCTTTTCTTGGACGGTAGAATCGATAAAGGCTGTATCGTGATGATGGTTGTCGTCATTCCCGTTATTCACACGGATGCTTTCCTGGAAAATGAATTCAATACCCTTTTCACCAATACGGTTGCGGAAATGAACCAGTTCGGAAGCGGCACATGGGGCAGCGGGAGTAAACTCCTGCATTCCGCAGAAATACTGGTAGTAAGCATTTTCACTCTATTGTTCCACTACGGATTCACCTGACAGATTACGAAGATGCTTGAGGATTAACAGACCACACATCAAGCGAACAAGCTTACCGGGACCCATTATTGGGACAATACAAAGGAAGGAAAGCGTTGTCTAATTTTGCTCAATCTATTTGGTTTGCCAACTTGTACAGTGGATGCGATTGGTTCAGCATATCAGATAAACTGCTGAATAAAGAAGGGGTATTAGGGGACTTTTTAATCATAAAAATCTGCAAGTTTCTTGCGGTAAAGATAAGAATACTTGCAGATTTGTCAAAAGGGTTGGAATTTTAATTTATTGAATATCAATAATTATAATAGCTATTAAGGGAAAACTAATTAGTTTACATTATAGCCTGATACGACGATTCGTGGCTTTTGTCCACGAGTATCACGGTCATTCCAATGTAATTTCACAGTTTTCTTTTCACCCGGGAGTAGTGAGAAGTAGTTGTCGCTATAGAACATCGGCAGAATTTGTTCACCATCGGTAGCTCCTAATACATTAATACGAATCATCAATGCAGGAGTCTCGGTATTGTTCTTGATAATTACGCTACCGTTCCACGTTTCGCCTTCGTTCTTGATCGTTTGGATATCGGTTTTCAGACTAATCCGAGGCAACTTGCGTAAGGCTTGGTAGTTGCCTTCGTCTATACTATGCAGGTAGAAGTTATCCGATATGAGTCCATACGCTCCACTTAGGGTTAGTTTTACATAATGAACAACACTGATCTCTTTCGGAAACTGTAAGTCGATACAGGGTGTAGTGCTGTCTTCGTAGCTGTTTACATTGACCTTTTTTTCCCACATTACGCTACCATCCATGTTTAGTATTTGTGCTTTGGCTTGGAGAGAGGTTTGGTTACCAACACTGTAATTCACAATCTCCACCTTGTTCGTTATGGGGTTCCATTGAATGTGGAGGGGCTCTGATGCTTTTTTACAACCAAAGTAAGCTGCTGTAGGTTCGAAGTAATAGTCGTAAGTTTGCCATACCATTGAGGGCCATGCTGGATGAGTCATCCACAGGAGTAATCCTTTGCGGTTAAGGCTGCGTGATTCAAACAGACCGCGGTAGCCGTCGTAGCTAATCCATTGGGCTAGATCTGCAAATTCTTTAGCATTCTTAGGTTTACCAAATCCGCGTGTAATCATTTCATTGAAAGTTGCGCATGACTGCGCCCCTTCCATGGTGTAATCGTGTTGCCCCCACTGAACGTTTTGCGGCCATATAGCTTCAGGAGCGAAGGTACGCTTAAAACTCTCATAGGTCATTACGTTGGGCATACCTCGTTCACTATGGAATTTATCGCTACCATTTTGGATGCTGAAATATTCTTTCACTGGTAGGGCACGATAAGGGCCATGACCGCTTACTACATCATCGGCCGAGCTTGAAATATAGTGTAATCCAGGATGCTTATCCTTGACGATGCGGCGCAATGCTTTATCAATAACTTCAGGCGGAAAACCTTCGTTACGTCCGCAATAGATACCAACAGAGGCGTGTTTGCGAATACGGCGTACATAATCCTCGGCATTGGCAATGAACATAGTGGGATTATAGGGGTCGGGACCGTCGGCAGGGTTGGCAAGCCAAAAGTCTTGCCAAATCATTAAACCATAACGATCGGCAGCTTCGTAGAATTCTTCGTCGCCAATCTGACCTACCCAGTTACGAATCATGGTGAAGTTCATATCTGCATGATAAGCCATGGCGATGTCGTATTCACGACCTCGGTAGTTAAGGTTGTTTTCACTGAAACCCCAGTTACCCCCTCGACCAATGAAGCGGCGTCCATTGATGAAGATACTGAGAATAGAGTGATCCTCGTTAAAAGTCATTTGACGGATGCCTATATTGAAATCTTCGGTATCGGATATCTGCCCGTCTATTTTGAAGATGAAGTTGGCCTTATATAGATAAGGTGATCCGTAGCCTTTCGGCCACCAGAGTTTCGGATTTTTCAGGTTCAGTTGAGCGAACCTGTCGGGAGTGAAGCGTACAGCCTTTTCTTCACCAGCCTTCAAGTTAACAGATTGTTTGAAAGTTATGTTACCAATAGATCCGCAGAGTACACCGTTAACAGACTTGTTATCGTGATTTTTCACAATCACTTCGGGGGTAAGTGCCACCGATGTTGTATCGGGCAGAGGTAGGATGGATTGTACAAACGGGTCTTGAAGTGTCACCTTACCAGATGTAGTAAGGCTAACATCGTTCCAAATACCAATATTTCGGCCACGAATAGTTGAAATCCAATCCCAACCGATAGAAGCGTGAAACGTGGGATTATCGGCACCTAGAATACCACCATTGAAATCAGTATTTTTTTCGTACTTTTCTTTGATGGCTCCGATGTGAGCGTTCTTAATAATTTCTACAGCCACGACATTCTTACCAGGAACAATGAGGTCGGTCACATCATATTGTCCACGGATAAAAGCACCTTCCATCCGACCCAGCTTTTGTCCGTTAAGAAAAATATTGGCTTTCCAATTGATGCCATCGAAATTGAGGAAAAGACGTTCTTTCTTGAATCTTCTAGGTAATTCAAATTCGTTGCGATACCAAAAATTGGAGTTGAAGAATGATTCTGAAAGTAAAAATATGTTGTCGGCATAGTTGGGATTAGGTATAGCACCAACATTCTTATAACTAGTTAGCACAGTACCCGGTACGGTAGCTACAACCCAATGTTTAGTTGAATAATTGGGTTGGGATATTTCTTCACCTTGGGCTGTGACCTGCGAAGCACGTTGTATATGCCAATTTCCGCCCGAGAGTATCAGTTTGTTTCCTTCGGGAATAGGTTGAGCTTTTGGATGTGCCACGAGTCCGCCTTTACCCATTACTTCGATTTCGCTCAAAGCATAAGGTTTACCGTTAGCTGATTCATTCATCAGTACACGTACGTAACGACCTTCACCCTTTACATCAATCTCATCGACTAACCGATTGCCAGCAGGTAGTTCGGCCAAGTCGGTCCATTGGCTGGCATTATCGGATACTTGAAGTTTACCTTTGATGGCTTTATTTACCCAACTCAGTTTTACTTTATCGAATGTAGATTTACTACCTAAGTCAACGTAAACCCATTCTTTTTGGATACCCTGACTCATCCAAGTACTATCGAAAAACTTCGATGGAAGCAGGTCGATCATTTTACCATCGTTGAAAAAGTTCATTTCAAAGAAGGTCCAATATACAGCACCTTCCATTTTCAAATGGAGACGGTAGTAACTAAAGTTCCCCTTTTTTTCGAGGGACATTTTCAAATTAATGGATCGAGTGGGTAATGTACCTGACTCCCAACTATTCTTGTTAGGATCAGAGTGTGCCATGTATTTGCTGGCATCGCCAGGCATTCCGTTACCGCAGAACGCACCGAGTTCTGTCCATATTTGACCATCGACTGATCCTTCGCAAATCATTTCATACCCCCTTTTCACTCTGCCTTTATCATAAGCTACACTACCACGGAATTGGAGTTCGTCGGCGGTTTCTTGCCAACCCACCAAAGAGATCTCAAAGTAAGTGTCTTCACCATTTACTGTATTATGCGAGTAGGGGCCTTTGTCAAGCATCCATTCTGATTCTCGGCGAGAAATTTTTCCATTAGGAGTGGAGAGCATAATGCGATGAGGTTGTCGGGTAGTTACTATACCATCTGTCGTAAGTTGTGCTGTGAGATTGTAATCGTAGCTAGATGAGTGGTAGGCACTTCGCAACAAAGCAATGTTACGGTAAGTGTTCACATCGGGACGGAGTAAAGGAGAAAAATCTTCAGAAGGAAGTCCTGGATACTGACCGATACCTAAAGTATAGTAATCAGAGTATTTGAATGATTTAGTCGAACTACCCGTTTGTCCGCATCCCATCAGCAGTACTGACGTAACAAGTACACTGTAGAGAGAAAATAAACGAAACAATTTTGTTTGAATATACATAGTTTTATCTAATTATTTAAAATTGCGATACAAACATAAAAAAAGACGAACAAAAAGTAAATTAAAAAGAAATATTGGTTATTTTTTTATTATTTTTTTTGTTAGCCATTTATATTGTTAACTAACATTCATATATTTGCATAAATAGAGTTATCAAATTTGTAACAATTTGCTGCAAGCACTAAAATGAAAGGCATCAAGAATTTAAAATAATTGATTTCATTAGTGTCCAATAAAAAGGGCAAGTAAAAAAATTAATCAAATAGTCCTTCAAAAAGGGGACAATCGAGTTCTTTGACATCATTGAAATTAGTCTTATTGAACAAGTCACGTAAGTGAGTTTTGTCCGTCAGAGAGATGCTTAGAATCTGCAAAACCTCATAAGTTGAACGTTTCAATTGCATATCGTGTTGGACAATAGCCACGAGACAGTAAGTAATGATCGCCACACTGATTTGAATGTGGACAGCATTTTCCGTTGTGCCCCAGAATCTCTTTATTTTAAGGTGTTGCTTTAGCCATTTAAAGAAAGACTCAACCAACCATCTTTTCTTATAGAAATTTGCAACATCCAATGCAGAAATATGTGTTGCATTCGTCAAGAAAGTGAACTCACGGTCATCCTCTTCATCCTAGTAACGAATGAGTCGGAATGTCCCGGGATACTTCTTCTCCGAGAGATAACCCGTTAGTTTCACTTCAGCATCGGCTCGTACATTCTTAGGCATCCTTCGCCTCCTCTTAACCATTGTGCATTTCAAGTTCGTCTTAGCTCTGACTACGAAAAAAGAACCTGTCAGGTGTATCCTATATAGTTCCTTAAAAGAGTCATAAGCCCTGTCGAATATATAATAAGCATTTGGTTCATAGTGGATTGAATACATCGCTGTAGAATCGTGCTTCGATGCTGTGGTTACAGTATAGAAGGCAGGAACTTGTGCTTCAATGTCATATAAGACATGAGCCTTCACTCCTCCTTTCTTGCTTCGGAATTTTGCCCAAGGGAATGTTGCAAGGCATAACGGAATCGTTGTTGAATCAAACGCATATTTCTTTCCGGAAATGTCAAGGATGTTGGTCGTCCGCTTCTCGCAGGCTTCTTTCATCATATAGAATGCAAATTCTTCAAAAATTCTGTAATCACGGTTCTGGTTGGCTGTCGCAAGAGTTGTCTTGGCTATCGGTTCACGACCTAACCCAAGATGATATTGCTTGGCCCTATGCGCCTCGAAAGCAACGATTAAGTCTCGCAGGCTCTCACGGTTACTCAGTTGTCCAAACATCATTGCGAGCATCTGATTCCAACAAGTGAAATGTTTCACATATCGGTTGCCATCATACTTGCGAACATAGTTGTTGAACTGAGTCCTGTTCAGAAAAGCGGTTAATTGAGAGAATACGTATTTGTCTTGGAACATAGCAGCCATTTGTATTAGACTGCAAAGTTGCAAAATCAAGTCCGTTTCATTTCAAAAAACCATGTAATTGGCTATATTTCAATAATTTCAAAGAACTATTCATCCACTTTTACGGGACAGTAGTGGATGGCGAATACAGTTTTGTTTCAGGCTTATAAAAAACTGACCGGGAAACAGCAGCAAGAGGTGATGGCTGCCATTCGGGATACCAACAGGGTGGCTGATTTATGCGAGAACAATTCCGGTCTGAAAGCTGTCTGCTTGAAGAAGTTCCCGGCAGCCTTCCAGCAGCCTTTGAAGAATCTGTTTGTTCATTTATGGGAAAATGCATTGCGTTCCCCAAAATTTAATGATCATTTTTTCGACCGGGTTGGAAGATTTTATTGATAAATTTATTGCTGAAAATAAAAGTATTGAAGTATGTCCGTTTTGTGCTTTGGAAAGTTTTTATGATTTGCAGGGGCAATCCAGACGAGAAATAGGTCATTGGTTGTGTAAAGAACAATATCCCTATCTTGTGGTTAATTTTGATAATCTTGTACCGATTGGGCATGATTGTACTCTGGTTAAACATTGATGTGTTTATTATCCTGAATATCGGTTACATTTAACTTTTAAACGAACCGGCACTAACAAATTATATTAAAAAAGGGGATTAGGAGTTAGTGATATAAACCCAATGATCCCAAAGATGATGATTTAGTGGAAAGTTGGAAAAAACTTTTTAATATTCAACAAAGGTATGAGTCTGCAATTAATGATAAGGTATTCTGATGGTGACGGGGGGATTTCATCTGCTCGTGGCGGTGGCAGGTGGATGGGACATGTGGCGGGACATCATCATGGACGGATTTGCCGCTTCCATTGGGAATGATGCGGAAAGGGCATACGCTTTTGTTTTTTTTGTGGGCGGGATACTGCTCCTTTTGG
>ERZ825324.2799-NODE-2799-length-17424-cov-3.141344_pt1 | contig 17424 bp, 13 predicted proteins | sample MGYA00519859_ERZ825324 | MGnify/ENA primary metagenome ERZ825324 (study PRJEB31778, sample SAMEA3449198) | human gut metagenome | biome: human gut; feature: human-associated habitat; material: faeces | place: United Kingdom | collected 2010/2012 ... | reverse complement strand
GTTCTGGACGGTATTGTTACAGTATCCCTGACACTCAATTTATTATACGGATATGGAGTCAAAGACATTTCTGTAAAAGTACAGGAGAAGGTCAAATCTTCCATCGAGAACATGACAGGACTGGAAGTGTCAATTGTCAATGTGCGCATCGCCAGCGTTGATATGGGAAATAACAAATAATCCTTCTGTTTGAGAGGGAATAACGGCGCAGTATCATAAAGGGTGTCTTAAGACATCCTTTTTTTTCCTTAAGAGAGGAAGAAAAGAGAAGAACGAGGAGAGAGGACGAAGCAATGACAAGAAGAGCGTTAAGAGAACAGGTATTTAAGATGTTATTCCGCGTGGAATTTCACGATGCAGAGGAGATGAAGGAGCAGGCTGTTCTGTTCGATGAGGAGGAATCCTGCAGCGAGAAGGATAAGGAATATATCACGAAGAAGTTTGAGAATATTGTAGAGAAGATCACAGAGATCGATGCTGCCGTGAACGAGGTGGCAAAGGGCTGGAAGACAACCCGTATGGGTAAGGTGGATCTTACGATCATCCGTCTTGCCGTCTATGAGATGAAGTACGAAGAAGATATTCCGGTAAAGGTTGCGATCAACGAGGCAGTTGAGCTTGCAAAGCAGTACGGAGCGGATGATTCACCGGCATTTGTCAATGGCATTTTAGCAAAACTGGCATGATGAAGAATATTTATTCCGTCGGGCAGGTGAATACATATATTAAGAATATGTTTGCCCAGGATTTTATGATGCAGCGGATCAGTGTGAAAGGGGAAGTGTCGAACTGTAAGTACCACTCCTCCGGACACATTTATTTTACGTTAAAGGACGCTGTGGGGACGATCAGTGCGATTATGTTTGCGGGGAACCGCAGAGGTCTTGCATTCCCGATGAAGGAAGGGGACAAGGTGATCGTGACCGGCTCCATAGAAGTATATGAGAGAGATGGAAAGTATCAGCTCTATGCCAGGGAGATTGAACTGGATGGAGCTGGTAATTTATATTTAAAATTTGAAGCGTTAAAAAAAGAATTAGAAGAGATGGGATATGTAAAGGAAAATGTAGAGACTTATCTTCAGTTATTTAAGGATGTAGCACCAGATGTAACAGGTATCCGTTTCCTGAAAGAAAAACTGGGCGACTGCTTAAGTGAAGAGACAGCAGACAGTATGGAAATGATCATTTCCAGTGTTGAGACCGCAAAAGAATGCGAATTCAATATCAAATTCGATCCGACACTTGTAAGAGGACAGTCTTACTATACAGGAACGATCTTTGAAGTGACGATGGATGATTTCGGCGGATCTGTAGCCGGAGGCGGCCGTTATGATAAGATGATCGGTAAATTCACCGGGCAGGATACACCTGCATGTGGATTCTCAATCGGATTCGAACGAATCGTCATGCTGCTTCTGGAAAATGGATATGAAGTTCCGACTATAAAAGAGAAGAAAGCATATCTGTTAGAGAAGAAGATGACAAAAGAAGGGCTTTTAAAGGTTATGTCACTTGCAAAGGCAGACCGTCAGGCAGGAAAACAGGTCCTGATCGTCAACATGAAGAAGAATAAAAAGTTCCAGAAAGAACAGCTTACTGAAGACGGTTATACAGAAATCGTGGACTGTTATGCAGATTCCGTGGAAAATTTATAAGATATATAGGAAACAATAAATTACGGCGTAAGGACGTCGGAAAAGGAGATAAAGAAACATGGCAGAATCAATGAAAGGGTTAAAAAGAACCCACAGATGTGCAGAATTATCTGCAGCCAATGTAGGAGAGAAAGTTACCATTATGGGATGGGTACAGAAAAACCGTAATAAGGGCGGTCTGGTATTCGTAGATGTCAGAGACCGTTCAGGTATTATCCAGGTGGTATTCGAAGAAGGAAAATGCGAAGCGGCACTGATCGAAAAGGCAGCTAAGCTTCGTGCAGAATATGTAGTAGCAATCGTAGGAACAGTAGCAAAACGTTCCGGTGCAGTGAATGATCATCTTGCAACAGGAGAGATAGAGGTGATTCCGGAAGAACTTCGTATTCTTTCTGAATCAGAGACACCGCCGTTCCACATCGAAGAGAATTCTAAAACAAAAGAAGAAGTACGTCTGAAATACAGATACCTGGATCTTAGAAGACCGGATCTGCAGCGCAATCTGATGATGAGAAGCAAGGTTGCAACTCTGACACGTCAGTTCCTTGCGGAAGAAGGATTTCTTGAGATTGAGACACCGGTTCTGATCAAAAGTACACCGGAAGGAGCAAGAGATTACCTCGTACCTAGCCGTATCCAGCAGGGACAGTTCTATGCGCTGCCACAGTCACCACAGTTATTCAAACAGTTACTGATGTGTTCAGGATATGACAGATATTTCCAGATCGCAAGATGCTTCCGTGACGAAGATTTACGTGCAGACCGTCAACCGGAATTCACACAGATCGATATGGAGTTATCTTTCGTGGATGTCGATGATGTAATCGAAGTAAATGAAAGACTGCTTGCCAAATTATTCAAAGAAGTACTGGGCGTGGAAGTATCTCTTCCAATCCAGAGAATGACATGGCAGGAAGCAATGGACCGCTTTGGTTCAGATAAGCCGGATATCCGTTTTGGTATGGAACTGACAAACGTAACAGATGTTGTAAAAGACTGTGAATTTGTAGTGTTCAAAAATGCGATCGAAAATGGTGGAACAGTTCGTGGTATCAACGCCAAAGGACAGGGCGGAATGGCTCGTAAGAAGATTGATAAACTGGTTGATTTTGCAAAAGATTATGGTGCAAAGGGACTTGCGTATATTGCAATTCATGAAGACGGAACAGTGAAATCCTCATTTGCCAAATTCATGACAGATGATGAAATGAAAGCTCTGATCGAAGCGATGGGCGGAGAGAACGGAGACTTGTTATTATTTGCTGCAGATAAGAATAAAGTTGTATGGGATACACTGGGAGCACTTCGTCTGGAACTCGCACGTCAGATGGAACTTCTTGACAAGAATGAATACAAATTCTTGTGGGTAACAGAATTCCCACTTCTCGAGTGGAGCGAAGAGCAGAACCGTTATACAGCTATGCACCATCCATTTACAATGCCAATGGAAGAAGATCTTCAGTATATTGACAGTGATCCGGGAAGAGTCCGTGCAAAAGCATACGATATCGTATTGAATGGTAACGAGATTGGTGGAGGAAGTGTCAGAATCTTTGATCAGGATATCCAGAGCAAGATGTTTGAAGTGCTTGGATTTACAGAAGAGCAGGCACAGGAGCAGTTTGGCTTCCTTCTGACAGCATTCAAGTATGGAGTGCCGCCGCACGCAGGACTTGCATATGGTCTGGATCGTCTGGTTATGCTGATGGCAAAACAGGACAGCATCCGTGATGTAATTGCATTCCCTAAAGTAAAAGATGCATCTGATCTTATGACAGAAGCACCGGGACATGTAGATGCAAAACAGTTGGAGGAACTCGGAATTGCGGTTATAGCAAAAGAAGAGAAAAAGGCAGAAGACAAAGAATAAAGTAAAAGCTATATAAAGTAAAAGATGCGGGAAAACCAAAGAGAAGGTTGCTCCCGCACCTTTTTTATTACTATGCGTTCGTAAGGAGCTGCCACTTGCCAAAGCATGCAGAAAAAGTTGTCGGAGTTTTCAAATTAAAAGAAAAATTCAAAAAATTAAAAAAAGCAGTTGACAATACCATATATATACGTTATACTGAATATCGTTCTGATGAACACAAAATAATAAAACATACTTGATGTGCGATAGTAGTACAGTTGGTAGTACGCCACCTTGCCAAGGTGGAGGTCGCGGGTTCGAGTCCCGTCTGTCGCTCTGAATTGACTATTTGTAACGTCTTTTTTTGTGTTGATCAATTATGGGGGTGCGGATTTGTTACTGTGCAGAAAGGAGATTAAACTGTACTAATTTCCGAGCATGGGAAGAATCGGATTGAAATTATATGTAGCACTATGCTATACTAAAGTCTGTATAAACAAAGCTGCAGAATCTGCCGCTGGCAGAATATCTGTAGATACGAAAAGAGAGTGAACAAAAAACGAGGATGTGAGAAGATGAATCAGGAAAGAGTAGTAAAAGCAGGTCTTCTGGGACTTGGAACGGTCGGCAGCGGGGTGTATAAACTTGTGGAACGCCAGAAGGATGAAATGGCATTGAAAGCCGGTGCAGGTCTTGAAATTCAGAAGATACTGGTACATAACATGAATAAGAAGAGAGAGGGTGTAGACCAGTCTCTTTTAACCGATAAGTGGGAAGATATCATGAATGATGATGAGATAGAAATCGTAATCGAAGTGATGGGTGGTATCGAACCTGCAAGAACTATGATTCTGGAAGCACTGCATGCAGGAAAGAATGTTGTGACAGCGAACAAAGATCTGGTAGCGACACATGGACACGAACTTTTGGAGGCGGCAGAAGAAAGTGGAGTGGATTTCTTATTTGAGGCAGCTGTGGCAGGAGCAATCCCGATTATCCGTCCGCTGAAGCAGTGTCTGGCGGCGAATGAGATTCAGGAAGTTATCGGTATTGTCAATGGTACGACGAACTTTATTCTGACCAAGATGATCGAAGAAGGGATGGATTTTGACGATGCACTGGCACTGGCAACAGAGCTTGGTTATGCAGAGGCAGATCCGACGGCCGATATTGAAGGACTGGATGCAGGACGTAAGGTAGCGATCATGGCATCGATTGCATTTCATTCCAGAGTTACATTCGAGGATGTATATACAGAAGGAATTACAAAAATTACTGCGAAAGATGTGGAATACGCAGAAGAATTCGGTGATGTGATCAAATTACTCGGTGTTGCGCATAATACGGAAGAAGGAATTGAGGTTGCTGTTCATCCGATGATGATTCCGAAGGAACATCCGCTTGCATCCGTGAGAGATTCGTTTAATGCAGTATTTGTCCGCTCTGATGCTGCCGGTGATACGATGTTCTACGGAAGAGGAGCAGGGGAACTCCCGACGGCCAGTGCGATCATGGGTGATGTGATCGATGTGATCCGTGATATACAATACCATTGTACAGGAAGAATCAGTTGTACCTGTTATCGTGAGACACCGGTAAAGAACTTTAAAGAAGTAAAGAACAAGTTCTATATCCGTATGCTGGTGGATAATAAACCAGGTGTACTTGCTGCAATTGCAAGTGTATTCGGAGTGCATAAAGTAAGTATTGCAAGAGTGATTCAGAATACAAAAGAAGATGATGCAGCAGAGCTTGTTATTGTTACAGAAGCAGTAAAAGAAAAGCATCTGGAAGATGCACTGGCTCATCTGGTGGATATGGATACGACACGGGAGATTGGAACCGTGATCCGTGAATATTAAATAATAAATAGCAGAATATTTTCAGAGGACGGAGGCCGTAACAAGCTCCGTCTTTTATAATCGCCGTATGGTGAAAATCAAATAAGAATCCATGAATAATTGGTGAGAAAATAAGGAGTGAAAGAAAGTTGAAAGAACAGAAAAAAGTGAATCCTCTGGCAACAGAAAGCGAGGGAAAACTGATCGCGAAATTCGCAATTCCGGCAATTATCAGTATGCTGGTGAGCTCATTATATAATATTGTAGATCAGATCTTTATCGGACAGGGAGTCGGACTTCTGGGAAATGCAGCGACTAATATTGCATTTCCTGTGTCGATCATCTGTACGGCAACAGCACTTCTTCTTGGAATCGGAAGTGCGTCGAATTTTAATCTGTGTTCCGGAGCGGGAGATCATGAGAAAGCAAGCAGGATTGCGGGGACCGGGCTTTCCATGCTGGTAATCTGTGGTGTGATCATTGCAGCAGTGGTACTGGTGTTCCTGGATCCTCTGCTGCATCTTTTCGGTGTGACGACAAAGATCCTGCCATATGCACAGGATTATACAGGAATTACGGCATTTGGAATTCCGTTCCTGATTTTGACAACCGGAGGGAATCATCTGATCCGCGCGGACAGAAGTCCTACGTACTCTATGACTTGTATGCTGACAGGGGCAATTATTAATACGGTGTTAGATCCGCTGTTTATCTTTGGATTCCACTGGGGGATCAAAGGCGCTGCGTGGGCGACCGTGATCGGACAGATCGTATCCGGAATTATGGTAATTGTATATTTTGGAAGATTTCGTAAAATGGAGCTGAAAAAAGAGATGTTCCGTCCGAGAGGCCATCTCCTGAAAATGATCCTGTCATTGGGAATGGCTTCCTGTATCAATCAGATTGCCATGGCTGTGGTACAGATTACAATGAATAATACACTGCGCTATTATGGTGCGGCTTCTGTATATGGAACAGATATTCCACTGGCGTGTGTGGGCGTTATCTCAAAGGTAAATATGGTGTTCATGGCTATTGCGATCGGGATTTCCCAGGGATGTCAGCCAATCTGGGGATATAATTATGGAGCGGGATCGTATGACAGAGTAAAACGCACTTATTGGAAAGCATTCCGCGTTGCTATGACGGTTGGAATTGTGTTCTTCTTGTGTTTCCAGTTTTTCTCGACGCAGCTTGTGAGTATCTTTGGTACGGGAAGCAAAGAATATTATGAATTTGCGGCAAGATATTTCAGGATTTTTATGTTTATGACATTTGTTAATGGAATCCAGCCAATGTCATCCGGATTCTTTACATCAATTGGTAAAGCGAAGCTGGGTATTGTAGTGTCGCTTACAAGACAGGTAATCTTTTTACTTCCGCTGATACTTATATTCCCGATTTTTATGGGAATTGACGGGGTGATGTATGCGGGACCGATCGCAGATGCGGCAGCGGGAATTATCGCAATTGGATTCGCTGTAAAAGAGATTCGCGCGATGGATAAGATTGCATAGCCTGTTGGAATATGGTAAAATAAATTGAAATAGTCTGGGTATTTGTGAATACCCGGACTGATGACGGTATTACAGGGAAATGGGAGAATACAAGGGATGAAAGAACGATTACCCGTTGGATTTATGTTCAAACAGATCAATAATATTTATGAAAAGGAATTCAATAACCTGCTTCGAGGGATAGGGATCACATCATCGCAGTGCGCGGTGCTGGATTATCTTCTTGGCAGCAGTAAGGAGTTTGTGAATCAGAAAGACATTGAAAAGGCGTTAAGTCTTAAGAATCCGACGGTAACGGGAATCTTAAAAAGGTTAGATGAAAAAGGATTCATTCTGGCAGTTCCAAGTAATCAGGACAAAAGATGCAAGAACATTTACCCGACGGAAAAAGCATATGATATTCAGAAAAAGATGGACAATTACCGGAAGAAGATAGATCGGAGGCTGACGATCGGGATGAGTAAAAAGGAAATCGCGGCATTGGAAAAGATGCTGGACCGGGTTCTTTATAATATCAGTGATCCGTAAAGAGAACAGGAAAAGGACAGGAGAAACAAAAAATGAGTTATGCAGACAAAGTATTTATCAATATGTGCCGTGACATTATCGATAACGGTACCGATACCAGAGGCGAAAAAGTAAGACCGGTATGGGAAGATGGAACACCGGCATATACGATCAAGAAATTCGGAGTTGTGAACAGGTATGATCTGTCGAAAGAATTTCCGGCACTGACACTTCGAAGAACAGCAATCAAAAGCTGTACGGATGAGCTTTTGTGGATCTGGCAGCAGAAATCGAATAATATCAATGATCTTCACAGTCATATCTGGGACAGTTGGGCGGATGAAAACGGTTCGATCGGAAAGGCTTATGGATATCAGATGGGCGTAAAGCACCAGTATAAAGAAGGCATGTTTGATCAGGTGGACCGTGTAATCTATGACCTTAAGAATAATCCATACAGCAGAAGAATCATGACGAATATTTATGTGCATGAAGATCTGCATGAGATGAATCTCTATCCGTGTGCATACAGTATGACATTTAATGTAACCAAGAAACCGGGACATGATAAACTGACATTGAATGCAATCCTGAATCAGAGATCGAATGATGTTCTTGCGGCAAATAACTGGAATGTATGTCAGTATGCCGTATTGATCCATATGCTGGCGCAGGTATGTGATATGGAAGTCGGAGAGTTCGTACATGTGATCGCAGATGCACATATTTACGACAGACATGTGCCGATGATAGAGGAACTGATCAGCCGCAAGCCGCTTCCGGCACCGAAGTTCTGGCTGAATCCGGAGGTCAAAGACTTTTATCAGTTTACAAGAGATGATGTAAAATTGATCGATTATCAGACACATGATCAGATTAAGAATATTCCGGTGGCAGTGTAGAAGAAATATTATTAGCCGGTGGCAGTCAGAGATAAGAATATATTATACGTAAAGAGGAGATGTAGATTATGAATTTGATCGTTGCAGTAGATTCAAACTGGGCAATAGGAAAAGAAAATAAGTTACTGGTGAGTATTCCGCAGGATATGAAGTTTTTCAGAGAGACAACGAAAGGGAAAGTTGTAGCGATGGGAAGAAAGACACTGGAAAGCTTTCCGGGCGGACAGCCGCTTAAGAATCGTGTGAATGTAGTACTTACAACAGACAAGAACTATAAAGTAAAAGATACAGTTATTGTACATACCATAGAAGAGATGGTGGATGAACTGAAAAAATATGATTCGGAAGATATATTTGTGATCGGTGGAGAGAGTATTTACCGCCAGCTGCTTCCGTATTGTACAAAAGCATATATTACAAAAATAGACCATGCATATGATGCAGATACATATTTCCCGAATCTGGATGAGGATCCGGAGTGGGAGATGACGAAGATCAGTGACGAACAGACTTATTTTGATCTGGAATATGTGTTTACAATCTACGAGAGGAGATAACAGATCGAAAATGAGAGTGCTTAGTGTCACGGCGCAGAAGCCATGCAGTACGGGAAGCGGCGTCTATCTGACCGAGGTGGTGAGATCTCTGGCCAAGATGGGTGTTTCGCAGGCCGTGGTGGCGGGCGTCACAAGAGAGGATCGGGTGGATATGCCGGAAGGGGTAACGGTATATCCGGTATATTTTTCGTCAGAAAAGCTTCCGTATCCGGTAGTAGGAATGTCGGATGATATGCCTTATACCAGTACAAGATATCGGGATATGACAGAAGAGATGGCCGGACAATTTAAAGCCGCATTTCTTGAAGTTCTGGATGAAGCAATAGAAAAAGAAAATCCGGATATTATCTTATGCCATCATTTGTATTACCTGACGGCGCTGATAAGAGCACATTATCCTGCTAAAAAAGTATATGGATTTTGCCATAATACGGATCTGAGACAGATGGAGAGTATTTTATTTGAAAGAAATTTTATCAGGCAGGAGATTCCGAAACTTGACAGGATATTTGCACTTCAGGAAGCGCAGAAAGAAAAAATAAAAAAAATATATCCGGTATCAGAAAAACAGATGACTGTGATAGGAACCGGATATAACAGTGAGGTCTTTAAAAAGACAGGCATAAAATTAAGCAGGAAAGACGGAAAAATCCGTATGATTTTTGCGGGGAAGATTACACAGAAGAAAGGTGTAAAAAGTCTTCTGAGAGCATTGAATCTTCTGGATTATGAAAAAGAAAAAATACAACTTATTCTTGCCGGAGGTGCCGGAAACCTCGTTGAATATGAAGAGATTAAAGAACTGGCAGATGGATGCAGATATCCGGTAGTGTTTGCTGGATGTGTAACGCAATCAAGGCTTGCAGAGCTATACAATGACTGTGATATTTTTGTGCTTCCGTCTATGTATGAGGGCCTTCCGTTGACTGTGATTGAGAGTCTGGCCTGTGGTGACAGGGTAGTAATGACGAAATTGGAAGGAATTGCCGAGTGGCTTGCTGATATGGTCCCGGACGCAGATATCCGGTACGTGTTACCTCCGGGGATGAAAGGAACGGATGAACCGCTGGAGGAAGAATTACCGGCATTTGAAAGCAGACTTGCAGAAGCTTTACGGGAAGCAATTGAGGAAAAAGATACAAAAGAATGTGATGTCAGCAGGATTTCCTGGCAAAAAATCGCACGGGAAGTAATCCGGTAAAATGCCAAAGAGCCTGCCGATGCCAACGTTGTTTCCATACTATGGTATTATAAAAAGTGGGAAGATGATTGATTTCATCTTCCCGCATTTTTTATGCTGTACGTTCTACAGTGTATCATTTCTTCTTACATATCCAGGACGATCCTCGGAAGATGTAAGCTCTTTTACATGTGTGATCTTGGCGTGTTTGTCAACAACCTGATTTTCAATATGTACATTCTCACCGATGTATGCGCCAGAAAGAACTACGCAGTTCTTAATAACAGCACCTTTTTTGATGATACAGCCACGTCCGATGATGGAATTTTCTACAGTACCTTCGATAAGACAGCCATTGGAAACCACAGAGTGTTCCAGAGAACCTTCAATCAGACATCCGTTTGATACAACAGAATTTTTAGCATTTCCTGTTTCAAAATACTGTGTCGGGCAGGAATCATTTGTTCTTGTGTAGATTGGCCAGTTTGGATCAAACAGATTCTGAGCAGTTTTAATATCTGTCAGAGAAAGGTTTGAATCATAATAACTCTTGAAATCAGAGATTGCAGCGAAATAACCTTTGTGAGAAACACCGCGGATATCGAGTTCATCACAGGATGCATTCACGATATCTAATAAAGTGTATACAGAAGAAGTCTTTTTTGCTTTGTGGATCAGTTCGATGAACAGATCTTTCTTCATAACATAAGTATCCATGAAGATATTTTTATTCTTTGCATTTCCGTGATTCTGTTCCAGAGAAAGAACTCCTTTCTGCTTGTTCAGGTTCAATGCGTAACAGTTCAGAAAATATTCTTTTGCAGTATCTACAGAATGATACAGTAATGTAATATCAGCACCGGATTCGATATGATCGTTTAACAGTTTCTTGTAATCCTGTGTGTAGACCATGTAACTTGGTGCAATAACAACATATTCGGCCAGTTCCTGTTCGATATATTCCAGGTTTTCAATATAAGAAGCAATGTCATTGTTATACAGACTCATGTTCATTCCGAGACCGGAATAGAGAATCTGAAGATTACCGCTCTTTGAGTTGATATTGTAGTGGCGTCCTGTTCCAAGATGCGCAGTCAAAGACTGTGGATTTCTGCGGATATAGACCTGAATGTGGTCGATACCACTGTTACTCATATTTGAGATAGGGAAGTCAATAACACGATAACGTCCAAGGAAAGAGAATGCACCTACCGGACGATATTCCTGCATGCCTTCCACTCTGATGTGATTTCCGGCAAAGTTTACGATTCCAAATGCTTTAGCCATATTATTCTACCCCCTTTACACGTTTGGAAATGAGCTCGATATGTTCGCTCTTTGCGTCGCCGACAACAGCGCCTGCACCAATTTTAACATTATCAGCAACCAGCGCACGTGTAACGACAGCATTTTCATCTACTACTACACCAGGCATCAGTACACTGTTGATAATCTTAGCGCCTTTTCCTACTTTTGCACCTGTGAAAAGTACGGAATTTGTAATTTCACCTTCGATTACGCAGCCCTGATTGACGAATGCATGGTTAATTTCAGCATCCGGTCCGATATACTGAGGAAGAGCAGTAGCATCCTCTGTGTAAATTTTCCAGGTAGGATCGTTCAGATCCAGCTCGTTGTTCTTACTGAGCAGATCCATGTTGGCTTCCCAGAGAGAATCAATCGTTCCTACATCTTTGAATTTGTATGCATATAATTTTTTTCCGTCATTCAGAAGAGTTGGTATGATATCTTTTCCAAAATCATGGTTGGAATCAGGATCTTTCATATCGGCAACCAGTTTTTTGCGTAACAGTTTCCAGTTGAAGATATAGATTCCCATAGATGCAAGATTACTCTTTGGATGTTCTGGTTTTTCTTCAAATTCTATGATACGGTTCTCATCATCTGTATTCATGATACCGAAACGGCTTGCTTCTTTCATCGGAACTTCGATAACTGCAATTGTTGCATCTGCTCCGTTATCTTTATGTTCCTGCAACATCTTATCATAATTCATCTTGTAGATATGATCTCCGGAAAGTACCAGAAGATATTCCGGTGAGTATGTATCGATAAAGTCGATATTCTGTGAGATTGCGTCAGCAGTACCTCTGTATACATCCAGATTGGCATCTGCTTTCTCACGTGGTGGAAGAACAAAAACACCACTTTCTTTTGCGTCTAATCCCCAGCGTCTGCCTGCAGCAACATAACTGTTTAACAGAATGGATTCATACTGGGTTAATACTCCTACAACATTGATGCCGCTGTTGGCACAGTTACTGAGTGGAAAATCAATGATTCTGTATTTTCCACCATAAGAAACAGCTGGTTTTGCAACTTTATTTGTCAGTTCGTGAAGACGTGAGCCTCTACCGCCGGCCAATATCATCGCTAACATATTATTTTGTTTCATAATATATCCTCCTTATTGCTTATGAATATATTGTATAATTTTTTGCAAATATTTGCCATATGATTTTTGAAAAAAATGGGAAAAATCACAAATTTTTTTGAAAAATACACTTAAATTTGTGGAAAGGATGAAAAATTTGACGGATTATGGTAAAAAAAGCATGACAAGAAATTAACGAAATGAAAAGAGTTGACAATATTGTAGAATATCACATATAATATTTTATAAATATTCAGTGAATGCTATGACAAGGAGGAGTACATAGATTCCCGAAGCAAAGAGAGAAGATGGAAGGTGCAAGTCTTCGTGAAGGATTTATGGAAGTAGCCTTTGAGCTGTGAACCGAAAGGATATAGATAAAGTGTAAGAATATCTGAGTAGACTTCAACGCAGTCCCAGCGTTATCAGGGAGGCAGTATCGGAAAGTGAAACCAGGATAAGGAAAACGTTCCTGTACTGAACAGAGAGCAGAAAGTAATTTCTGAATTTAGGTGGTAACACGGATGTAATATTCGCCCTGAGCTGACAGCTTGGGGTGTTTTTTTATTATATCCGGTATGAAAATGATCAGATTTCAAGGAGGTAGTATATGAAGAAGATCAGTGGCAATAAATTACTGGTAAAAGCACTGAGTGAAGAGCAGGTGGATACAATATTCGGTTATCCGGGAGCCTGTACAATTGACATCAGTGACGAACTTTATAAACAGGATTATACAAAGGTGATCCTTCCAAGGCAGGAAGTGGCATTGGTGCATGAAGCAGATGCTTATGCAAGATCAACGGGAAAAGTAGGTGTATGTCTTGTTACGAGCGGACCTGGAGCAACGAATCTTGTAACAGGACTTGCAACAGCATATTACGACAGTGTACCGCTTGTATGCTTTACAGGTCAGGTATCCAGACACCTGATCGGTAATGATGCATTTCAGGAAGTTGATATCGTAGGAATTACCAGAAGTATCACAAAGTATGGTGTAACAGTAAGAAACAGAGAAGATCTGGGACGTATTATTAAAGAAGCTTTTTATATTGCAAGAACAGGAAGGCCGGGCCCGGTACTGATCGATCTTCCAAAAGATGTGATGGGTGAACTTGGAAATGCCGAATATCCGAAGGAGGTAAATATCCGGGGATATAAACCGAATACACATGTTCATGTAGGACAGTTAAAACGTGCGATCAAGATGCTTTCAAAAGCAAAGAAACCATTATTCCTTGCCGGAGGAGGCGTTAATATCGCACATGCCAATGAAGAATTTACAAAACTGGTTGACATGACGAACGTTCCGGTAGTCACAACTGTTATGGGACGTGGAGCGATTCCGACGACACATCCTTTATATATTGGTAATCTTGGAATGCATGGCGCATATGCGTGTAATATGGCGGTAAATGAGTGTGATCTGTTATTCTCGATAGGAACCAGATTCAATGACAGAATTACCGGAAAGCTTCATTCATTTGCACCAAATGCACAGATTGTACATATTGATATTGATACAGCTGCAATTTCAAAAAACGTACAGGTAGATGTACCTATCGTGGCAGATGCAAAAGAGGCAGTATCAAAAATGCTGGAATATGTATCTGAGTGTGAGACGAAGAAGTGGCTTGCGACGATCAAAGAGTGGAAAGAGGAACATCCACTGATGATGAAGAAGAAACCAATCATGACACCACAGGATGTGATAGAAACGATCAACCGTATCTTTGATGAGGCAATTATTGTAACAGATGTTGGACAGCATCAGATGTTTACGGCACAGTTTATCGAGATCACGGAAAAGAAAAAACTTCTGATGTCCGGCGGTCTTGGAACTATGGGATATGGTATGCCGGGAGCTATCGGTGCGAAGATTGGTAATCCGGATGTGCCTGTTATTTCAATTTCGGGAGACGGAGGATTTCAGATGAACAGTCAGGAGCTCGCTACAGCGGTGCTTGAAGAACTCCCGATCATCAGTTGTATCTTCAATAATAATAATCTGGGTATGGTACGCCAGTGGCAGAAATTGTTCTATGGAAAGCGTTATTCGATGACCTGTCTTCGTTCCGGAGCAGCCTGCAGGGGAAAATGCGGAGAGGTAGAGTGTCCGACGTATACACCGGATTTCATGAAGCTGGCTGACAGCTATGGCGCAAAAGGAATTCATATTACAAAGAAAGAAGATATCGAACCTGCATTCAGAGAGGCAATGAAGAGTACAAAGACCCCATATATCCTTGAGTTCGACATTGATCCGGAGGATCTGGTGTATCCGATGGTAAAACCAGGTGGAACACTGGAAGACCTGATCATGGATTGTTAAGAATAAGAGACGAAAGGAGATAAAATAATGAATAATAATGGTATGAAAAAGCGCTGGATTTCATTATATGTAGAGAACCAGGTGGGAGTTCTGTCAAAGATTTCCGGTCTGTTTTCCGGAAAATCTTATAATCTGGACAGTCTGACTGTCGGTACGACAGAAGATCCGACTGTATCCAGAATGACGATTGCGACAGTCAGCGATGATGAGACATTTGAACAGATCAAAAAGCAGCTGAACCGTCTGGTTGAAGTGATCAAAGTAATTGATTTTACGGATGTCTTTGTACGTATGAAAGAAATCTTATATGTAAAAGTACGTAAATGCACGAAAGATGATAAAGTGGAATGCTTCCAGATCGCAGAGACGTTCAAGGCGAAGGTGATTGACTATGGGAAAGACAGTGTTCTCATGGAATTTGTTCAGACGGCGACCAAGAATGATGCAGTTATCAAACTGATGAAAGAAGAGTTTGAAAGTATCGAAGTTGTGCGCGGAGGAAGTGTTGGTATCGAATCGATCAGCATGATGGAAAGATAGAGATTCACGGTCGAAATAAATCGAAAATTAAAATGTATAATAAAAAAACAGAGTGCACTCTTGAATTTTGAAAACAGTAGTATTATAATAGGACAAGATGATAAATCAAACAGTTGTTAAAAGGACGGAGGAGTCAAAATGGAGAAGAAAAATATTGACTGGTCAAACATTGGATTTGGCTATATGAAGACAGACAAGAGATATGTTTCCAATTTTAAAAATGGAGCATGGGATGAAGGTACACTTACCTCCGATGATCAGATTACAATTAGCGAATGTGCAGGCGTACTTCAGTATGCACAGACATGTTTTGAAGGAATGAAAGCGTATACCACAGAAGATGGTCATATCGTAACATTCCGCCCGGATCTGAATGCAGCAAGAATGGCAGATTCAGCAGCAAGACTTGAAATGCCTGTATTCCCGGAAGATAGATTTGTAGATGCAATCAAACAGGTTGTAAAAGCGAATGCAGCTTATGTACCGCCATACGGATCAGGAGCAACATTATATGTAAGACCATATATGTTCGGTTCCAGTGCCGTTATCGGTGTAAAACCTGCAGAAGAATATCAGTTCCGTGTATTTGCTACACCAGTTGGACCATACTTCAAAGGTGGAGCAAAACCAATTACTATTAAAGTTTCTGATTTTGACCGTGCAGCACCGCATGGAACAGGTCATGTAAAAGCCGGACTGAACTATGCAATGAGCCTTCATGCAATCGTAACAGCACATGAAGAAGGATACGATGAGAACATGTATCTGGATGCAGCAACAAGAACGAAAGTAGAAGAGACTGGTGGAGCTAACTTCATCTTTGTAACAAAAGATAACAAAGTTGTAACACCAAAATCATCTACCATTCTTCCATCTATTACAAGACGTTCTCTGATGTATGTTGCAGAGCATTATCTTGGACTGGAAGTAGAAGAAAGAGAAGTTTACTTAGATGAACTTGGTGATTTTGCAGAGTGTGGACTTTGCGGTACAGCAGCAGTTATCTCTCCTGTAGGAAAGATCGTTGACCACGGCAAAGAGATCTGCTTCCCAAGCGGAATGGAAGAGATGGGACCTGTTACAAAGAAACTGTATGAGACATTAACAGGAATCCAGATGGGACATATTGAAGCTCCGGAAGGATGGATTTGCAAGATCTGCTAATACCAGATACCAGAAAAAGTATCAGGGCGGACATCCGGTGAAACGGATATAAAATGAAGATATTATAGAAGAGGCAGGGAACTGAGAATTTTCTCAGAACCTTGCCTCTTTTTGAAAATGCGTGTAAAGTATAGAAAGAATAATCAGGTGAAAGGGTTTGATGTATGAAGGATTTATTATTTTCAACACTGAAAGGTTATAAAAAGGAATATCTTCCCAAGGATATCTTTTCGGGGATTATTATGGCTGCGGTGTCCATTCCTATTTCAATGGGATATGCACAGATTGCGGGACTTCCTGCAGTATATGGACTATATGGTTCGGTGTTCCCGATTCTGTTCTTTGCATTATTTTCAACGTCCAGGCAGTTTATCTTTGGGGTGGATGCGGCACCGGCAGCGATTGTTGGGGCAGCACTTGTGTCGCTTGGAATAGAAAACGGAAGTAAAGAGGCAATACAGTATGTGCCTGTGATCGCACTTCTTACGGGAATATGGTTATTGTTGTTTTACTTTTTGAAAGCAGGAAGAATCGTGGACTTTATATCAACACCGGTTATGGGCGGATTTATCAGTGGGATTGCGCTTACGATCATTTTAATGCAGATCCCGAAGATATTAGGCGGGAAAGCCGGATCCGGGGAACTTCCGGAACTTATCAGACATATTGCACAGACCGGTAAAGAGATTAACTGGTTGTCAGTGATACTTGGTGCAGGTGCGCTGATATTGCTTCGTGTGGCAGGAAAAATGATACCGAAATTTCCAATGGCAATTGTTATCATGGCAGCCGGAGTGGCGGCAACCAGAATATTCCATGTAGATGAATATGGTGTGGTCCTTCTTGATGCGGTGGGAAAAGGACTTCCGAAACTGGTCCATTTCCGGTTTGTGGGAATTGATCTGAGACAGGCTTTGGGAAGAAGTTTGATGATCGCGGCAGTTGTAATGGCGGAGAAATATCTGGCGGAGATCAAGATCTAT
>ERZ825324.2779-NODE-2779-length-17553-cov-3.636758_pt1 | contig 17553 bp, 15 predicted proteins | sample MGYA00519859_ERZ825324 | MGnify/ENA primary metagenome ERZ825324 (study PRJEB31778, sample SAMEA3449198) | human gut metagenome | biome: human gut; feature: human-associated habitat; material: faeces | place: United Kingdom | collected 2010/2012 ... | reverse complement strand
CTCTATATTATATGCATAAAACATTACCATCAGCCTATGTGAAACAGTGACTTTATTACTATTATTATATATCAAACAGCATACTTCTGTCAAAAAAACATAAAAAATAGACAGACTTTATGTTTCAGCCTGTCTATTTAAAAATTATAATACTCTGGATAAGAATTCTTTTAATCTTTCACTCTTAGGATTTGAAAATATTTCGTCCGGTGTCCCTTCTTCTGCTATGACACCCTCATTTATAAACATTACGCGGTTTGCCACTTCCCTTGCAAATCCCATCTCATGTGTAACTACAACCATAGTCATTCCTGACCTGGCAAGCTCTTTCATTACAGAGAGCACCTCTCCTACCATTTCAGGATCAAGAGCAGATGTAGGTTCATCAAACAATATCACATCCGGATTCATTGCAAGAGATCTCACTATAGCAATTCTTTGTTTCTGTCCTCCTGAAAGCTGCATCGGATAAGCCTGCGCCTTATCACCAAGTCCTATCCTCTCAAGAAGCTCATCCGCTTTTTGTGAAGCCTCTTCCTTTGAAAGGATTCCCAGCTTTACAGGTGCAAGCATTATATTATCTTTTATCGTCATGTTTGGAAAAAGATTAAACTGCTGGAAAACCATTCCGATTTTCTGTCTTACTACGTTTATATTTGTCTTTTTGTCAGTGAGGTCTGTTCCCTCAAAAAGTATCTGACCTTTTGTAGGCACCTCAAGAAGATTAAGTGAGCGTAAAAATGTAGATTTACCACATCCGGATGGTCCGATAACCGCTATGACATCTCCCCTGTTCACATTTGTGCTTATTCCTTTAAGCACTTCCTGTTTTTCATAATTTTTGTGCAAATCTTTTATTTCAAGAATAACATTATCGTTCATTATTTCTAAGTCTCCTCTCAAGTCTGCTCACGCAGCGGCTTAATATCATGACGATCACAAGGTATATAATTGCAACTGCAATAAGTGGAAGGAACGCTTCATATGTGTTACTTCTTATGATGTCGCCGCCCTTTGTAAGATCCATAAGTCCGATGTAGCCACTTATAGACGTTTCCTTCAAAAGACTTATAACCTCATTCAGCAGTGCCGGAAGGATATTTTTAACTGCCTGCGGCAAAATTATAGACGTCATCGTCTGTTTGTAATTAAGTCCAAGACTCCGTCCAGCCTCAAACTGTCCGATTTCAACTGACATAATTCCCGAACGCACTATCTCAGCAACGTATGCTGCTGAATTAAGTCCGAATGCAATTGCCGCAACAAGGATCTTGTTTGTAACCGATGCAAGGATCACATAGTAAATTATAAGAAGCTGGATCATAACAGGCGTTCCACGTATGATCGTAAGATATGCCTGACATAAGCCGTTTAAAATTGTAAGACCGCCATTTCTGTCATGGCTTGTCCTTACAACCGCTATAAGAAATCCAAGGATTATTCCAAGCATAACAGCAAAAAGTGTTATCACTACGGTATTTCCAAGACCTTTTACGATATACATATATCGGCTGTCTTTCACAAAATTGTCATATAACTTTTCTTTTAACCCGATTTTTGAACTGCTGCTTCCGTCCTTTACAATAATATCCTGCTTTGTTGTAATATATGAATCTGTAAAATTGATATTTTTCTTTCTATCCTCTGTTACAGTAAAACCAGATGCGCCGACATCAACTTTACCTGATGTGATCGCAGCTATGATCGAGTCAAACGCCATATCCTCAACCTGCATATCCATTCCAAGCTCATCACATACAGCCTGCATAATGTCTATATCTATTCCTGTTATCTGATTATCTTCATAATATTCGTATGGTGGGAACTCAGCATTGGTTCCTATTTTTAATGTACCATTTTTTCTCTCTACATCCTTTTTCTCATAAGGAGTCTTTCCTATCTGAGAATCTGAACCTATATAATTGTTTATGATTGAATCTATGGTTCCATCGCTTTGGAGCTTTTCAATGGCTGTATTTACATTTTCTAATAGTTCCGGATTATCTTTTCCTATACATAATGCATAATCCTCTTTGGTAAATTCATCATCTAAAATCTTAAGCCCGGTGTTTTGCTTTACAAACTCCAGTGCCGGCTGCTCATCAATTACCACACAGTCTATTTTTCCAAGCTTAAGTGCCTGGATCGCATCGGCACCCTTATTGTATCTTTCAACCTTGGTTCCCGATCCATCCTTCTCATAATCCGAAACATAGATATCTCCTGTCGTGCCAAGCTGCACTCCTATTTTTGCTCCGGACAGATCCCCGGCATTTTTTACCTCTTTCCCTGCTTTACTGTTGTCATTCGAGCATGCACTGATGCCGGTTATCACAACAGTAAGTAACAGCATAAACGCTATGATAGAGGTCTTCTTTTTTGTAAATTTCATAATATTCCTCGTTTCTGTATATTTATACAAGAAGTATACCATATGATACAGATATGTCCACCATTATTATTTTCACTTATTTTTCAGCCTGATGATAACCTTTTATTGAATCCCGTGGAGATTCACTTCTCCCCATCGTTTCAAAGTTTATATATATAAACGATATTTTATGTACTAATTGCTGCAATGCCTCATTATACTCTGACTCACTGCACTGTTTATCATTAACCGTATATGTTATGCCCGAATGGCCATTTCTATCATCTTTGTATTTATTATATATAAATGCGTCTGTCAGATGTATACTTGAACATCACTTTATCGTTATCATAATAAATTTTTGTATCATCTCTCCTTAGTATTTTTCGTTTTTACCTTTGAATTTTCCATTGTTTGTATTCATCAAGTCTTTGAATAAATCCTGCAAATTCCGGAACAGTAAAATCAAGTTCTTTATATCTTACAGGATAAATAATACCCTTATTAATCAACTGTGCTCTTATCGTAGATATAGATCCTACGTCTTTATTCAAATTATGAGCCACATTAGAAATTGTACATGGCAATTCGCCACATTCTACCATAGCAAAGACAAATTTTTTATCGCTTTCTGAACATCGCTCATATCTTGCTTTAAAAAATCCACTATCTAATGTATTTAAAAAACTATTTGTATTATATTCAATATCAGAATCTTCTATTAAGTCCTTATCTGTATTTTGATATACGATTTGACACAGCTGCTGAATAAAATATGGATATCCTTTTGTTATTTCCACAATTTTTTCAATTGCCTCATCTGAATAATCAATATTAAATTTCTTAGCCGGTTCTTCTATTGCCTTTCTCGACTGTTCAAGTGTTAGTGAACCAATTTGCTTATATGCGAATAATCTTTCTGAATATGATTTTTCATCAGATAACATTTTATATATTCTAGGAAGTCCTGCTCCTATAACCATAACCGGATAGCCTAATTGATTTGTTCTGTGCAATGCAGCAATTAATGATCCTAACTGTTCCTGTTTCATATATTGAATTTCATCAATAAAAAAACAAACAGGTGTTTGTACTTTTTGGGCGGTTTCGCCAATTGTCACAAAAACTTTCGTCAGGCTTTGAGTTAAATTATTTGACAAGTATAATTCTCTATCTTGTAATGAAACTGAAAAAGTAGTATTACTCGGATTAAAAGAAATTACCAATGATTTTATCGCCTCTAATGGCTTTTTAATCAAATTTTTAAATTTTTCTTTTGTGCTGACCTCTCTTAAGAAATCTTGAGCGCACTCTGCAATTTGAGAAATAAAATCATTTTTTTCTTCTATCTCTATATGGTTATGAAATATTCCATAATCATCAGCAATCTCTTCTAATCTATTTATCAAAACTGTTTTTCCAACACCTCTTAATCCACTGTATATCATGGATCTCACCGGAACACCAATAGTCATCGCTTCAAAAATCTGTCTGGCCTCTTTAATGTCATCATCTCTCCCGGCGATATACATAGGTTTCAATCCAGCTCCCGGTCTATAAGGATTAACCTTTATCAATAATAGCACCTCCCTTTTTGTTTGCATTTTATCACATTTATATTTCCCTATCAACGCAATAATGTGCTTTTCTGCTATTCCACGCTGTTTACCGCGAAAAAACTTCTATAAGTACTTATAATTTTCTAATCAATATTAAGTCAAAAGACTAATAAAGACCAGTAAATCCGATATAATCTACTGGTCTGTGTATGACTTTTACAATCTATATTCTTTTAAAAGCTGCGCCTGATATTCTCTGTCATTAATCGACCTTTTCAAATCTTCAACTCTTCCCTCAGACAATAATATATCATTTAATTTATTAATCAGATTTAGAGTTTCTTCTCGGCCCTCTTTTCGACCTTCTTCTCGACCTTCTTCCCGGCCTTCCTCACGCGCATCGGCTCTTTCAAGTTCAAGTTGTCTGTCAAATTTATAATTTAACTGCATATTCTTAGTCACCTCACTTCTATGAGTTTTCAAGAAATCTTTTAATATATCATTATCTATGCAGTAATCTATCGCTAGTTCTATATCATTTCCTAGTTCCTCATATGACTTACCTGAATGATATTCTCTTACTTTATTGACAAACATCATGTATTCATCAAGCCATACACATTTCTGCAGGATCTGGCGATTTTTACCCGCATTTATGTTGTATACGATACACTTTAACTCAAGTTTCGGATCATCTGTCGGTTTTTCAAAGGCATCCGAAAGCTTTAGTTCCTGAACATCAGGCTGATCTTCTTCTCCATTATAAAAAACTACAAAATGCGGTGTAGGTATCCTGACAAGACGTTTACCATATATGTTTTTTCCAGTCTTGCTTCTGCTATTTTTCTCATTAAGTATTTCACTAAGTATAACGGTAAAATAAATCAGACTTCTGACCGGCATATTAGGGCAGATCGTCAACTGGTGTTCATATATGCTAAGCCGGGCATCCACGACAAACGCTGCATCATTTCTCACTGATAGCGATATTCCTCCATCGAGTGTGACCATCTCCACATCATCAGGATTGTCATAATGCGATCCGTTCATCACATTGTACAACATCAATGCTCTATTTTTGTCCTGCATCAACATACTAAACACGTCACTTTTGTACTCTCTGTTACCATTCATATAAAATTTCCTCCTAAATCTGAATCCATTAAAGCCGGAAATTATAAATGATAAGCCTTATGATAATACAAAAAACACCACAAGTATAACTGATATATCATCGCCATACAAACTGCATATACACCTGTAAATCCTGCTTTAACTTGTTAATTGGTACAATTAAAAGCAGAACTTTCAGGAAAATATGATAGAAATTAAAGATATACGATCACTGCACACCCTTATCGCCAAACGACACCCCTGTGTCTCACATTATAAATGTGCCAACGACTGTGCAGGCAATTATAGAAAAACTGCTTTTTATATATTTTAACACACTCCATGCAAAATACAATAAATTCTTATAACTTCTGACATTAAAAATTGTTAGTAAAAAACACCCGGCACATTTTTCGTGCCGGGTTCTATATCATGTTTTATTAAAATTTAACAACACCATTTACTACGTTAAAATATCTTCCGTTGTATGCCAACTTTCCTGTGTATTTCCATGCAACCTGTCCTTTGGCTACTGCATACCAGTTGCTGCCATATTTAACAAGAGTAGTTTTATTAAAATTGACAGCTCCGTTATTTATATACCACCAAATTCCATTATACTTGCAAAGTGTTGTTGTAAACGAAACCTTTCCATTCTTTACATACCACCAGGTTCCATTGTATTTGCAGAGTCCTGTTGCTCCAAAGTTAACTTTTCCTCCACTTACATACCACCAGGTTCCATTATATTTACAAAGTGTTGTTGATCCGAAATCTACTTTTCCATTCTTTACATACCACCAGGTTCCATTATACTTGCAAAGCGTTGTAGCTGAAAAATCGATTTTTCCGTTTTTCACATACCACCATGAGCCATTATATTTTGCAAGACCTGTGTACGAAGTATCAACTACACCATCTTTGTAGTAATACCATGCATCGCCATCTTTTTGAATGCCATTTGCATAATTTAGGACGGTTGATACACCTTCTGGGAGAATCCAGAAATCTACATAACTACATGTTCTATTCTCAAGTGTATAATATTTACTCCATTCATCACCTGAAAGACTGTCTCCATATGTATCCGTATTATTCTCCCCATAAACATCAAGTCCGCCTGCCATCGTAAGGTTTCCCAAGTCATCTGCTGTATAATATACTCGAATAATATATACATCATCGATTCGATCATTTTTGTACTCATCAAGATCAGCTCCACCTATTTCTGTAGAACCCATATTTTCATTTAAACAATTCAAATGATTGTGAGACCACCAATCTGATGCATTCCAATTTTCTTTTGGCAAAACATTAAATCCTTTTATATACATATCAGGTTCTACCGCTGGTCTATATTTCGAACCATTCCAAACCAATCCGCCAACATACTTTGTTTTTAATTCACCATCTGTATCTTTTTCGATAACTAAATTGCCATCTGTATCTCTTGATACACTAGGAACGATCACTTCAGAGCTATATGCTTTCCAATATGGAATACTGCTTTTCTCCCAATCAATATATGCCTGTGTATTCTTACCACAGACTACTACATTTCCTTCATAAAAACCATATCCCATTTGATTTATAATGGCTTTCGTATCTGCTGTTGAAAGCTGCTTTTCTACATAATCCCCCTCTAAACCTAAGTCGATTGATGTCCCGTCTGCCACATCTGCAGCCTTAACAGTCTGACAGTCGCCACCTGCAAACACCGCTGCTGCTGCAAGTGAAACTGCCACTGCGCTAATGGCTAACCCTTTCTTTTTCATAAAGTTACCTCTCTTTCTCTTTTTGATTTTGTATAATACTTTTATATTATAACTCATCTGGGTTATATTTTCAATTTATCTTTCATTTTTATATCTAGGTATTATTTTTCAAAATAATTACAATTACATAAAGCAAACGAAAGTGAGTGATATATATAATTGAACAAGATGTATTAAACAGGATACAACAGTTACTTGAGTTCAAGCATTGGACACTATACAAACTGGCTAAAGAATCCAACCTTGCATATTCAAGTCTTAATAACATATTTAACCGCCAGACCTGTCCAACTGTTGTTACCCTGGAAAAAATATGTAAAGGATTTAATATAAGTCTTTCAGAATTTTTTTCATTTGACACAAATCCTTTGCGTGATGAATCTCTAACATTTGAACAACAGGATTTGTTAAATTCATATAATGAACTATCTTCTCAGGATAAAATGTTACTTCAGGCATATCTGAAAGGATTGCGAAAAAAATAGGCGGCTGTTTTCATATGATCACAGCCGCCTGTTTATTATTTAAGTGATTAACCAGAGTTTCCACTATTTGCTCATAGTTTTCTATGCTCATAACAAAGAAATCCAATATCTTTGTTCTATTGTTCCGTCCTTTTCTATCTCATTTTCAAGGACGCCTCCATTCTTTTGAATGGATTTTGCCGATCCAATATTTTCTTTGTCACAGCACATTAAAACCTTGTCTATTCCTAACTTTTTACATTCTTTAAGTGCAAGTCCAATCATTGCGGTTGCATATCCTTTTCTTCTTTCACTTGGACGGATTCCATCTCCGATATGTCCACCACATTGCAGGAGATATTCGTTTAAATAGTGACGGATGTTGACCGCCCCAACAAAAATATTCCTGTCTTTGTCAAGACAAAACAACGTTGTATCCGGCACAAGTCCGTCTTTGTTTCCTTCTTTTATCTCTAAATTCTCAAGATAACTGTCAAAATCATGAAAATCGTTTCTAAAAATCGCCCATGGCGAATGATTGGTATTGTTTTTCTCAATATCCGCTTTCCACTCTGTCAACATGTCAGACAATTGTGTCTGATACTCTGACGTCAGTTTTACTAATTCAATATTCATTCCATTCTCCCTTCTGCTTCTAATCTGCATCAATTCAAATTGCTGTAAAGCCCATAAAATCAATGATTTTTCACTTCCTCATTCATATTTGCAAGTGCTTCCTTACGACAAACTACCGCCCAGTCAGGACTATAATTTCCATATGGAGTGTCTATCACAAAGCCACCCTTTTTCAGCTTTGTAAAAAGCAACACATTTTTGTTATTTTCCAGCTTATGAGCAAATTCTGACTCGCCCTCGCTATCCAATATGTAATAATCATTCATCGCAGAGCTTCAATCAGTCGCTCATGAAGCAAAATAACCTGCGCTTTACTCAATCTTATCATTTGGCAAGCACCTCGTAAGCCTCCATATTCTGCTTAACAAGACTCTCTGATATAGCAAATACATCCTCTGTAGATGCTATTTTTTCCTGCTCCGCTTTGCTAAAGTCAATCACAAGATATCTTGGTACATTGTTTTTAAGGATAACTGCTGTGCCATGTTCATCAACAACTCTGGCAACCTTTGAAAAATTCTGATTAGCTTCTGTGATAGAAATCATTGTATTTGTATCAACTGTCATAATATGCACCTCACTTTCGCTTATATTATATGCATATTATAGGATAAATACAACCTATTTTTATAGCTATTTCATAAACTTTTGAGAATAATCATTCCACGCCCTTTGGTGCAAAGGGATCCTCATAGATTGCATACACACCCGGGCGGCAGAGCTGTCCGGAGCCGTTGACCGCGGAGCGCACGCCGTCGATGGCCGGGTCGGAATAGGTGCAGAACCATTTTTCCATCCTGCCCTTTAATTGAGTTACCAATTTTTTATATTCCGGTAAACCGTACAGATTCTTCTCTTCTCCCGGATCATCCACGAGGTGATACAGCTCATGTTTTCCATAGGGATACCGGTGCACATATTTCCATTCTTTCGTCCGGATCATGCGGACAGGCCCGTATTCGTCGAAGATCACGACCTCGTCGCGGTGCTCCCTCTGCTCGCCTTTTAAAAGCTCTGTAAAGCTTCTTCCGGGAAGTCCCGTAGGCTGCTTGTCGGAAAGTCCCGTCAGTTTAAGGATCGTCGGGAGCAGATCGCAGGCGCTTATCATTTCGCTGCAGACGGTATTGGCAGGAATGTGTCCCGGCCAGGAAATCAGAAACGGCACCTTAACTGCGGAATCATACATATTCATCGGGAATGTCCCGTTACCCTTCCCCCAGACGCCGTGCTGTCCCATGCTCATTCCGTTGTCCGCTGTAAAGAGGATCACGGTATTGTCTGCCAGCCCCTGTTCTTCTACTGCATCCAGCAGTCTGCCGATCTGTTCATCCATCGCACTGATCGCCGCAAAATAGCCCCGCAGATTTTCTTCCCTCTTACCGGTTCCATATACCGCGCCGGTGCGCAGATCGGGATGATCCGGCACGTTTGGAATGCTGGGAAACGTGCAGCCATCGTAGTAATCGATCCACTTTGCAGGATGGTGCTCCTTTTCCCAGGGAGAATGGGGTGCAGTATAGTGGACAGACAGATAGAACGGGGCGTCCCCTTCGCCCAGCTCTTTTAAATATTCCAGTGCACGGTCCGTAATCAGATCTGTCACATATTCCCCATGATGCACGGTGATTTCTCCATGGTCCACCATGTCCGGGTGGTAATAGCAGCAGCCGCCCATGCCGATGGTGTACCACTCCTGAAAGCCCTGCTGCGGTTCGATGCTGTTGCCCAGGTGCCATTTTCCGGAGAGTGCACAATGATAGCCGTTCTGTGCAAGAATGTCCGTGTAGGTGGGCTGTCCTTCCAGATAGGAAATCGGCTTCCGTTCCTGCTTATAGCCCTCGAAATAAGGATTTTCCTTTCCCTGGGCGGCAAATTTCTCGCCGTCTAAGTTTCCGCTTCTGAGCCAATCCTGTACGCCGTGAGCGGAAGGCATTTTCCCGGTCAGAATGGATGCCCTCGCCGGAGAGCATACCGGCGAGGCACAGAAGAAGCTGTCAAACCGCATTCCCTGTTCTGCAATTCTGTCCAGGTTGGGCGTATAAAGCTCCGGTGTCCCGGCGCAGTGCATCGCCCAGGGGCCCTGATCGTCTGCCAGAATCATGATAATATTCGGTTTTTTCCCTGTTTTTTCCATATTATTAGATTTTCCTTTTTACTGCTTTGCTTTTGTTTTCTGATACTCTGCATTGACTGCCTCAAGGATCTCTTCACCGCCCTGACTTCTCCAGGACTTGCTCAGCTGCTCTACACCCTCTTCGATGGAAAGCTTACCCTGCAGCATATCCGAAAAGTACTGGGTGTAAATATCGTCCACTGCGGCGCCGTTTTCGATCTCAACCTGCGTTTTCTGCTTAATCAGGTTCGGAACCTGGCACTGGGTCGCAAGATCAACGGTATGCAGCGCACGTTCCCGGTTCGGATCGGTTACAGGGATGTAGTTGCTCTCCAGAGGCCAGTAGAAGGAGCCCCACGCCAGCGCGTGCGCCCAGCCATTGGGCGAGAAAGCATCCTTTGCACGCTCTTCTTCGTTGAAGACGATTTCGTCGCCATCCTTGGTGTAATGAATACCTTCGATACCAAGACGCAGCAGGTTATTTCCTTCCTCCGAAACCATGAAGTCCACAAATGCTGCCGCTTTGTCAGGGTTCTTGCAGGCTGCGGTGATACAGGTCATCATACCGCTCTTGCCCTGCTTGCTTAAGCCTCTCGCGCCATCCGGACCTGCGGGGGAAAGATCATAGCAGATCGAAGCGTCCGGGAACAGCTCTTTGACGCTGTTTTCATGACGGGTCACATGACGGAACAGGGGTGCAGGCATCATGCCGGCTTTGCCCTGATAGAACTTTTCTTCTTTTTTAGACATATCATTCAACATCAGCTCCGGATCGATCGCACCTGCATCCCACAGCTCTTTGATGTAGGTCATGCCTTTTACAAACGCAGGATCTTCAAAAACGGGGATTACCTGATCGTTTTCATCCAGCGAATAGTCCGCATAGGGTAGTCCGTATGCGAAAAATACCCAGTCAAACTGTCCCGGCTTTTCTGCCGTGTAGCCGTATGTATTGTTCTGTCCGTCGCCGTCCGGATCGTCGTTTGTGAAAGCGAGCATGACGTCTTTCATTTCATCCAACGTCTGCGGATAGGACAATCCCAAATTATCCAGCCAGTCCTGACGCATCACGATCAGGGTATTGGCCACACTGTACTGTGTAATAAACGGCATGCCGTAATATTTTCCATTTTGTGCCGACCACTCGTAATTTTCCAGCCATGCCTTCATGCTCGGGAAGGAATCCATGTAATCATTCAGCGGAATAACCATTCCATCATCAATCCACTGCTGGGTTGCGCTCGTCCCGTATGCACCAGTTACCACATCCGGGAAATCGCCGGACGCCATCGCAACGTTGACCTTTTCCGTATTGGCTTCCGGAACGATTTCAACCGTCAGGTCTATGCCGAGCTTTTCGTTGATCGCTTCAATAATGCGGTCGTTATCCTGAATTGCTTCTGCCGCAGCGTCGCCGGTCGTCAGCCAACGGATCGGAACCCGCTCTGCAGAATCCGCAGTGTTCTGACCACCCGAAGCGCTGTTGCCGCAGCCTGCTGCCAGAATCGTTGTCGCTGCCATCGCTGTTGCCAGAAATGCACACTTACTTCTTTTTCTCATTTTGTTCCCTCTTTCTTTCCCTTTTATATTTTACCCCTTCACTGCGCCTGCCGTCATCCCTGCTGTGAAATATTTTTGAAAAAACGGATATGCGCACATGATCGGAATAATTGCCAGCATCACAGCCGCCATCTTCATCGGCTGTCCTAATAAAAACAGGCTTTCTCCGCCGCTGGAATATGCTGCGTCATTCTGAAACAGCATCGACCGCAGAAACAGCTGCAGCGGCCATGCTTCTTTCTTATTGATATACATAATCGCCGAGAAAAAGTCGTTCCAGTGATCGACTGCATAAAACAGCGTCACCGTCGTCAGCGCCGGTTTGGAAATCGGAAGCATGATCCTAAACAATACGCCGATCTCCGTACATCCGTCCAAAAGCGCCGCTTCCTCCAGCTCCATCGGAAGCTCCAAGAAGAAGTTTCTTAAAATAATCAGGTTGTAGGTGTTGACCGCCGACGGCAGGATCATCGCCCACAGCGAATTCATCAGATGCAGATCCTTTACAACGATGTAGGTCGGAATAATTCCGCCGGTAAACATCATCGTAAACACTGCCAGAAACATGAAGAACCGCTGTCCCTTTAAATCCTTTTTCGACAGCACATACGCCGCCATCGTCGTAATCAGCATGTTGATCAGTGTGCCGACAACCGTGATAAAAATCGAGTTCGCATACGATCTCCACAGATCGAAGCTTTTTAACATATAGGCATAGCCTTCAAACGACCATTCGTCCGGCCATAAATGGATGTTCGTCGCCAGATAGCTTTTCAGCGAGGAAAACGAAACAACCAGGCAGTCCCAGAACGGGTAAAAGGTTGTCAGCCCCAGCAGAATCAGAAAAATCAGATTTACTGTGTCAAAAATCCTGCTGCCGACAGAAACCTTGATTTTTTTCGGCTTTTCCCTGCTCATCAGTAAATTCCCTCCTCTCCTGCCATGCGTGCTGTCTTGTTTGCAATGACAACCAGTGCAAAGTTGATCACGGATTTAAACAAGCCGACCGCTGTCGCCAGCTCAAATTTGCCTTCCTGCAAGCCCATCCGGTATACATAGGTATCGATGATATCCGCCGTCCCGTATACGCCTGGATGATACAATACGAAAATCTGTTCAAAGCCCGCCTGCATCAGTCCGCCGATTCTCGTAATCAGCACAACGATAATAATAGAACGGATACACGGCAATGTGATATGTAACAGCTTCTGCCACCGGTTCGCCCCGTCCACGGTCGCCGCCTCGTACAGCTGCAGATCGATTCCGGTGATCGCCGCCAGATAGATAATCGTGTTCCAGCCGAACGTTTTCCAGATCATCGAAACGACCATCGTGCCGACGAAATACTTTTCATCTGTCAAAAATCCGATCGGTGCAAAGCCGAGCGCCTTGATGACGCCGTTGACAATACCCGAATCCATCGATAACAGGCTTGTCAGAATACCGCCCAGAACGACCCAGGAAATAAAATTCGGAATGTAAATCGCTGTCTGGATGACCCGTTTTACCTTTCCAAGCCGCAGCTCATTTAAAAGCAGCGCAATGATAATCGGAAACGGAAATCCGAAAATCAGTCGGATCAGGCTGATCCGGATCGTGTTCCAGAAAACGGAATAAAACTTTTCCATTCCAAACAGCTTTTGGAACATTTCCGTCCCCGCCCACGGACTTTTCCAGATTCCAAGCATCGGATTGAAATCCTTGAATGCAATTGTTACGCCGTACATCGGAACGTAACAGAAAATGATGTAATACAGAATCGCCGGAAGCAGCATCAGATACAGATATTTATGCTTCCAGAAATACAGTGCTGCCTTCTGCAGGCCCCCCTGCTGTCGGCCCTTTGAAAGTGCTGCGGTTTTTTCCCTCTTTCCCGTCATGTACCTTCCTCCCTCTCTTTTTTTCTGAAACAGTCCTGTTCCGTAAATGCTGCCCGCCTGGTGGCTGCAGCCCCTTTGCGTTTTTTTGTTTCCGTTTCTGAGGTCATTATATAAAAACACAGCTCTGTTAAAAATTAAAAAATCCGACCTGTTTTGTTACATTTATAACGATTTCAAAAAAGCCTTGATCTATCACCCCCTTTATTGACTTTTTGCAACTTTTTGACTTTATTTTTTGCAGATTCATCGGATTTTTGCTATCCATTTTTGCACTCCCTTTCTTTTGCTTTGTGCATTTTTTCGGTATAATGGTGTCAGAACCAATCAAAGGGAGGCAATTGTTTTGATATCATTCGATCGTTCCATGCAAAAGAAAAAGCTGAAAAATATCATTCGCTCGAGACACTTTTCTTCCTGTTTTTTTATTCTGGCACTATTGTCCACGATCCTGTTTTTTGTTTCCACACTCTTAAACATCTGGCAGAACAGTCTGCAGTTAAAGGAACAGCTGGAGGCGAAGGCAGACGCTGCCTATTCCAATATCGAAAATACTTTTTCCGTTATGAAGGTAGGTTCTGTTTTTATCGCAAAGCTTGCCTCCGTAAACCACATCCTCGTTTCACCGGATCCTACCATCGATTATTTTTCCCGTATGATCAATGATATTTCTCCGTACACTCAGCTGTACTCCTTCGAAACGATCTGTCTGTATTTTGACCGCAGTGAACGGGTTTTCGATTCCAGCGGAGGCATGTACACCTACAGTGATTTTTATAATCCGGATTTTCTCCGAATCCTTTCGGAAATGGACACGGAGGAGGCCTGGGTTGTAAACATTCCTTATGAGCGTTACTACAGCCCGCGTCCCGCTGTGCCGGTTGTGGTCTATGCCCACAGTCTGCCTTTGTATTCCTCCAATCCGAAGGGCTATATCACGATTTCCTATGCCATGCGGGAGCTGCGCAGGGATGCTGCTGCCATTCTTTCCGACAACAGCTATCATGCTGTCGTTACCTTTTGTGATCAGCTTATCTATGCCACGGATGCAGATCTGTACGAGCGATGGGATCCTTCTCTGTCCGCTGACGAAAATGAAGCCTTGCTTTTTCCCGATTATAATGCCTATCCTGCCGTTCAGAACTCCAATACGCTGCAGTGTACCTACTATGTGTCCAACACAGAGCATTTAAAAGCAGTTGCTCCATTTCTTTCAAGACGTTTTTACGAATACTTGTTTATATTATTCTGCTGTTTTTTACTTTCTGCTATCTACAGCATGATTTTGTTAAAGCCAGTGGATGACATTATGGAAAAGCTCGGCATCACGCCCTACACCCTCGGTCTGTCCGACGATCATGATGAATTTTTCCGTTTAAATTCCGCCCTGGACAGTCTGACTGCCCAGGTCTCAGAGGTGCATTCCGTCCTGCACGAAAAGGAACAGCTCGTCCGGGAGCGTCTGCTGCTTGGTATCCTCCATGCCTCTGTCGATGTCACTGCCCTGCCTCAGGAATATACGAAATACGGTCTGGTCTTTCCGTATCGCTTCTTTTCCCTGATCCTCATCCACATGCCTGCCCTCGAAATCATGGAGGATTTCACAAAAAAGGAGCAGCTGCGCCTCGTTGTCCTCTCCAGCGCTTCGGAGGCATTTTCCGTCCTCGGCAAAGCCTACGGCATCCATACAAATGGGCAGAATATCGGCATCTTGCTCAATACCTCCATCGCAGAAGCAGAGCTGACGGCAGAATTAAAGCGCCTCTGCAGCGCTATTTCCCAACGCATGCAGCAGACGCTTTCCATTGATCCATTCTTTTCAATTGTATTATGTGAGCAGGCATCGCCCTCCTACCAGAAATCCTGGCAGCTGGCCCGCAGAAACCTTTTGTTCACTTCTCCGGAAACAGAGGATTTTATGATCATCGGTCATCAGGAGGATCTGACCTCCTCCCTGGATCCCAACCTGTCCATCCAGCTTTCTCGTGCGCTGATCGACCGCGATCAGGCTGTTGCCCGCAAAATCGCCGACAGCTTTTTTTCCCGCTACCTGGAAACAGCAAACACCCAGGAGGCCCGGAAGCTTACAACGATCCTCCTGTGCGAGATCTATGTGGCGCTGCTTGATTTCGGGGATGACATTCCGGACACCCAGCTGAGCCCTTACCTCAAAAAGCTGGAAAATGCTGCGGATCCATCCGAATGCAACCGAATCTTCTTTTCCTGCATCCAGGGACTTTTAAATGCCAAAACAAAAACCTCCATGGAAGCCCACACTTATATCTGCCAGGCAATTTCCTATATCCAGCAGCACTACAGGGAGGAGCTTTCCGTCCCTCAGATCGCGGACGTCGTTGGCTTAAACCCGGTCTACCTTTCCAGGCTCTTCAAGCTCGACACCGGAAAAACGCTCTCCGAGTACTTAAACTGCTACCGCACGGAATGTTCCCTCGCGCTGCTGACCGACACTGCAGATACAATCCAGTCGATCAGCCAGAAGGTCGGCTACTCCGACGTCCGGAGCTATATCCGGTTCTTTAAGAAATATTATGACGTGACGCCCAGCGAGTACAGAAGGGGTGCGGTTGGGAAATGATTCCGGGCAAGTTATTGCTGCAAAAAATATTTGATTTTTGCCACGAAAATGCCAAAGCTACCGCACAGTGAGCCTTTGGCGACAGAGCTGTCCGGAGCCGTTGACCGCGGAGCGCACGCCGTCGATCGCCGGATCGGAAAAACGCTCTCCGCATACTTCTTGACAGAACAAGCCGCCTTTTTTATACTTATAGCACTTGTAAAAAACGTTACTGCTCACCTGCGCCATTCGCAATACAATAGAATGCACGCTCTGCGAACATTCTATTGTCATGAACCACGCCTTGCGGCAGAACGGAGGATATTGTGACAGACAAAAAGCTGATTTCATCTTTACAGGGGCTGCGGGCAGTCGCATTTCTGAGCGTGGTCCTGTCCCATTGCGGCGCACCGTGGCTGGAGCCGTGGGCAATTTCCGTATTCGTGGCGCTGTCCGGTTTTCTGATGACCTGCAACTATTACGACCGCCCGCGCACAGCACCTGGACTGCGGTCTGCCATGGTCTTTTCCCTGCAAAAAATACGCAAGCTGTATCCGCTGCACCTTATTATGATGGCTGCTGCCCTGCTCCTTGTGCTGAAGGGGCTCCTGGTACAGCCCTCTGCCCGTGGGGTGCTGTCCTGTGCAGCGCAGCTTGTGGTAAGCATTTTTCTCCTGCAAACCTGGATTCCCTCCAGCCGTTTCTGGTTTTGCCTGAACGGAGTAGCGTGGTATCTTTCGGTGCAGGCTTTTCTGTATGCAATCTTTCCCTGGCTTCTCGCCGTGCTGAAAAAAACCGATACTCGCAGACTGCGCTGCATTGCTGCCGCGATTTTCTGCGCACAGTGCTTTTTCTCCCTTGCAATCTGGAAGGCCGGACTCAGTGGAAAGGCCGTATTTTACCTGACCTATCTGTGTCCTCTTTTCCGGGCAGGAGATTTTGCCATCAGCTGCTGTATGGGCTGCCTTTACCACAGCCGCAAGGAGGAGCGCATACCCTACGGTGCCTTTTCCCTTCTGGAGCTGGCAGCTGTGCTGTTTTCGGGCGGTTGCTTTTTCATCGCTGCCAGACAGGTTGGAGCTTTAGGCGCGGTAGCCTTCCGGTACAACGTGCTGTTCACCCCCTCTGCGGTGCTGCTGGTCTGGCTGCTCGCCGTGGGCAAGGGAGTGATTTCCCGGCTGCTTTCCGCAAAGCCGTTTTTGTGGCTGGCCGGGCTGTCGCCTTACGGCTTTCTGATCCATCAGGTACTGATCCGATATATGGAGTTGGCTGCAAACAAGCTTGGTCTTACGGCACATCCTGTGGTCTGGACCCTGACCGTATTTTTACTCACGCTCTGCCTGAGCAGCTTTTACAAGGCGTTGGAACACCGGGTGCGGAAGCGTCATACAAAAGCTGCCGCACAGTAAGCCTTTAGCTTTCTTCCGTAAACGTCAACGGTTTATACCCACCACCATTTTCTGAGTGCATTCACTTCATTTTTTCCGCTCATTTCTGCGCACGCTTTTTG
>ERZ825324.2778-NODE-2778-length-17564-cov-3.178594_pt1 | contig 17564 bp, 15 predicted proteins | sample MGYA00519859_ERZ825324 | MGnify/ENA primary metagenome ERZ825324 (study PRJEB31778, sample SAMEA3449198) | human gut metagenome | biome: human gut; feature: human-associated habitat; material: faeces | place: United Kingdom | collected 2010/2012 ... | reverse complement strand
TGCTGTCCATCATCGTGTCCGACTACCTGTTCAAGAGCTCCCATCTGGCAGAGGGCGACCTGACCAAGCTGCGGGCCTCCATTGTCTGCGAGAAGTCGCTCTGGGGCTGGGCCAAGGAGATCCACCTCGGCGATTATATCCTGCTGGGCAAGGGCGAGGAGAACTCCGGCGGACGGGAACGCCCCTCCATCCAGGCCGATGCCTTTGAGGCACTCATCGCCGCCGTCTATCTGGATGCGGGTATGGAGGAGGCGGCCAAGCTGGTCGATCTGGCGATGGACGGCTATGAAACCAGCGAAAAGAACGACCGCGACGCCAAGAGCGCCTTGCAGGAGTATTTGCAGGCGCTCGGCGAGGAAACCCCGACCTACGAGATCATCGGGCAGGACGGCCCGCCGCATGCCCGCGTGTTCACCGCCAGGGTGCTCCGCGCGGACGGCAGCGAGCTGGGCACGGGCGTGGGCGCGCGCAAGCAGCGCGCCGAGGAGGCCGCCGCGCAGATGGCGCTGCAAAAGCTGAACAAGGCACAATGACGCCCGCATGCGGGTCAACGGAAAGGAGTCGCACAGGTGCGGCTAAAGAGACTGGAAATATACGGCTTTAAGTCGTTTGCGGATCGCACGGTCGTGGTCTTTGACGAGGGCATCACCGGCATTGTCGGCCCGAACGGCAGCGGCAAATCCAACTTATCCGACGCGGTGCGCTGGGTGCTCGGCGAGCAGAGCGCCAAGGCGCTGCGCGGCGGCAAGATGGAGGACGTCATCTTCAACGGCACGCAGAAGCGCAAGCGCATGGGCTATTGCGAGGTTTCCCTCGTCTTTGAAAACGAGGATCACGCGCTGAGCGTGGATTACACCGAGGTGATGATTACCAGGCGCGTGTATCGCAGCGGCGAGGGCGAATACTACATCAACAAATCCGCGTGCAGGCTCAAGGATATCGTCGAGCTTTTCCGCGATACGGGCGTGGGCAAGGAAGGCTATTCGATCATCGGCCAGGGCCGAATCGACGAAATCCTCTCCCAAAAGAGCGAGGACAGGCGCGGCGTTTTTGAAGAGGCGGCAGGCATTGTCAAATACCGCACGCGCAAGGAGGAGAGCGAAAAGCGCCTTTCCAACATGCGCGACAACCTCTCCCGCGTGGAGGATATCATCGCCGAGCTGGAAAGCCAGCTCGAGCCGCTGGAAAAGGCCAGCGAAACCGCGCGGCGCTACCTGAATCTGCGCGACGAGCTGCGCGTTTTGGAATGTTCCGCGTTCGTTCTGCGCAGCGACCGGGCGAAGGAGCGAATCGCCGAGGCCGAGCAGCTTCTGACCGGCCTGAAGGAGGCCATCGCCAGCGAGGAAAAGCGCGCCGACGCGCTGAGCGAGCAGCGCGAAAAGGCCAACGAGGGCGCGCAGAAGCTCGAAAACGAGGTGACCGCCGCCCACGACGCGGTGCTGGAGCTGACCCGCGAGACGGAGGCGCGCGAGGGCGAATTGGGCGTTCTGCGCGCGGAAATCAACCGCATGGAAAAGGACGTGCTTGCCCTCGGTCAGGAGGAGGACGTGAAGCGCGCCCGGAGCGCCGCGCTCGACGAGGAAATTGCAAAAAACGAGCGGGAGGCGCTTGCCAACCGCACGAGGATCATCGGCCTGACGCGCGAGCTCGGCCAGAAAGAAGAAGCCCTGCAAAACGCGCAGGAAGAAGCGCGGCAGGCGGAGGAAAAGCTGGAGGCGCACAAGAGCGCCATCATCGACGCGATGAACCGCCTGAGCGACGTGCGCACCAGCGAGGCGCGGCTCTCCACCATGCGCAGGGAGCTGGAGCGCCGCGGCGAGGAAGCCGACGCGCAGAAGGAAGAACTCGAACTGGCGGCCGACCGCATGGACGAGCAGCTCGCGCAGGCGGCGCAGGAGCTGGAGCAGGCCAAGCGCGGCGAGGCCGAAAAGGTTGAAGCCGAACAGAAGATCGAACAGGAATCGCAGGAGACGGCGCAGAAGATTGCCGTCGTCCAGCAGGCGCTCGGCGACGCGAACGGCCAGAAGCAGGCCGCGTCCAGCCGCCTGCGCGTGCTGCGCGAAATGGAGCGCGACTACGCGGGCTATCAGCAGGCGGTCAAGCAGGTGCTGCTGCACGCGCGCGGGAACGCGGGCGTTCGCGGCGTGGTGGCGGCGCTGATGCGCGTGCCCAAGCGGCTTGAGCGCGCGACGGAGGCCGTGCTGGGCGGTGCGCTGCAAAACGTCGTCACGACGGACGAATACATCGCCAGAGACATGATCGCGTATCTGCGCCAGAACAAGCTGGGGCGCGCGACCTTCCTGCCGATGACGACCATCAGCGGCAGGACGCTCAGCTCGCAGGAGCGGCAGGTGCTGACCATGCCGGGCTGCGTGGGCGTGGCCAGCGAGCTGATCGAGTTTGACGAGCAATACCGCGGCATTGTGGAAAACCTGCTCGGCCGAACCGTCATCGCGGAAAACCTCGACGCGGGCATTGAAATCATGCGCAGAGGGCGGCATGCGTTCCGCCTGGTAACGCTGGAGGGCGACGTCATGCACTCCGGCGGCTCGATGACGGGCGGCTCGAGCGCTTCCCGCATGACCAGCCTGCTCTCTCGCGAACGCGAGATCAAGGAGCACGAGAAGCTGCTGGTCGAGCTGGAGGAGAAGGTCGCCGATTACGGCCGCCGCATCGAGCGGGGCGAGGCCATCCGTCAGGAGATCAAGCAGCGCCGCGCGCAGGCGTTTGAGGCGATTCGGCAGGCGCAGATCGACGTTTCCGTCGCGCAGGAGCGCGTTCGCACGTTGACCGCGCAGCGCGAGGAGCACCGCGCCCAGCAGGATCGATGCGCGTTGCTGCGGACGCAGATCGCGCAGAATCTTGCGCAGATCGACAGCCAGCTGGCGGGCGCGCGCGACACGCAGGCGGGCGAGCAGAAGACCAACGAGGAAATGAACAGGCAGACGGCCGCGCTCAGCGACGCGCTGTATGAAAAGCGCGAGGCGCTGGACGCCCTGCGCGAGGAGGCGCAGAACCTGCGCGTGACGCTGGCGGCCTGCGAACGCGACGCGAACGCGCTCAATCAGGACGGCGCGCGCATGCGCCGGGAGCAGAGCGCCGTCGGCGTCCAGATCGGCGAGGCGCACGAAAACCGCGAGGCGCTGACCCTGCGCCATCAGCAGAGCATGCAGCAGCTCGCGCGCGACGCCGCCGAGCAGCAGACCTGCGCCGGACGGCTTGAGGCGGCTCAGCAGAATTTGGCGGCGCGGCAGAACGCGCGCAACGAGGAGCAGGAGACGATCCGCCGGTTGACGCAGGAGATCGACAGCCTGCGCGAGACGCTGGCCATGGATATGGACAAGTGCCACAAGGCCGAGCTGGTGCTCGGGCGCACCCAGAGCGAGCTGGAGCAGATGCAGCAACGGATATGGGACGATTACGAGCTGACCTACGCGGGCGCGAAGGAATACCTCGTCGAGCCGTTTGACATGGCGGGGAGCGACAAGCGCGCGGGCGACATCCGCCGGGAGATTCGCGCCATGGGGCCGGTCAACGTCACGGCGATGGAGGATTACCGCGCCTGCCGCGAGCGTTACGACGATCTGGCCGGTCAGCGCGACGATCTGGTGAAGGCGCAGGACGACCTGCTGGGCATCATCGAATCGCTGCAAAGGCAGATGGAAAAGCAGTTTTTGGAAAACTTCCGGCTGCTTCAGCAATACCTGAGCGAAACCTTTGTCAAGCTCTTCGGCGGAGGCAAGGCCGAACTGCGGCTGATGGATGAAAAGGACGTGCTCGGCTGCGGCATCGAGATTGTCGCCCAGCCGCCGGGAAAGAAGCTGCAAATGCTTTCGCTGCTCTCCGGCGGCGAGCGCGCGCTGACGGCGATTGCGATTCTGTTCGCGATGCTGCGGCTCAAGCCGACGCCGTTCTGCTTCCTCGACGAGATCGAGGCGGCGCTGGACGACGGCAACATCTCCACCTTCGCGGATTATCTGCGCGATTTTTCAAAAGACACGCAGTTCGTCGTCGTCACCCACAGAAAGGGCACGATGGAGCGATGCGACGGCCTTTACGGCGTGGCGATGGAGGAGAAGGGCGTTTCCAAGATGCTCAGCGTCGAGCTGAAGGACGTGAGCGCAGAGGCGATGGAATAAAAGCGCCTCAAAAGGACGACAAAGAAAGGGTCTTGAAACATGGGATTCTTCGGATTTGGCAAAAAGAAAGAGAAAGAGCAGCAGTCCGCTCAGGCGGAAGAAACCCGGCTCGAGGCGCAGGCCGACGAGACGAGCGGGGCGAAAAACGCGCAGCCCCCGGCGGGCGACGCGGAGCAGGCCGTGCAGGATGAAAAGAAGCAGGGGCTTTTCAGCCGCCTGTGGCAGGGTCTCTCCAAGACGCGCGGAAACGTGGCCGGCCGCGTGGACGAGCTGATCGAGGCGACGGAGACGATCGACGAGGATTTCTACGAGGACTTGGTGGATATCCTGATTATGAGCGACATGGGCGTTCGCACCAGCGACAAGGTGATTCAGGAGCTCAAAACGCGCGTGGCGCGCGAGCGGATCACCGACGCGAAGAAGGCGCGCGAAATCCTCAAGGATATCCTCAAGGAGATCATGGGCATGCCGCGCAAGCCGCTCAAATGGCCGATGGTGATGCTGGTCGTCGGCGTGAACGGCGTGGGCAAGACGACGACCATCGGCAAGCTGGCGATGCGCTTCAAGGATGCGCGCCACAGCGTCGTGCTGGCGGCGGCGGATACGTTCCGCGCGGCGGCGGGCGATCAGCTGCAAATCTGGGCGGATCGCGCGCAGGTGCCGATTGTGCGCCACGCGGAGGGCGCCGACCCGGCGGCGGTGGTGTTCGACGGCGTTCAGAAGGCGAAGGCCAGCGAGGCCGACCTGCTGATCGTCGATACGGCCGGCCGCCTGCACAACAAGAAGAACCTGATGGAGGAGCTGCGCAAGATCTCCCGCGTCATCACCCGCGAATACGAGGAGGCCGAGGTGCGCACGCTGCTGGTGATCGACGCGACGACCGGCCAGAACGGCTTGCAGCAGGCGCGCGAGTTTTCCGAGGTGGCGGACGTTTCCGGCATCGTGCTGACCAAGCTGGACGGCACGGCCAAGGGCGGCATCGCCGTTGCGATCATGGACGAGCTGAAGCTGCCGGTGCTCTACATCGGCGTGGGCGAGGGCATCGAGGATTTGCAGGCGTTTGACGCGAATGCGTTTGTGGACGCGATTTTCTAATTTGAATCGGACGGATAAACAGGGAGGCGCCGCCATGCGGATTCTCAAACGGATGCTGGATTTCATTGCGTCGCGGATGCTCATGGTCACGGTGGCATGCGCGCTGCTGATTATCTCGTTTTATCTGGCGATGAATACGGCGAACATCTGGGTGCTGATCGACGACGGCTTGGACGCGCGCGCGAGCGTCGTGCTCATGGGCGAGGACGCGGGTAAGCTGACCAGCTATTTCAGGCCGGAGTTTATCGCGCAGGACCCGGTTTTGCAGGTGGGCATGAGCGACACGTCGCCCTATCGGGATTACGAGATCCGCGGGTACGACCATCGGGTGAAGATGGTTTCCGTCTGGTCGTGGCCGTGGGAGAACGTGGCGCGCGCCGAGGTGGTCGAAAGCATACCGGCCATTGACGGCACGATTCGCTCCGCCAAGCGGGAGGCGGCGCTGGCCGAGGGCGGCGAGGAGCGGCTTTCCCCGCCCGCGTGGACGACGACGCGCTACCGCGTGACGCTGGTGCGCACGGCGGGCCGGTGGCTGATTTCCAACCTACAGTCGATTGCGGAGTAACATGAACTTTGATTTTCTCAACCGGGGCGCGATGCTCGCCCCGATGGCTGGCGTGACGGATATGCCCTTCCGCGTGCTCTGCCATGAAATGGGCTGCCCGATGGCGGTCAGCGAAATGGTCAGCGCGAAGGGCTATCTGCTTGCGCCGAAGGATAACCGCGCGACGCGCGAGCTGCTGAGCGTGGACGAGCGCGAACGCGGCGCGGTGGCCTTGCAGCTTTTCGGCCACGAGCCGGAAATCATGGCGCGCGCGGCGGAGAAATTGACGCGCGACGGGCGCTATGCGCTGCTGGATATCAACATGGGCTGCCCCGTGCCCAAAATCGTCGGCAACGGCGAGGGCAGCGCGCTGATGAAGGAGCCGGTGCGCGCGGCGGAAATTGTCGCGGCGGTCGCGAAGGCTTCGCATGTGCCGGTGACGGTCAAGATGCGGCTGGGGTTTGAAGCGGGGAGTGAAACCTATCTGCTGCTGGGGCAGCTGGCGCAGGAGAGCGGCGCGCAGATGATTACGCTGCACGCGCGCACGAGAAGCCAGTTTTACGAAGGCCGCGCCGATTGGAGCGCCATCGGGAAGCTCAAGCGGCGCGTGTCCATCCCCGTGGTCGGCAACGGCGACGTGACCTGCTGGCAGGACGCGCTGCGGATGCGCGAGGAGACGGGCTGCGACGGCGTGGCGGTCGGCCGCGCGGCGCAGGGCAACCCGTGGATTTTCCGGCAGATTGCCGACGCGATGGCCGGAAAGGCCGCTGTCGAGCCGACGAACGAGGAAAAGTTTGACGTGCTCAGGCGGCACTTGCACGCGCTGGCGCAGCTCAAGGGCGAGGCGGTCGCCGTGCGCGAGATGCGGCGGCACATCGTCTGCTATGTGCGCGGGATGCGCGACGCGGCGAGGCTTCGCGTCAAGGTCAACGCCATCACGGATATCGGCGAGATGGAAGAAGCGCTGAAAGCGTTTATGCTGGAAGGAAAGGCGTAAAGCCTTCCGCCACAGAAGGTGAGCGAATGATTCAAAACGTTGATGAATCGGATTTTGCTGAGTTTTTTCAAGCGCGCCCGGTTTATATTGGCGATTGTCAGGGCGGGGAAATGCTTTTCTCCAAAGCGTATGATGACGGACTGGTTTTGACGGTATATTTGGATATCTATGGAGAGAAAATCGAGCTTGCAGTTCTATATCTAGAGCAAAATATGACTGTATTTTCATTGCATGTTGAAAGAATAGAAATCGAATCCAATGCGATACATTTTATCCGTCAGGATAAGCGATTAGCCGAGCTGCAACTGGAGCCGCATCTCTTTTTTAAGGTCTATGGATGTTAGATATAAAAAGCTTGATATTCGTTTCAATTTGTGGATTAAGGATGATATCTTAAATTTGACGAAAATTTATACGCGCCAAGAATTAGAGAATTGTACAAAGCTGAGTTTGATTGGCATCGAATATGAAGGCTGACTTGATAAGGAGTATTGACGTACTTTCTGAAATGCATGAATTGAGATTCCTGTATCTGGCTGGAAATCCGATTGAGGATGATTCAGCGATTTATCAGTTGGAACATATAACGCCGGAATTCACGAAGGAAGAACCTTAAAGCGTTAAAGCGCGAATGGGTTAAAATGAAACGGCAAAAGCCCGAACGATTCAAGACCGTTCGGGCTTTTGCTATGGAGAAAGGAATGAAGAAAAGGGCAAATCAGGCGGCGGTCTTCGGCGCATAACGCTTGCGCAGGCTGGTCTCCACCGACGCGATGAGCAGGATGACCGCAACCACCTCAAACAGGCCGATGACGACGGTGAACACATACAGGCTGACGACAGACTCGACCGGCGCGGCCTTGATGAGCAGCAGCGCGGCAATTCCCATCACGATGCCGCCAAGGATGTAGCGCTTGCTGCAAAGCTGCTGGGCGAAATCCCACGCTTCCTGCGAGGCCATGGAAAGCTGGGTGCGGTAGCCGCGCCCGGCGCCGAGCGCCGCGCACTTTTTGCGGCGGAGCAGACCGGCCTCCACGGTCAGATACGGCGCGATCATCAGCAGAAACAAACAGAGAATCCAAGTGGCAAACATGAAATCAGTCTCCTTTATGCAACAAATCTGATGGATATATTATCCCGCGCGGCGTCAAAAACGTCAAGGGAGCACGTCGTCAAGAAGCTGTAAAGAACATCAGACCATTGTTAATCCGCGTTTATAAAGAGAAATTAACGGATAAAAAGCAGGATTTTACCTCCATATAGCGTATATAGACATGTCACAAAAAAAACAACCCAACGCAGAAAGGATGATTTATACAATGTTTATGGATAAAATGGCGCCGGGCATTGTTCGCCTGAGCGTGATGGATAACGATCTTGATTTGTTCGAGGGGCAGTATCCCGTGCCGCAGGGCGTGAGCTATAACAGCTACCTGATCGAGGATGATCGGCTCTGTCTGCTCGATACGGTGGACGCGCGCAAGCAGGAGGAATGGCTGGCCGGGCTTGACGAGGTTCTGGCCGGGCGCAAGCTGGATTATCTGGTAATTTCGCACATGGAGCCGGATCACGCCGGGTCGATTGCGGCGCTCTGCGCGCGCCAGCCGCAGTTGAAGCTGGTCGCCAACGCCAGAACGTTTGCGATTCTGGATCAATTCAGCGGCGACAATCCGCTCGCGCAGGAGCGCGTCACGGTGGCGGACGGCGGCACGCTGGCGCTCGGCAGCCATACGCTGCATTTCGTGCTTGCGCCGATGGTGCATTGGCCGGAGGTCATGGCCGTCTATGAGGACAGAGAGAAGGTGCTCTTTTCCGCGGACGGATTCGGCAATTTCGGCTCGCTGACCGATACCGACGCATGGGCGGACGAGGCGCGGCGCTATTACGGCAACATCGTCGGCAAATACGGCGTGCAGGTGCAGGGGCTGCTGAAAAAGGCCGCCGCGCTGGATATCCGGACGATCTGCCCGCTGCACGGCCCGCAGCTCAGCGGCGAGGCGCTCGACCGCGCGCTGACGCTTTACGGCCTCTGGGCGGCGTGGAAGCCGGAGCAGAGCGGCGTTCTGGTGGCGTATGCGAGCTTCCATGGCCACACGGCTGAAGCGGCCAAGCTGCTGGCCGAAAAGCTGCACGCGCAGGGCGAGACGGTCGAGGTGATCGACCTGAACCGCGTACACAAGAGCTACGCCGTCTCCGCCGCGTTCAAATATGACCGTATGGCGCTGTGCGCGACGACGTATGACAGCGCGTATGCCCCGGCGATGGAGGCGTTCCTGTCCTCGCTCAAGCTCAAGGGCATGCAGGGGCGCAAGGTGGCGCTGGTGGAAAACGGCACATGGGCGCCGATGGCCGCCAAGCACATGCGCGCCGTGCTCGACACGATGAAGAACATGCAGACGCTTGACCGGCAGGTGACGATCCGCTCGGCGATGAACGCGAAGAACCGCGAGGAGCTGGCGGAGCTGGCACAGGCGCTGGCGCTGTGAGGGTGCGCGCCTTTTAATGCAGCGCCGCCGCGGCGATATTCAGCAGCGACGTGAACAGGCTCAGGCGCAAAAGGAGCGTGCTCAGGCTGCTTCGCCCGCGCCGCACGGCCGGCCAAAGCGCCAGCAGCGCCCCGATTACCGCGCCCGGAAGCAGCCAGAGCATCACGTCCGCATCCGGCAGAACCAGCCGCTGGCGGATCAGCAGCACGAGCAGCTTGCCGACCATGGCGAAGAGCGAAACCGTCAGCGCCGCGAACGCGCCCTCGTCCCCGTCCGCGCCGAACAGGAGGAAATAGAGCGTCAGCGTCAGCGGCTCCGCGCCGAAGGCGAGGAACGAGCCGAGCAGCCCGACAAGCAGCGCGACCGCAAAGCTCAGCAGCCGCGACAGGTGCATCGGCGCGACCGTGCGGCTCAGCGGGCCGAAATAAAGCGACGGCAGCGCAATCAGCGTGAACAGCAGCGCGTTTTGCAGCAGCATGGCGGATTCGCGCGTAATCATGGCGAAAAAACGCGCGCTCGCCAAATCGCCCAGCACGCCGCCCAGCGCCGCGCCGACCGCCAGCAGCAGCAGCTCGTCCGGGTGCAGCGGCAGGGCGTGATTCAGCGCGAAAAACGCCGCGACCAGCGCCGCGCAGAGCGTTGCCATCGTGCACAGCGCCGCGACGGAGGCGGGCGCGAGCGGCGAAACCGCATCCAGCAGGGGGCGGAGCAGCGTCGTCGCCCCGACGCCGGAAAGCAGGCCGAAAAACGCGCTGACGCCGCCTAAAATCAGATAAATCATAGGCGCAGCGCATCCAGCATGGCTGCGCTGCCGAGCGCGTCCTCGATGCGGAGCAGGCGGTTGTATTTGCATACCCGCTCGCTTCGGCAGGGCGCGCCCGTTTTGATTTGCCCCGCGCCGAGCGCCACGGCGAGGTCGGCGATGGTCGTGTCCTCCGTTTCGCCCGAACGGTGGGAGATGATGGTGCGGTAGCCGCTCCTGTGCGCCAGCGAAAGCGCCTGCATGGTCTCCGTCAGCGTGCCGATCTGGTTCGGCTTGAGCAGAATCGCGTTCGCGCAGCCCATCAGGATGCCGCGCTGCAAACGCTCCTCGTTGGTCACAAAGAGATCGTCTCCGACGAGCTGGCAGCGGCTGCCCAATTCCCGCGTCAGCGCCTGCCACGCGGGCCAATCCTCCTCACCCAGCGGATCTTCGATGGAGCGGATGGGGTATTGGTCGCACAGGCCGCGCCAATGCTCGGTCAGCTCGTGTGCGGTGAAGCTGCGGCCGGATTTGGGCAGCACATAGCGCCCCTTCTGCGCCCATTCGCTGGCCGCCGCGTCCAGCGCGAGGACGATATCCGTGCCCGGCGCATAGCCCGCGCGGGAAACGGCTTCCAAAATCAGGTCGAGCGCCTGTTTTTCCTCGGCAATCTCCGGCGCAAAGCCGCCCTCGTCGCCCACGCCTGTGGAAAGCCCCTTCTTCTTGAGCAGCGCTGCCAGCGCGCGATAGGTTTCCGCGCCCATCCGCAGCGCCGAACGGAAATCCTTCGCGCCGACGGGCACGATCATAAATTCCTGCACGTCCAGCCCGTTTCCCGCGTGCGCGCCGCCGTTGAGAATGTTCATCATCGGCATGGGCATCAGGTGCGCCTGTGCGCCGCCCAGAAAGCGGAACAGCGCCACGCCCTGCGCGCAGGCCGCCGCCTTGGCGCAGGCCATCGACACGGCCAGCGTCGCGTTCGCGCCGAGAACGGCCTTGTTTTTCGTGCCGTCCAGCGCAATCAGCGCCTGATCGACGGCGAACAGGTTGTCCGCGTCCATGCCGCGCAGGGCGTTGTGGATGGCGCCGGAGATGTTTTTGCAGGCTTGCAGCACGCTTTTGCCGCCGTAAAGCTGCATATCGCCGTCACGCAGTTCCAGTGCTTCGTATTTGCCGGTGGATGCGCCGCTGGGCGAAATGGCCGTGCAGGCCACGCCGCCGGATAGCTGCACCTCCGCTTCGACGGTCGGGTTTCCGCGCGAATCGAGCACCTGCCGCCCGATGACGCTGACGATTTCCGTTCTGCTCATAATGGATGCCTCCCGATGCGCTTTTACCCTAGCTTGAGCAAAGCGGGGAAGTTTATACGCTTTATCACGCATCCTTCGATGAGAAATATTGAACTTGTTGCCGCCTGCGGCAAAAACCCGTCGATGCGATGAAAAAAGCGCCTGCCCGATTGAGCAAGCGCTTTTTGAGGGAGGAGAGCGAGAATCAGAATTTGAGGAACCAGGTGGAGATATAGCCGGTCTTGCCGTTTACCTCGACCTTCGTCCAATCGGTCGTCTTTTCCAGCACCTTGACCGTCGTGCCGACCGGAACCGTGCCGATCACGTTCGCGGAGAGGCTCGCGCGGCTGCGGAAATTGACGTAGCTGCCGCCGTTGGCGTTGAACACGCGCGCCGTGCCGTTGTGCATGTCGGCCGTGACCTTCAGGTACTTGGCCATCATGTAGCCGGTCTTGCCGTCCACGCTGACCTTGTACCAGTCGCCCTGACGCGCCAGCAGCGTCACGGTCTTGCCGTTGCGATAGTAGCCCAGCGATTCGCTGCTCACGTTGGCCTCGCGGCGCAGGAAGAGCACCTGCGTGTCGCGCGGGTTGTTGACCACGGCCGTGCCGACAGCCGGAGAGACGGCGGAGGAGCCGCCGCTGACGGCCTTGCCGGAGAGCCAGCGGCTCTGCATATAGCCGGTCTTGCCATCCACGCTGACCTTGCTCCATTCGCCGGTGGTGGCGAGCACAGTCACCTTCGTGCCGCGCGGATAAGAGCCGAGGATGTTGCCGTTCGGCTCGGCGCGCAGGTTCAGGCCGCGGTTGTTCGTCTTGACATACGCGGTGGAGCTTGTCGCGCCCTCGCGCCCCAGATACTTGGCATACATGTAGCCGCTCTGGCCGCCGACGTCCACGCTCGCCCAGTCGCCGTTGACGCCCTTGACGAGCACCTCGGAGCCCCAGCCGTATTTGCCCAGAATTTTGGAAGATGCGCTCTCCTCGGCGCGCAGGTTCAGCGTGCCGCAGGTGATGACGCGGGTTTCGTTTTCGGCGAAGGCCGCCAGCGGGGCGACCATGGCCATGCTCAGCATCGCGGCGCAAGCCGCTTTTTTCTTGCCGGTAAACATATAGGAATTCCTCCTTTGTCATTGCGAAGGCGCCCAAGCGGCCGCTCTTGATCGTCTTCTGCATATCTGACGAGGGAGGCTGTTCTTTTATTGCAACATTATCGTTTCCAAGTTCTGGAAAAGGCCGGTGGGGAAAAGTAAAAAAGCGAGCGCAGACAAGAAAAAACGCCGCGGGCGAGCCTGCGGCGCAAGGGAGGTGGAAGATATTCACAGCGGCGCAATATCGACGCTGAAATCGGGCGGGCAGGCGATGATAAGCGGCCTGCCCGTGACGGGATGGGTCAGCGAGAGCCTGACCGCGCTGAGCTGATGATACGGCGCGCGGTATTTTTCGGCCAGCCGGGTGGATTCCGCCGTGCAGTAGCGCGTGTCGCCGAGCATCGGATGGCCGATATGCGCCGCGTGAACGCGGAGCTGATGCGTCCGCCCGGTGACGGGGAAAAAGCGGACGAGCGACACGTCGCCGCAAATATGCTCGACCCGGTAGCGCGTCACGGCGCGCTGGCCGCCGGGCAAAACCGCGCGGGTGAAGCTGTCGGGGGCGATGCGGTCGATCGGCGCGTCAATCACGCCCTCCGGGGCGGCAGGAACGCCGCAGACCCACGCGAGATATTCCTTGCGGAAAGCGCCTGTCTGCATCTGCCGCTGAATGTGCGCCTGCGCGTAGGGCAGCTTGGCGAAAAGCACGATGCCCGTCGTCTCCGAGTCGAGCCGGTGAACGGGGTGCGCGCCGCTGTGCAGATAGCGCTGCACGCGCCCCTCGAGCGTGTCCGCGCCGCGCGGGGCGGAGGGAGAGGGGTGAACCTGCAGGGGCGCGGGCTTGCGCACGGCCAGCAGCGCGTCGTCCTCGTAGAGAACGGCGACGTCGCCGGGCGCGGAGAAATCCCCCGGCCTGTCGTATTCCGCCAGCGGGATGCGGAGCGTTCTGCCCGCGCCGACGCGCTGGTTGGCGAAAAACGGCGCGCCGTCCACCGTCAAGCCCAGCCGCTTGGCCTCCCGCGCCTCCCTGGCGGAAAGCGAGAGCGGCCCGCGCAGAAGCTGATCGAGGGTCAGCGCGCCGTCGGATTCGGTTGTGATGTACGAAAGGAACATTACAGAACCTTGCTCAGGAAATCCTGCGTGCGCGGGTTCTGCGGGTGGTCGAACACCTGATGCGGGTCGCCCTGCTCCATGATGACGCCCTCATCCATGAACAGCACGCGGTTGCAGACCTCGCGCGCAAAACCCTTCTCGTGGGTGACGATCACGCAGGCCATGTTGTTCTTCGCCAGCGACTTGATGACCTCGAGCACCTCGCCGACCATCTCCGGGTCGAGGGCGCTGGTCGGCTCGTCAAAGAGCATGACCTCCGGCTCCATCGCCAGCGCGCGCACGATGGCAAGGCGCTGCTTCTGGCCGCCGGAGAGGCGGGAGGGCTTGTTGTCGCGCTTATCGGAGAGGCCGACGCGCGCGAGCAGCGATTCCGCCTTGACCACGGCCTCGTCCTTGCTCATTTTGCCGAGCAGGACGGGCGCGAGGGTGATGTTGTCGATGACGGACATGTGCGGGAAGATATTGAAATGCTGGAAGACCATGCCCATCTTCTGGCGGTGCTTGTCGATGTTGACGCTCTTATCCGCGATATCCACGCCGTCAAACCAGATGTGGCCGCCGGTCGGCTCCTCGAGCCGGTTGAGGCAGCGCAGGAAGGTCGATTTGCCGGAGCCGGACGGGCCGATCAGGGAGACGACCTCGCCCTTGTGGATGGTTTCGGTAATGCCGTTTAAGACGTTGAGGCCGCCGAAGCTCTTGTGCAGATCCTCCACGCGGATCAGCTCGGGCGCGTTTTCAAACGAATCAATCATCGTTCTTCAGCCTCCTTTCAAGGACGGTAATCAGCTTGCTCATGGAGAAGGTCACGACGAAATAGATGACGCCGATGATGACCAGCGGCTCGATGACCAGATAGGTCTTGCCGGAGATCGTTTGATACTGGGTCATCAGGTCGCCGACGTAGAAGGTCGAGGCCAGCGACGTTTCCTTCGTCACCGCGACGAACTCGTTGCACATGGCCGGAAGCACGTTTTTGAACGCCTGCGGCAGGATGATGCGCATCATGGTCTGGCGGGCGGAGAGACCCAGCGAACGCGCCGCCTCGGTCTGGCCGCGGTCGATGGATTGGATGCCCGAACGGAAGACCTCGGACATGTACGCGCCGGAGTTGATGACCAGCGCGATGGTGATGCAGGCGAATTTGGAGAGCTTGAGCGCCGGGAGAATATCCGGCAGCAGGAAATAGAAGAAATAGAGCTGGAGCAGCAGCGGCGTGTCGCGGATGACCTCGGTGTAGACCGTCGCGACGGCGCGAAGCACTTTCGATTTGCCAAGACGCAGGATGGCGACCAGCGCGCCGATGACGCAGCCGATGGATACGGAGATCAGCGCCAGCAGCAGCGTCGTGCCAAGGCCGTTCAGAAAGTTGACGCCGTATTTTTGCAGCAGCTTCATAATGTTCTGAGCCAGCAAGGGAATCCCTCCTTCTTAATGACAGCGATGGGTGAACGATGTGAAAACGGATCAGAGTGTTTCGACGCGCCGCATGGCGTCAAACACCATGTCCTGCGTGACGGGGTAGGGGATGTGCGCCATATCCGGCCCGGTGGTGGCCTCGATCAGCGCGTCGTGCAGCGCGGTCTTTTCCAGCGGCACGCGCATTTGGGCGAGCGTCACCGGTGTGCCCAACGAAACGAGGAAGGCGCGAAGCTCGCGCGCCTTGTCGAGCTGGCCGTCCACCGCGAGCTGAACCAGCGCGCCGTAGGCCACCAGATCGCCGTGCAGATATTCCCGCTCGACGTGCTCGAAGTGCTGAAGGCCGTAGCAGACCGCGTGCGCCAGCGCGCAGTTGTAGTTGTCGTCTGCCATCAGCGAGACAAGCCCCGCCGAGAGGATGACGCTCCGGGCGCACATTTCCATGGCCGGGCCGGCCTCGTGTCGCTCCACCTCGCTGAGCGCCTGACGGCCGAACCGGATGATCGGGTCGTAGCAGGTGCTCGACAGGCTCACGCCGATGGCCGACATATGATCCAGCGCCCCGCCCAGCTCGTCGCCGCGGGCGCTGAACGTCGATTCGAGGTATTTGGCCAGTGTGTCGCCCAGCCCCGCGCGGAAGAACCGTGCCGGAGCGTTGGCCGCGAGGGTCAGATCGACCAGCGTGAGCGCGGGCGGCGCATCGTAAAAGAGAAAGCGGTCAAACGGCCCGTCCTCGCGGTAGACGACGGAGAGCGCGGTGATCGGCGCGCAGTTGGAAACCAGCGTGGGCAGGCTGACCAGCGGAATCCCAAGCTGATGCGCGACGCCCTTCGCGGTATCGATGGCCTTGCCGCCGCCCATGCCGACCAGAAAATCCGGCTGCATCGGTGCGATTTCGGCGCTGAGCCTGTCCATGGCGGCCTGCGTACACGCGCCGCCGAAGGGGAGCGCGCAGAGCATCTGCATGGCGCCGGATTCAAGCCCCGCCTTGAGCGCGGGAAGCCCCTTTTCCATCGCGGTGCGGCCGCCGACGAGGGCGAAACGCGCGCCGAGATTCCCGCAAAGCTCGGGAAAACGCTTGTATACGCCGCGGCCGAAACAGAAGCGCGGCAGGGTGACGACGTCCGTGAGATACATATTACACCAGCTTCGGCAGTTTTGCCAGGCACTCCAGCGCCTCGTTCAGGGTTTCCTCGCTGCGGGCGAAGTGCAGGCGGATCAGGTGGTTGACCGGCTCGCGGAAGAAGCTGGAGCCCGGAACGGCCGCCACGCCGATGGTGCGGATCATCCATTCGCAGAACTCCATGTCGCTCTTGCCGTGGAAGCGCATGCCCGGCTTCTGGAAATCGCTGATATCGACCATCACGAAATAGCTGCCCTGCGGCACGGTGTGCTTGAGGCCGATGCGATCCAGCCCGTCGAGGAACACCTGACGCTTGCGGGTATACAGCTCGGTCAGCCCGTCGTAATAGCTCTGCGGGAAGTTCAGGCCGACGACCGCCGCCTCCTGAAGCGGCGCCGCCGCGCCGACGGTCAGGAAGTCATGCACCTTTTTCGCGCCCTCGATCACGTTTTCCGGCCCGATGAGGTAGCCGAGGCGCCAGCCGGTGATCGAGTACGTCTTGGAAAGGGAGGAGCAGCAGATCACGCGGTCGGCGATCTCCGGCAGAGAACCCGCGTATACATGATGATACGGCGAGAAGACGATGTGCTCGTATACCTCGTCGGTAATCATGTATGCGTCGTACCGGTTGCACAGGCCGCCGATGAACAGCAGCTCGTCCTTGGTGAAGACCTTGCCGCACGGGTTCGACGGGTTGCAGACGATGATCGCCTTGGGGTGCTGGCGGAATGCGTCTTCCAGCACGTTGCGGTCAAAGTCGAACGTCGGAGGGACGAGCGGCACGAAGATCGGGTCCGCGCCGGAGAGAATCGCGTCCGCGCCGTAGTTTTCATAGAAGGGGGAGAACACGATCACCTTGTCGCCGGGGTTGCAGACGGTCATCATGGCGCTCATCATGGCCTCCGTACCGCCGCAGGTGACGAGAATCTCGGTATCCGGGTTGATTTTGCGGCCATATGCGCGCCCCTGCTTGCGGGCGAGCGCCTCGCGGAAGTTCTCCGCGCCGAAGGTCACGGAATACTGATGAGGGCCTTCATCGGCGACTTCGCGCAGACGATCAGTGATGGGCTTGGGCGGCGGAAAATCCGGGAAACCCTGAGAAAGATTGATGGCATCCACTTCGTCGCTGATACGGGTCATGCGGCGGATGACGGAATCGGTAAACGTCTGAACGCGGCGGCTCAGCTCTGGCATAAATATTCACACCTTTCTATTTGAGGCAGACTTGCATATTCTTGCGCGAACGCAATGGCCATATTCTAGCACAACAAATGAAAATAAACAACAGGTAAACCGAAATTTCTTGGCGGGCGCCGAGAATTTTTTCAAACTGACCGAAAAATAAAGTATTTTTATGCAGAATATACACTTGACATATGCATAAACTCGTCGTAGAATAACATCATCGTTTTCGCGGGAAGCTCCCGCAGAAGAAAACGCCATAAGAAAAAGGAGGAAATCCGATTATGAAAAAGATTCTTGCGTTCGCTCTTGCCTTGGCGATGATCCTCACCTGCTCCCTCGCGCTGG
>ERZ825324.2766-NODE-2766-length-17622-cov-3.408038_pt1 | contig 17622 bp, 14 predicted proteins | sample MGYA00519859_ERZ825324 | MGnify/ENA primary metagenome ERZ825324 (study PRJEB31778, sample SAMEA3449198) | human gut metagenome | biome: human gut; feature: human-associated habitat; material: faeces | place: United Kingdom | collected 2010/2012 ... | reverse complement strand
GCCAAGTTTATGGCACGACCGGCTTTGGCTGGGACTGGGACCGGCTGCAGTTCGGTGACATCACCGACAGGCCCTCCTCGCCATGGTTTGATCTCTCGCTTCAATATAGTCCGGGCAAAAAACACTCCGTTTCAATGGTTTTCCATTACAGCACATGGGCTCCCGATCCGAGCTTCAAGAGCGAGAATGTCATAAGTGCCAATCATCTGTTGAGCTATACCGGCAATCCCGGCCTTGTCCCCTCTAAAAGCTATGATCTTGGCGTGTTTTATTCGTGGTTCCCCTCAAATGACTACAGCCTGAGTGCTTTTGTAACCACATGGATAGTGGGCGACAGGTATGTCTATGACTACGAGGCATCCTCTGCAGGGATTCTGCGCACGATCAAGCAGCCGCTTGGCGGCTACAGCCCGACCAGATACGGACTGAGCGGCACGTTGAGGTTTCTGAACCGGAATCTCGTCTTGACCGGACAGATAAGCCACAGTCTGACTCATAACGGAGTTCCATACAATTTCAACAGCTCACACATCGACTGGTATGCCCGCATCCGTTATTATCTCGGCAACTGGAATTTTGCAGCCACATACATCTCGCCCTCAGGAAAATCTGACAACAAGATCAACGGAATATGGACAAATGCCAAAAGCGACTGGTATGTGACTGTAGGCTGGGCTAATGCCGACTGGAACGTCAGGGCCAATTTCATCAACATGAGCCGCTGGAACTGGCGAGGAGACCGACAGAGGATGCGCAGCCGGTATTATGATACGACGCAGCAGGTCTACGGCGGCAGCAGCCATGCCTTGATACAGCTGTCGGCCACCTATACTTTCGGCTTCGGCAGGAAGGTGTCGCGCGACAACGAGCCGAGTGTCTCCGGCTCAGCCTCTTCCGGTATCCTGAAATGATCCGGTCGCCATTATTCATGCGACCGGGATGCCCGATGCGGCCACGGCCGTTATACAATTGTGGCAGGGGCGGTCTACTTCGGCGACAGGGAGGTGGACGGCGCATCAGCTTCAGGTTTCAAGACTCTCCGCGACGGTTATGGCAAGGATCCGTGGACGGTCTACTCTGAGGGTGTTGAGGTCAAGGGCACTTCCGCCGCCTTTGGCTGCAGTCCGAGCCGGCAGGAGCATGGCCTGTCCGTTTCACGATTCGCTGACTTATGAGTTTATCGGCTACCATGAAGTCGTCGGCCGCGGAGTTGACTATAGGCGATTCCCCAACAAACGTCTGCACTGGCTCTGTTTCACAGCCTGAATAACGGTGAATTTCGCGCTGGACCGCTGGATAGTGGGAGCCGGTTACGGCGTCTCTGATCTTGGTTATTACTCCTCGCGCGGCCATGTGACCCTCCCCGGCGGCAAGCGTTTCCATGTCTCCGACCGACAGCTGAGCCAAAGCATATTCCTCTCCCTCGCCTACGACTTCTGCCACTCCTTGGGCATCCTTCTACCCGACGACCAGCTTCTTCGGGTTCGGCCCTCAGTCGAAGACTCCTTCGAACGAGGCCTCCTCGGCGTTGTTGTCGGCGTCGACGTAATCGCCGTAATAGTCTTTCTCGCAGAGATTGATGTCGGCCGGGAACTCGAAGCGCATGTCCTGATTGTAGGGGAGCGTCGGATCGGCGTAGACCTTGCTCATGAACAGGCCGTAGATAGGCAGCGCCATCGATGCGCCCTGTCCCTGGGCCATGGAGTTGAAATGGATGTAGCGCTCCTCGCCTCCGACCCATGTGCCGGCCACCAGTCCGGGCGTGAAAGCCATGAACCAGCCGTCGGAGTTGGAGTTCGTCGTTCCGGTCTTGCCTCCGGTCTGGGCGGTGATGTTGTAAGGCGCCCGGCGTATCCGGTTGCCCGTACCGGAATCGACCACATTGAGCAGCATCGAGAGGATACGCCAGTAGGCTTCCTCGGAGATGACCTCCGTGTGGCGCGGCGAGAATTCGGCGAGCACGTTGCCGTTGGCGTCAGTGATGGCGGTGACGAAAAGGGGGTCGACACGCATGCCGCGGTTGGCGAAAGCCGAATAGGCGGTGACCATCTCTTTGACCGATACGTCGGCCGGGCCGAGGCAGAGCGACATGACTGGGTCAAGATGGGCCGTGATGCCGAAATTGTGCATGGTGCGCACGAGCGACGCCGGCGAGAGCTGACTGATCAGGCGCGCCGAGATCCAGTTGTTGGAGTTGGTGAGGGCCCAGCGCAGGTCGACCATCTCGCCTATGCGTGATTTGCCGGAGTTGCGCGGCGCCCAGGGGCGTCCGTTCTCATCGTAAAGCACCGGCTGCTCGTTGAGAAACTGGTCGCATGGCGTGAATCCCTCCTCCATCGCATAGGTGTAGAGAAACGGCTTCACGGTCGAACCGATCTGGCGCCGTCCGGTCGAAACCATATCGTACTGGAAATGCTCGAAGTCCGGACCGCCCACGTATGCCTTCACATGCCCGTTCTTTGGCTCCATGGCCATGAATCCGGCGCGCAGGAAGTGCTTGTTGTAGAGCATCGAGTCGAGAGGCGTCATTATCGTGTCGAGAGTGCCGTGATAGGAGAATACCTTCATCTCGCGTGGAGTGCTGAACGCTTTCTCGATCTCATCCTTCGATGCCCCGGACTTTTTCATCAGTCTGTAGCGGTCGGTCTGCTGCATGGAGTGCTCTATCAGCTTGTCGATCTGCTGCTGGCTGACCTCGGTGCGGTTGGTCGTGTAGGGAGCCGACTGCGATCCGCGTTTCTCACGGAAAAACGCCGGCTGCAGCTTTTTGCTCATATGTTCCTCCATAGCATCCTCGGCATACTTCTGCATGCGCGAGTCGATGGTGGTATAGATTTTCAGTCCGTCGGTATAGATGTCGTATTTCGAACCGTCGGGTTTGGGATTCTTGTCGATCCATCCGTACAGCGGATTGTTCTCCCAGGCGATGGAATCGTCGTAGAAGCTCTGGCGGTCCCACTGCGCGTAGTCGCTTAACGAGGGTTTGTGGGCGCGGAGCATCCGGCGCAGTTCCTCGCGGAAGTATGGAGCGAGCCCCTCCTTGTGGTCAACACGGTGGAAGTCGAGCTTAAGCGGCAGAGCCTTGAGCGAGTCGGCCTGCAGTTGGGTGAGCTTGTCGTTGCGGACCATCTGGTCGAGAACTACGTTGCGTCGCTGCAGAGTGCGCTCAGGACGTCTGACCGGGTTGTAATATGCCGGATTCTTTACCATTCCGACAAGCGTGGCGGCTTCCTCCACGGTCAGTTCCTCTGGTGTCTTGCCGAAATATACATGTGCGGCCGATTTGATTCCTACGGCGTTGTAGAGGAAGTCAAACTGGTTGAGATACATCTTGATGATCTCTTCCTTTGAATAGAATCGCTCGAGTTTGACGGCGATCATCCATTCGATGGGCTTCTGCATCATGCGGCTCATCAGCCCGTGGGATTCAGGCGAATAAAGCTGTTTGGCAAGCTGCTGCGTGATGGTCGAGCCGCCGCCGGCATTGCGCTGACCGAGCAGCAGCGTCTTTACGCCCACGCGGGCCAGTGCTCTGACGTCGATGCCGGAATGATCCTCAAACCGTGCGTCCTCGGTCGATATGAGGGCGTCCACCACATTCTGTGATATCTCGTCGAAATCGGCGTATACGCGGTTGCCGGTATTGCGGAAGTACCGTCCGAGTTCCTGTCCGTCGGCCGAATAGATGACCGATGCGAACCGGTCATGAGGATTCTTAAGCTCTTCCACCGGAGGCATGTAGCCGATCAGTCCGTTGTATACGAGATAGAAGAATATCAGCATGGTGGCCGTCACGGCGACGAATGCGATCCATAGCCATTTGATGACTTTGCGCTGGCCTGGTTTTATCGGGGTTTTGAGGGTTTCAAGGAGTTTCATCGGTGGATGCCGGATTTTTGGTTAAGGAACAGGCGTGGTTTATCCCGCAGCAGCGGGTGTGATATCGCCATGAATGCGCAAAATTACTAATTTTTCCGCTTTTATCTCCATCCTCCTGCCAAAATGCCGTCTGAAAAAAGATTAAAGCGGGGAGGAACGTTGGGAAATTGCCGAAAATGAAGTAATTTTGGTGGTGGAGCGGGGGGCGCTTCCGCCCGCAGTAATGTCAAATCCTTAAATTAAATATCTTATATTCTATGGTTCAGAGATTTATATTGAACGAAACCTCTTATTTCGGACCCGGCGCACGCAAAGTGCTTCCCGAAGTGATCGACCGCCTCGGCAAGAAAAAGGCGCTGGTGGTGACCGACAAGGGGCTGATCAAATTCGGTGTGGCCAAGATGGTGACCGATGTTCTCGACGAGGCCGGCGTGGCTTACGAAATTTTCAGCGAGGTGAAGCCTAATCCTACCGTGACCAACGTGAAGGACGGCGTGGCCGCTTTCAAGGCAGCGCAGGCCGATCTGCTCATAGCCATCGGCGGCGGTTCGGCCATGGATACCGCCAAGGGTATCGGCATAGTCGTGGCCAATCCCGACTTCGCCGACATCGTGTCGCTTGAGGGATGCGCCCCGACCAAAAACAAGAGCATACCGATGGTAGCTCTGCCCACCACCGCCGGCACTGCCGCCGAGACCACGATCAACTACGTGATCATCGACGAGGAGAAGAAAAAGAAGATGGTGTGCGTCGACCCCAACGACATCCCCGCTGTGGCCATCATCGACGCCGAGCTGATGTATTCGCTCCCCAAGAGTCTGACAGCCGCTACCGGCATGGACGCCCTGACCCACGCCATCGAGGGATATATCACCAAAGGCGCCTGGGAGATGAGCGATATGTTCGAGATCGAGGCCATCCGTATGATCGCCCGCTATCTGCCTGTCGCTGTCGACGAGCCTCAGGATCCCGAGGGTCGTAACGGTATGGCCGTGGCGCAGTATATCGCCGGCATGGCGTTCTCCAACGTCGGCCTGGGCCTCGTCCACGGCATGGCTCATCCGATGGGATCGCTGTTCGATGTGCCCCACGGCGTGGCCAACGCTCTTTTGCTCCCGACCATAATGGAGTTCAATATGCCCAAATGTCTTGACAAATATCCCCATATCGCCGAGGCAATGGGCGTAGACATCAAGGGCATGACGAAGGAGCAGGCTTCGCAGGCTGCCGTCGACGCCGTGAGGGATCTCGCCATCCGTGTGGGCATCCCGCAGCATCTGACCGATCTCGGCATCAAGGAGAGCGATATCCCCGCTCTGGCCGAGCAGGCTATCGCCGACGTCTGCACTCCCGGCAATCCCCGCGACTGCAATATCGACGAGATCAAGGCGCTTTACAAGAAGGTGCTCTGATATCAGTCTGACCGATTCCGACATAACAATCCCCGGCCGTGTGTCTCATCAGAGAGTCATACGGCCGGGGATTATTTTGGTGCTGATAGATCGTGTCAGAGCTCTGCCGAGAGCGCGCAGGCAAGCTGGTCGGGACACGAGGTCGGCTTGGAGCCGCAGCGTATACCCTGGAGGCGCCCAATGACCTCCTGAGGCGTCATTCCTTTCACGAGCGATCCGATCCCCTGCAGGTTGCCGTGGCAGCCGCCGGTGAATGTCACGTTCTCGATCCGTCCGTCATCGCCGACTGTTATCTCTATGTCGCGCGAGCATGTGCCCTGGGGCGTGTAGTGATAATGTTTTGCCATTTGTATGATTTTATGATTATTTCAGTGTGAATTCTCCTTTAAGGCGGATGTAGGCGCTCGATGAGCCGATCATCACCTTGAAGAGCCCCGGCTCTACGACGCGTTTCAGCGACGGGTTGTAGATGGCCAGTTCGTCGTATCCGAGATGGAAAGTCACCACGCGGCTCTCTCCCGGTTTCAGTTCTATGCGGTCAAAGCCTTTGAGGAGCATCGGAGGCTGGCTTACGGAGGCCACGACGTCGCGCAGATAGAGCTGCACCACTTCGGCACCGGCCCGCTTACCGGTATTGGTGACGCGGCAGCTGACCTCGCAGCTCTTGCTGTCGGCAGCCGGACGCATCATAAGGTCGGAGTATTCAAACGTCGTGTAGCTCAGTCCGTGGCCGAAACTGTAAAGCGGTTCGCCCGTGCCGTCCATATAGTCACGGCCACCTCCCATACGGGAATAATGCACCGGAAGCTGGCCGACAGATCTCTGTATGCTGACCGGAATGCGTCCCGACGGGTTGAAGTCGCCGAAAATCACGTCGGCTATCGCCGCTCCCCCCTCTTCGCCAGGATACCAGGCTGTCAGGAGCGAGCCGGAGCGTTCGGCTGCCAGATTCATGTCGAGTGTGCGCCCCTGGATGTAGACGGTTACGACAGGCTTGCCGGTGGCGTAGACCGCTTCCATCAGCCGCAGCTGGTCGCCGAGCGGCGTGAGAGTCGAACGGTCGAAACCCTCGCCGCAGTCCATGTCGCTTACATGGGTGGGATCGGTCTTTGCAGCGCCGGTGGCTGCGTAGGATGTCTTGAAGTCGCGTGCGCTTGATCCGCCGACGGCAAGCACCGTCACGTCGGCTTCGAGAGCGGCTGCAACGGCGGCTGCTATATCGGTCTGAGTGGTGTCGCGTACGGCACATCCCTTCACATAGACGATCTCCACTCCCGGAGCGGCTTGGCGTATCCCTTCCAGAATGGTGGTGATTTTGTCGTCGGGTTGCGGAGCGGTGTAGTCGCCGAGCTGATTGTACTGCTCGTCGGCATTGGGCCCGATGACGGCTATGCGGCGTAGCTTCGAGCGGTCGAGCGGGAGGATGCCGTCGGCGTTCTTGAGCAGCGCGATCCCCTGGCGGGCCACTTCGCGGGCAGTGGCGCGGTGCTCGGCCGAGCCGACAATGCGTGCGGCTGCAACCGGGTCGGTGTAAGGATTGTCAAACAGGCCGAGATCGAATTTCAGTCGCAGTATGCGCGCCACGGCCGTGTCGATCTCCGCTTCGGTGATGAGTCCGCGGCGCAGCGCTTCGATTGCGCGCGGGCCGTAGCAGGCGGCTCCGAGGTCGATGTCTACTCCGGCATTCAGCGCCTGTGCTCCCGCTTCGGTGCGGTCGGAGGCTGTGTGTCCGGCCAGTCCGTCGATGCTGTAAAGGTCGGAATATACCGCGCCGTCAAATCCCCACTCGTCGCGGAGCAGGCCGGTCAGCAGCTCGCGGTTGGCTGTGCACGGTATCCCGTCGACGCTATTGTAGGAACTCATCACGGTGGATGCTCCTGCCTTCACGGCGTGGCGGAACGGTTCGAGCAGTTCGCTCCGCAGACGTATGGGGCCCGCTGAGGCCTCTGCGCCGTTATGGCCCCCTTCGGGGACGCCGTAGGCCGCGAAATGTTTGAGTGTGGAGTTCAGATGGCGGCCGTCGGCCATCGAAGCGCCGCGCTTTCCCTGCATGCCTTCGACCATGGCGGCGCCCATCACTCCGTTGAGCCACGGATCCTCGCCAAAGGTCTCCTCCATGCGGCTCCATCGGGGTTCGCGCGCTATGTCGAGCACGGGGCCGTAGCCGGTGCCGGCGCCTGTGGAGCGCGCTTCAAGAGCTATCTCCCCGCCGGTGCGGCGTATCAGTTCGGGATTCCACGTCCCGGCCATGGCCAGCCCGGTGGGATACACTGTGGCGCCGATAGCCATATGGCCGTGGGGGCACTCCTCTGCAAAGAGTATCGGTATGCCGAGCCGGGTGCTGTCGCGGGCGAACCGCTGCAGCGCGTTGAGGGCTTCGGCTCCCTGCGCCGGATGTAGTCCGTTCTCGAGGGTCTTCTGCGTCCAGGGATCGGCGCGAAGCGTGGCCCAGTAGCCGCCCACAGGCATATCGCCGCGGTTCTGGGCCTTGAATTTCTCCGAGGCGACGATTGTGCCGTCGGGGAGCCGCTCATACATCTCCCACCCCATGGGGCAGAGCAGCTGTCCGGCTTTCTCTTCCAGGGTCATCTGGCCGAGCAGATCGGCCACACGCTCCTCCACGGGGGCCGATGCCTGCCGGTAGATTGGCGTGGCGTCCTTGGCGTATGCCGATGCGGCCAGAACTATTGCGGCGGCTATGAATGCGTGTCTCATTTCTTTGTGAATTTAATGGCGAGCGGGCCCGGATTGATCCCTTTGGGGAGGCGTACGCGGGTCACGCCGTCCTTTCCGGTGCTGTAGCTGAGTTTGCGGCCGCCGTCGAGCAGTGTCATGCGTCCTTTCGGTTCGTTGCCGCTCCATGTTATCTGTCGGGGCATTGTTTCCCCTTCGGCGGGGGTGAATATGGCGTAGAGTGTGGAGCCGTCTTTCGATGCTGTAAACCATACGTCGCCGTCGTTATACACCGGCGTAGTCACTGTCGAATAGATCGCCTCACCGTTGCGCTGCAGCCATTCGCCGACGGCGCGCAGACGCCATTCGGCCTCAGGCTCTATCAGACCCTCCGCTGTGGGGCCTACGCCTAAAAGCAGACATCCACCCTTGGCGGTGATCTCAGTCAGGAGTGAAATCACCTTTTCAGGCGACTTGTATGGCGCGTTGGGCACCCATCCCCAGTCGTTGCTCAGGGTGATGCAGCTCTCCCACGGATAGGAGAGCTGTTTTTCGGGTATGCCGCGTTCGGGCGTCTGATAGTTTTCGTTACGTCCGCGTATGCTGCGATCCACCGCTATCAGGCCGGGATGGCGGCCGGCGCGGGCATCAAGGAGTATGCTGTCGAGTCCCACCTCGTCGCCTCTGATCCATCCGCCGTCGAGCCAGAGTATATCCATCCGTCCGTAGCGTCCCGACAGCAGTTCGCCGAGCTGTCCGGCGGTGAAGTCCTGATAGCGCTTCCACCAGTCGGGATGTCGCTCTTTCTTATAGTTGATATGGCGGTTGGGGGTGGCGAATTCCGGATTCCAGAACCATTCGGTGTGCCAGTCGGGCTTCGAGAAATATGTTCCGATCCAGAAATTCTTGTCGCGGAAAGCGTTGAACACGTGGCGGGCCACATCGCGCTTTTCGTTCGAGGCAAACGGTCCTTTGGCTATGGAGAAATCGGTCGAGTCGGTGTCGAACATGCAGAAGCCGTCGTGATGCTTCGTCGTGAAGATGGCGTAGCGCATTCCGGCGTCGGTCATTATGTCGGCCCACTGCGAGGGGTCGAACTTCACCGGGTTGAGAGAGTCGGCCAGACTCCAGTACCACTTCTTGTACTCGTCGTAGGGCATATCACCCATGCGGCTGATCCAGTCTACATCCTCCGAACAGATCGACCATGATTCCACAATTCCCGGAACGGAGTATAGCCCCCAGTGGAACAATACGCCGAATTTCAGGTCGCGCCACTGGTTGAGCTTGTTTAGGACTGCCGTATCTGTAGGCCACTCGTAGCCCGACGCGTCCGACTGCTGATGGACGAATCCCTGCACCTGCTGTGCCTGTGCCGTGGCGGCCGCTGCCAGGATCGCACCGGCTGCCGCCATTCTGAGATATCTCTTCATGAAACTTGATTGTATTTAAGGTTTTGCAGTTGTGGACGCCGCCCCCGGCGTCCACAACTGCAAAATTACTCTTTTCCCGCGAAATACCCAAGTCCATATGCCTCTTCGCTTTAGATACCTGTCCCCTGCGGCTCATCTACGAAGAGCTTATGCTGGCGGGTATCGCAGTGTCCCCACCAAGGCGAGGCTTCGCCCGCCATGGCGGGGTTAACGGAAGTCGCGAGGTCTCCGACCTCTCCAGTAGAGGGCGTTTTCGAGATGTGAGGGCTGTGGACTTTAACTGATGTGGCGGCGAGGATGTGATGTGGTGGCGAGGGAGGACTGGGGGCTATGACTGATATGGCGGTCAGGGTGTTGGGGGTTCGGGGGGCGGGCCGGGTTTCAGCCGGCTGGATCGGGGCTGTGACTGTCTCAGGCTCAGGCTCCGGTTCGGGTTGCGGCGCTGTGATCGGTTCGGGTGTCGGTGGCTCCGGCTCTACGGGGGTGGTGGAGATACATGCTGCCGTCGTTGATAGCCTCGCGGTTGGCGTCGATGGCTTTGAGGAGCCGGCTGAGTTCGGCGCCGTTGCCGCCCCAGGGCGAATAAAACATGTCTTTGCCCGCCACGAAGCGAAAGGTGTAGGCTGAGTCGGCTTCGTTTTTCTGATCGGCTTTTATTGATGGTGTGGCAAAAATCAGCGCGCTTGCCACAAGCATGAAAGGTATGGCGATGCGACGCCATGTCGTATTGCGATTGAATTCCATGCGGTGTGATTGATTGAATGGCTGCAAAGGTAACTATAATGCGCCTTTTGATTAAATCACATTTGTGGAAGTTTTTACCAAAATATCCGCTTTGCTGAATGTAGGGCGCGTGGTGGGGGGGGGGTAAAGCTATGTGATCAGATTGTTGATTCGGATGACAACGCTATTTAAGTGTGAAAATTGTTCTTATTTTGACCAACTTTTTTGTTGTGCATGTCAGGCGGTCGCTCAGTCGATGATGATGTCGGCGAGCGCGTCGACGCTGACGGCCGGCTGTGGAGCGGTCAGCAGCCCGGTAGGATTGAAGAGGATGGCGTGCCATCCGGCGGCCAGGGCTCCTTCGATGTCGGTAGCGGGATTGTCGCCTATCATCAGATGGGTGGCTGCATCGGCATTGCCGGCGCGCTCCATCGCGTGGCGGTAGAGCCTGACGTCGGGCTTGTTGACGCCGATGTCGTCGGAAAGCACTGTCAGGTCGATCAGCGGGCCGATGCCTGCCGAGGCGATCTTGCGGTGCTGCACGTCGGCGAAGCCGTTGGAGAGCACTCCAATGGTCAGTCCGGCCTCCCTGAGGCGCGACAGAAGATCGCGGGAGCCGTCGACGAGTGTGCGTTCCCGGGCGAGGAGGTCGAGATATAGCCGGTCGAGTTCGCCGGTGAGCGCAGCCGCTTCGGCACGGGGCAGTCCGGCGTCGGCGAGCGGTCGTATGAACCGTTCCTCGCGCAGGAAAGCGCAAGTGATCTCCGCGCGGTTGTAGAGCGCCCAGAGCTGAAGGTTATGACGCTCGTAGGCCTCGATCCACGCTTCAGCGTCGGGAAACAGGCGGCTGACGGCGGGATGCACGGCGTGGACGCGGCTGAGGGCGCGGCGGGAGTTGCCGCGGAAGTCGATTATGGTGTCGTCGAGATCGACCCATACGGTGCGGATCCTGCGGGTGTCGATGATGGCGTTCATGCTTCTTCTGCGGAAGGGCCGGTCTCTTCGATGCGCCGCAGCAGGCGCACGGCGCGGAGCGTCACCGGCAGGATGATTATTTCATAAAGCGTCTTGAGCATCGCCTGGGTGAGGATGAGCGAGATGATGACTCCGACCGGGAGCACGCCTCCGAATGCCACAGGGAAGAATATCAGGGAGTCGACCCCTTCGCCGAAGAGCGTCGACACGATGGCGCGGACCGAGAAGCGGCTGCCGTCGGGGTGGGCGAGATGCATGCGGTGCATCACGTAGGCGTTGACCATCGAGCCGGCCAGGAATGCTATGAAGCTCGCGGCGAATATGCGGGGCACGGCGCCGAATACCGTGGTCATGGCCTCCTGTCCCTGCCATGATTCGGTGCCGGGGAGCAGTATGCCTATCTGGAGCATTATGGAGACGAAAAGATTGGCCGCGAAGCCGAGCCATATCACCTGGCGGGCGCGGCGCAGTCCGTAGACCTCCACCACGCAGTCAGCGATGATATAAGACACGGGGAATACCACCACTCCGGCCGTGATGGTCAGCGGCCCGAGCGGGACGGTCTTGATTTCCATGAGGTTGGCCGTGATGAGGCACACGCAGAACGTCACTGCCAGCAGCAGAAACGTCATTGAGATCTGTCGGGGTTGTCTGTTCATTGTTCTTGTTTTTTACGAGGTAGCAAGCACTCGGTGTGTGGATTGGATTAATTTCGCTACACCTGCGATATGATGTAGTCGGTGAGCAGGCGGATAGCCACGGTGTTGTGGCCTCCCTGGGGTATGATTATGTCGGCGAATCGTTTGGAGGGCTCGATATAGCGTTCGTGCATCGGCTTGAGCACGTCCTGATAGCGGTCGATGACCATCTGCGGGGTGCGTCCGCGCGAAATGCAGTCGCGGGCGATTACGCGGATGAGCCTGTCGTCGGCATCGGCGTCGACAAACACCTTTATGTCGAGCATGTCGCGCAACCTCGGCTCCGTCAGCACGAGGATCCCTTCGACTATCACCACCTTGCGAGGCTCCACTCTGACGGTGGCTGCCTGGCGGGTGCATGTCAGATAGCTGTAGGTGGGCATCTCCACCGCACGGCCCTCGCGCAGCGTTTCCAGCTGGCTTTCGAGCAGAGTCCATTCGATCGACCTGGGCTCGTCGAAATTGACTTTGCGACGTTGCTCGATAGGCAGATGGCTGAGGTCGCGGTAATAGTTGTCCTGAGGCAACAGCGCCACAGTCCCCTCGGGGAGGCTCTCCACGATGCGGCTGACGACGGTTGACTTCCCGGAGCCCGTCCCTCCGGCTATGCCTATTACAATCATGACGCAAAGTTAATCATTTTCGCCCGATTTTCCGGCCGATTTTTGGTGTTTGGATTAATTATCGCCATATATTGCGGCCGCGTGACATGCTATGAACGGAAAAGTTTTCTTAACTTTGCGGATAATAAACCAGTCATTGCCGATGTTCAGAATACTCGAAAAGGAGCATTTCTCCGAAAATGTGGTGAAATTCATAGTGGAAGCGCCGCAGATAGCCCGCTCGCGCCGTCCGGGCCATTTTGTGATAGTGCGTTGCGGCGAGGGGGGCGAACGTATCCCTCTCACGATAGCCGATGCTGATACAGAGCGGGGCACGATCACGCTTGTGGTGCAGCAGGTGGGCGTCTCCACCCGCAAGATATGCGCCCTTGAGCCGGGCGATGAGCTGACCGATGTGGTCGGCCCGCTCGGACAGGCCACCCATATCGCCAGGGTAGGCACCGTGGTGTGCTGCGGTGGCGGAGTCGGCGTGGCTCCGCTGCTACCGATCGTCAAGGCGATGAAGCAGGCGGGCAACAGGGTGGTGACGGTGCTGGCCGCCCGCACCCGCGATCTGATAATCCTCGAGGAGCAGGTGCGTCCGTGGAGCGACGAGGTGGTGATAATGACTGACGACGGCTCGTATGGCCGCAAGGGACTGGTGACCGAGGGCGTCGAGGACGTGATCAGGCGCGAGAAGGTCGATCAGGTAGTGACGATCGGTCCGGCTGTCATGATGAAATTCGTGGCGAAGCTGACGGAGCGCTACGGCGTGCCGACGATGTGCTCGCTAAATACAATAATGGTGGACGGCACAGGCATGTGCGGCGCCTGTCGCGTCACTGTGGGCGGACGCACGCGGTTCGTGTGTGTCGACGGCCCTGAGTTTGATGCCCATCAGGTTGATTTCGACGAGATGCTGATGAGACTGCGGTCGTATAACTGAAAAAGAGATGACTATGGAGAAAAACAATAGCCGCGACGCATCATGGCGCGTGGCCCTCAGAGGCGCCATGAGCGCGAAAGACCGCACGGCGATAGAGCGCGTGAAGATGCCGGAACTTGATCCGGCCTACCGCGTCACTTCCCGTTCGGAAGAGGTAAATCAGGGCATATCGGAGGAGCAGGCCGTGACAGAGGCGACCAGATGTATGGACTGCCTCGATCCGCAGTGCGTCACCGGCTGTCCGGTCGGTATTGACATACCTGGTTTTATAAAGAATATACAGCGCGGCGAGTTCGGCGAGGCTTCCAGGGTGTTGCGTCTGACGAGCGCTCTCCCGGCCGTGTGCGGCCGAGTGTGCCCGCAGGAGAAGCAGTGCGAGAGCCGCTGCATCTACCACAAGATGAAGCGTCAGCCGGTGGCGATAGGCTATCTGGAGCGTTTCGCGGCCGACCGTGCGCGCGAAGAGGCCCGCAGGAATCCGGCTCCCCGCCGGCATCCCGTTCCGGGGGCCATAAAGATTTCCGTGGCCGGAAGCGGGCCCGCCGGCCTGTCGTTTGCAGGTGACATGGCTGCACGCGGCTACGACGTGACGGTGTTTGAGGCACTTCACGAGATCGGGGGAGTGCTGAAATACGGCATCCCTGAATTCCGTCTGCCCAACGCTGTGGTCGATGACGAGATCCGTGCCCTGGAGGCTGCCGGAGTGACTTTCGTCAAGGACTGCATCGTGTCGCGCACCATTACTTACGATGATCTGAAGCAGCAGGGTTTCCGCGGCCTGTTTGTGGCATCTGGAGCCGGTCTGCCGCGATTCATGGGCATTCCTGGTGAAAATCTGATCGGTGTGATGAGCAGCAACGAGTATCTGACGCGTGTGAACCTTATGGGTGCGGGCCTGGAGGGGCACGACACTCCTGTGCTGACGGGGCGCACCGCCGCTATAGTCGGAGGCGGCAACACGGCAATGGACTCCGTGCGCACAGCCCGGCGTATGGGTGCGGAGCACGCCATCATAGTCTATCGCCGCAGTGAGGCCGAGATGCCGGCACGCCTCGAAGAGGTGCACCATGCCAAAGAGGAGGGAGTGGAGTTCATGACTCTGTTCAATCCGGTGGAGTATCTCGGCGACGAGAACGGCCATGTAAGGGCTATGCGCGTGCAGCGCATGGAGCTCGGCGAGCCTGACGCGTCGGGCCGACGGTCGCCGGTGCCTGTAGAGGGCGATATCCGCGAGATCCCGGTGGATCTGGTGATAGTGAGTGTAGGAGTCTCTCCAAATCCGCTTATCCCGGCCTCGATCGAGGGACTGCAGGTGAGCCGGCGCGGCACTATCGAGGTTGACGAGGAGTCGATGGAATCGTCGGTCGACGGTCTGTTTGCCGGAGGCGACATAGTGCGCGGTGGAGCTACCGTGATACTTGCGATGGGCGACGGACGCCGTGCGGCAGCCGGAATGGATGCCGCCCTGAAGCAGACACACTGACTTCGCCGCAATGCAACATAAGCCAGCAATACAAGATGTATTATATCTCGAAAAGAATAGAGATCTCGGGATCTCACCGCCTGGAGCTGTCGTATGAAAGCAAGTGCGCCAACATTCATGGCCACAACTGGATTGTTACTGTCTACTGCCGCGCCGAGACTCTCAATGCCGACGGCATGGTGTGTGACTTTACTCGCATCAAGGAGGATATACAGGGGCGGCTTGATCACCGTCATCTCAACGATGTGCTCCCTTTCAATCCTACGGCCGAGAACATTGCCCGCTGGATCACCGAGCAGATACCGGAATGCTACAAGACCATAGTGCAGGAAAGCGAGGGCAATGTGGCGGCCTACGTGCGCGATGATTGCGGCGACTGCATATTGTGATGTGAAGTATGGCGCTTAAAGTCAATGAGATATTCTATTCGCTGCAGGGCGAAGGGTTCTTTACGGGCACTCCGGCCGTGTTTCTGCGGCTGTCGGGGTGCAATCTGAAGTGTCCGTTCTGCGACACGCGCCACGAGTCTGGAGTACTTATGGACTTCCCGGAAATACTGGCCGGAATTTCGGAGTATCCGGCGCGTCACGTGGTGATAACCGGTGGCGAACCGGCGTTGCAACTCGATGCGTCGCTTGTCGACAGTCTGCATGATGCCGGGTGGTACGTCCAGGTCGAGACCAACGGCACTCTCCCTCTGCCGGATAATGTTGACTGGATAACCTGTTCTCCTAAGAAAGATCTCATTGCATGCGGGCGCGTCGACGAAATAAAACTGCTTTACATGGCCGACGGCCTTGACGGCGAGCGCATAAAGCGTTTCGGTGTGGTGCCGGCGCGGTGCTATTCGTTGCAGCCGTGTGACAGCTCGGCCGGGAAGCCGTATGAAGAGGGCGGGGCAGTGGAGCGTCGCAATAGAATCGTTCTCGAAGAGTGCATAGCTTGCATCAAAGCCAATCCGCAGTGGCGCCTCTCGCTCCAGACCCACAAGCTGCTTCACATCAGGTGACTCTTTTTTTGACGCGACACCACTGCCTCCCGTTTTGCCGCTGAACCGAAGTTTCTGGTGGGTCAGCTTGACTACCTGATCGTTGGCGTTTTTGTGAAAGACTCTTTATCTGATCAGAGAGTGATTTTTGCTGCGGTGGCTTGTCCACTTGTCAAAGACATGGTAACTTTGCAGCCACAAAACAATGCGAACAACAATGAGTCCGATTGATTACACACTCAACGAGGCCATCAGGGAGGCACAGCGATGTCTGCACTGCAAGGTGCCGGGCTGCAAGAAGGGTTGCCCGATCAGCAATGATATTCCCGAATGGATAGCGCAGCTTGCCAAAGGAAATTTCGGCAACGCAATGACCATAATAAACGCCCGCAGCAATCTCCCCGCCATATGCGGCCGAGTCTGCGGACACGAACGCCAGTGCGAAGGCAATTGTGTGCTCGGGAAGAAAGGAGAACCCATACACATAGGAAAACTGGAGCGTTTCCTGGCCGACTTCGACAGCGAAGCCGGATGGAGCCATGAGAATATCCCGGAGAAATCCCGCGGACGCGTGGCTGTGATCGGATCCGGTCCGGCCGGACTGACAATCGCAGGCGATCTGTCGCGACAGGGATTTGCCGTCGAAATTTTCGAAATGGAGGCCGAACCGGGCGGAATGCTGAAATTCGGCATCCCCGAATATCGTCTTCCCAAGGAAGTAGTCAGCCGCGAGATCAGTAAGATCGAGAAACTCGGTGTGAAAATACATCTCAATACCACTGCGGGAAAAGATTTTACAGTCGACGATCTTTTTGCCGATGGATTCGACGCAGTGTTTATCGGCACCGGCACAGGAGTGCCAAAGCGGCTTGATATACCCGGTATCGAACATCCGGGAGTACGCCAGGCTATACGCTTTTTACGTCGGGTAAGCCTCTATGAAAGCGGCTATATGTCGCGCGACGAAGTGGTGGTGGGCGACGGCGACCGCGTGGCGATCATCGGTTGCGGCAACACCGCTATGGACGCAGCCCGCACGGCATTGCGGATGGGAGCCAAGGAAGTGACCGTAATCTATCATCGCAATATAGATACAATGTCGGCATTGCGGGCCGAATACGACGACGCAGTGGAAGAGGGTGTCGGATTTCTATGGGACACCTCCGTAGTCGCCGTGAAGGGTGGCGAAGGCCGGCGTTTGCAATCCATCACCATCAAAACCGGAGACACATGCTCTGAACTGCCTGTCGACCGCCTGATACTCGCTATCGGATCGGTGCCCGCTTCGCGCATCATATCGACCACAGAAGGCATTGAAGTGAACGAACGCGGCTACGTTCTCACCCGCGATACCCCTTACGGCATGACCACGCGCAAGGGCGTGTTTGCCGGAGGTGATGTCACCGACCGCCCGGCGACTGTGGTTCATGCGATGCAGGACGCCAAAAACGTTGCCGAAGGCATTGCCCGATATATAGATGCGGTGAAGCTGATGGAAACGATAGAGTGACCTTTGGTTGCTGTCATTCAGTTGATTCGGTCGCGGTCGCGTTCACGTTTATGCGAAATCGACTTCCAGTAGGGATGTAATGTCTCGTCCGGCAATATATTAGCGATTTCGATGGGTTGCGAGGGCTCGATGGGGGCTCAATATTATCTGAGATAGGCAATGTTTTTTCAAAATACATTGCGTATATCAAAAAAAAGATATAACTTTGCACCGCAAAACCGCTAAAGGAAAGATGCCGGAGCGGTCGATCGGGACGGTCTCGAAAACCGTTGTACCCTTACGGGTACCCAGGGTTCGAAT
>ERZ825324.2765-NODE-2765-length-17631-cov-3.524807_pt1 | contig 17631 bp, 9 predicted proteins | sample MGYA00519859_ERZ825324 | MGnify/ENA primary metagenome ERZ825324 (study PRJEB31778, sample SAMEA3449198) | human gut metagenome | biome: human gut; feature: human-associated habitat; material: faeces | place: United Kingdom | collected 2010/2012 ... | reverse complement strand
TTCCTTCCTTCTTCTAAAGTTTCTTTTTGTAAAGATTATTTCTATATTTATAATATCATATTTATACCATTATATTCCACAAAAAAAATCTTAATTATTAAATTAACAAGTTATCTCCAGCTTTCAAAATATATAATTTTCTATATAATAAAAAGAGCTATTACATTAAAGATTTTATACGCTAAATAATAACTTATTTTTATTGGTCCAAGAATATACATTTGCATTTGTCTCAACCATTATTTTTTTAGTACTATCTATTTCTTTAAAATCATATAAATTATTCGCATATTTCATTAGAAGTGCCATATCATAACAAGTTGAATAATTACCAGTCTCATCATCATCAAGACCAGATGGATTATTAAATACAGTATTTTTCATACCAATTTTCCCTGCTTTTTCATTCATTTTATTAACAAATTTATCATGCCCACCCAAATAATCTTCAATAGCAAGTGCAGCATCATTTCCACTTCTAAGAAGTAGTCCATATACTAAATTTCTAAGGCTTATTTTTTCTCCTTCTTTAATATATATACCAGAACCATATGATTTTAATATACTTTCATTAATAGTAACCATATCATCTAGTTTACCAGATTCAATTGCAAGTACTGCCGTCATTATTTTTGTAGTACTCGCAATTAAATGTTTTTCGTTAATATTTTTAGAAAACAATATCCTACCAGAATCCTGATCAATTAGTATAGCATTATTACTTGGTACTGATATAGCAAAACAAGTATTTAAGCCTATAAAAAATGTAATTAAAAAAACTATAAATTTCTTCATATTTATACCTCTAATAAACTATATGAAAAAAAGACTATAAATAGTCTTATGAAGTATATATTCCATGTAATTTTTCAATATCACTATTGCTTAATTGGTCTAATTGCCATTCACCATTTACTTTTGTTAAAGTAAATTCAATAGTATATTTTACTGTATCAGTTACTTTTTCCATTTCAGATATTTTATATTCCATAAATTTATCTTCATCATAATCAGTGTTAGTAGCACTAGCGCCATCTGATTTTTCATTAGTAGTTACAGTATCTTCTTCTTCTTTAGCAGTTGTTTTATCTTCTTTTTTAAATTCATCTGGATGTGAATTTAAATATTCATTTGCTTTTCTAATAGCTGATCCATAATCATATACTGTTATTTCTGCTTCTACAACAGCATTATTATCCTCTATTATTTCATCTTTAATCTCATATTTCATATTCTTATATTGTTTTGTCATAAGAGTTTTATATCTTTCTTGATGATCTGCTACTTTAATATCAGTTTTAATTGTATCAACTAATTCTTCTATAATATCAGAATTTTCATTTTTATATTTATCTAAAAATTCTGATACCTTTTGTTTTGGTGTAGTAGCAGCACCTAATGTACATGCAGATAAAAGAATTACAAATAATGCTAAAAATATTTTTTTCATATAAATCCTCCTTCTTTTTATATTTTGATTAAAATTAAAATTTTTATTCAAAAAAATAAAAAAATGAGTAATTATTTTTTACTCATTTTTTTGTTTAAAATTAATAATCCGATTATTGCTGCTACTATAACAGTAATAATTAATCCATATTTTATAACTGTTTGTCCAGTTGATATATTAATAACAAGTTCTGCTTGTGAATCTGCGCCTTCACCTTTAGTTATTTTTTTGTTAATAATAGTTGTATTACCACTAACATATCCTTCAGAGTTTACTACAAATTCTGCAGATGTATCTGCGACAGAACCAAGTTCAAATCCTTCTGGAGCTTCTATTTCAACGATTCTATATCTACCTTGAGTATTAACATCAACGAAACATGTTTGTCCATCAGATATAGGTGAGAATGTATAAATATCACTCTTTCCAGTAGAGTCAAATGAATATTTTTTCTTATCAGATAAGTATGTTAATGGTGTATCAACATATTTATCAGTTTTTTCATCATATGATTGAATTTTAAATGTACCACTGTTTAAGTAATTTCCATCTTCATCAATCTTATAGAAACAAAACTCACCTTTTGCATTTGTCCAAGAATAAATTTCTTTAAACGGAACAGTTGTCCATTTTTTCTCATCTGGTCTTTTAAATAATGTATAAGTTTTTGTTCTAGTTGATTTTACTTGTAATTGAACCCATTTTACAGATTCATCAATTATATAATTTGCAACTGTTGCAGTTTCTTCTATCCAATATGTTCCGACAGGTAAAGAATCTATTTCAATTCTACCTTTTCCATTTGTTACTATATCAGTTACTTTTGTATTATCATCATCTACTTTTACGTATGAATATACACCAGGATATTTATTTACTTTCCATAATGGTATTGCAGTTTTTTTATCACTCTTATATAATTTAAATTTAACTCCAACTAATTTTTCATTATCCGTACCAGTTTTTTCTATTTTAAATGATGTTTTATAGTTTGATACAGTTATTGTTGCACTAGAAGAACGTTCATATGCTTTTTTAGTATAATTGTATACATACAATACACCTTTTGAAATTTTAAATGCTGTCTTTCTATCACTCTCAGCTGCTGCTAATTTATAAGGTTCAGGTACTGCTGTTTCAACTAAATGATATGTACCATCAGGTAAACCAGCTATTGAATATGTACTTAAATCAGTTTCTTTTAAACTTGTACGTTTTCCAGAAGATTCATACTTAAAGTAATAACTATTCCCTGATTTATATCTATTAAATTTTAATGTTTTATCATTACTATCATGTATTTCGAATGTAGCACCTTTAACAGCAGATTTGTTTTGACCATCAATTTTACTAATTTTAATACGTTTTGACTTATTATAAACATTCAATATAGCAAGTGTTGTATTGTTATTAGAATATGAGACAATATTAGGCTTTGAAACACTTTCTATTTTAGTTTTTCCATATTTATCAATTGAAACTTTAAATGAAAAACCACCAATAGAATCATGTCCTTGAGGAGTTTGTGTTTCCTTAACAATATATGTACCAGTTCTTCTTAATGTAATTTCACCAGATTCAGCTTTTTTTGTTAAATCTACAGATGCTACCTTTTCTGTTTCAGCACATCCTGATTTATAACATTTATATATTTCAAATTTAGAACCAAGAATATTATTTTTATTTTCATCCTTTTTTATTAATTTAATTTTACCAACTTCAGTTTTAACTTTAAACTGAGCTTTTTTTTCTACTTTATAATCACCCATAACAACATCTTGATATCCAGCTTTACCAAAGCTATACCATCTGAATGATGCTGCGTGTTCAGCTGTTGTACCTCTAACAAGGGTTAAATTTATATTCACATCACTAAGAACTTTTGTTGAATAAATTTTAACATTGTCCTTTGAATCTTTTTTAGATACACTTATTCCAACTTTTTTTTGATGTTCTGTTAATTGAACATTATAATCACCAACATAAATGCTTTCTGAAACGAATTTATTACCATCCCAATGCATTACATAAGTTTTACCATTTGATGATGGTTTTGCTGTATCTGTTAATTTTTTTGCATTTTCAAGTATTTCCTTGTAAAATTGCAATAACTCACCATCTTTTTTTACATAAGAATATGTATTATTTGAAAGAGAATTAGGTTTTTCGTTATAATTACTTCTTGCTTCTTCCATTACTTCCCAAACAAGAATCTGTGTAGCAAGAATTTTCTTACAAACTTTATTGTTTTTACATGATGTCGTACCATATTCACCTTGTATTTTAACAAGTAAATCACCATTAAAATTTGATTTACCATCTGTTCTAGTTTTTTGATATCCACTAGCAAGAATATTTTTTAGTAATTCCTGTCTTTCTGCTGATAGAGTATTTCCATTACCTGTTTTTAATTTACTAAAATCAGTTACTTTAGTCATACCATCATTTTTCCAATCAACTGCTTTACCGGCATGAAGACAATAACCAATATATACATTATTACCATCTTGTACTTCATGAAAATTAAATCTATAATTACTAGAAAAGTCATGATTTTGTTTTGAACTAATATTATAATAAAGATCATTTTTATTTGATGCTAACGAAACAAATCCAGGATATCCTTTAGCTTTATAATCATCACCTAAATAAACTCTATATGTATGATATGTAGCAGCTGATACATTCTTAAGAGGGAAAAGAATTAATATAAGAAGTATTAAAACTGCAATTCTTAATTTTTTATTCATTTTATTCACCCTCCCCAGTATTTCCAGTATCAGAATCTATATCACTATTATCTTCAGTATCAGAACTAAAATCATTTTCATCTTTTACATCTGTTAAGTCTGACACAACAGATTGTACTTGTAAATCATTTACTGAAACAAAGTTTACATATGATCCACCACTATCTGTAACAAGATTAAGTGCAATAGTTATATAATATTTTTCTCCAGGCATTAAAAGTGTTGAATCAAAATTTGAATAATATAATAAACCATCATTTTCATACCAACCATCATTTTCTGCCAAGTTTGGATCAAATGTCATACCATCAGGTATAGATTCAATTATATTTCCAACAGTACCTGGGAAATATTTTGTATTTTCAAGCTCAATTGTATATACAACTTTAAACGATGTATTTTTTAAATTTTTAAGATCAAGTCTAACTTGTTTTTTACGATCATAATCATGTGACTCAACACCTTTATTAGATGTTACAGTTACATTTGTTATATATTTATTAACTGAAACATCAAATACTTGTCTGACTCTTAATCCTAAATCAATATTAGATGAATTAATTCTATTATTATCAAGAGTAATTATATTTGATACTGCTGCACATGTTCCACTCATCATTTCAGCATCTGAATCAATTGTTGATGTATCACCTTTAGTATTATCTACTTTATTCTTTTCTGTTGTCGTATATTTATCACAATCAAATGTGTATTTTACATAATAATTTCCGGATTTTAATCCACTAAAGCTATATCTACCATTACTATCAGTTGTTGTCTCAGCAACTTTTTCATCTGTATCAGATATAACAGTAAGTGGTTTTTTTGAATCTTCTATTTTTGCAGTTGTTCTATATAAATCAACTGCTATATCTTTAACTCTATCATCTGTATCAGTACTAAATCCATCATAATCAGCATCTACAAATGCAAATCCTGAAATAGTTCTATTATATACAGATGATGATGTTACGTTTGAGCTATAAACATTCAATCCTGTTGATGTTGTTTTACAATCATCATCAGAACATACTTGTCCATTTTTATGTAATGCATAGAAGTTATTATAATAAATATCTGCTTCTTTATTTCCTTTTGTAGTAAATTTCAAATTAATACCACTATTTCCTGCAAAATAAGCACCTGATGCAATTTCACTTGTAGAAACAATCTTTATTGCTGTTATTCCTGATGCAGCAGCATTATAACTTTTCCATTCAGCCCAATTTACATTACCTGAACCAATTTCATTATTCAAAATTGTTTTTGCTGAATCTTTTGTATAATATACTTTATATCCTGTTGGTAAAGTACCATCAATTGCTGTACTTATTGTTCCATTATATTTTGATCCAGATTCTTCACCTAAAGAATCGCCATCAAATGGTAATATGTATAATAATTCTACATTAGCATTTGAATCAGATAAATTAGTTGCTTTCATATTATATGTAAAGCTTCCATTTGCATCAATATATGTTGGATTTGTTACTCCAAGTAATCCAATTACATTAGTATTACGAATTGAAATATCTTTAGATGCAATTCTTGTTGCTTCTGGATTATTAATATCATATTCTGTTCCATTAATTTTTACTTTTCCATAAACTCTAGCATATATTACAGAATTTGAATTATCTTTTGTATCAACAGATACATTAGCATGTAATTTAAGTGCTGGTACTGTTCCAGCTGTTGATTCACCATCACTCTTAATATCATCTTCTGTATATGTGTATGTATAAACATAATAACCTACGCCATCCATTGCTTCTTCTCTAACAGAAGAATAAGTTTTATCACCAGATTGAACATCAAGTGTAAGTGTTTTAGGTAAATATACATCTAAATTTACTTTACTTGCATTTATTCCTACTTGTGAAGAATATACAATAGGATTTATTGTTATTGTTACTGGATCATTTTGACCAGCATATATAGTTTTATCACTAACATCATATTTATCTGCAACATCTATTTTTTCAATTTTTCCTTTAGCAGTTGTAACAAGAATACTATTACCATCTTGTGTATTATTAGTGCTTCCTGTTATTACACTACCATTATATCCCATCTTAGTATATGATATATCTTGAGATTGATTTGCTACATTTACAGGTAAGCCTTGTAATGGATTTGACATATAAAATTCTGTTCCATTAAAATTAGTTACCCCTCTTGAAGTTATTTGATATGTTTTACCACTTAAATTAATATTTGGTTTAACTTTTGCCTTAAAATCCATTGTTATAGTTGATTTTTCTTTATAATCACTTGTAACATTTAATTTTACTGCGATGATTTTATCAAGGCTTTCCTCAGGTATTTCATTTAACGTTGAATACTCTTTTACACTACTATTAGCTTCAATACAAGGTCCACCATAATAATTCATTAATCTATTTTTTAATTCATCACCTGTAAGAGATGATACTGAACAATATGTTGGTGCGCCTGATTTTAAACCAAAATAATTAAGATTCCATTCTCCAACTACATATTTTACATTATAATCAGTATTTTCTTTTAAGCCTGTTGTTTCTCCATCAAATTTTATTGTGTAATCTTTACCAGAACCTTCTGATATATCAATAATTTTTATTGCATCACTATCAATTTTCAAATAATTAGTAAATCCTGATAAAGTATCTCCAATTCTTGAACCATAATTAATTGTATTCTCTATAACAAAATCTTCACCATAATTATATACAGCACTGTTTGCTTCAACAAGTTCTGTATCAATTGTAGAATTTCTAAAATCTACTTTTGATTGATAATTACCAACTACTGGTACATAACTATCAATAATATTTGCATTGCCACTAGCATCTGAAATTCCATTTCCAGCTATACCAAAGTTATAAGTTATATTTTCTTTTGAAGATTCTGTTCTACTTGTATTTACAGTTAAAGTTTTAGAAGAAATATATTTTACATTTTTAGGATTATCAGTTGTTCCAATATTTATTGTATCATCATGATAAGATAATCCTGTATAAGTTATTGTGCATCCATTATCGGTTTTTGTTGCTGAACTTGTTCCGTTATTCTGTGAATATGCTGATGGCATATTTTCTATAGAATCACCAGATTTATAATCTGAAATAGTATAACCATCAACTGTAGATATTCCAGTTGGATTTGCTATAACATTTAAATCAAGTGATATATTATCTGGAATTTGTGCTCCTTTTATACCTTTATTGTTATCAGAAGGTATATATAAAACTACACCTAATGAAACTGTTGGGTTATCTCTACCATTTTTATGACTTGAACTACCTGGATAAAGTTTAGCAGCCCAAGAATCTTTACCAGATACCTTTATTGATGTAACACCACTCATTGATCCACTATTTGATAAATCAGTACTATCAGAATAATCATTAAAGCTTTTATCTGTTGCTTCTCTTACTCTAATAATTGGTTGAATATCTGAACCATTTTTCATATTAATGTCATATATTAAAACATTTGCTATGTCAATATTATCAATAAGTTCCTTACCTGGTTCAGTAAATTTATAATAATTATAATTAACTCCGTTTATAGTTACCTTAGTACTTGTTCCACCAATTGGATTAGACAAATCACCAGTTGCTACTTTTGCATTTACACTTTCTGGTAATAAAACATCAATTACAATACTACGTTGTATACCACTTGTTTTTTTATCTTCAGGAAGTGTTGATGATTGTTTATATGCTAATTTACCTTTAATAGCATATGTAATTGCATCAAAGTTTCTTACAATACCATTTGACTCACCATTATCATTTCCAGGGTTATTGTCAGAATCAAATGGTGCTGTTCCGTCTTTAATTGTTACACTAGGATTTATTACTTCTATTTGATTTTCATACTCATCACTTTCAGCAGATACAAACATATATATACCAAAAGATAGTAATAAAAACACCACTACTCCTATTATTATTTTGTATTTAAATAAAAAATCTTTAACCGTACTCATAACAAGACCTCCATATTATTCTATACATACTAATTAAACCATTTTTTTGAAAGAAAATCAATAAATTTAAAAAAAATTATGAGTTATTGCTCATAATTTTCTTATTTTCAATAAGTCCAATCAAATTTTTAAGTTTAATAAATTTATTATCATTATTTTTAGTTATATTTATAAGCTTACTATATACCTTTTCTATATCATCACATTTCTCATTATATATTTCATAAAATATATATTTTAACTTAGAATTTTCATTATTTTTATTCATTCTTTCTAAAGATTTCACTAGATATTTACTCATTTCTCTTTCATATCTTGTAGAAGACACAATATTTATACTTTTTTTAGATTTTAACTTATAATCCAAAATAGTATACTTTATAAGTTTAGCGCATTCTATTACTTCATCTTCTTCATCAATACTTAAATTACTTTTCATATAACTTAATCCACTAGCATCAAATTCTACTGCAATACTAGATTCTTCACTAGAAAATATACATGCATATCTAATTATATTTACAGCATTTGGTGCATACACTTCTGTTTTATCTTCAATTTGTTTTAAAAAATTCTTATTAACAATAATATCCCCATATTTAATATTAACTATATCTTCAGTACTTACCTTAAACATTGGTATTTTTAAAATAAATTCAGCGTCATCTTCTTCTTTCCATTCATAAAATTCATAAAGATTATTTTTATTAAAATTAAGTGTAATATCATAAATATAATTCATTGTTTTTTCCTCCTATAAATGAACTTAAAATCATAAAAATTACTCCAAAAATAAAATTCAAACATTCTATACGTCTAATAATAAAGTTAACATATTCAAAAAAATTATACCCTATACTTAATAAATTTAAATATATTATTATATATGATAAACCAATTACACTAAGTCCAAAACCAAATAAAAAAATTAAAAATTTGAATGACATTTTTTTGTTCACCTATATTATTCTATTTATTATTTTTAAATTTTATTATATAATTATAATGAGGTGAAGAAAATGTTAATATTAAAATATTTAATTCTGGGGATAATACAAGGATTTACAGAACCACTTCCTATTTCATCTAGTGGACATTTAAGAATATTTAAATCTCTATTTAATAGTGAAGTATTAAGTGATATGAATTTTGAAATCGTTGTTAATTTTGGTTCACTTATTGCAATTTTAATCCTATACAGAAAGGAAATAGCAAGTATCATTAAAGATTTCTTTATGTTCATTAAAACTAAAGAAAAAAAATATAGTGTTAATTATAAATATGCTTGGCTTATAGTAGTTGGAACAATTCCAGCGGCTCTTTTAGGATTATTTGTAAAAGATTTTATAGAAGAATACTTTACTACTAAATTAGTAGGGCTTATGCTTATAGTTACTTCTATATTACTATTTATGATAAAGGACATAAAAGGAAAAAAAGAAAAGAAAGATATGACTTATTTAGATGCACTTAAAATTGGACTTTTCCAAGTAGTAGCTTTACTTCCTGGAATAAGTAGAAGTGGTGCGACAGTTGTAGGTGGTATGAAATCTAATCTAACTAGAGAAACAGCACTTAATTATTCATTTATGCTTTATATTCCAATAAGTGTTGCAAGTATGGTACTTGGAGTTAAAGATTTAATAACTGCAGGTAATATCGGAACACTTGCTATTCCATATTTAATAAGTATGATAGCAGCTGGTATAGTTACATATTATGCAGCCAAATTATTTATAGATATTATGAAGAAAGGTAAATTAATATACTTCTCAATATACTGCTTTATAGTAGGACTTGTAGTATTTATAATATTTTAATTAAACTACCAATTGGTAGTTTTTTTATTGTCTAAAAATAGAAAAAGAAACCAATTTTTGGTTTCTTTTTCTGATTATTGATGCCAACATTTTCTATTTCTAGTTCCTGTTTTTTCACAACTATATGAAGATGTAACATTATATTGACATAAACAATCACCATTTGATAATGAATTAACACATTTTCCTTTATAATTTACCGTGCAACTAGATGGTGGTGTATTTACTTGTTTAGTTTCTGTTTTTGTGCATGTGTCTGTATAAGTATATTCTTCTGTACCACAAATATCAACATTTTCACCCCATGTATATGTTTTCTTATCACTTGATGTATTGCCTGCAGCATCTTTACATTGTACTGTTACCGGTGAATCTGAACTAGTTACAGTTTTTTTAAATGTATCAGATAATGTCTTTTTTCCAAATGATCCAAATCCTGACACTGTATCTGTACATTTATATGTTATTGTTGTCGATGATTCAAATCTTGGTGAAAGTGATGATGACACAAGTGTAGGTGCTCCTAAATCAATATATATTCTTATATTTTTAGTTACTGTATTACCAGCATTATCTGTAACTTTTATTCTAACATATCTGTTACCAGATGAACCTACTGCTTTTCCCTTATCCGACGTTATATTATATACTGGATCAACCAATGTTGATGCTCCAGTTACAGATGAACCTGTATCTACTATTCCACCTTTATTTACTTGCAATGTCATTGATTTTATACCAGACATCGAATCTGTTGTTCCTGTCAAATCAAAATAATGTCTATAGTTAGTCCATGAATTAATTGGTGTATTATCTGCTTCTATAACTTTTAAAGCACTACCCACCTTATTTCCATTCGCATCTGCTTTATACATTTTTAATGTTACTGATGGATCAGTCTTATCAATATATGCTTTTATATTAATAACCCTTGTATTTCCGAGTTTATCTTTTAATGTTATTTTGCTATATCTAGCACCTTCACGCTCTAAATATATGTCAAATGCATAAGTATGTGATGTAGTACCAACAATAGTAGTACTCATAGTCTTATTTCCTGCTGCATTTCTTTCCCATTCCATTGATGCAAGCCCCGATTGAGTTTCAGTAACTTCAACCGTAAAGTAATAATAATAATTTTTCCAATCAATCGTCAAATCTTTATTTGTAGAACTTGCAATTGCTTTGTCACCAGGTTCACGTTTGCCATTACTATCATACATTAATTCATAAGCAGTTATCTTTACACTCGGTGCGGTAGAATCAACCTTACTAACCACTACTGAGTTTGTAGTTGTATTACCTGCTTTATCAGTCGCAACAAATTTATATGTTCCATTAGTAGTAACTTTATATTTTGCAGAACCATTGGTTAATGTAAGTGATGCATTTCCAATTTTAACACTTGCTAATCCAGATTCGGAATCTGATGCTTTTACTGTCAATGTTGCAGAAGTTTTCCAATCTGTTGGATTACCTGTAACTGTTACAGTTGGTTTAATCCTATCTATAAATACTCTAACATTCATTGTAGTTGTATTACCTGCATTATCAGTAACTGTAAATCTCGCGACTCTATTACCTGATGCGATTACCGCTTTTCCTTTTTCTGATGTTATATCATACGTAGCAGTTGCCACATCATTTGCTCCTGGATTTTCCGTTTCATAATGACCTTTATCATTTATATTCATTGTTATAGATGAAATTCCTGATCCAGTTGATAATGACACAAGTTCAAGATATATTGGATGATTTTTCCAACCACTTACGTGGCCTGATTTAGTAAGAGTATCCAATACCGTACTAGTTTTATTTCCATCTGAGTCTGCTTGATATGCTCTTACGGCAAATGTTGGAGCAACCCTATCTATAAATACTCTAACATTTTTAACGGTTTCATTACCAAGTTTATCCGTAACTGTAAATCTTATATATCTGTTTCCTGATGACTGAACTAATTTTCCCTTTGATGAAGTTATATTATATGATGCAGTTAATTTATCTATTTCATCAGAACCAGTAGTTGAGTAACTTCCTCCATTATTTATTTGCATTGTCATTGATGAAATTCCTGATCCTGAATCTGTTTCCGATACAATTTCAAAATATACCTGATAATTTCTCCATGAGCCAATTCTTGTATTTGCTGCTGAAGTACTTTGAATAATATTATCTGTTTTATTACCATCTGCATCTGCTTGATAAGCCCTAATTGTAAATTCTGGAGCAACCTTATCAATATATATTCTTACATTCTTAACAGTTTCATTACCAAGATTATCAGTAACAGTTATTCTAACATATCTATTACCTGATTCTGTTACCGCCTTTCCATTTGTTGATGTTATATCATATGTAGCAGTTAGCGCATCATTTAAAGATGTATCTGATGTTTCAAAGTGCCCATTATCATTTAAACTCATTGCTACACTTTTTATACCTGATGGATCCGCTGCCGATACAACTTTAAAATTTATTGAATAATTTCTCCAATTATCTATTATTTTAGATGAATCAGAAAATTTTTCAATAAGTGTTGTTGGATTATTATCGCTATCAGTTTGATATGCCTCTATTTCAAAAGTGGGTCCCGTTTTATCTATATTAGTTACTTCTATCGTTTTTGATGATGTATTTCCAAGATTATCATATGCTACAAAAGTATATGTACCATTTGTTTGTGCCGCATATGTACCAGTACCATTTGTTAATGGCACTAATTCACCATTTACCTTAATACAATTTAATCCAGATTGTAAATCAAATGCTTTTGCAGTTAAAATTACATCACTACTTGTTAAATCTGTTAAATTACCTGTTACAGATAAATCGGGTCCTGTTATATCCACTTTTACTGCATTATAATTTGAACGTTCACTAACTATATTTTGTTTTTCTTCATCTTTACTATCTGACACTGCTCTATAATATATATAATGTATTCCTTCTAAATCAACTGTTACAGTATTACCAGTAGTTGTGAAATCAGTCCAAGTACCACCAACTAATTCTGAATTACTTGTTGATATATAATATTGATATTTTTGAATACCTGTATTACTTATACTTTCTGTTAGAAGTGATATTGTTCTAGAAGTTTTTGTCCAATCAGATGAACCACCTGTTATTATAGGAGAAGATATCCAGTGCGCATATAATGTTTGATCACCTGCGACATTGTACAACGTTGTTTTGTCTATTTTTGTTACTTTTTCTTTTTCTCCTCCATTTGGTGCTGTATACCAACCTTCAAAAACATAACTTATATTACTATCTGCGTCCACATCTCTTGTTGGTGTTGGAAGATTACCATATGCTTGTCCATATGTAACAAGCATACTCTTTGTATTTACAGTCCCTCCATTACCATCAAATGTTACTGTATATTCATTTGCGTTACACACAGCATAAAATGTAGAATCTGAATTTATCAATAGTTGTGTACCTGGACTGTATGCTACTCCTGATGCACTATCCTTTGCCCATTTACATGTATAACCATCTTTAGTAATATCTGGTAATTTATAATTATGATTCCACTGTGCATACAATGTAGTATCAGATGTATATTTATTATTCACTAAATTACTAGTAATATATCCATTTTCATTTAACATTTGAGTACCATTAGTAACTTCAGTATAATATCCATTAAATGATGGTGTAAAAGTAGTATTTGATACTGAAACACCAGTGTTATTTGAATTAAATTCTATTTTATATGATGCTTTAGAAGGTTTAGTTATTGGATTAGTACTTGATGTCATTAATTTTGTAATATCATTATCTAAATATATTCCTGTTTCATACTTTTCATATATTACTGATGTTCCTTGCGCTACTGCACCATTACTATTAAGAGTAATGGTATATTTTTTTGCTTCTTTTTTAAAATTTGCTTTTACTGTTGTTTTAGTATTTACAGTTGCACTATTTGGTACCACAGAATATCCTGAAAAACTAACGTTATATCCTGTTATATTTTTGCTTGGTGTTGATGTTGCTATTCTTCCGTCTGACAATGTTACTATATTATTAGACATAGTAAATGTTGTACCAGATGAGACTATTAATTGTATTGGTGTTACACTTCCTAAACTTGAATCTTCCCTGCCGGAATCTACATCATTAACCGTAAAATTAATCGTATTAAATGATAAATTTAAACACTTATTTCCATCAACAACACAGTTCTTTGAATATGATATTTCTACTTCATCTAACTTTAATCCTGTTATATCATATGATGTTCCATATTCTACATTTTTTAAACTAAACGAATTATAATATTTTTCTTCATTATTAATTTTTATCCTTGTTTGTATTCTATCACCATTTGTACCATAACCAGAAGTATAATCTACACCATCTACATTATATGTTAAAACTAAATCATCCTTTTTCTTTTCAAATTTAGGATATAAAATAATATCTTGATCAACGGTATATTTACCTCCAACATCATAATCCCCTAATGAACATGTCCAACCTTTGAAATCATAATCTGTTTTAGTAAGTATATCACTTCTTAATTTCAAATCTTCTCTTTCATATTTATACTGTGGTTCTAAAACTTGTGTTCCATCTGTATTTCGATATTCTACATCATACACTTTCCTAAAATCATATTGTTCTATTAAATTAATTGGAGTTGTATCTGGATTTGTTGTAGTTATAGTTATAAAAAATTCTACACTTGATCTAAAATTTATTATATCTTTTTCTTTATAACCTGTTACTGTTACATTTATTCCATCTTTATTTATACTTTGTTTTATGAAAGAATATATTGTTTGATTTCTATCACCATAATTTGTTACTGTTACTCTATATGTTATTGATGAATTTGCATTTGGAAGTGTAAAACCTGTAGTTGTATTATCAACATTGTACTTTGGTGAATAATTTTCTACAGCACCATTACTTGCAGATTCTAATTTTATTCCTGTTACTCTTATGTCTGCGGAAGCTCTGAACATTGCTTCAGATGTTATTGCTAGTTTACTAGCAAGTCCTGAGTATGCTACCGTATTAAAAAAAAACAAAAATAAAAATGCAATCATTATTAAAAATTTTATTTTACCTTGAAAAAATTTCTTCATTTTAATACGACTCCCATTCAACATTCTTTCTATTATATCATATATATTATACCCCCTCCCCAGAGTGTTTGTCAAACAAAAACCATACATATATCATTAATATGTACCAATAAATTTAAAGTATGTAATGGGTTGGAGTATTATACTATTAATTCAAATAAAATGCATAAAAAAAGGAACTAAAAAGTTCACTTTTAATTGTTTATTTTTTTATTAAAAATCATCATCGTCAAATGTATCATATCTTGATGACTTATTTAACTTTTCTTGTTTTTCTTTTATTTCTTTTTTAAGTCTATTTACTTCTTCTTGTTTAAGAAGCATTTTTAATTTATCTGTATTGTTAGTTTCTAAACTTTCTTCTAGTGCATCATATAATTCATCTTTTGTTACTACATCATCATATAAATCATATTTTTCTTCATAATCTGCATCTATAGATTATTATCCATTGCGATTCTAAGCCTCCGGATTATCTTTTATATGATTAATTGCGGTCGCTGGATTTTCAATTTTTACTACCGAATCTTGATATATATTTCCATTAGGATAAACTATATCATCATCTGTACCATTTCTAGAACCAATATTAATTTCAGGTTTAAATTCTATTTTAGTTCCTTCTGATATTTTTTGAATATCTTCTTTTTGTTTATTCTTTCTTTTAATTAATATTATAAGCATTATTATGATTGCTAATAGTAGTAATAAAAGTGATAATAATGCAAAGAATTGTCCTAAAGTTAATCCTAAAATTTTCTTACTTTTCTTTTCAACATCTATTTGGTAACTTTTTGTGAAACCATTTTCATCTGTAACTCTAACCATTACAACATTGTTACCTTCTTTTAAGTTTTTATTACCAGTTATTTCTACTTTAGCATTAGGATTTTTAGCAATTGCTTCTACGTCAAGTGAATCAGTATTTCCATCAACAGTTAACTTATAATTTAAATTATCTGGATCAAAGTTATCATCTAATTTTTTACCATCAATTTTTATATCTGATAAATCATTATTACTTTTAAGTGGACTTCTTTTTACATTTAAAGTATAAATTCTTACGCTTCCATCTTCTGCGATTACTTTAATTGTTATAGGGGTAATTTCTCCTACTTTTAAATCTTTATTACCCATTACTTCTACTTTAGCTTTATCTGATGCTTTATAAGTTAAATCAAGTTTATTAATTTCATATGGTACTGTAACTTCATAATTACTCATATTTTTATCAAATTTAGGACTTATTTCACCATTACCTATTACTAAACTTTCTAGATAATTTTCATTTGATTTTTTTTGTTCTTCTTTTGTACCAGAATTAGAACTTGTACTTGTACTTGCTTTCTTTTTAGTTACATTTACTGTATATGTATTTTTATTACCATTTTCTGCGGTTACTGTAACTGTAATATAATTCATACCTGGTTTTAGGTTACTATTACCGCTTATTGTAACCTTAGCCTTACTACTTGATGCAATTGCTTGTACAGTTAAGTTATCAACATTACTTGGTACTGTTATAGAATAAGAGAACTTATTTTTATTAAATGCTGGGCTTAATGTATAACCACCTACATTTAATTTACTTAATGTTGCATCTGAGTCAAGAACAGGCTCATTTTTCTTTTCTTCCTCTCTTGTTACAGTAATTTTATATGTTTTTTTACTTCCATCTTCTGCGGTTACTTCTACTGTTACTACATTTTCTCCTACTTTTAAATCTGTATTACCTACTATTTTAACGCTTGATTTTTCATTATTTGTTATTGCTTTAACATCTATTTTAGTCGCATCATTTGGTACCTTTAAAGTATAATCTAAATTATCTTTACTAAATGCTGGACTTAATGTATAACCTGGAACTGATAAATCTTTTAGGGAGTTATCACTTGATTTTTGAATTGCAGACTGTCTTGTTACAGTTATTGTATATGTTCTTTTATTTCCATTTTCTGCAGTTACTACTACTGAAATATTATTAGCGCCTACACTTAAATTTTTATTCCCTGTTCCTGTAAGAGTCGCTTTAGCACTTTCTTTTGTAGCATTTACTGTTACACTTGAAACATTATTTGGAACTGTTAAACTATAACTAGTTGTATTTTTATTAAATGCTGGACTAATTGTATATCCTGTAATACTTAAAACAGATAAATAATTATTAGAATCTTTAATAACAGGAGTTCCAATTGTTATTGTTTTTGAAACTGGTGTTACTGATAATTTATTATTATTACAGTCATTTAATAATACATTTGCCAAAGACAAAGTTGTTGAACCTGTCTTTAATGTTTTAAATTTTAATGTAATTATATCTGTCGCTGAACTAAATCCATTTGATAAGGTAAAATCAATACCCGCAAATTTATAATTATTATTTTTATTTACAGATACAGCGTATGGAGAACTCATACCAGTTGCGGATATAAATTCTAAATAATCACTATCAAATGATATGTTTCCTCCTACACCACATATACCAATATTACTTGAATCTACATTAACATTGTTAACATTTACTTTAGCA
>ERZ825324.2764-NODE-2764-length-17634-cov-3.599750_pt1 | contig 17634 bp, 14 predicted proteins | sample MGYA00519859_ERZ825324 | MGnify/ENA primary metagenome ERZ825324 (study PRJEB31778, sample SAMEA3449198) | human gut metagenome | biome: human gut; feature: human-associated habitat; material: faeces | place: United Kingdom | collected 2010/2012 ... | reverse complement strand
ATGGAGTTATCAACAATTTCATATACCAAATGATGTAAACCCCGAGGCCCCGTTGAACCGATATACATACCCGGGCGGAGCCTGACGTGTTCTTTCGGCGAAAGAGTCACAATCGAATTTTCATCGTAGTCGTCGGGCGCGCCGGCTTCAGCCTGCGCCTCGCTGAAGTCGAGAGTGTCGTCTATGACTCTCTCGATCGCTTCGGCGCGTGCCTCCTCCTTGGCGTTGTTATGGTCGCCGGTCATTATTCTGCAGGTGAGGTTATCGGAGTTATCAGAGTTATCGGAATTATCGGAAGCGGATCATTTGAAAGCTGCTGTCATGCTCTCGAAAGCGACGCTCAGCCCCTCGGCATCCTTGCCTCCGGCCTGTGCGAAACCAGGCTGGCCGCCGCCGCCACCCTTGATGGCCTTGGCTGCCTCGCGGACGATCTGCGAAGCGTTCAGACCACGTGCGGCGAGGTCATCGGTCAGCATCACTGTGAGCAGCGGCTTGCCGGAGCCGTCAACTGTCGCTGCCACGAAAGCGGTCTCATTGGGCGACGCAGCTCTTACGCCGAACGCCACATTCTTGACCATGTCGGGCATGATCGGGCCGCGCAGAGTGGCCAACCGTATGCCGCTTCCGACAGTATCAGCTTTTTCGAGCACTGTCTTGGTCAGCGTCTGGGCGCGTTCGTTGAAGTAGTCCTCGACCTGTTTCTTAAGATCGGCGTTCTCGGCAATCGAACGGCGCAGGGCGGCCACAACGTCGGGCGCATTGCCGAGCATGCCGGCAAGCTGGGTCAGTGTCGAGGTCATGGCATCGGCGGCGTCCTCTACGGCACGGCCCGTGATGGCCTCTATACGGCGCACTCCGGCCGCGATGGAGCTCTCGCTGATAATACGTATCATGCCGATGTTGCCGGTATTGGCCACGTGAGTGCCACCGCAAAGCTCCACAGAGTCGCCATAGCGGATCACTCTCACCTCGTCGCCGTATTTCTCGCCGAAGAGTGCCATGGCACCCATTGCCTGGGCCTCCGCGATGGGCACATTGCGGTGCTCGTCGCGGCCGATAGCCTGACGCACCATCCGGTTGGCGAGGCGTTCCACCTTTTTAAGTTCCTCGGGAGTGACTTTCTGGAAATGGCTGAAGTCGAAACGGAGCACATCGGGGCTGACGTAGGAGCCTCGCTGCTCCACATGCTTGCCGAGCACCTCGCGGAGAGCGTGATGAAGAAGGTGTGTGGCAGTATGGTTGCACGAAGTAGCCTGGCGCGCCTCGGTGTCGATCGAAGCGGTCATCGGGACTGACGGATCTGCCGGCAGCGTCTTGGCAAGATGCACTGCCATGCCGTTCTCGCGCTTGGTGTCGTATATTTCAGTCACGCGGCCTTCTGAATCGGTCAGCGTGCCGCGGTCGCCCACCTGACCGCCCATCTCGGCATAGAAGGGTGTCTGTGAGAGCACTATCTGGTAGTACTCGCCCTTCTTCTGCTTCACCTTGCGGTAGCGCAGTATCCGGGTGGGCACCTCAGTCATGTCATAGCCCACGAATTCCGGCTCACCCTCGCTGACAGTCACCCAGTCGGTGGCTTCGGTGGCGGCGGCGTTGCGTGCACGCTCCTTCTGGGCCTGCATCTCCGAGTCAAACTCCTTATGGTCGAGAGTCATGCCCTTCTCTTTCAGTATAAGCTCCGTGAGATCGAGGGGGAAACCGTAAGTATCATAGAGCGTGAAAGCCTCTTTGCCGGAAATCTCGGTGCGGCCGGCGGCACGCGCTGCCGCCATGGCTCCGTCGAGCAGACGGATACCGTTGTCGAGAGTGCGGAGGAAAGCGTCCTCCTCCTCCTTGATCACTTTCATTATAAGCTCGCGCTGGCTCTTGATCTCGGGATATGCCTCCCCCATCGACTCGATGAGAGTGTCGATGAGCTTGTACATGAAAGCCTGCTTCTGGCCGAGGAATGTATAGGCGTAGCGCACGGCGCGGCGCAGAATGCGGCGTATCACATAGCCGTCCTTGGCATTGCCGGGCAGTTGCGAGTCGGCGATCGAGAACGCAATCGTACGCACATGGTCGGCGATGACGCGCATGGCTATGTCGACCTTTGCATCCTTGCCATATTCCATGCCTGAAAAGCGTCCTATAGTTTCGATCAGCGGCGTGAACACGTCGGTGTCATAGTTAGACGTCTTGCCCTGCAGGGCCATGCAGAGGCGCTCGAAGCCCATGCCGGTGTCGATCACCTTGGCAGGAAGAGGCTCCAGACTGCCGTCGGCCTTGCGGTTGTATTGCATGAACACGAGGTTCCATATCTCTATCACCTGGGGATGATCGTGATTGACGAGCTCGCGGCCCGGCTTGGCGGCGCGCTCTTCATCGCTGCGCAGGTCGATATGTATCTCCGAGCAGGGACCGCACGGACCCGTGTCGCCCATTTCCCAGAAATTATCATGCTTGTTGCCGTTGATGATATGGTCGGCGGGAAGATGCTTCTCCCAATAGCCCGCAGCCTCGTCATCGCGGGCCAGCCCCTCTTCGGGCGAGCCCTCGAACACTGTAGCATAGAGCCGATCAGGATCAAGACCAAGCACGCCGACGAGATATTCCCACGACCAGTCGATCGCTTCCTGCTTGAAATAGTCGCCGAACGACCAGTTGCCGAGCATCTCGAACATCGTATGGTGGTAAGTGTCCATTCCTACCTCTTCAAGATCGTTGTGTTTTCCACTGACACGCAGACACTTCTGCGAGTCGGCCACTCGACGGCTCTTGGGCGCGGCATTTCCGAGGATGATATCCTTGAACTGGTTCATGCCGGCATTGGTGAACATCAGCGTCGGATCATCCTTGATGACCATCGGCGCGGAGGGCACTATTTTGTGGCCTTTCTGCCGGAAAAACTCCTTGAATGACTCTCTTATCTCTTTGGCGGTAAGCTTCTTTTCCATTTGCTTTGATTATGCTTTCGTCTTGCTTTCTGTTTGCTTGGATAAACATTGACAGCGACCGCCTCGGGCACGACACCCGTCGGGCCGCATCATCGTGCAAAATTAGCGATTTTTTTTGGCATGACAATGCACTGCCACTGCTTTACAATCACCTTTATAACCACACCCACAGCTACAAAATACCGACAGACAGTCGCAGGAATCACCGGAACCCGACACCACGACTAAAATCAAGCCGGTCTCAACGAGAAAAAACTGTCTGAAAACCATGCAGTTTCACAAAGGTATAAAAAAAAATTACTCGTCATCACGACGAATAATCTTCTTACCTTAAATCTAATACCATGAAAAACTGGTGCAAAGTTACACACTTTTATTGACTCTTATGCTGTACAACATAAAAATCTCTGCTGATTTAACATTATTTAATGTTCGAAGCTTTATAAAAGCTGCTCTTGCCGGGACTAATGTGTATATGCTTATGTAATTTATATGACTTATGCTTCATATGACTTATGCTTCATATGTGACGAATGCATCCGTCACATCAATCACAGCAATCACATTAGTATCCCTGCTCTTTCCGGCGCGCACGGCTCATTGCCTCTCTGACTCCGCCGTCTGCTATAAAAACTGCCTCCAGCACCTTAAGCACTTTAGCGAGCATTGCATCCATCTGATGAATCAGCGTCAGCACGCTTGCCGGTTCAGAAGTCGAGGATGAGGCGGAGGTTGATCTGGCGGCGGGTCATGTAATTGGGGACGGCGTAGGAGATGCTGTTGACGTCGGTCACCCAGTAGTAGTTGCTGACGTTGGTGATATCAAACAGGTTGAACAGGTCGATGCCTGCCCAAAGACTCTTGACGAGGCGATGCGGACGTGAGGTGTCAGCAGTGATGATGCCATAGGCGAGTCCGAGGTCCACGCGTTTGTAGGGCGGGGTGCGGAAATAGCCCTCGTCGCGTGTACGGCCCGGGGCCGTGGTTATCAGACCGTCCATCAATACTCCGCGCAGACTCACTTTCAGACGCGGCACTCCGGGCACAAAGTCGGTGAAATAGACCGACAGATTGTAGCGGCGGTCGTTGGGGCGCGGCACGCTCCTGCCATGCAGCCTCTCGCGTGTATCCATCAGGCCGAAACTTATCCAGGAATCGCTACCTTCCACAAACTGACCGAACAGCTTGAAATCGACTCCGGCGGCATGTCCCGTCCCCTCGTTGCGCCCAAGATAGGTGACTGTAAGGTTCTCCACCTCATATGGATTGATGCGCGACAGAGCCTTGTAGTAAGCCTCCGCCGAGAATTTGAACGGGCGTCCGAAAGCGCGGAACGTGAAATCGGCGCCAATAAGAGCCTGCACCGACCGTTGCGCCTTGACATCGCGGTTGACGGCCGTCACATATTCTCCCGGAGCTATCTCATCTCTGACAAGCAGTTCGCGATAGAACGGAAGCTGATAATAGATGCCGCCGGCCAGGCGGAATGCCCACGAGGGCGCTCCGGCAGGAACCAGTCCGGCCTCTACGCGCGGACTCACAAGAAATTCTCCCGACATGGAGCGGTAAGTGGCGCGCACGCCGCCGGTGACGTTCCAGAAGCCGGCCGACGTCTGCCTCTGCCAGGTATCCTGCACCACGGCCGTCAGCAGATCCGTTGTAACCTTATGCCTGCCCCGCAGAGCGAAATATACACGCAGGGCGTCGGGTGATACGGGGAGGGAGTATCCGGCCGAGTCGCGGCGCTCCCACTGGCTGACGCTTCCCTCTGCGTCCTCGCGCTTATAGCCGAGACTGTAAAGCAGCCGGTGGGACGCCAGACGTGTCGTGCCCTGGAGCAAAGCCGACATGACCGATGCTTTCAGACGATTGCGCTGATGCTCGGCATAGCGTCCGGCCCCGAGTTCTGTTCCTGCCTGGTCGAGCCAGTATTCTCCTGATATATCGTATGCCACAAGTTCATCGGTGCGGAATCCCGACAACTGCAGGCTGACGTCGGTATTGCCTGACGCATAGCCGACCGTAGCGGCTCCGGTGAACGTATTGAAACGGTCATGCTCGCGACCGTCGAAATAGACTTTGAACCGGTGCGCATCGTTGAGCGTGCCGAAACTTGTCTGACGGTCGGCCGGCACGAAACGGTAGGTATTGAGATTGAGGTCGACAAACGCCTCGACACGCCACTTGCGCGAGGGATTCCACGACAGACAGCTCTGCCAGTCAAAAAAGTCGGGATCATACTCCCCTTTTGTATCCGAGGTTGAGAGCAGCGAATTGTTGCGTTTGTAGCGCACGCCATGAAGCTGGGCGAAGCGGCCGGAGCTCTGTCCGAGCGTCAGGGATCCGCCCATCATAGAGGCCATAAGCGATCCCTCAAAAGCCTCCGGACGCCTGTAGGCTACGTCGAGCACCGACGACATGCGGTCGGCATAGCGGGCCGCAAATCCTCCTGAAGAGAAACCGACCACACCGGTCATCTCCGGATTGACTATGCTAAGCCCCTCCGCCTGCTGACTGGCCACGAGCATCGGACGATAGACCTCCACACCGTTGATATACACCGTATTCTCGTCATACGAACCGCCGCGCACGGAGTAGCGGCCCGAAAGCTCCCCCGCTCCGGCCACTCCCGGCATCGTAGCGACCATAGCTTCCACACTGCCCCCGGTCGGGTCGCCGGCGCGCCGCCCGTATTCGCGGGCATCAAGACGCTCCATCGCGTCGGTGCGCTTGCGTATATCCGTGACAGTCACTTCGTCAAGCTCTTTTTCGTCGGGACGCATGCGCAGACTTATGACCATCTCGCCATGCGGATGCAGCAGCGTGCGGCGCTCCTCGCGATAGCCCAGAAGGCGGTATGACGCCCGCAGAGTGTCGGTGTCGGCCGTCGTCAGGCGATACAGCCCCTTGGCATCGGTCAGCGTTGCGCCACGTCCGGTGCCGAGACTGACGGTGACCCCTTCGAGCGGATCGCCGTTCTCGTCGGTCACACGTCCGCGAAGCACTACAGATGCCATCAGTTGCCCGATGGCAGCCAAAACGAGGGAAAATGTCAGGATCGATCGTAGCATACCCGAATAACGGACGCGCGCACGAAAAATTGTTGTAACTTTGCACTTTCAAACCACCACAACCTCACGCCAAATGAAGATCGCCATCGTTGGAACCGGATATGTAGGGCTCGTTTCGGGAGCCTGCTTCGCCGAAATGGGCTCGGATGTCACCTGCGTCGACATCGACCGCGCCAAGATAGAGGGACTGCAGCAGGGCATCATTCCGATCTATGAGCCGGGACTCGACGAGCTCGTGCGCCGCAACGTACGCGACGGACGCCTGCATTTCACCACATCGCTCGAAGATGTGATCAACGATGTGGAGGCAGTGTTCTCCGCCGTAGGCACTCCGCCCGACGATGACGGATCAGCCGACCTGACGGCAGTCAAGGCCGTGGCCCGCACTTTCGGACGCCACATCACCCGGCCCGCGATACTTGTGACGAAATCGACCGTCCCGGTGGGCACCTCGGTCATCATCCGCGACATAATCACCGGGGAACTGCGGCAGCGCGGCGTCGACGTGGAGTTCGAGCTGGCCTCGAATCCTGAATTCCTCAAGGAGGGCGCTGCGATAAAGGACTTCATGTCGCCTGACCGTGTGGTGATCGGCGTGGAGGGTCCGCGGTCGCGTGAGGTGATGGAGAGGCTTTACCGGCCGTTCCTGCTGCAGAACTTCCGCGTGATGTTCATGGACATTCCGTCGGCTGAAATGGCAAAATACGCCGCCAACGCGATGCTCGCCACGCGCATATCGTTCATCAACGACATCGCCAACCTTTGCGAACTGACAGGAGCCGACGTCAGCCAGGTGCGTCGCGCCATCGGCGCCGACACCCGCATCGGCAACAAGTTTCTCTATCCCGGCTGCGGCTACGGCGGATCATGTTTCCCCAAGGATGTGCGCGCCCTCATACGCACCGGCCAGCAACTCGGCTATCCGATGCGGGTCATCCAGGCCGTCGAAGCGGTCAACGACGAGCAGAAGCATGTCCCCGCCCGCAAACTGCGCCAGGCGCTGGGAGATCTCCGCGGCAAGCGGATCGCGCTGTGGGGCCTCGCGTTCAAGCCAGAGACCGACGACATGCGCCTTGCGCCGTCGCTCACACTGATCGACGATATGCTCGGAGAGGGTGCGACGGTGTGCGTGTTCGACCCCGTAGCCATGGACGAGTGCCGCCGGCGCCTTGGCGACACAGTGGAATATGCTCCCGACATGTATGCAGCCTGCATCGAAGCCGATGCACTGTGTGTGCTGACCGAATGGAAGCAGTTCCGCCTCCCCTCATGGCCTGCGGTGGCGCGTCTGATGAAAGGCTCCGCCGTAATCGACGGGCGCAACATATATTCGCCCGACGATCTTGCATCGGCCGGACTGGAAGTGCATGCAATCGGGCGCCCCTGACCGGAAGACAATGCCTTCAGGCTTAGGCCTTCACGGCAGATAACGTCATAACTGCGATTCCCCAAGAAGCTTAAGAGCCTCCTCGGCCGGAACTGTTATCGGCCGGCCTTCAGCGTCGGCAATGACTACCGTCTCGCCGAGCTTGGCCTTACGCTGATAGAGCTCCCGCTGGGCTTTAAGGATCCCGGCTGTGATTTTATCCGAAAGAATTATTTTCTCCTCTTCTGACATATCTCCTTTATTTCATTGAGTTTCGCCTCATTTACCGTAAACCCATTTTTAACAATCGGAATAGCCTTATTGCTATTATCATATAGCGACCAAAGGTCGACAATCGGCACATATATATATTAGAGGGCATTTCTGCACCCTCATTGGCAAAGTTAAGCTTTTTTTCGACAAATAAACTGACACCCGGGGGGATTTTCAGCACGGGAACGGGTGAATTCATGTCCATGCACGGCGGGGCAAGACGCAGGTCAGTGCTTGCCTGTGGCATGGCGGGCGATGGCTCCGGTCTGATCTACGGCATGGGCCACGCGGTGTACACCGGTTGGCTCATAACCGGGAGCCCACTTGGATACCTGCGACGGTTCACGCCCCTCGATCTGCCAGTCGAAAGGATAGAAATGGGCGGCGGGATTGCGCCACGACGGCTTGCGCTTTGAATAGACTATCAGCGGGATGGCCACGAAGAGAGCCACACCCACCGCGATGATTCCCACATACACGGCTGGCGATCCGGTAACGATCTGCGACGGGGGCAGGAAGCTCAGCACGAGGGCTGCCAGAGCGCCGAGGATGCCAAGAGTGCTTACCATTATCTCGCCCGCCTTGCCGCCCGGCACGCGAAATCCGCGCTTGCGCCCGGGGGCCGTGCGGCGGAGCCTGATGAAGGCCGCATAAATGATCAGCACCATTATCAGATATATTATGGTGGCCATCTGCGACATGATCTGATAGGCCGACTCCACCGTAGGGAGCACAATCAGCACGAGGCACAGCAGCGACACGAACGCTCCCTCGACAAGCAGCAGAGGCTTGTTGACTCCGTTTTTGTTCACTTTCTGAAGCCCGCGCGGCAGATAGCCCGACTGGGCCACCGCCATCAGACCGGTGGCAGGGCCGGTGATCAGCGCGCTTATCTGCCCGACAACGCCCACCATGATCAGCAGAGCCATTACGTTGCCCAGCCAGCCGAGACCAAACGAGGCCCACAGCCCTTTATAAGCCACGAGCAGCGACTGCAGCAGGTCGATATTCTGATTGGGCACCACCATTCCGATCACGAGAGTGCCCAGCGCGTACACCGCCACGATAATGATCATGGCCAGAAACACCGAGCGGGGATATTCGCGGGCCGGATCGCGCATGTCGTTGATATGCACTGCCTGAAGCTCGATGCCGGCATAGAAGAGGAATATCGAGGCGGCCAGCACGATCGTACCCATATTGCCGAAATCAGGGAAAAACGACACGTGGGCCAGATAGTCGGTGCGCCCCAGACAGGCGTAAACTATACCCAGCACAATCAATACAATACCCGGAATTATGGTACCCAACAGGCCGCCGCATGTGCTAAGCACGTTGGCCGACCGCTGCCCCCTGAAGGCGTTGAGCGTCGCAAGCCAGTACATCAGCATAGCCACCGCCAGCGTGTAATATTTATTGGAGGCAAGAGCCGTATCGAAGCTCTCCGGCCAGAATATGTAGGCCAGCGAGGCGGCTCCAAACATCAGCACCGTAGGAAACCATATCACTATCGTCTGCCATTCGAGATACATCGCCGTCCATCCCCAGCGGGGACCGAACGCCTCCGAGACCCACCGGTAGAGGCCGCCGCTCATGGTATACGTGGAGGCCAGCTCGGCGCACACCAGCGAGAACGGCAGCAGAAACACTATGGCTGCAAAAAGATAGTAGAATATCGACTGCACACCGTAGGCCGCCTCCGACGGCAGCCCTCGCAGACTCAGTATCGAGGTAGTGATGAGCACGGCCATGGCGCCCATTGTCAAGGTGCCTCTGGCAGTCGACATGATTTTCTTTCTTCCCGAGGGGGTGACGGGCGCCTCGGAGGCCCGGGTGGATCTGTTCATAGTATTCTCTGCGTGTTTTAGTCTACAACACCCTACGCCCCGTTGCGGTTCATGAGCTTCAGGCGTCAACAAAGAAGTGATGAATTTTGTAGTCAGTCAGCCGCAAAAGGTGTAATTTTGCGGTCGGAAAATTTCGACGGCATGAAAATAGTGCAATTTCTAAAGGACTGGACCCTCATCATAGCCATACTGGCCGGCATAGGAGGATATTTCGTTTATGTAAGCATACCGTGGCTCGCCCCGACCCACGCTCTGGCCCGTGAGGCCGTGGCCATAGTGCAGCCGCTGCTGATATTCGCCATGCTTTTCCTGACCTTCTGCAAAATCGATCCACGGCAGCTGCGTCTGCGACGGTGGCACCTATGGCTTCTGCTGCTGCAGTGCGGAGCTTTCACTGCCATAGCCCTGGCGCTGATCGCAATGCCAGGCAGCGGCCTGCGGGTAGTGCTCGAAGGGGCCATGATCTGCCTCATATGTCCCACAGCGACAGCGGGCGCCGTGATAACCCGCAAGCTGGGAGGCGATGTCAGCGGCATCACGGCCTATACCATACTCATCAACCTCGCCGCCGCTATGCTCATCCCCGCTCTGGTACCTCTGGTGCATCCCAACCCCGGGATGACGCTTTGGTCGTCGTCGCTGCTGATACTGCGCCGCGTCTTTCCGCTGCTTCTGCTGCCGCTGATTGCGGCCATGGCCATAAAGCACACCATGCCTCGGCTGGGCGAGCGTATCGGGCAGCTACAAGGCCTGACGTTCTACCTCTGGGCCGTGGCCCTCGCACTGGCCATGGCCGTGACCACACGAAGCATCGTGCACACCGACGTGGCTCTCTCCACTCAGCTGTGGCTCGTGGCTGTATCGCTGGCCTGCTGCGCCGTTCAGTTCTGGCTCGGCCGGAAAATCGGCATGCGCTACGGCGACAAAATCACCGCCGGACAGTCGTTCGGCCAAAAAAACACAGTGCTCGCCATATGGATGGGCTACACGTTCTTCACCCCGGTGACCGCCATTGCCGGAGGCTTCTACAGCATCTGGCACAATCTCGTCAACTCCTACCAGCTCTACCGCCACAAAAAACTCCACAACAACGACTGAAGAGCCCTCAACTATTCAGCAATCCCGCATCTGAAAATTCAATAAAAATAATTCCTTCATGGCAACTCCCATGGCAAATCCGCTGCTCGGAGGCATTATGGACGACATGGAAGCCTTTACGGAAGCCCGAAAAAAAGAGAATATCGAAACCATAATGATAAAACTTCAGCCATGAGACCCAGAAACAGAATGTTAATATTGATCGCGTCAATGATAATACCCCTATGGATGTCGGCACAACTGACGCTTGACCAATGCCTTGACAAAGCCACTACGAATTATCCCCTGATCAGACGATACCAACTGGTAGAAAACACCAAGGCTCTGCAGCTGTCGGACATCAACAAGGGGTGGCTCCCGCGCATCAGTGTCTACGCTCAAAGCACAGCTCAGAACGAAGTGCCTGATTTTCCCGACCCGCTCCGGAATATGATAAGCCAAAACGGTCAGAACTTCGATGGGATGGGGCATCTCCAGTACAGGCTCGGGGCGGATATCAGCCAGACAATATGGGACGGCGGAGCGGCGAAGGCGCTGCGAAGGATCCAACACGCCACTGCCGATGAAGCCGCAGCCTCGATAGCCGTAGGGCTGTATGCAGTGCGTGAAAGGGTAATCGACCTGTTCTTCGGCATATTGCTGATGGAGGAACAGATCTCCCAGAACAAAAATACGATAGCGCTGCTCGAAGCCGACCATCGGCTTGTCAGCTCAATGCATGTCAACGGCACGGCCATGCAGAGCGACGCCGACATGATAGAGGCGCAGATACTTACTATGAATCAAACTTTGACCGACGCGCTAAGCTCGCTCGAAAGCTACCGCGACATACTCGGAATATTCATCGGCGAGAACCTGGAGGATCTGTCGCTCGTGACACCCCGCGCCGACATGCCCGCCGACCTCATAACGCAACGACCCGAACTCAGACTGTTCGACGCCCGCATACGTCTTAACGAAGCCCGCAATGCTTTCTCCGACGCATCGCTGCGCCCAAAGGCAGGATTTTTCGCACAGGCGTTTTACGGATATCCCGGATTCAACAATTTCGAGAGCATGGCCACACGCGACATGTCGCTGAACCTGCTTGCAGGAGTAAAGCTGTCGTGGAACATCGATTCTTTCTATACCCGGAGTAACGCACGAAAGATGACCGCCGAAGCGGTAGCGGGTGTGAAGAACGACCGCGAAGTATTTCTTTTCAACAACCGCATGCAGGCCATAGCGCAGGCCGAAACAATAAACGGGTTGAAGAAAATCATAGCTGAAGACAGCCGTATAGTGGCTCTTCGCGGCAATGTGCGCCGGGCCGCTGAATCGCAGCTGAAAAACGGAGTCATCGACGCCACTGCCCTTCTCGCCAAAATCACCGACGAGAACCAGGCTCAGCTGACAGCCCGTTACCACAGGATACGGCTGCTCCAGAACATCTACAGACTGAAAAATACCCTCAACAAATGAAAGCTATCCATATAATCACATCGGTCATCGGCACCATGTGCGCCACAGCATGCCATTCAGCCACCGATTATGACGCCACCGGCATCTTCGAGGCCACGACAGTGACCGTAGCGGCAGAAACCACCGGCAAAATACTGTCGATCGACATCGCCGAGGGCGACAGCGTAATGGCCGGAGAACACATTGCCGTGATCGATACGGCCATACTCGTATTGCAGCACAAGCAGATCGCCAGCATGCAGCAATCGGCCGAATCATCAATACCTGACATCGCCTCACAACTCGGGTCGCTCCGCACCCAGATAGCACATCAGCGCAATGAATGCGGACGCCTCGGCCGCCTTCTCGCCGACGGCGCCACAACCCAGAAGCAATACGACGATGCCCATGCCCTGCTCCGTACGCTGCAAGGGCAACTCGACGCACAGCTGTCGACTCTCGGCAAAAACCGCAGCTCCATAGCCGACAATGCGGCCGCCCTGCAGTATCAGCGCGAACAGATAGCCGAGCAGATAGAGAAAAGCGTCATCACCTCTCCCATCACGGGCACCGTGATGATAAAATATGCCGAACCGGGCGAGTTCGCCACTCCCGGCAAGCCGCTATGCCGGCTCGCAGATCTCGGCAACATATATCTCCGGAGCTATTTCACCGCCTCGCAGCTTGCCGGCATCCGTATAGGACAGCGGGTGACGGTCATCGCCGATTTCGGCGGCGACGAGCAATATGAATACCCCGGCACGATCACCTGGATCGCCGAAGAGAGCGAGTTCACACCCAAGTCGATACAGACACGCGACTCACGCGCCAACCTCGTATATGCCGTGAAGGTATCGGTGAAAAACGACGGCCGGCTCAAGCTCGGCCAGTATGGAGAGGTCAGGCTATGACTGCGGCTATTGCCACTGAAGGCCTCACGAAAAGCTACGGCAGCCTGAAAGCGCTCGACAATGTCAGCCTCAACATAGAGCCTGGAGAGCTCTTCGGACTCATCGGGCCCGACGGAGCCGGCAAAAGCACACTTCACCGTATTCTCGCCACACTGCTTAAACCGGATGCAGGGATTGCCACAGTGCTGGGCCTCGACGTAGTGCGCGATTATCATCAGCTCCGCGACCGCATCGGCTACATGCCTGAACGGTTCTCGCTTTATCAGGACATGACGGTGATGGAAAACCTGCGTTTCTTCGCATCGCTTTTCGGCGTGAACATCTCCGACAGCTATCCGCTGATCGCTCCGGTATTCCGTCAGCTCGCGAAGTTCCCCGACCGCATGGCTGGCAAACTGTCAGGAGGCATGAAGCAGAAACTGGCCCTGAGCTGCGCACTGATCCACCGCCCTGAGATACTGCTGCTCGACGAGCCCACGACTGGAGTGGATGCCGTGTCGCGCAGCGAGTTCTGGGACATGCTCGGCTCTCTCCGCGAAAAAGGGATCACCATAATCGTATCCACTTCCTACATGGACGAGGCCACACGATGCGGCCGCATAGCGGTCATCGACAAAGGCCGAGTGCTGGCTGCCGGCACTCCCGACGCCCTGACACGGCATATGCGCGGCCGACTCTACGACGCCGTGGCTTCCGACATGTTCGGGCTGCTGACATGTCTACGGAAGATGCCAGAGATCATCGACTGCTACACCTTCGGCTCCACGCTCCACCTCAACACTACCGACCGCTTCGACCCCGCCTGGACGATCGGGCGCCTAAAGGCCGAGGGGATCGCCGACGCCAGGATATTCCCGGCCACGCCGGAAATAGAGGACATTTTCATACAACTCACCCGTGATGATGAAAAATGAATCACCCTATGCAATAACCGTCAGCGGCCTCACCAAGCGCTTCGGTTCATTCACGGCCGTCGACCATATATCGTTTGACGTGGCCCAAGGCGAGATCTTCGGCTTTCTCGGCGCAAACGGAGCGGGAAAGACCACCGCGATGAGGATGCTCTGCGGCCTCAGCAGACCGACGTCAGGCACCGGAATGGTGGCCGGATGCGATATCCGCACAGAGCCCGAGGCGATAAAACGGCATATCGGATACATGAGCCAGCGGTTCTCGCTCTACGAAGGGCTCACCGCAGGCGAGAACATCAAGCTGTTCGCGACCATCTACGGCATGACCGACAGCGCCATCGCCCGGGCGACAGCCGATATTTGCAGCCGGCTCGACATGTCCGACATGCTCTCTACCCTCGTCAAAGAGATTCCAATAGGCTGGAAACAGAAGCTCGCTTTCGCCGTATCCACCATCCACCGGCCCGGGATAGTGTTTCTCGACGAGCCGACAGGGGGCGTCGATCCCGTGATGCGCCGGCGGTTCTGGGAAGAGATCTATCGTGTCGCGTCAGAGGGCATGACTGTATTTGTCACCACACATTATCTCGACGAGGCAGAGTATTGCGACAGAGTATCAATAATGGTCGACGGGAAAATCGCGGCCCTTGACTCACCTGCGGCCCTGAAGAGCCGTTACGGGGCCGCGACAATGAATGAAGTGTTCAGGACAGTCGCCAAAGATGCGACAAGAAGCAAATGACACCGGCATGACAATACTGCGATCACTCATAAGAAAAGAAGCGCTCCACATCGTGCGCGACCGGCGCACGATGGTCATCACGCTCGTGATGCCTGTCGTGCTCCTGCTGCTGTTCGGATTCGCAATCTCCACGGAGGTCAACAACTTCAGGACAGTTGCTGTCGTCGACAGGCACAACGATCACACGCGCGACATCATAGAACGCCTTCAGGTCAATGACTATTTCAACTTCGTCGAACTTGTATCCGACAGCGAAGTGGAGCGGATGCTCCGTGACGGTGAGACCGAGGCGGCGCTCTATCTCCGCACCGACGGCGGACAGACGAAAGCCCATATCGTTGTCGACGCCTCCAATCCCACGTCGGCCCAGGCGGCTGCCGCCTACCTTCAGAGCGTTACGGAGGGAAACGTGGAGACTATCGCCGTCACCTATACCCTGTACAATCCGCAGATGAAGAGCGCCTACAACTTCGTGCCCGGAATCATGGGCATGATCTTCATACTCATCTGCGCCATTATGACCTCTGTATCGATAGTAAGCGAGAAAGAGAACGGAACAATGGATCTGCTGCTCGTATCGCCGGTAAAACCGACCACAATAATCATCGGAAAACTGGTGCCATATTTCGCGCTGTCGTGCATCATACTTGCCATTATGCTCCTGATGGCCTATACCGTGCTCGGGCTTCCTGTATCGTATTCGGTCATAACCGTAGTAGCGCTGTCGCTGCTCTACGTCATCCTGTCGCTGTCGGTCGGGCTGCTGGTGTCCACACTCGTCAGCAATCAGGTGTCGGCACTGATCGTGTCGGCCGTACTGTTCATGCTCCCGGTGATAATGCTCTCCGGCATGATATTCCCCGTCGACAACATGCCCGCTGCGCTGCAATGGATATCATGCGCCATTCCGGCCCGATGGTATATCTCGGCCATGCGCAAGCTCATGATACAGCGGCTTGAATTCAGTCATGTAATCCGGGAGTTCACCATATTGACGGGCATGACGGCCGCACTCCTCGCCATCGCTATAGGAAAATTCAGATCCAATCCCTGACGCAAGATGAATACCCGGATACTCCGCGCCCTGCTCCGCAAGGAGATAAGCCTGCTGAAGCGCAACCCGATCATACCGAAAATGATTTTCGTCATGCCCGTGATGGTGATGCTCGTGCTGCCGCTTGTGGCCACGCTCGACGTCAGAAACATCAATATAGCCGTGGTCGACAACGACCGCAGCCAGCTGTCGCGGCGGATTGTGGCCGACATGGATGCGACCGACAGGCTTACGGTCGAAGGGATATATGGCAGTCATCACGAAGCGATCGGCGCTATAGAGCGCGGCAGGGCCGACGTGGCGCTCACCATACCGCCCCACTGGGCGAGAGACATGTCGCTGATCGACGTGGAGACCAACGGCGTCAATGCCACCAAGGGAATGCTCGGCGCCCGCTATGTATCGGCATCCGTAGCCGCCACTCTTGCACAATCGGCGCGTCAGCAAGGATCGGAGGCAGCGCACAGGAGCGCAGCTACGACTGTGGCCTACCGCTACAATCCGACCCTCGACTTCCGCAACTTCATGATCCCCGGGCTGATGGTGATACTGCTCATAATTATATGCGGATTTCTCCCGGCCCTGAGCCTCGTGAGCGAAAAGGAGAGCGGCACTATAGAGGCGATGAACGTCAGCCCGGTCGGACGGCTGACGCTGGTGATGTCGAAACTGATCCCCTACTGGATCGTCGGCATGCTGATCATCACCGTCGGCATGCTGATCGGATGGGCTGTCTACGGGCTGCGGCCCCTGGGGAGCGTCGGAGCCATATATCTGGCTGCGGCGCTGATGACCCTGACGATGTCGGGGCTCGGCGTAGCCGTGGCGGCCCGGTCGTCGACGATGCTCCAGAGCGTGCTGGTGATGTTCGCGCTGATAGTCGCGTTCCAGCTGATGGGAGGCCTCGTCACTCCGATCAGCTCCATGCCCCGGTGGGCGCAGGCCATCACCTACGCCATCCCGCCGCGATATTTCAACGAGATCATCCGCGCCATCTATCTCAAAGGCGCCACGGTGGCCGACCTGTGGACGTCCTACCTGCCGCTCGCCGGCCTGGCCGCCGCCACATGCCTGCTGGCGGCCCTGACCTACAGCAAGCGCTCCTGACGGGCCCCGCGGAGCTCACTTGCGCTCGAAGCGGATGTAGCTCTGCGCTATGGGGCGGTAGTCGGGGTCGGTCCAGAGCGTGCTCGATATCATCAGATCGGCGCTTATACGGTTGCATGCGATCGGCACATTGTGGAGGCGACACTGACGCAGAAGCATCTGTATGTCGGCCTCATGGGGCTGCGGATTGAGATCGTCGATCAGAAACACGGCCATATCTATCTCGCCTCTGACCACCATGGCTGCAATCTCGGCGTCGCCACCCATCGGCCCGGAGTTCATGCACTCTACGCGGGCATCGATGCCCTCGGCTTCAAACGCTTTCTTGACCAGACCTCCGGTAGTGCCGGTGCACACGAGGCGGTGACGCGACAGATACCGTGCGTGGCGTTTCACCCAGTCGACCATATCGGCCTTACGGTGATCGTGGGCCACAAGAGCTATTGTCAGTACTTCTTTCATATCAATTGTCAGATTATACTATTGAAAAAACGCCGGGTGGAGCTGTCTGTTCACTGCCGCGACCGCCGGCGGAGGAGGCGCGCCCTCACTCCACAAACCCGTAGCCGTAGCCCGAACGCGTGACGATATGGCGCCCGTACTGGCCGATCTTCTGGCGGATACGGGTGATATTGACATCGATCACGCGGTCCACCACCACCACCTCCTCGGGCCAGATCTCGCTCAGGAGCTGGGCCCGCGAGAACACCTGTCCGCGGTTGGCGAGCAGTTTATACAGTATCTCGAACTCCTTTCGCGGCATGCGCACCTCCACGCCGTCGACCGTGCAGACGCGCGTGCGCGACGATAGCCGCAGCCCCCCGAACGCCACTACGCCGTCAGTGTCCTCCGCCGCAGCCGGAGAGGACGCCCCCGCG